>Ga0256839_1001671_pt1 | contig 26363 bp, 25 predicted proteins | sample 354166metaG_FD_185968 | JGI IMG/M metagenome (GOLD analysis project Ga0256839, IMG submission 185968) | Hydrothermal vent microbial communities from Mid Atlantic Ridge, Atlantic Ocean - 354-166 | ecosystem: Environmental > Aquatic > Marine > Hydrothermal vents | place: Atlantic Ocean: Mid... | reverse complement strand
TCCGACACCTCCATACCGCCATATTTCGAGCGCCACTTGTAAAACGTCGCATCGCTGATCCCGTGCTTGCGACACAGATCAGCCGCCTTCGCACCAGCCTGATGCTCCTTCAAGATACCGATGATCCGCTCTTCGCTGAAACGGCTTCACTTCATCGTCTGTCTCCTCCGTCGAAGAACAGACTAACCCAAATTCGAGGACTTTTCCGGGGAGCAGGTCATGCAAGATGCGCCGCATCTTTATGTCACCGCCGCCATAGCCCTGTTCTTCAAGGCTATCCTGATTCCCGGCGCCTTGCACAGGATCATCCAGCGGATGGGAATTCACCGGCAGGTGGAACAGGTCGTCGGAACCGGCGCGACCATGTTGCTGGGCATGGGGCTGGTTGCCCTGTCCACCGTATTGATGCTGAAACTCACCAGCGGATCGAATGCCTTTGCCCGCGAAGACCTGGCCTTCGCCCTGTCGATCGTGCTGCTGGGTTTTCTGATGATGATCACGCGGCGCAATGCGGTGTTTCAGGTTGTCGGCTTCATGTCGCTGGAAAACGGTTTGATCCTGGCCGCGGCAGGGGCGCAGGGCATGCCGCTGGTGGTGGAAATCAGCGTCGCCTTTTCGGTGCTGGTCGCCTTCATCGTGATTGGCGTGTTCCTGTTTCGCATTCGCGAACGCTTCGATTCCGTCGATGTCACGGTGATGGATGATTTCCGGGGGGAAAAGAGATGAGCCTTCCCTTCGGGCCGGTCGAACTGATCCTTGGCATCCCGGCAGTCGCGGCGGTGCTGCTGGCGGTGTTGCCGGGGTATCGTCTGACCTCGTGGCTGAATGTCGGAGCCAGCCTGGCGAGTTTCCTGGCCGCGGCCGCGTTGCTTGTCGTGGAGCGGCCCGCGCCAAGCGAATTCTTCCTGATTGACGAGCTGAACATCATCTTTGTCGTCCTGAACACCTTTGTCGGGTTCACGGCGGCCTGTTTCAGCGCGGCCTACATCGCGCACGAGCTGGAAACCGGGCGCCTGACGCCTGTCTATCTGCGTTTCTATCACGCCATGTATCAGGTGAGATGTTCGGCATGAACCTGGTTCTGGTCACGAACAATATCGGCCTGATGTGGGTCGCGATCGAACTGGCGACCCTTTCGACGGTGCTGATGGTGGGGATCTATCGCACGCCCGAGGCGCTCGAGGCGGCGTGGAAATATTTCATCCTTGGTTCGGTGGGGATCGCCCTGGCGCTGTTCGGCACGATCCTTGTCTATCTGGCGGCCGAGCCGGCTCTGGGCGAAGGGGCGGCGGCCATGGTGTTTACCAACCTGCTGCCGCGCGCGGCGGAATTCGACCCGATGATCCTGAACCTGGCCTTTGTCTTTCTGATCCTGGGATATGGCACCAAGGTCGGGCTTGCCCCGCTTCATGCCTGGCTGCCCGGCGCCCATGCCGAAGGCCCGACGCCCATTTCGGCGGTGCTTTCGGGATTGTTGCTGAATGTGGCGCTTTATGCGGTGCTGCGATTCAAGATGCTGATGACGACCAATCCCGACACGCTGGCACCGGGGCCGCTGATGATCACGATGGGGCTGGTTTCGCTGATCTTTGCCGCGCTCATGCTGTACCGTCGGCGCGACATCAAGCGGCTGTTCGCCTATTCCTCGATCGAGCATATGGGCATCATCGTCTTCGCCTTCGGCATGGGCGGCCCGCTGGCCAATTTCGCGGGGCTGCTGCACATGGTGATGCACAGCCTGACCAAATCGGCGATCTTCTTTTCGGTCGGCCATGTCGCGCAGATCAAGGGCAGCCAGAAAATCGCCGAGATCCGCGGCCTGACCCACAGCCACCCGGCGCTGGGCTGGGCGCTGGTGATCGGAGTGCTGGCGATTGCCGGCATGCCGCCCTTTGGCGTCTTCATGAGCGAATTCCTGATCATCAGCTCGACATTTTCGCGCGCGCCGCTTCTGGCGCTGATTTTCGTGGCCGGGTTGTTGCTGGCCTTCGGGGCGCTGTTGTTGCGGCTGACCGGCTTTGCCTTTGGCGCCCCGACCGGAAATGGGCAGCCGGTCAGGGCCTCGATGGTGCCGCTATATATTCACATGGGCCTGGTGCTGCTGGCGGGAATCTATCTGCCGGGGCCGATGGTCGCCTGGTTTCAGGCCGTCGCGCGGTTGCTGGGTTAGGGGCGGAACATGGTCGAAATTCTTGAGATGATCGCCGCAGGGCAGACGGATTTTCGCACCACGCCCATGCCGCGCCACAAGCTTACCGGGGCGCAATGGGAGCAGGCGGCGGACGATGCGGCGCGCGGTCTTGTGACCTTGCTCAGCCTCTGGGCCACGCGTGGGGCCGTGCACATGGCGCTGATGGACCCCGACAGCCATGCGGTTGGTGTCTTCAGCCTTGAAAACCGGCGCAAGGGGTTTCCTTCGGTGGCGCGCCTGCACCCGCCGGCACAGCGGCTCGAGCGCAGCATCACCGACCTGTTCGGCCTGATCTCCGAAGGGGCCGAGGACAGTCGCCCCTGGCAAGATCCGCGCCCCGCGAGGGCACCGCGCCCGAATATGCGTTCCTGCCGGTCATCGGCGACGGCCTGCATCAGGTGCCGGTCGGCCCGGTTCACGCCGGCATCATCGAACCGGGGCATTTCCGCTTCACCGCGCAGGGCGAAACCGTGGTCCGCCTGGAAGAGCGCCTTGGCTATACCCACAAGGGGATCGACCGCCTCATGCGGGGGTCGTCGATCGCGCGCGGAGCCGAGCTGGCCCAGCGGACATCGGGCGACAGCACGGTAGCCTATGGCTGGGCCTATGCGCAGGCGGTCGAGGCGGCGCTGGAGGTGACGCCTCCGCCGCGGGCCGTGTGGCTGCGCGCGATCATGGCCGAGCTGGAGCGCCTGGCGAACCACCTGAACGATATCGGCGCGATCTGCAACGATGCGGCATTTGCCCTGATGCTGGCCCAGTGCGGGACGCTGCGCGAGCAGGTCATGCGCGCCGCCGATGCGGTGTTCGACCACCGCTTCATGCGTGATGTGATCCTGCCGGGCGGGGTCGCGCGCGACATTGACGCGGCCGGGCGCGCGCTTCTGGAACGGTTGGTTCACGACATTGCCCGTGATTTCGAGCCGCTGGTCGATCTTTACGACAACACGCCGTCGCTGCTGGCACGCACCGTTGGCACCGGAATCCTGCCTTGCGATCTCGCGGCTCAATTCGCGGCGGGCGGCTATGTCGGGCGTGCCTCGGGACGCGATTTCGACACCCGCCGCGATCTGCCCCATGCCCCCTATGACAAGCTGGTGTTCGAGGTGCCGCTGCGCAGCGATGGCGATGTCAATGCCCGCATCTGGATCCGCATCGAGGAAACCCGCCAGAGCCTCAACCTCCTGGGCCAACTCCTGAAACCCCTCCCGGACGGAAATGTCCTGGCCCCGATCACGCCCCCAAAGGAACGGCGCGAGGGGCTGGGCATTGTCGAGGGCTTTCGCGGTGATGTCCTGGTCTGGGTGGCGCTGGACGGGCATGGCCGGATCAGCCGCTGCCACATGCGCGACCCGAGCTGGTTCCAGTGGCCGCTGCTGGAGGCGGCGATCGAGGACAACATCATCGCGGATTTCCCGCTCTGCAACAAATCCTTCAACTGCTCGTATTCGGGCGTCGATCTGTAAGGGGCTGCCATGAGGAACCCGTTGCTGAAGGCGCTGATCCGCAAGCCGCTGACCGAGGCCGGCCCCGCCGACGGCGATCTTGCGGAACTCGGCAGGACACTGGAACGGGAAACCCGCAGCCGGCTCGGCCGCAGCCTTGCCATCCGTCAGGTCGATGCCGGATCCTGCAACGCCTGCGAACTGGAAATACAGGCAACCGCCAACCCCTGTTACGATCTCGACCGTTTCGGCCTGCATTTCGTGGCCTCGCCCCGGCATGCCGATATCCTGCTGGTGACAGGGCCGGTGACGCGCAACATGGAGGTCGCCCTCAGACGCACATACGATGCGATGCCCAACCCGAAATGGGTCGTCGCCGCGGGCGATTGTGCCATTGACGGGGGGGCTTTGCCGGCAGCTATGCGGTGCTTGACGGCTGCAATGCGGTTATCCCCGTAGATCTGACCATCCCGGGCTGCCCGCCGGAACCCGCCGCAATCATGAGGGGGTTGGTTGCGTTGATGCGCGGCGCAAGCGAAATAGCGCCACGCGGAAAGAGTGCTGCATTTCGCCCCCATTCCGGGAAATGACTTTCCGCCTCGGGCCGGGCGTCTGATATCGCAGACATGCCAGGCACAACAGTTGTTGCAGCCAGGACCGACCTTGGCGCACGCGGTGCCGAACCCTGCGGAGGGTCCGCGCGTGGACGAACCTCAAGGACGCGCGCACCCACGACCTGCACCAGTTACTGTAACCTGTTGCGTCTCCTCCGGCCGTTCGGAGATGGGAATGCGCCCCTTTTCAGGGACCCGGCCGCTCTTGCCGGGCGCCGGGCACGGGGCGGGAGCGGTTTGTCGGCCCGTCGTGCGGCGGAGCAGATCCGGCGTGGACGGTCTCGTGGCCGACGTATCACAGCGCCCTTTTCGCACCTCTCTTCAACCAGCCGGCGATCCGCTCCGGCGTCCGGTTCTCATGCAGGCGCTCGATCACGAAAGTGGCCGGTTCCGTGCAGCGTCCGGGCAGGCGTGGCCTCTGACGGTGCACCGGATAGCGGCCCGAGGCGCTGACGAAATTGCAGGAGCCGTTCCCGCTGGCATTGCGCTGCAGTTCGCGCCGGATGGTGGAACGATGGCGGCCCAGGGCGCGGGCGATCTTGTCGAGCGACAGCCCCTCCGCGCGCAGACGGGCTGTCGCTCAACTCCGCTGTCGGGATCACATTTTTTCTTGACCGATTTTGTCGGGCTTTGTATGTCCTCATTGCCGACTCAAATAGTCGGGAATATGGATCGCTATCGCATCACGCCGCAGACACGCCGCGAAACAGCACAGACGAGGAAGCCCCATGATCTTTGACCGGTTGCCACCCTTCGCCCCGTTCCTCCGCCCGACCCGCCGCCAGGCGCTGGGCCTGGCTCTCGGCGCGTTCCTGGCCGCGCCGATCACGCCCGCCCTGGCAGGCAAGGGGGAGGTCAATGTCTATTCCTACAGGCAGCCGGAGCTCGTCCGCCCGCTCTTCGACGCCTTCACGAAGGAGACGGGCATCAAGGTCAATGTCGCCTTCCTCAAGAAGGGGCTTCTCGAGCGGCTCAGGGCCGAGGGTGACCGCTCCCCGGCCGATCTCGTTCTGACGACGGACATCGCCCGTCTGCAGGCCCTGGTGGATGCCGGGGTGACGCAGCCCGTCCGCTCCGAGGCGCTCGAGGCGGCCGTGCCCGCCAATTTCCGCGACCCCGAAGGGCGCTGGTACGGCCTGACCACGCGCGCGCGGGTGGTCTATGCCTCGAAGGAGCGGGTGAAGGCGGACGATGTGACCACCTACGAGGATCTTGCCTCGCCGAAATGGCGGGGGCGGATCTGCACGCGCGCGGGCACCCATCCCTACAATCTCGCCCTTTTCGCGGCCATGATCGCCCATCACGGCCCCGAATACACCGAGGCCTGGCTGCGCGGCATCAAGGCCAATCTTGCCCGCCGTCCCCAGGGCAACGACCGCGCCCAGGTCAAGGCGATCTGGGCCGGGGAATGCGACATCTCCCTCGGCAACACCTATTACATGGGCAAGATGCTGGCGAACCCGAAACAGCGTCCCTGGGCCGAGGCCGTGCGCATCGTCTTCCCGGCCTTCGAGAAGGGCGGCACCCATGTGAATCTCTCGGGCATGGCGATGACGCGCGCCGCACCCAACCGGGAGAACGCCCTCCGGCTGATGGAATTCCTCGTCTCGCCCGAAGCCCAGCGGATCTATGCCGAGGTCAACTACGAATACCCGGTACGCCCCGGCGTGCCGCTCTCGCCGGTCGTCGCCGCCTGGGGGCGCTTCACGGCGGACGACATCCCCCTTTCGGAGATCGCCCGTCTCCGACCGCTGGCGCTCCGCCTGGTCGAGAAGGTCGATTTCGACGGCTGAAGCGTTCCTGTCCCTTCTCGATGACCGAGCCGCTTCCGTCGCCTCTCGGCGGCGGGAGTCGCACCCGGCTCGTCTCGGCCCTCCGCGACGGCACGGCCACTCCACCCGGCCGGGCCACAGCGGACCGATCCGGCTCGACCACGGCGGACCGATCATCTGGGCTTTCGGACCAGCGGTCCACACAAGATCTTTTCGGACCAGCGGTCCACACAAGATCATCGGGAAACCGCATGAGCCGGCACCAGACGCTTCGGACACAAGACGATCGGGACCACATCTTTCAGGCCGGACGATCCGGCTGTCCGGCACCGACAGCGTTCTCCTCGCCGTCCGCGACCGGGCCAGGGTTCGGAAACCCGAGCCTTGCAGCCGCCCTTGCCTTGAGCCCTTGCCTCGGGGGCGACTCCGTTCGAGCCTGCCCTCTCTCATTCAACCATCGCCTACACCATCGCCCGTTCCTCCTGCGCGTTCCCCTTCGTTCCTCCTCCTTGTTCCCCTGCCGTGTGTCCCCGGCATGCCACCCGCGCCGTCGACCGTGCTCCTCCTCCCTCCCCCGGTGAGACCAGGCCCTTCCCCCGCAGGGGACCCGCAGCAAGGCCGTGAGCAAGGCCGGTCAGCGCTAGCCGATTCGGCGTCATCATCGCAGGCGGATCTTTACGAAAGGTTGACGGCGGCGCATTCTTCCCGCAGCACGCCCGAAAGGAAAGCCGCCATGACCAGCACGCCGCGGAAAATCATCATCGATACCGACCCCGGGCAGGACGACGCGGTGGCGATCCTCCTCGCCCTGGCCAGCCCCGAGCTCGAGGTTCTCGGCATCACCGCCGTGGCCGGCAACGTGCCGCTGCCGCTCACCAGCCGCAACGCCTGCCTCGTGCGCGAGCTTGCCGGCCGGCCCGACGTGCCGGTCTTCGCGGGCTGCGATACGCCCCTGGCCCGCCCCCTCGTCACCGCAGAGCACGTCCATGGGAAAACAGGGCTCGACGGCCCCGAATGGTGGGAACCGGAGACGGCCCCCGAGGCCGGGCATGCCGTCGATTTCCTCATCGAGACGATCCGCGCCCATCCGCCGGGAGAGATCACCCTCTGCACGCTCGGGCCGCTCACCAACATCGCCACCGCCCTTCAGCGCGCGCCCGACATCGCACCGCGCATCCGCCGGCTGGTGATGATGGGAGGCGCCTATTTCGAGGTCGGCAACATCACCCCCGCCGCCGAGTTCAACATCTATGTCGATCCCGAAGCTGCAGCGGCGGTCCTGGCCGCGGGCATCCCCCTCACCATGCTGCCGCTCGACGTGACCCACAAGGCGCTCGTCACCCGTGCCCGCAACGACGCCTTCCGCGCCCTCGGCAACCGCACCGGCCGCTACGTCGCCGAGATGACCGACTTCTTCGAACGTTTCGACAAGGAGAAATACGGCTCCGACGGCGCCCCGCTCCACGACCCCACGGTCATCGCCTGGCTGCTCGCCCCCGAGCTTTTCCGGGGGCGCGAGATCAATGTCGAGATCGAACTCGGCGGCACCTGGACCACCGGCATGACCGTGGCCGACTGGTGGGGCGTCACCGACCGGCCGAAGAACGCGCTCTTCATCGGCGACGTCGATGCCGACGGCTTCTTCCGCCTCCTCACCGACCGGCTCGCCCGCCTGCCCTGAGGGCCTCGCCGGTCGCCTGCCCAAGCGCAGGACGGTCGCGGCACCGCGCCGCCCTTGCCCTGTCTCGGCGCAAGGCCGATAATGGCTGCAACAAGGAGCCCCCATGGCCCAGAACACGCCCCCACCGCTCTCCGCCAACCCGCTTGCGGGCGACGGGAGCGCACCGCTCTTCCCCTTCGACAACTCGGTGCTGAATCTGCCGCCGCGATTCTGGCGCCGGATCGCACCCCAACCGGTGCGGGCGCCGCGGCTCCTCGCCCTGAACCGGCCGCTGGCTGCCGATCTCGGCCTCGACGCCGATCGGCTCGCAAGCCCCGAAGGGGTGGCGGCCCTCGCCGGGAACACCGTGCCCGCGGGTGCGGCCTTCGTCGCTCTCGCCTATGCCGGCCACCAGTTCGGCAATTTCGTCCCCTCTCTCGGCGACGGCCGCGCCGTGCTTCTCGGCGAAGTGATCGACCGGCAGGGGCGCCGGCGCGACATCCAGCTCAAGGGCTCGGGCCCGACCCCGTTCTCCCGCGGCGGTGACGGCCGCGCCCCTCTCGGGCCGGTGCTGCGGGAATACGCCGTCGCCGAGGCGATGCACGCCCTCGGCATCCCCACCACCCGCGCACTCGCGGCCCTGGTCACCGGCGAAAGGGTGCTCCGGGAGCGGGCCGAACCCGGCGGGGTGCTGGTGCGGGTGGCCGCGTCCCATCTGCGCGTCGGCAGTTTCGAATATTTCGCCGCCCGCGGCGACGGGGAGGCGGTCGCGCTCCTCGTCGAGGAAGCGATCCGGCGCCACTACCCGACCGCCGACGGTGCCCTGTCGCTTCTCGAGCACGTCGTGGCGGCGCAGGCCGCGCTCGTCGCCCGCTGGATGGCCGTCGGCTTCGTCCACGGGGTGATGAATACCGACAACATGGCGATCTCGGGCGAAACGATCGATTACGGCCCCTGCGCCTTTCTCGACAGCTATCATCCCGGCGCGGTCTTCTCCTCGATCGACACGATGGGCCGCTATGCCTATGCGCGCCAGCCGGAGATCGCGGCGTGGAATCTCGGCCGTCTCGCAGGCTGCCTCCTGCCGCTGATCGACCGGAACGAGGAGCGGGCGCCGGCGGCGGCCGAGCAGGCCGTCAACGGCTTCTTTCCGCTCTTCCGCCGCGAGTGGCTCGGTCTTTTCCGCGCCAAGCTCGGCCTTGCCGGCGCCGAAGAGACGGACGGGGCGCTGATCACCGATCTTCTCGCGCGCATGAGCCGGGGCGAGGCCGACTTCACCCGCACCTTCCGGGGCCTCGTCACCGGCCGCGCGCGGGAGGAGTTTGCCGACCCGTCCCTGTTCGACGACTGGGCCGAAGCGTGGCGGGCCCGCCTTGCCCGCAACCCGCCCGGAACCGACGCCACGGCGCTGATGCGGGCGGCCAATCCGCGCATCATCCCGCGCAATCACCGCATCGCGCAGGCGCTCGCAGCGGCCGAAACCGGAGACATGGCGCCCTTCTCGCGCCTCGTCGCGGCCCTCGCCCGTCCCTTCGACGAGGACGAGGCGACCCGCGATCTCGAGGCCGCACCAAGGCCGGAAGAACGGGTCTGGCGCACCTTCTGCGGCACCTGAGAAAGCCGCTCGCGGCCGTCAGTGATGCAGCTCGTGGTGGTGTTCCCAGCGCACCAGCCGCGGCAGGCCATGTTCGACGAACCACATGCCGACGAGCATGGCGACGAGGAAGACCCAGATCTCGACCGGCCCGACGAGGAGCGCGCTTTCCGCCGGTGCCGGGCAGAGCCCGCCGAGCCCCCAGCCCACGCCGAAGATCAGCGCGCCGACGACGAGCCGCGGCGTGATCTCGCGCCTTGTCGGAAAGTGGAAGGCGTCGCCCAGGAGCGGCCGTTCGAGAAGCGCACTCGTCAAGCGGTAGCCGACGAGGGTGACGATCACCGCCGATCCGAGAACGAGCAGGAGGCTCGGATCCCACGCCCCGGCGATGTCGAGGAAATTGCGGACCTTCTCGGGGTTGACCATGCCCGAGACGACGAGGCCGAGACCGAAGACGAGGCCCAGGGCCCAGGAGACGAGAATTCGCATGGCTCACCCTCCCCAGACATGACGCACGAGAAAGACCGTCCCCGTCCCGCCGACGAGGAACATGGCCACGGCGACGAAGGAGCGGGGCGAAAGCCGCGCCAGCCCGGCAATGCCATGGCCCGAGGTGCAGCCGTTTGCGAGGCGGCTGCCGATGCCGATCAGCAGCCCGGCAAGGGCAAACCAGCCGAGCGATCCTTCGAAATGCCGCTCGGGAAGCCCCCCTTCGGCCCACAGCACGAGAAACGGCGCGGTGGCAAGGCCGAGGATGAAGGCAAACCGCCAGGCGATGTCGCCGGGTTTGCGCCAGGGCGGCAGGGCGCCGGCGGTGATGCCGCTGATCCCGGCGATGCGCCCCAGGAGCAGCATCGTGAAGGTGACGGACAACCCCATCAGCACGCCGCCCAGAACGGCGCTTCCCGGGGTGAAGGCGGTCGGATGGACGATGACGGGCATGAGACCTCCCTGCAGACCCATTGCATCTGCAAAGGTATCATGGGGGAGGACGTTGTAAAGCTTTCCCGGCGATGAGATGCCGGCAGGCACGGGGGGCAAGCGGCACGGGCGGCATCGGAACGCACCGACCGTCCGCCGAGGGCCCTCCGTCTCCTCCCCACCTCGGGCAGCCGGGGCAGGCGCATCCTTCGGGAACTCCGGCAGCGGCCCGGCGCCCGCCCCCCGCGCAGCCCCCGGCTCAGGCCATCGTCAGGCGGGAGATCACGGGTCGGACCTCCGGCCGCTTGCCGATCAGCCGCTCGGTGGTCTTGCGGGCGGTGCGGCGGATGAGCGCTTCGAGCTCGTCGTCGCTGTCCAGAACCTTGTCCGGCGCCCGGGTCAGGGCGATGTCGAGATCGGCCTCGATGTGCTCGGCCAGCTCCTTCTCCCCCTCCGGATCGGTAAGCCCGAAGGTCTCGACCCAGGCCTCGCGCAACGGATCGTCGGCATCATCAAGCACCACCGCCACCGCCACGAGCCCGTTGAGGGCCATGCGGATGCGGTCGCGCACGATGCCGTCAAAGGCGCCGATGAGTTCGGAACCGTCGCGGTAGATGCGCCCGGTCTCGACCTGATCGACGATCCGGGGCCGCTCGCCGGTGAGATCGACCACCGATCCGTTGGGCGCGACGACGCCGGGAATGCCCTTCGCCTCGGCGATGCGGACATGGCGCCGCAGGTGGCGGTGTTCGCCATGCATCGGGATCAGCATGTCGGGGCGGACGATCTCGTGCATCGTCTCGAGATCGGGGCGGTTGGCGTGTCCCGAGACATGGTAGAGACCTTCGCCGTCGTCGATCACGTCCACCCCCTTCTCGGAAAGCTGGTTCATGATCCGGGCGACGGAGATCTCGTTGCCGGGAATGGTCTTCGAGGAAAAGAGGAACATGTCGCCCTCGCGCATCTCGAAGCCGAGATACTTTCCCTGTGCCAGCTGGGCCGTGGCGGCCCGGCGCTCGCCCTGCGAACCCGTGGCCAGCACCATCAGCTCGTGGCGCGGCATGTCCTTGGCGTCCTCGGGCGAGACCGTGGGCGGGAAGCTCTCGAGCACCCCGCTTTGCAGAGCGACATCGACCATGCGGCGCATGGCCCGCCCCAGAAGCACGACCTTGCGTCCGGCGGCGATGCCGGCCTCGGCCAGCGTCTTCAGCCGGGCGACGTTGGACGCGAAGGTGGTGGCGGCCACCATGCCTTCGGCCGAGGCGACGAGCGCACGGATCGGCTCCCTGATGACGGCTTCCGAACGGCCCGGATGAAGCGAGAAGACGTTGGTCGAGTCCATCACCAGCGCCTTCACCCCCTCGGCGGCGACGGCGCGCCAGGCCGCTTCGTCGAAGGGTTCGCCGACACCCGGCGTCCTGTCGAGCTTGAAATCTCCCGTATGGATGATGCGCCCCGCCGGCGTGTCGATCACGAGGGAGGAGCTTTCCGGGATCGAGTGGCTCACGGGCAGGAAACCGACGGTGAAGGGCCCCGCTTCGATCGTCTCGGGCATCGGCCCCGCCTCGACGACCGCCTCGGGCTCGGCCCCGGCCTCCTCGAGCTTGCGCCTCACATGGGCGGCGGTGAAGGGGCGGGCATGGATCGTCGGATAGCCGAGCTGACCGTGGAGCATCCCCAGAGCGCCGATATGGTCTTCATGGGCATGGGTGACGAAGATCGCCTCGAGCCGGTCGGCCCGCTCGGCGATGAAAGCCGGATCGGCCATGATGAGATCCACGCCCGGCGTCGTGTCCATCGAGGGGAAGGTGACGCCGGCATCGACCATGATGAAGCGCTCCTTCCCGGGGGCGCCATAGCCGTAGAGATACATGTTCATGCCGATCTCCCCGGCTCCGCCGAGGGGAATGTAGATCAGCCGCTCCCGGCCCCTGCCGCCGCCACGGCCGCGCCCTCCCCGGCTCCGGGATTTCCGCCCGTTCGGACGGCGGTCCGTGTCTGGATTGTTCGTGCTGTCGTTCATTCGCCGTCTTTCCTGTTGAATGCGTCGATCACCGCCAGCCCGTGCATCGTCAGATCGGGCTCGACGGCATCGAAAATCTCCGTGCCTCTCTCGAACAGGGTGGAGAGGCCGCCGGTGCCGATGACCTTCATCGGCCGGCCATGTTCTTCCCGGATCCGCCCGACGACCCCTTCGATCAAGCCGACATAGCCCCAGAACACCCCGGACTGCATGGCGCCGACGGTGTTGGTGCCGATCACCTTTCCGGGCATGGCGACATCGACATGGGGCAGCGCCGCCGCCGCTTCGTGCAGGGCACGCAGCGAGAGGTTGACGCCGGGCGCGATCACCCCTCCCATATAGGCACCGTCGGCCGCGACGACATCGAAGGTGGTGGCGGTGCCGAAATCAACCACGATCAAATCTCCGCCATGGCGCGCATGGGCGCCGGCCGCGTTCACCAGCCGGTCGGCCCCGACCTGCGTCCCCGGATCGACCCGCGCCTCGATCGGCAGGCGGCATTCGGGCCTGCCCACGACAAGCGGGCGCGTGCCGAAATAGCGCTCGGCGAGCACCCGCAGATTGAACACCACCTGCGGCACGACCGACGAGACGATGACCCGGTCGATCACCGGGCGGATGTCGGCAATCCTCATCAGCGAGTCGAGCCAGACCTGATATTCGTCGGCGGTGCGGCCCGCATGGGTGGCGCAGCGCCATTCGATGATGAAGCGCGTGCCGTCATGGATGCCGAAGACGGTATTGGTGTTGCCGACGTCGATGGCAAGGAGCATGGCGCTGGTCCCGAGGAGCCCGCGGCATCGAGAAACGGATGCGTCAGGCGAAGAAAATGTCGGCAGCGGAGACGATCTCTCTGCCATGCCCCGTCTTTAGAACAAGGTTGCCGGCAAGGTCCACCGTCTCGAAGCACCCCGCGAGCGTGCGCCCGTCGGCCAGCCGGGCGGTGACGGGGGCGCCGAGCCCGTGGGCCCGGGCGAGCCATGCCTCGCGGATGGGAGCGAAGCCTTCGGCCAGAAGCTGCGCCTCGCGGGCGAAGAAGGCCGCATCGAGCGCCGCGAGAAGCGCCTCGGGGGTGACACGGCGACCGGTGGCCTCGAGAAGCGAGACCGGCACCGGCCCGGACGGAGCCACCTTCCCGGGCGGCGGGGCCGCGATCAGGTTGACGCCGATGCCGACGACGAGATCGAGCGGCGCCCCGCGACCCGCGCTCCTCCCCTCGAGCAGGATGCCCGAGAGCTTGCGACCCTCGAGAAGCACGTCGTTGGGCCATTTGAGGGCAAGCGGCAGCGCATGACCGCTCACCTCCTCGAGAGCCTCGGCAAGAGCCAGGGCGGCGGTGAAGGAGCGCAGGGCGGGCGACGGCCCCTCCGGCGCAAGGCGCAGGGCAAGGGAGACGGCGAGATTGCCGGGGGGCGAGATCCAGGGCCGGGCGCGGCGGCCGCGACCGGCGGTCTGGCGCTCGGCCAGCACCCAGAAGGGTGGCGTCCGCTGCGCAAGGAGGCGCAGCGCCTCGGCATTGGTGCTGTCGAGCGTCGCATGCCGCAGGAGCGGCGCCGTGAGCCGTGCCGCCCCCGCCGGTCCGCTCACGCCGCCTCTCGCGCCCACAGCCTCACTGCACGAGGCTCCGGGCGGCGGCGGCCAGGAGATCCTCGAAACCGAAGGTGCTCACGGCGCCGAGCAGCATGGCCGCGGCCGACAGCGTCAGCACCACCCTGGCCGTGGGCGACATGCGGCTCTCCATCGGCTCGGTCTCGGGGCCGAAATACATCAGATAGACGATGCGCAGGTAATAGAACGCCCCGATGACGGAGGCGATCACCCCGGCGATCACGAGCCCGGTCAATCCCGCCTGCCAGGCCGCCTTCAGCACTTCCAGCTTGGCGAAGAAGCCGAGGAAGGGCGGCACGCCGGCCATGGAGAACAGGAGGATGAGCAGCGCCAGCGCCCGCCCCGGAGCAAGGGCGGCGAAGTTCGACAGGGCGGCGATCTCGGTGATGTGCTGGCCCTCGCGCTCCATCGACAGGATGAAGGCGAAGGTGCCCAGATTCATCGCCACGTAGATCGCCATGTAGAACAGCATCGCCTCGACCCCGACCTCCGTTCCGGCGGCGAGGCCGAGAAGCGCAAAGCCCATATGGGCGATCGAGGAATAGGCCATCAGCCGCTTGATGTCCTTCTGGCCGATGGCGGCGAAGGCCCCGACGAACATCGACAGCACCGCCAGCACCCCCAGAACCGGCGCCCAGTCGATCTTCATGCCGCCGAAGGCATCGAAGGCGATGCGGGCGATCAGGGCCATGGCGGCGAATTTCGGCGCGGTGGCGAAGAAGGCCGTCACCGGCGTCGGCGATCCCTGATAGACGTCCGGCGTCCACATGTGGAAGGGGACGGCCGAGATCTTGAAGGCCAGGCCGATCAGGATCAGCACCAGTCCGACGACGAGGCCGAGCGAGCGGGCGCCCTCGGCGAGGGCCTGGGTGATGCCGGCGAAATCGGTGGTGCCGGTGAAGCCGTAGACCAGGGACGCGCCATAGAGGAGAAGCCCCGAGGCCAGCGCCCCGAGGACGAAATACTTGAGCCCGGCCTCGGTCGAACGCACCGAATTGCGGTTGAAGGCGGCGATGACATAGAGCGAGAGCGATTGCAGCTCGAGCCCCATGTAGAGGCCGATGAGATTGCCGGCCGAGATCATCAGCATCATGCCGGTGACGGCAAGGACGACAAGGATCGGGAACTCGAACTTGAGCAGGTTCTGCTTCCCCAGATGCGCCTCGCCCACAAGGAGGACGAGACCGGCGGCCACCAGCACCAGCATCTTGACGACGCGGGCGTAGAAATCATCGACGAACATGCCCGAGAAGGCCGTTTGCGCTCCGTCGCCGCCGAGGGCGAGAAGGCCGAGGCCGACGAGGATCATCGCCCAGGCGAGGAGCCGGAGCAGCACCGGGGCGATCCGTGCGCCCGGTCCCCAGGCTCCCCACATCAGGGCAGCCATCGCCATGAGGACGAGCAGGATTTCCGGCAGGGTGGTGAAAAGATCGGCAGACATCATCTTGCGTCCTCTCAGTGCTTGGCCGGAAGGGGGGCGGCATGGGCGGCCATCGGGCCGGCCGCTTCGGCCGGGGCGAGCCCGGCGGCCTCCTGCGCCGCATCGACGGTCTCGACGAGGGCCGCGACCGAGGGCGAGACGATGTCGGTCACGAGGCTGGGCCAGACGCCGAGGATCAGCACCGCCGCCACCAGCGGTGCGAACAGGAGCCGCTCGCGCCGGTCGAGATCGGTGATCGCGCGCAGCGCCTCCTTCACCAGCGGACCGAACATCACCCGCCGATAGAGCCACAGCGCATAGGCCGCCGACAGTATGACGCCGGTGGCCGCAACGGTGGCCGTCAGCGTCGAGACCTGGAAGGTGCCGACGAGGGTGAGGAACTCGCCGACGAAGCCCGACGTGCCCGGCAGGCCGACATTGGCCATGGTGAAGAGCATGAAGATCAGCGCATAGGCCGGCATCCGGTTCACCAGCCCGCCATAGGCGGCGATCTCGCGCGTATGCATCCGGTCGTAGATCACCCCGACGACGAGGAACAGCGCCCCCGAAACGAAGCCGTGGCTCAGCATCTGGAAGATGGCGCCGTCGATCCCCTGCTGGTTGGCGGCGAAGATTCCCATCGTCACATAGCCCATATGGGCGACGGAGGAGTAGGCGATGAGCTTCTTCATGTCCTCCTGCACGAGGGCGACGAGCGAAGTGTAGACGATCGCCGCCACCGACAGGAAGAAGACGAAGCCCGTCAAGAGCTCCGAAGCCACCGGGAACATCGGCAGCGAGAAGCGCAGGAAGCCGTAACCGCCCATCTTGAGAAGGATCGCCGCCAGCACCACCGAGCCGGCCGTCGGCGCCTGCACATGGGCGTCGGGCAGCCAGGTATGAACCGGCCACATCGGCATCTTGACGGCGAAGGAGGCGAAGAAGGCGAGCCACAGCAGTGTCTGAATGCCCCCGGCGATCTCGAAGCCGAACACCGTGATCGGCGCCGAGGGGAAATCATGTGTCAGCAGCGTCGGGATGTCGGTGGTGCCGGCCTCGAGCCAGATGGCGATGATCGCCACCAGCATCAGGACCGAGCCGAGAAGGGTGTAGAGGAAGAACTTGAAGGAGGCATAGATCCGGTTCGGACCGCCCCAGATGCCGATGATGAGGAACATCGGGATGAGGCCGGCCTCGAAGAACAGGTAGAACAGCACCAGATCGAGCGCGGTGAAGACGCCGATCATCAGCGTCTCGAGCACGAGGAAGGCTATCATCAGCTCCTTCACCCGCTTCTCGACGTTCCAGCAGGCGCCGATGGTGATCGGCATGAGGGCCGTGGTCAGCAGGACGAACAGGATCGAGATGCCGTCCACCCCCATCTTGTAGCGGAAGCCGAGGATCCAGCCCTTCTCCTCGACGAACTGGAAGCCGGTATTCGCCGGATCGAAGGCGAAGAGCAGCCCGAGCGACACGACGAAGGTCACGAGCGTCGCCAGAAGCGCCACCCAGCGGGCGTTGCTGCGCGCGGCGGCATCGTCTCCCCTGAGGAACAGGGCGAGCACCACGGCCGCGATCGTCGGCAGGAAGGTGATCAGGGAAAGGATATTGTCCAGCATCACTCGATCCCCCCGCGCATCATGATCCAGGTGACGAGGGCGACCACCCCCATCACCATGGCAAAGGCGTAATGGAACAGATAACCCGACTGGGCCCGCTGATAGAGCCGCGTGATCGCCGGCACGGCCCGAAGCGCCACCGCGTTGATGAATCCGTCGATCACGGCCTCGTCACCCTTCTTCCACAGGAAGCGGCCGAGACGCAGCGCACCGCGCACGAAGACGAAATCGTAGATCTCGTCGAAATACCACTTGTTGTAGAGGAAGCGGTAGAGCAGCTTCTGGTTCTCGGCGAGCCGCCGCGGCAGCGACGGATCGCGGATGTAGAACAGCCAGGCGACGAAGAAGCCGATCAGCATGGCGACGAAGGGTGCAACCTTGGCCCAGAAGGACAGATGGTGCATCGCCTCGAGCACCTCGTTGTGTTCGGAGAGGATGATCGACGGGCCGAAGAATTCGCGCCAGGCCTCGCCGACGAAATCGCCATACCAGATCATGCCGGCAAGGATCGCCCCGAGCGAGAGCACGCCGAGCGGCACCGTCATCACCCACGGGCTTTCATGGGCGTGCTCGTATTTCCCGCGCTCGCGCGGCTCCCCGAAGAAGGTCAGGAACATCAGCCGCCAGGAGTAGAAGCTGGTGAGCGCCGCCACGATCACCAGCACCCAGAAGGCATACATGCCGACCCCGCTGTGGGCGGCGATGGTGCTTTCGATGATCGCGTCCTTGGAGAGGAAGCCGGCGAAGCCGATCTCGGTGCCGGGAATGCCGACGCCGGTAATGGCCAGCGTGCCGATCATCATCCCCCAGAAGGTGAGCGGGATCTTGTGGCGCAGCCCGCCATATTTCCGCATGTCCTGCTCGTGATGCATGGCATGGATCACCGAACCCGCTCCGAGAAATAGCAGCGCCTTGAAGAAGGCGTGGGTGAAAAGGTGGAACATCGCCGCCTGATAAACGCCGACGCCGGCCGCGGCGAACATGTAACCGAGCTGCGAACAGGTCGAATAGGCGATGACCCGCTTGATGTCGTTCTGCACGAGGCCGACCGTGGCCGCGAACAGGGCCGTCGTCGCGCCGATGACGGTGACGAAAGCCGCCGCCGTGGGCGCGTATTCGTAGAGCGGCGACATGCGCGAGACGAGGAACACGCCGGCCGTCACCATGGTCGCCGCATGGATGAGGGCCGAAACCGGGGTCGGGCCTTCCATCGCGTCGGGCAGCCAGGTGTGCAGGAAGAGCTGGGCCGACTTGCCCATGGCGCCGACGAAGAGCAGGAAACCGATGAGCTCGACCGAGGAACGGAAGGTCATGCCGAGAAAGGTCATCGGCGTGTCGGCAAGGCGGGCGACCTGGGCGAAGATGTCGTCGAAGAGGATGCTGTCGGTCATCAGGTAGAGCGCGGCGATGCCGAGGATGAAACCGAAATCCCCCACCCGGTTGACGATGAAGGCCTTGATCGCCGCGGCGCTGGCGGAGGGCTTGCGGTAATAGAAGCCGATCAGGAGATAGGAGGCGACGCCCACGCCCTCCCAGCCGAAGAACATCTGCAGGAGGTTGTCGGCGGTCACCAGCGCCAGCATGGCGAAGGTGAAGAAGCTGAGATAGGCGAAGAAGCGCGGCTTGTAGACCTCGCCGGGCTTCCATTCCGGGTCATGGTCCATGTAGCCGAAGCTGTAGAGGTGGACGAGCGCCGAAACCGTCGTCACCACGATCAGCATGATCGCCGTCAGCCGGTCGAGACGGATCGCCCATTCCGAGATCAGCGTGCCCGACTCGACCCAGGGGAAGAGCCGGATGTGCTGCACCTCCTCGGGCAGGGTGTAGAACACGACCCAGGCCAGCAGCATCGCCAGCCACACCGTGGCCGTGGTGAAGACGATCGCCGTCCTTTCCCCGAGGATGCGCCAGCCGAAGCCGCAGACGATCGCGCCAAGAAGCGGCGCCAGGAGGATCACCGGTTCCATGGCCTCACCCCTTCATCACGTTGACATCATCGACCGCGATCGACCCGCGGGTGCGGAAGAAGCACACGAGGATCGCCAGGCCGATCGCCGCCTCGGCCGCCGCCACCGTCAGCACGAACAGCGTGAACACCTGGCCGGCAAGATCGGCCAGATGGCTCGAGAAGGCCACGAGGTTGATGTTGACCGCGAGCAGCATCAGCTCGATCGACATCAGCATGACGATGACGTTCTTCCGGTTGAGGAAGATGCCGAAGATGCCGATGACGAAGAGGCTCGCCGCCACGGTCAGGTAATGTTCCAATCCGATCATCTGTCCCTCTGTATTCCCTGAGCGCGACCCGCAGGCCGCAAGCGGAGCCGGGCTGCACCCCGGCCCCGGTTCCGATGTCACTTTCCTCTGAACCCGTGGGCCCGCCCTTCCTGGCCCGGCTTCATGTCGATCAGCGTCACGGCCGCCTTCGGGTCGCGATGCATCTGGGCCACCACGTCCTGCCGCTTGACGTCGGGCCGGTGGCGCAGCGTGAGCACGATGGCCCCCACCATCGCCACGAGCAGGATCAGCCCGGCAATCTCGAAGAGATAGACATACTGGTCGTAGAGCACCGCGCCGAGCGCCTGGGTGTTGGCGATCTCGGCCGGCGAGGGCGTGGGCGAGGCCCGCAGCGCCGCCGCCTCCGGGGCGAAGTTCCAGTGGGCGAAGACGAGGCCGAGCTCGATCAGCAGGACGACGCCGATCAGAAGGCCCAGCGGGAGATATTCGGCCATGCTGGCCTTGAGCTCGGCGAAGTCCACGTCGAGCATCATCACCACGAACAGGAACAGCACCGCCACCGCGCCGATATAGACGATGAGCAGCAGCATGGCGACGAATTCCGCCCCCATCAGCACGAAGAGCCCGGCCGCGGAGATGAAGGCGAGGATCAGCCAGAGAACCGAATGGACCGGGTTGCGCGAGAACACGACCAGGATGCCGGCGCCGATGGCGCTGATGGCGAAGACGTAGAAGGCGAAAGCCGTGACAGTCATCTGTGCCTTCCCTTTCCTGCATTCTGCCGCGCCGGGCGCGGCGGATGAAACCTCGTGCCCGCCTCAGCGATAGGGGGCGTCAAGCTCGATGTTGCGGCCGATCTCCGCTTCCCAGCGCTCGCCGTTGTCGAGCAGCTTCTCCTTGTCGTAGAGCAGCTCCTCGCGGGTCCAGGTGGCGAATTCGAAATTCGGCCCCTCGACGATGGCATCCACCGGGCAGGCCTCCTGGCAGAAGCCGCAATAGATGCATTTCGTCATGTCGATGTCGTAGCGCGTGGTGCGGCGCGAGCCGTCCTCGCGCGGCTCGGCCTCGATGGTGATCGCCTGGGCCGGGCAGATCGCTTCGCACAGCTTGCAGGCGATGCAGCGCTCCTCGCCGTTCGGGTAGCGCCGCAGGGCGTGCTCGCCGCGAAAACGGGGCGAGAGCGGCCCCTTCTCGAAAGGGTAGTTCACCGTCGCCTTGGGCTTGAAGAAATACTTCATGCCGACGCGGAATCCGGCGACGAAGTCCGCGAGGAAGAAGTATTTGACGGCCCGAACCATGTCAAAAGCCATTGCAGCCTCCCTTGGGCATTTCCTGTCGGACGGGGTGCGGTCGCTCCATCTCACGCCCCCGTCTGCCAGCGGACATAGAGCCCCCAGAGCCATTCGTAACGTGCCGCCAGCGCCACCCAGACGACCCAGCCGAGCGAGAGCGGCAGAAACACCTTCCAGCCGATCCGCATCAGCTGGTCGTAGCGGTAGCGCGGCACGATCGCCTTCACCATCGAGATCAGGAAGAAGAGGACGAGCATCTTCAGCACCATCCAGTGCAGCCCGTCGGCAAGCCCCGGGATCGGGCTCAGCCAGCCGCCGAAGAACAGGATCGACATCAGCGCCGTCATCAGAACGATGGCGAGATATTCGCCGATCATGAAGAGAAGGAAGGGCGTCGAGGAATACTCGACCATGTAGCCCGCCACCAGCTCGGATTCGGCCTCGGGCAGGTCGAAGGGCGGCCGGTTGGTCTCGGCCAGCGCGGAGACGAAGAACAGCACCACCATCGGCAGATGCGGTAGCCAGAACCAGCCGAGAAGCCCGAAATCGCTCTTCTGCGCCATGACGATCTCGGTGAGATTGAGCGATCCGACCGACAGCAGGACGCCGACGATGATGAACCCGATCGACACCTCGTAGGAGATCATCTGCGCCGCCGAGCGCAGGGAACCGAGGAAGGGATATTTCGAGTTGGACGCCCATCCCCCCATGATGACGCCATAGACCTCGAGTCCCGAGACGGCGAAGATGTAGAGGATGCCGACATTGAGATCGGCGACCACCCAGCCCTCGTTGAACGGAATGACCGCCCAGGCGATGGTGGCCATCACCAGCGAGATCATCGGCGCGAGGATGAAGACCGCCTTGTCCGCCCCGGCCGGGATCACGATTTCCTTGAAGATGTATTTGATGAAGTCGGCGAAGCTCTGCAGCAGCCCGAAGGCGCCGACGACGTTGGGCCCGCGGCGCAGTTGCACCGCCGCCCAGATCTTGCGGTCGGCATAGAGCAGGAACGCCAGCGCGACCAGGATCGCCACGATCACGATCAGCGCCTGCCCCAGCGTCCACAGGAAGATCCCGAGATTGGTGTTGGTGAAGAACTCCATCATCGCGCCTTCGTCCCCTTTTCCTCTTTCCCCGGCTCAGACCGCGGGAATGCCGCGGGCGCGGCAGCTTTCGAGCTCGGCTGCCGCATCGAGCGTGTTCGCGCCCTTCGGCAGGTCCGGCGAGATCAGATAGACGGCATCGGCCTGCCAGCGACCCCCTTCCTCGCGCACCGAGGTGCGGATGTGGCGGGCAAAGCCGTAGCCGCGAATGAGCGTGTATTGCGCGGCGGTACAGCGCGCATAGGCGATCACGTCCAGCGGATCCCGCGTGCCCTCCACCGCGACGATGAAGTTGACGAGGTCGCCCTCGAGAAGCCGCGTCGTGATGCCGAGCCAGCGGGGCGCGGCCTCGCCGGACGGGGCGACGGGATCCGCGACACCACCGCCGGGCGCCGCCCCCTGACAGCCGGCAAGGCCGATCCCGGCAAGGATCGCCAGGGATGCCTCGCGCCAGATGCGGCCCGCCATGACGGTCCCCCCCTCCGCCGTTTCGCCTCCGGTCCTCATTCGGCTGCCACCTTTCGCGAGCGTTCGGCCCACAGGCGACTCATCTCGGCCATGACCTCCGAGGCCCGGGCGATCGGGTTCGTCAGCCAGAAATCGCGGATCGCAAGGCCGAATGCCCCGCTCCCGAGCGGGGCTTCGGGAAGCGGCTGCCAGTCGTTCTGCGGCACCTCGTCGATCCGGCCGAGATGGGGGCAGGCCTCGAAGAGCACCGCGCGCAGCCCGTCGAGGTCGATCCAGGGCTGGGGATCGGCCAGCGCCCCCGAAAGGGCGCGGATGATCGCCCAGTTCTCGCGGGCGCCGATCTTCCCTTCCTCGATCGCCGCGCCGCCGGCGGAGCCGTCGGGCGGGAAGGCGGCGCGCAGCGCCATCTGCGGCCGGCCCTCCGTGTTGACGAAGATGCCGCTCTCCTCGGTCCAGGCCGCGCCGGGCAGGATCACGTCCGCCCGGTGAGCACCGCGGTCGCCGTGGCTGCCCTGATAGATCACGAAGGGACCTTCCCCCGGAGCGCCCGGCAGATCGATCTCGTCCACCCCGAGATTGTAGATCACATCCGCGCCTTCGAGGGCGGCATCGATTCCTCCCGGGGTGGTGAAGCCGACGTCCATCGCCCCCACGCGGGCGGCGGCGGTGTGCAGCACGAGGAATTTCGAACCGCTCTTCTCGGCCAGCCGCATCGCCGCCGCGAGAACCGCCTCGCCATCCTCGCCGGTGAGCGCCCCCATGCCGACAATGACAATCGACGGCGTGTCGGACAGATCGCCGTGATCGACCTCGAGGAGCCGCGCAAGCGCGGTCCGGTCCGTGCCGTGATGGGTGACCGGATAGGTCAGATCGACCGGTTGACCGACCAGATCGACCTCGGCACCGGCGAGCCACGCCTTGCGAATCCGGGCGTTGAGCACCGGCGACTCATGCCGCGGGTTGGTGCCGATGAGGAAGATCCGCCGCGCCGAATCGATGTCGGCGATCCGCGCCGTCCCGACATAGGCCGACCGGTTCCCCGCCGGCAGCCTGGCCCCGTCCACCCGGCATTCGGTAACTCCGCCGAGCCTTTCGACGAGCTTCCCGAGAGCGAACACGGCCTCGACAGGCACGAGATCCCCCGCCAGCGCCGCGAGCCGCGAAGCCCCCTTCATCGCCGCCGCCGCACGGCCCAGCGCCTCGGGCCAGCTTGCCGGGCGCAGGCGGCCGTTCTCGCGGATGTAGGGCCGGTCGAGCCGCTGGCGCCTGAGCCCGTCCCAGACATGGCGGGTCTTGTCGGAGATCCACTCCTCGTTCACGTCGTCATGGTTGCGCGGCACGATCCGCATCACCTGTCGGCCGCGCACATCGATGCGGATGCTCGAGCCGAGCGCGTCCATCACGTCGATGCTCTCGGTCTTCTTCAGCTCCCAGGGCCGGGCGGTGAAGGCGTAGGGCTTGTTGGTGAGCGCGCCGACCGGGCAGAGATCGACGATGTTGCCCTGCATCTCCGAGTCTATCAGTGAGCCGAGATAGGTGGCGATCTCGGCATCCTCCCCACGGCCGGTCTGCCCCATGACGAAGGTGCCGGCGACCTCGGTGGTGAAACGCACGCAACGGGTGCAGGAAATGCAACGGGTCATGCAGGTCGCGACCAGCGGTCCGAGATCGAGATCGTCCACCGCCCGCTTGGGCTCGCGGTAGCGCGAGAAGGAGCGGCCATAGGCCATCGCCTGGTCCTGAAGATCGCATTCGCCGCCCTGATCACAGATCGGACAGTCGAGCGGATGGTTGATGAGGAGGAACTCCATCACCCCTTCGCGCGCCTTCTTCACCATCGGCGAGTTGGTGCGGATCTCGGGCGGCCGCCCTTCGGGGCCCGGCCGCAGATCCTTGATCTGCATGGCGCAGGAAGCGGTGGGCTTGGGAGGGCCGCCCACCACCTCGACAAGGCACATGCGGCAATTGCCGGCAATCGACAGCCGCTCGTGGTAGCAGAAACGCGGAATCTCGATCCCCGCTTCCTCGCAGGCCTGGAGAATGGTCAGGCGCGGATCGACCTCGATTTCGCGACCGTCGATGATGACCTTGCGCAGATCCGTCATTTTCCGTTGTCCCTCAAGAGTTTGCCGATGGCGCTCTTCTTCCCGATCTCTTCGCGGCCAACCCGGCAGAAGCTGTCCGGGTCGCCATCCTTCGCTCCGTGGTCCTCGAGCCAGCGCCGCGCCATGCCGAACATCCGCTCCCGCTCCGCCCCGTCCTGCAGCCAGGCGCTGACATCCTCCTCGCGGTAGCCCTGCCTGCGGGCGTAGCCTTCGAGCCCCTTGAGGTAGAAGAAGGCGCGGATGAGACGGCCGGAGATGCTCGGGCAGCGGTTGCGGATGGCGTCGGCGATCACCACCGCGAGCAGCCCCTTGTTGAGCGTCTCGTCCGCCCGCAGCGTCGCGCGCGCCGCGTCCGAAAGGGCCGGCTGTTCCCCTGCCGGAGTGGCCCCCGCCGGGACGCCGGCGAGGACGAGAAGGGCAAGGAGGAGCGGCCGCAGCGCGCGCATGGCGGCACGGGCGTGGTGGTGCCCGCCCCGCTTCGTCATTCCCATCGCTGCCGTCCCAGCGGTCGTCACGCCGGTTCCTCCCTTCTCGCTCATGCCCCTGTCGTGCTGATGGGCGGCGGCGTCACTCCGCGGCCAGCGCGGAAGCGCGCCCGGTCTTGCGGGCGAGAATCCGCTCCTCGATCTCGTCGCGGAAATGGCGGATGAGCCCCTGAATCGGCCAGGCGGCGGCGTCGCCCAGCGCGCAGATCGTGTGCCCCTCGACCTGCTTCGTCACTTCGAGCAGCATGTCGATCTCCTCGATCTCGGCCTCGCCCCGCACCAGCCGCTCCATCACCCGCATCATCCAGCCGGTGCCCTCGCGGCACGGCGTGCACTGGCCGCAGCTTTCATGCTTGTAGAATTTCGAAAAGCGCCAGATCGCCTTCACGATGTCGGTGGACTTGTCCATCACGATCACCGCCGCCGTGCCAAGGCCCGACTGGTGCTCGCGCAGCCAGTCGAAATCCATGATCGCCTCGCGCGCGATGGCGGCCGGCAGGAGCGGCACCGAGGAACCGCCCGGCACGACCGCCTTGAGATTGTCCCAGCCGCCGCGAATGCCGCCCGCATGCTTCTCGATCAGCTCCTCGAAGGGGATCGACATCGCCTCCTCGACCACGCAGGGCCGGTTCACATGACCCGAAATGGCGAAGAGCTTGGTGCCGGTGTTGTTGGGCCGGCCGATCGAGGCGAACCAGGAGGCGCCCCGGCGCAGGATCGTCGGCACCACAGCGATCGACTCGACATTGTTCACCGTCGTCGGACAGCCATAGAGCCCCGCCCCGGCCGGGAAGGGCGGCTTGAGGCGCGGCATGCCCTTCTTGCCCTCGAGGCTTTCGAGAAGAGCCGTTTCCTCGCCGCAGATGTAGGCGCCGGCCCCATGGTGAAGATAGAGGTCGAAATCCCAGCCCGAGCCGGCGGCGTTCGGCCCGAGCAGCCCGGCATCATAGGCCTCGTCGATGGCCGCCTGAAGGACCTCGCGTTCGCGGATGAACTCGCCGCGGATGTAGATGTAGCCCGCATGGGCCCCCATGGCGAAACCGGCGATCAGCGCCCCCTCGATCAGCGTGTGCGGCTCGTGACGCATGATTTCCCGGTCCTTGCAGGTGCCCGGTTCGGATTCGTCGGCATTGATGACCAGATAATGGGGCCGCCCGTCGCTCTCCTTCGGCATGAAGGACCATTTGAGCCCCGTCGGGAAACCCGCACCGCCGCGCCCCCGCAGCCCCGAGGCCTTCACTTCCTCGATGATCCACTCCCGCCCCTTGGCAATGAGCCCGGCAGTGTTGTCCCAGTGCCCCCGTCGGCGGGCGCCGGCGAGCGAGCGGTCGTCCATGCCGTAGAGGTTGGTGAAGATGCGATCCTCGTCCTTGAGCATCAGGCGTCCCCTTTGTTGCGTTCACGCCACACGCGCCACAGGATGACGAGCGCGAAGGCAAAGGCCGCAAGAGCGGCGAAATCGGCGAGGAAGGCATAGCGCGGCGGCAGACCGAGCCGCCCGCCGATCCAGCTGACGAGCACCCAGAGCGGAAAGGCCACGATGATGACGATCGCCGCCAGCCGCACCTGCCGCTGCTGCGCCTCCGTCATCGGTTGTCTCGGCTCCTTCGTCATCTGCCTTCCTTCGCGTCGTCATTCTTCCGATCGGGCCGGAGCCCCGGTCCGCTCCCGTCGCGGTCAGTCGTAGACCTCGCCCTTCTCGACCCTCCGCGAGAACTCGGTCGCGCCGCCCGCAGCCAGCACCTTCGCCTGATCGACCCAGTTGTCGCGACTTGCCCGCCCCTTGAAAGCCGGCAGGTGCC
>Ga0256839_1001670_pt1 | contig 26381 bp, 30 predicted proteins | sample 354166metaG_FD_185968 | JGI IMG/M metagenome (GOLD analysis project Ga0256839, IMG submission 185968) | Hydrothermal vent microbial communities from Mid Atlantic Ridge, Atlantic Ocean - 354-166 | ecosystem: Environmental > Aquatic > Marine > Hydrothermal vents | place: Atlantic Ocean: Mid... | reverse complement strand
TTATACATGCAACGAAAACAGCTACTGGGGTAAAACCGTCTATTAACCGCAAAAAGGCGGTTTGATGGGTAAGAAAATATAAAAATAGATAGAAACAGGACACATTATGTGTGATTTTTTAAAAATTAATCTGAAAACTAATATTCTTAAAATTAGTGGCTTGATCAGTCATTCCTTTAGGATGCCGAGCTTATCGAGGATAAATGATGCATTTGGCCATAAAACAATACCCGCACCAATATTAGTTTCTGATTCATGACGCTCATAAACAGTAACATCAAAGCCTTTTTTCTTTAATGCTATTGCACTGCTTATACCCGCTACTCCTCCTCCTAAAATATTAATTTTCATGATAATATTTACCTGCTAAGGATATTAGTTGCTCAGTAATTTCATCATGTTTCTTTTCAGTTTTTATTCCTTTGTGTACAATTGTTGCTTGATAGAGCTTATTCGCTGACTTTTCTGCTGAAGAAAATAAGAATAAAAACCATTTCAATAGTGTTGGCATCGCCTCAGACGTAGCCATCTTAGTTTTAGTAGGAGGCAACTCCACCACTGAAAAATCAATATCTCTATACTGTTCTTGTAAGTATGAAAATAACACTTTAACAGTAGCTTTGCTTTGTGCATAAGCTCCTGACATAGGTTTAAAGTTAGTAGGATTAACTAACTGACTTACCTCTATATTTTTCACCATCCGACTTATTCCTGACCCAGAAACCACAATTTTTGCCTTCTTCGATTGTTTTAAAACTGGCATCAAGCTTAAAGTAAGAAAATATGGCGCTAAGCTATTTGTTGCAAGGTGTTGTTCAATTTGATCTTTATTAAAGGTCTTTTCATTGAGAAGCACCCCTGCATTTAGAAATAACAAATCTATCTGATTATATTTATCTATAATCGCGTGAGTAGTTATCTTTACTCGCTGAAAATCAGATAGATCAGCCGTGTAATTGTTTATCATCCCCTTGGGGAACTCAGTCAATAACTGTTCTTTAACTTTTATAGCTCCTTGCTTATTCCGATCTATATTAACTAATTCATAGCCATGAGCTAAGAGTATTCTGCACAGTTCGAAACCAATATCAGATGTTGATCCTGTTACTAATGCAATTTTGTTGCTTTTCATTCTACTAACCCCAAGTCTAGTTCATGATCTTATATGCCATGGACTATTATTATTAAAAAATATCATTTCCTTACTTTTTTAAGTATTTTACTAAAGTGTTCTAAGTCTTCAGCTTCCAACTTTCCAAATGAAGATAAACCCTTATCCATTGCTTCTTTTCCTAAACACATTAACTTAACCCCTGCTTTTGTAATTTGTATATGGACTATTCGTTGATCTTCTTGATTTCTTATCTTAATAATTAATTTTTTAATCATGAGCTTATTCAATAGCCTAGATACATTTGACATAGGATCAAACATTTCAGCTTTAATCTCATTTACAGTTGCTTGAGAATTAGGTGATTGAGCGACAATCGATAAGATCTTTAACTGCTGTGCAGTAATATCAAGAGGTTCTAATTGATGTGATATTTCACCGTTTAACCACTGCGCGGTTTTTAAAAAATCAATAGCAATTTCTTTGTGCAAAATTAAGTCTCTATCATGTGAAAGATGGGGGGGGGGCACATACAATATATACCATGGATTATAATACCAAGGAACCTATGTTAATACAACATTTACAGCAACCGTAAATCTATCCACTCATCGTCTATAATCCGAACAAAATCATCAAGCATGGTATTTAAACCCAAACAACTTGTGGCAACTCCAAAACCATCACCAATTCCTAGTACTCCTATCGTTATTACTTGCTGAAAAACCACAAAACACGTTAATATAGGCACATGATTATTCTGTTTAAAAACACATCACGGGCTTGGATGCTTTGGATATAGCACCTTTTGAAAAAAAGGTCGTGGTTCTTTACCCAAAAAATCAAACACTCCAAGCGTTTTTAACAGGTTACAAAAAATGAATAACACCGTTTCAGCTTCACCCAATAAACAACAATTTAATAAATACCTTGCTCAAGGCTACCAACGTATACCATTAGTTCGTGAGGTACTTGCTGATTTAGATACCCCGCTTAGTACTTACCTTAAACTTGCCAATGGCCCTTACTCCTATTTATTTGAATCAGTTCAAGGGGGCGAAAAGTGGGGTCGTTACTCGATAATTGGCTTACCCACACGTACGATTATCAAAGTCACAGGAAAGCAAGTTGAAGTTAGTAAGGACTACCAAGTACAGTTCACAGAAACTGTTGATGATCCACTTGCTTGGATAGAAAACTATAAGGCACAAATAAAAGTACCAGAAATTGAAGGCATGCCACGTTTTAATGGTGGTTTAGTGGGTTATTTTGGCTATGAAACTATTCACACAATTGAGCCAAAATTAGCAAAAACGAATGACAAGAACAAGAGTGATCCTTTACAAACACCCGATATATTATTAATGCTCTCAGAAGAAATTGTCGTTTTTGATACGCTCAACGGCATACTCTCTATTATTGTTCATGCAGGCGAAGGAGAGTTCGAGCAAGCACAAGACAGGCTCGATTATCTGACGAAACGTCTACGCGAACCTCTCACACTGTACCAACCCGCAAAGACCTCACAAATTATTAACGAAGATGACTTTGTATCAGGGTTTACTGAAGAGGGTTTTAAAGCTGCAGTCGAAAAGGCCCGTGATTACATTAAGGCCGGCGATATTATGCAAGTAGTTTTATCGCAGCGTTTAAGCGTGCCATTTAAAGCACCTCCATTAGATTTATACCGCGCCTTACGCTCACTCAACCCCTCTCCGTATATGCACTTTATGAACTTGGATAATTTTCATATTGTTGGCTCATCACCTGAGATCTTAGTACGCCTTGAAGAAGGCGAAGTCACGGTTCGCCCCATCGCTGGCACACGCAAACGGGGTCTTGATAAAGCCAAAGATTTAGCCATGGAAAAAGAATTGCTCAATGACCCAAAAGAGCTTGCGGAGCACTTAATGCTAATTGACCTCGGTCGAAATGATGCAGGACGAGTCAGTCAAATAGGTAGCGTTAAACTCACCGACAAAATGTCCATTGAGCGTTATTCTCATGTAATGCATATCGTATCAAATGTCATCGGTAAATTACTCCCTAACTTAAGTGCCATTGATGTAATACGCGCGACCTTCCCCGCTGGCACAGTCAGCGGCGCACCCAAGATTCGCGCCATGGAAATTATAGATGAACTAGAGCCTGTCAAACGTGGCATCTATTCTGGTGCAATCGGTTACTTAGCATGGAATGGTAATATGGATACCGCTATAGCCATCCGCACCGCGGTTATTAAAGATCAAACCTTACATATTCAAGCAGGGGCTGGTATCGTTTATGATTCTCAACCCGAGCTAGAATGGAAAGAAACCATGAACAAAGCCCGTGCTATTTTCAAAGCAGTCAGTCAAGCGGCAGCTGGCCTTGATGGCTCACACCGATAAGAAAAGGAGAAACAAATGATTTTAATGATCGATAATTATGACTCCTTTACCTTTAATTTGGTGCAATATTTAGGAGAACTCGGTGCTGATGTAGTCGTAGAACGTAATGACCAAATCAGCCTTGAAGAAATTGAAGCACTCGCACCAGAGCGCATTATGCTATCCCCTGGACCGTGTACGCCAAGTGAGGCAGGCATCTCACTGGATGTCATTAATCACTTTAAAGGAAAATTACCTATTTTTGGCGTGTGTTTAGGTCATCAAGCAATTGGCCAAGCATTTGGAGGGGATATTATTCGTGCCAAAGAAATTATGCATGGCAAAACCTCCCCTATTTACCATCACGACACGGGCGTTTTTAGTCAACTGAACAACCCGTTTACAGCGACGCGCTATCATTCTCTGGTGATTGATCAAAAAACACTACCCGAATGTTTAGAAATAACAGCATGGACGGAAACCGAAGCTGGCGAAGTCGATGAAATTATGGGTGTTCGGCATAAAGAATTTGCCATTGAAGGAGTACAATTTCACCCAGAATCTATACTCAGTGAGTTTGGCCATGAAATGCTCGCTAACTTTCTGAAAATGGAACAAACATAATCATGACTGAATTAGCTCGAGCCTCATTAGGAAAGCGCATTTTAGCGATATTTTACGACCTATTAATCGTTCTTTTTCTCTCTTTCATTATTACGCTAATTGTTCAAACACTTATTATTCAACTAAACTTCGTGGAACTAGAAACCGTACAAATCAGTAAAACTGAAAGTATTTCAGCCATTCCCAGTGATAGTGCCATAAATTCTTTTCTAAAAAGTTTATGGCTTACTATTCCTTTTTTATATTTCGTCTATTATTGGACTAAACAAGATAGAACACTGGGCATGAAGGTATGGAAAATAAAAGCCGTATCAAGTAATCAACTCGCTATTACTTGGTTACAGTCAGCTATTCGCTTCACTTTTTCTTTATTTGGCCTAGGTTATTTATGGATGGTCATTGATAAAGACAATTTGCCTCTGCAAGACCGCATCAGTAAAACCCGATTGATTAAAGTAGACTAAAACTTATGACAACACTTTTAAAAGAACCCGACAATACCGCTAAGCCGTGGGGGTTTTGGGCAACGATTGCCTTTAGCCTTATCGCCTTTATCGTGCTGTCATTAATCCAAGGGGTCGTCTTAGTTATCTATGCAGTACAACAAGGCACTAACTTTGATCTTAACGATAAAAATTTTACGGAATCAATCAACCAATATGCGCTGGATGGTGACTTACTCGGCCTCGCACAAATTCCTGCTGCTACCATCGGTGTGTTATTAATTTTGTGGTTTACCTCGATGCGAAAATCCATCACAGTAAGGCAATATCTTCATCTTTACTGGCCGCGAATTGGTAGTCTTTTAAAGTGGCTGGGTATTATGTTTTTAGTCATGATTGGTATGCAAGTTGTGATGGTATCACTGGGCGCTGAAACACCCAGTTTTATGACCGATGTGTACAATAGTACAGAACATAAATGGGTACTGTGGGTAGCCGTTATTATTGGTGCACCCTTTTTTGAAGAGTTTTTATTTCGTGGTTTTCTGTTTGAGGGCTTACGTCATTCTTTTTCTAAAATCACCAACAGTGCAGTTGGCACGACACTCACAGTGCTGATCACATCAGGGATCTGGGCTGTGATTCACATGCAATACGGTTGGCTAGAAATTTTCAGTATTTTTATCATCGGCATTGCGTTTGCCATCGCTCGTTTAAAAACAGGTTCGCTCTACGTGCCTATTGCCATGCACATGATGATGAACTTTTTTGCTAGTTTAGCCATGGAATTTCAACCCGAGTTAGAACAACTCGAAAAATCCTCTATGGGCTTTATTCATGTTTTTTCACACTAACACTAAACAATGAGCCACCAGTCTTTCCTGCTTTTACAAGGTGTCGCCACGCCTTTTTTTGCAAAGCTTGAAGAGGCTTTAGCAAACACTGCGCACTCTGTACTACGCATTAATTTTTGCGGCGGTGATTGGTTATTTAGAAATCATTTTAGCGACTTACATCGGCATATTGATTACCAAGGAAAAGCAAACGATTTACCGGAGTTTTACCAGAAGATATTCGATGATTATTTGATAACGGACATTGTCCTTTTTGGTGATACCCGTCCATTACATCAAAGTGCTATTCAGCTTGCGAAGGAACGTAACTTAAATATACATGTATTTGAGGAGGGTTACTTTAGACCTAATTGGGTGACCTTAGACAAAGAAGGAGTTAATGCTAACTCAAGCTTATCCAAAGACCCAGAATGGTTCTTAGAGTATGTCGAAAAACACCCTGATGTACTGCATAAGCCTAAAACAAATGAAACATCTCCGGTTAGTTTATCTGTACGTGCTTGGCATGATATTCGTTACCATTTAGCTAACTTATTCCTTAAACTGAAGTACCCGCACTATGTAACACATCGCCCTGAAAACGCGTCAAAAGAATATTGGGGCTGGATTCAGCGCATGCCTGCGCTTAAATTTTATTTTAATAAAAAATCAGAACAACTCATTACAAACCTGCTTAACAGTCAAAAACCTTTTTATGTTTTACCCTTACAACTCGATGCAGATTCACAAATTAGAGTCCATTCACCAATTAAAAGTGTTACCGATGTCATTCTAACGACCCTAAAGTCTTTTGCAGAACATGCCAAAACTGATTCGGTACTCGTTATAAAGTTACACCCCTTTGACCCGTGGTTTATCGACTACCCTGCAGTAATAAGAGAAACCGCTAAAGCCTACGATATTGATGAAAGCCGCATTCTTTACCTTGAAGCTGGAAACCTCGTCCCATTGCTTGATAAAGCCGAAGGAACTATTATTGTAAATAGTACGGTAGGCACATTAGCGCTAGCGCATAACTGCCCTGTAATTGCCTTAGGTACAGCCATTTACGATATGCAAGGGCTTACCTTTCAAGGAGAATTAGATGATTTTTGGCGGTCTGCTGCACCACCAAACTCCACACTGTTTAATGCGTTTCGCGCAACCTTAGTTGAATTGACGCAGATTAATGGTAACTTCTACAATGAAACAGGCATGAATTTGGCCGTTAAAAACACCTTAACGCATTGGTTCAACAAAGATTCGCAACGGAGATAAGAGACTGAATACGCGCAAAAACATTCTAATCACAGGAGCTAGTTCCGGCATTGGCGCCGCATTGGCACAACACTATGCGAGTGATTCTACACGGTTATTGTTAATAGCTCGCAACCAACAACGACTGGATAAGGTCGCTCACACCTGTGAAAAACTAGGCAGTAAAGTTATTTATAAAAGCCTTGATATAACGGATGCCAGCGCGATACAAAAGACAATCAGCCAGCTTGACCATGATTACCCTATTGACCTCATTATTTGTAACGCTGGCACTACCAACAGTATTGGTAAAAATGGCGAGGCTGAAACATGGGGTGATATTTGCCGCATTATTGATACAAATCTTTATGGCGTACTGGCTAGTTTAAACCCCTTAATTAGTCGTATGCAACAACGCCAACAAGGTCAAATAGGTATCGTCAGTTCCTTAGGTGCGTACCGTGGCATGCCCATCACACCCTCCTATTGCGCCAGTAAAGCGGCGGTTAAATCATACGGAGAAGCCCTACGTGGCTGGCTGATAGAAGATAATATAAAAGTCAGCGTAATCTGCCCTGGGTTTGTTGAATCAGAGTTAAGCGCACAATTTCATGGTGATAAACCGATGATGATGAGTGCTGATAAAGCGGCCAGATTGATTATTAAAGGCTTAAATAAAAATACCGCAAATATCTCTTTTCCGTTTCCGCTTAACTTAGGCATGTGGTTTCTAGCGGTACTTCCTGCAGGCATTTCAAACTGGTTAATGAAGCAATTTTCATACGGTGCTACACGTTAATGATTGATTTTATAGTCATTTTATTTAGCACCATTGGATTCTCGTTCTTACCAGAAAGATTACTAAAACCCCATGCACCTAAAATTACCTTTAAAAATATTTTCCAGCAAGGGCCCATTATTACATTGATTTTTCTATGCCTAACTTTAATCGTACAGCGCCCAATTTTTTCTGGTATTGCGATCTTTGTTTTTTTAGTGATTATGCTCGGTGTAAGCAATACCAAATTTAGTACACTGCGCGAACCCATGGTATTCTCTGACTTCATGATGTTCTCCCAAGCCTTTAAACATCCACGTCTGTATTTTCCATTTCTAGGTTTAGCTCCTGTTATTATTATGCCTTTACTCATTATTGGCTTAATCATTCTCGTCCTGTTGTTAGAACCTGCCCTTGCCTTTACATGGCAGCGATTTTTAGCAACCCCGCTAGCGATTACTGCTTTGTATTTTGCCATTAAACGCAATGCTTTATCATCACCGCTAAGTTTAGAGCCTGTAATTGATAATACTGAATTAGGTTTAATCAATACGGTAGCTGCCTACCTATTTCAATCTCGAACCGTTTCCCACAAAGAAAAAATCAAACAAACACTGAGAACTGCACCGTTTTATTCTCTGTCAGCGCACAAAAAAACAATTCAGAGAAAGCCACCCAATATTACCGTTATTCAAAGTGAATCATTTTTCGATGCACGACGTTTACATCCTTCTATTAAGACTGATATATTAAAAAACTTTGATCACTGCAAACAAGAGTCCGTTCAATGTGGCGAGTTAAACGTTCCCGCATGGGGCGCAAACACCATGCGTACCGAGTTTTCATTTTTAACGGGCTTGGCCTATGAAGACCTAGGGTTTTATCGTTATTACCCTTATGAATACTTGAGCGATATGCCCGTCACGTCTATTGCATCGGCTTTAAAACAACAAGGATATTATTGTGTGTGCATTCACCCTCACCCTGCCTCTTTCTTTGGGCGCGACAAAATATTTCCGCAGATGGGTTTTGATGAATTTATTGATGGCAGTGCTTTTGATACAAAGGCTGATAAATTCGGCCCTTATATTTCAGACCAAGCGGTCGCCCAAAAAGTGCTAGACGTTACCCAACAAAAAACAGATAAGCCTTTATTTATTTTTGTCATTACAATGGAAAATCACGGGCCCTTGCATCTTGAAAAGATTGACCCGCAAGAACAGGCTAGTTATTTTAAATCTAACTCCCTTTCAGCCAAACAAGATGATGAGCTAGGTATTTATTTGCGCCATTTAAACAATGCAGACCAGATGATAAAATCCTTAAAAACTGCATATTCAAAGGCTCAGCAAAATACTTTGTTCTGTTTCTATGGCGATCATGTACCGAGCTTACCGAAAATCTACAGCGAAAACGAATACGATAACCCTAATTCAGATTACTTCATCTGGCGCTCAAGTAAGAAAAAATCATCAAATATTAAAGACTTACCTATCCAATCGTTGGCACATCTTCTGTTAAATGAAGTGAGAAACTAAGCCACTAAAATGCAAATAAAAAATCAAAATAATCCCAGCCCTACTAAGACTGGGATTATCTAATGTAAAAAACAATGAAACTTAGTAATTATGTATAAGGGTTCTCAATAGGAGCAACCGTTGGCTTGCCAGCATCAACCCACGCTGTCATTCCGCCACTGATATTCACCACATCATTAAACCCCATCTTCTGCAAAGTATCTGTCGCTAAAGCTGCACGCCCACCAGTCGCACACAAGACTAACCACTTAGCATCACGATGGTCACGTAAATCAGGGTTAGCTTTTGGATAATTTAAATCAGCAGCTGGTTCTAAAACACCACGCGGAACATTGATTGAATTATCAATAGCCAGTTGATTATGTTCAGCGGGTTCACGTACATCGAGTACTTTGTAACCGTCTTTCATTAAAGCCTCTGCCTCAATTACATCTACTTCTTTAATACGTGACTTAGCATCCATAACAAAGTCCATTAATCCCATCTGCGACATACATATATCCTGATTATTAAAAGAGACTAATTTTAAATAATATTAGCAAAGATTAATATAGATTTTTCGCATCAACTGGTCGAAAAATGAACCATTATGAGACCTTTGCACGAGTCGGTGGCGGAAGGAAAATCGGATGAAATTGTGGAAGATGAAGCTAATAACGAGTTAATTAGCAAGTTTTTCAACGAAAAACAGTGGAATTTCAGTCATTTTACTCGTCATCCGATTCGTGCAAAGGTCTCATTATATCCCAAAGCTTGGTGGGCTAGCTTTGTCTGGCAATTCAAATCTTTTAGGGTAATCAACACTTACAAAATATAAACCACATGCCGAGGCGGTTATTCCAGCTTGGGATCTATCTTTTACCGTTAGTAATTCACTAAACCACGCAGGACTATGTCGCTTTGTACCCACCTCAAATAGACTCCCAACAATATTTCTAACCATATGATGTAAAAAAGCATTCGCGACAATATCAACATAAACATATTTACCGTCGCGAGTAATAGTGATTTCTTGAAGCTCTCGCATCGCATGTTTTGCCTGACAACCAGAGGCTCTAAAACTTGAAAAGTCATGCTCACCAATTAATCGATTTGCCGCATCTTGCATCAGGCTTTCATCTAAATTTTCGCGAAACCAACAGACTTTATTATCCAGCAATGCAGGTCTTATTTTATGATTTAATATGATATAGCGGTAGCGTCGTGAGGTTGCAGAGAAACGCGCATGAAAGTCATCATCCATCTGCTGAATCCAACGTAGCACGATATTATCTGGCAAGTTTGTGTTGCATCCCATGCACCACGCTTTTTCATCACGACTAGCATCTGATTCAAAATGAATTACCTGTCCTATTCCATGCACACCACTATCAGTACGCCCAGCACAGGTTACCTGAATAAGATGGTTTGCCACACGCGATAATGCCTGCTCAACTTCTTCTTGTACTGAAGGCGTATCTTTTAGGCGCTGCCAACCATGGTAGTTAGTGCCGTCATATTCAATGCATGCTGCGTATTTCATAACACTCATTATAATGCCTCACTCACAGTTTTGATATATTAATAACCCCCATCCCCTTGATTACTTTACTAATAACCTTATTATAGGTAGATGACCGCCATTTGACGGCATGGGTTGTTAAAACTATCAACCAAAACTTACCAACACAAAGGAAATTATACTATGGATATGGGTGACTTGATTAAAATGGGCGCTTCGGCATTTATGAAAAGCAAAATGAGTGGTGATGCAGGCAGTGGTTTAGACCTTAGCTCATTAACCTCAGCACTTTCTGGCTTAACAGGCGGTAATGATGACAATGGTGGTTTCGATATTGGTAGCTTATTAGGAAAAATGCAAGAAGGTGGCATGGGTGATGTTGCACAGTCTTGGCTAGGCGATGGCGACAATGCTGAGTTATCTGATGATCATGTGACGAGTATGTTTGGTTCCGATAAAATCTCTGAATTTGCCTCTCAATTAGGTGTAAGCCAAGAAGAAGCAGTAGGCGGATTACGTGAAGCACTTCCACAGATGGTTGATAATGCCAGTAGTGGCGGATCATTGCTGGATTCTATCGGTGGCATCGGTGGCGCTTTAAATATTGCTAAGAGCTTATTTGGTCGTTGATATTTAACAACACGCTAACATTAAAAAAGCCACCCTTGCGGTGGCTTTTTTAATGTTTCAGGCTTTTCTTAAAAGAAACTAAACAACACCAGCTGCCTGTTCATCTGCAAAATAAGAGGAGCGTACCATGGGTCCACTGGCAACATGCGAAAAACCCATCTCATAGCCGACTTTTTCGAGCATTTTAAATTCATCCGGTGTCACAAAACGCTCAACCGCTAAATGATCTAAACTCGGTTGTAGGTATTGCCCAAGGGTCAGCATCTCACAATCATGATCACGCAAGTCTTGCATGACTGCTTTAACCTCATCAATTTCTTCACCCAAGCCAAGCATTAGCCCTGATTTTGTTGGTACTTTAGGGTGCATCTTTTTAAAGCGTTTGAGTAAATCCAGTGACCATTGATAATCTGAACCTGGGCGTGATTGTTTGTATAAACGTGGCACCGTTTCTAAATTATGATTAAACACATCAGGCGGCGCTTGTTCCATCAATGTCAACGCAATGTCCATGCGTCCACGAAAATCTGGTGTTAATATTTCAATACGGATATCAGGGTTTTGTGCACGTACTGCTTGAATGCAATCCACAAAATGCTGCGCCCCACCATCGCGTAAATCATCACGATCTACTGAGGTGATTACCACATAGTTAAGTGACATGGCCTGAATCGTTTCAGCAAGACTTTGCGGCTCGTTTTCATCTAGCGGATTAGGCCGTCCATGACCGACATCACAAAACGGGCAACGACGCGTACAAATATCCCCCATAATCATGAAAGTTGCCGTGCCTTTGGTGAAACATTCACCTAAATTTGGGCAAGCAGCCTCTTCACAAACGGTTACCAGCTTCTGTTCTCTTAGCACCTTTTTAAGCCTTTTAACCTCAGGTGTAGTCGGGGCTTTAGCGCGTATCCATGATGGTTTACGCTTAATTTCCGTACTCGGAACGACTTTAATGGGGATGCGTGCAACTTTCTCGGCACCTCTTAATTTTACACCTTGTACTTTACTTGCATGTGCTGTTTTTTCTGCGCTCATTGTTCGTATCCGTTAAAACTTACTTAGGTTGCAGGCGAGTATAGCAAGCAACAGACTGTGCTAATAATAGTTTTCTTGATAAACGAATATTCAATAACCCTTGCATAAGGTAAACTTAGTAGATACTACTTTTAATGGGTAAATCTCATGCCAAAAAATCAACCACACTCTGAAACAAACGATAGCAGCACCACTCATTTTGGTTATGAAAATGTAGCAGTCGCTGATAAAGAGGAAAAAGTTGCCGAAGTCTTCCACTCTGTCGCAGATAAATACGACGTAATGAACGACTTAATGTCAGCAGGCGTGCATCGCTTATGGAAGCGTTATACGATTGAAACCTCTGGTGCAAAAAAAGGCGACACGATTCTTGATCTTGCGGGTGGTACGGGCGACCTAGCTATTAAATTCACCCGTATTGTAGGCTCAGAGGGTTTAGTAACCCTCTCTGATATTAATGAGTCGATGCTCGAAAATGGCCGTCACCGCCTCACCAATATGGGTATTGCAGGTAATATCGAATACGTACAAGCCAATGCTGAAGACTTACCCTTTGAAGATAATAAATACAATATTGTTACCATGGCATTTGGTTTGCGCAATGTGACGGATAAAGCAGCTGCACTACGCTCTATTTACCGTTGTTTAAAACCCGGTGGAAAGCTGATGGTGCTAGAGTTTTCAAAACCTGTATTACCTGGTTTAAGCACAATTTATGATGCCTACTCATTCAAACTGTTACCGCTGATTGGTAAAGTTGTTGCTAATGATGAAGACAGCTATCGCTACCTTGCAGAATCTATTCGTATGCACCCTGATCAAGAATCCTTAAAAACTATGTTTGAGGAAGCAGGATTTGAAAAATGTTCTTACCATAATATGACCGGCGGCGTGGTCGCCTTGCATATTGGCTATAAATTTTAGGCGCTTCTTAACGTGATCATTCCCACTCCATTTCTCGCTGCCATTGAAAGCGCCATCAACGCATGGTTAAAACTTGATGGTGAATCGTTACCGCGATTTGCTGAACTTGAAGGCAAAATTATTCGTTTACATATCACAGGGCTAGAGCTTAATTTATACTTCATGCCCAGCACCTCAGGTATTCAGGTGATGGGAAATTACCCCCTTACCGTTGATAACAGCGAATATGATGATAGTGAAACCACAACAAAGGTAGATGCCACAATACATGGTTCACCGATGGCATTAATCCAACTCAGCACCGCTAAAAATACAGGTGCAACTCTGCTTGAAAGTGATGTTGAGATTGATGGTGAACTGCGTGTCGCGGAAAAATTCAGTGAAATCCTGCGTGAAGTCGATATTGATTGGGAAGAGTTATTGTCAAAACTCGTGGGTGATCTTTTTGCCTATCGAACCGGTGAGGCCGTCCGCAGCGCTACTGGCTGGTTAAAAGACAGCACCGAAGCAATGAGATTAAATGCTGGCGAGTACATCAGTGAAGAATCCGGCTTATCTCCTGCTGATGCGGAAGTGAATGAGTTCATGGAAGGTGTCGATCAAGTTCGCATGACCATTGATCGCCTCGAAGCACGTATTAAATTCCTTCAAAATGACAAAAATAAGGCTTAACAGATAATCTGTATGAATTTTTTATCCCAACTTCCTCGACTGTTTGAAATTAACCGCGTACTGATACGTCATAACCTTGATGAATTAATTTACGCTATTCCTGCCTTTCGCCCGTTACGTTTTATTTACCACGCATCACCGTGGAACTGGAATAAACAAAAACGTGAAAATCGTGCACCACAAGCAGTACGGATTCGTAGAGCATTAGAAGACCTTGGCCCTGTGTTCGTTAAATTCGGTCAGATTTTATCGACGCGCCGCGATATGCTGCCTGATGATCTGGCCAATGAACTCGCAAAACTACAAGACAATGTGCCGCCTTTTTCTGGCTTAGAAGCACGCACCATTATTGAAAAATCACTGGGGAAACCCATTAGTTCGTTATACAAAAAATTTGATGAAACGCCGCTTGCATCTGCCTCTATCGCACAGGTACATACCGCGACCTTGCAAGATGGAAAAGATGCCATCGTAAAAGTGGTGCGCCCTGGTATTGAAAAAACCATACGCCATGATATCGACTTAATGCACTTAATCGCCAAAATGATTAAGAGAGTCAGTGCAACAGGTAAACGATTACGCCCTGTTGAAGTGATAGAAGACTACGAAAGAGTGATTTTTGACGAACTAGATTTAGGCCGTGAAGCTGCCAATGCCAGCCAGCTACGCCGTAACCATGAGCATTCACCTGATCTCTATGTGCCTGAAATTTACTGGGATTATTGTACCGATAAAGTCATGACGATGGAACGCATCTACGGCATCCCTGTCGGCAACACACAAGAGCTTATCGACAACGGCATTAATATGAAAGTGCTTGGGGAGCGCGGTGTTGAAATATTTTTCACTCAGGTATTTACCTACAACTTCTTCCATGCTGACATGCATCCTGGCAATATTTTCATTGATAAAACTAACCCTAGCGACCCTAAGTACATCGCGGTTGATTTTGGTATCATCGGTACGTTAGAACCACAAGACCAGCGTTATTTAGCCGAAAACTTACACGCATTTTTTAACCGTGATTATAAACGCGTCGCAGAAGTGCATATCGAATCTGGCTGGGTTCCAAGTGAAACCAAAGCCAGCGAATTTGAAGCGGCTATTCGTACTGTGTGTGAACCCATCTTCCAATTACCGATTAAAGAAATATCCTACGGTAAGTTATTATTGCGCTTATTCCAAACCGCGCGACGCTTTAATATGGAAGTACAACCGCAGTTAGTTTTATTACAAAAAACGCTACTTAATATTGAAGGCATGGGGCGCGAGCTTTACCCTGATTTAGATTTATGGGTAACCGCAAAACCTTTTCTCCAGCGCTGGATGGACGAACAAGGCGGTATCCGCCATTTATTCAAAGGTGCCAAAGAAAACCTACCTAAGTTTATTGAGCAAATGCCCCATATGCCGGTAATGATTAATGAAGTCATCAAAAATCTGCATGAAAAACAGAGAAACACCCAACAAGCAGAATCAAGACAACTAGAGTTACTTCGACGAGAAATTAAAAAATCGAATCGTAAAACGACGCTTACATTGGCAGGCGCAACGCTGTTAATTACAGGGGTACTTATCAGCTCACCACAAATAGCACTACTCAGTTTATCGCCAATGGCCGTTAGCTTGGCTGTTGTTGGCTTGGCTTTATTAGTTTATGGGGTCTTAAAACGGTAATGCATAAAAACTAAATCTTGCTCATAAACAAAACTAAATGAGACCTTTGCACGAGTCGGTGGAGAACCTTGATTAAAAGTAGGATGATTAATTTGAGAGCTTTCCCTGTTTGGTGATTGTGATTATCAAAAAATAAAAAATACTGATTAACCCGCCATACCACTAACCACACACCTTAAAACCCCATACTCAAACTCACCATCCAACGCATCAAATAATGGTTTTAGCGCATTCTCTTGCTTGCTATTAAGTTGCTCTGCCATACCCTCAATTATTGCAAAATCATCCGCTTCAATCTCAAGCACATCAGGCGCTGATAGTATTCCTGCCTCAATCACATCAGCTAAATGGCTGTAGATTGTTCCAAGAGATAGCTGCCGTTTTTCGGCAATGTCTTCAATCGTTAACGTTTCATTATACAACGCCAGTGTTTCATTAATTGTATCGGAGAAGTTATTATTTAACAGCTCAGGCACAGGAAACTGACGAATCACAGCCATAAAGGCTTCACCGTAACGCTGTAACTTCATATCACCGACACCGCTGATATAACGAAAAGTTTCATCCGTATTGGGGCGTTTACGTGCCATTTCTACCAATGAGGCATCACTGAAGATAACAAACGCAGGTACGCCTTGCTCGTTAGCAAGTTCTGCTCTGCACTCGCGTAGTGCCTCAAATAACTCTTCATCCATACTGCGTAATTCTGATTTTGCTTTTGAGCCTTTACTGCCTGAAGCTGATTTCTCTGGTTTACGCTGTTTGCGTGCGATTAAACTTTCTTCACCTTTTAATAATGCACGAGATTTTTCAGTGAGTTCAACACCGCCGTATTCTGAGTTAGTATTGAGGTAGCCTTGCGAAATAAGTTGTCGATATAAACTACTCCACTCATGATTTTTTAGGTTTTCGCCAATCCCCCATGTACTGACTTTATCATGACCGAATTGAACAATACGGTCATCGCTTTTACCCAGCAATACTTTAATCAGATAGGCTACGCCAAAGCGTTGACCGGTACGGTACACAGTGGATAAAGCTTTTTGTGCATCCACAGTCGCATCCCATGTTTCGGGCGGGTTTAAGCAATTATCGCAGTTGCCGCATGGCTCGCTCATTTGCTCATCAAAATACCCAAGAATCGCCTGACGACGACACGTTGCCATCTCACAAAGTCCAAGCATGGCATCCAGCTTTTGATTGGTTAGGCGTTTGTATTCTTCACTACCATTGCCGTCATTCATCATTTGACGAAGAAAAATAACATCTTGTAAGCCATAACTCATCCACGCATCAGCAACATCGCCGTCACGCCCTGCTCTACCGGTTTCTTGATAATACGCTTCGATGTTTTTGGGTAAACTTAAATGCGCCACAAAGCGTACATTCGGTTTATCAATTCCCATACCAAAGGCGATAGTAGCAACAATGATAATACCTTCTTCTCGTAAAAATCGTTTTTGATTCTTTGCACGTACCTCTGTACCTAAACCCGCATGATATGGCAAAGCATTTAAGCCTTTGTTACTCAACCATTCAGCTGTTGCTTCTACCTTTTTACGTGATAAGCAATACACAATTCCTGCTTCGCCATGGTGCTTGCCTTTAATAAAACTTAGTAATTTATCACGCGCATTTTGGCCTTCTGAAATGGTGTAAGTGATATTGGGTCGGTCAAAACTATTAACATAAACGCCCGCATCATCAAGCCGTAGCTGTTGAATAATTTCAGAACGGGTTCTGTTATCTGCCGTTGCCGTAAGTGCGATGCGTGGCACATTAGGAAACTGCTCTGGCAAGGCGGAAAGGCGTTGATATTCTGGGCGAAAGTCATGCCCCCACTGTGATACACAATGTGCCTCATCTATGGCAAATAGTGCAATTTTACATTGCTTTAATAGCGCTAACGTTTGCGGGCTAAGTATGCGTTCTGGCGCAACATAGAGCATTTCAAGCTCACCATTTAATAAAGCCTGTTCCACTTTATATTGTTCAGCACCTGTCATGGTTGAATTTAAAAATGCGGACTTAATACCCAGCTGTTGTAAGGCATCTACTTGATCTTGCATCAAGGCAATCAACGGCGAAACAATCACACCGACCCCACCAAGCACCATTGCTGGTATCTGGTAACACAAGGACTTCCCCCCACCGGTAGGCATTAAAACGAAAGCATCACCACCCTCTAAAACCTGCTCAATAATATCTTTTTGGTTATGCCGAAAATCATCATAACCAAACGTTGTTTGTAGAATATCTTTGGCTTTCTGAAAGGCTGATGGCATAAAATCACGTATAAATTAAGAAGGTATGAAAAATTGTAGCACAGCAACTACTTTTAACAGACATAAAAAAGCCGAAATACAGAGCTGTATTTCGGCTTTTTCTGCGGTTATTTATTTACGGATAAACGAATAAACAACCTAGTTATTTCAATAAGTTGAGACCTTTGCATGACTCGGATACCGAGTAAAAATGACTGAAATTCCACTGTTTTTCGTTAAAAAATTTGCTAATAACTCATTATTAGCTTTATTTTCCGCCAATTTTTCTTTCGCCACCAACTCGTACAAAGGTTTCAAGTTGAATTAGCCTTTTTTAGCATAGGCACTACACCATGCTTTTTCATTGACCAATTTACCCGTAAAAATAGTACAAGTACCGGCACCACCCGTAGTAGCCGTAAATAGCGCGCAGTTAGAACAACTTTGATCAGCTGTATGCTTAGGCTGTTTAGTAGCATCTACCGTTGCTGTGTCTAATTTATAGCCCAAACCCATCGCCATAGGATCATCTTCAGTTAAAACAGGAATATCATCGGCATAAACTGCATTGGGTACAATAACTGATGCTGCTGCTATAGCCGTTAAACCGAAAATGCTATTTTTAAGCATACTTCTACGTTTTAAATTAATAATGTTTTGCTCTGTTTCGTTTTTCATTAATAGTTCCTTCATTAGTAATAAGCTGCGTGGTAAGTATTACTAATAAAAAAATCACTAACATTGATATTGGTCATTTTTATTAAAAAAAGCCAAACCACATAGAATAAGACCTTTTCACGAACTGTTCTAGGTTGATAGATTTACACACATTGATAAGAGATACTTTAATCACTTATCGAAGTAAATATGCCCCTTTTTAGTTAAATTCAATCTAAACAGCCACAATCTCTTTCAACTGACTATCATAACTATAATGCTGAATCTGCCCCGCCACAATTAACTCAATAGCTCTGTTAATCACATCAAGCGGTGCTATAAACCATTCACGGGGCTGGTGCATCCTGCCTTTGTTATCAGCTACTTTTAAATCTAAACAAACATCGGCTAAAAAACGATGAAGTAAGCTTTCAAACTTTTGAGTATTCATATTGTAAGCTTCATATTCAGCCACAACTTTGACAGGTGACATTAAATAAGTTGGCTCATTCTCAGCATTGGCTATTCGTTTTTCAACAGCCGTTGTAGAAAACCCTACCTTATACAAATTATCAAAGCTTTGGATTTCTGCATTTTTGCTTAATGATTGTAGGATATAGATAGTGCCTGCTAATTCATCTTCTTCTTTGATAACACCTAGATTCTTTTTAAACGCTGAATTAATTTGACCTTCTGTTTGGGTGATAATTTTACCGCCATGATAAAGTGACTTAGCTAATGAGCGATAGAGCATATTAGATTCTGTACCATTCTCAAATATACAGCGAGTTCTACCATCTTTTCTAAAGCGTTTACCCTCAATGGTTTTTTCAGGTGAACTAATATCAATACTTTCTAAATATAAAAGTACACCGCCTAAAATATAGTAATTCCCCTGAACCAGTGATTCACCTTTATCAGTAAAGTGAATCAGCTTTCTTTTGTTCTCTTTCAGATCATTTTGAACCTGAATAAATTGTTCTTCATAGTTCGCAAAGTCCCTGCAAGGTTTACGCTTTGCAACAAAATCCGTTAGCACCCTTGATTGTGAAGGTAGATTGGTTAAATCAAAAATATCTGATTCTTTATTACCTTCATCTATCCCCTAAACCAAGCAAACCCAGCGGGTCAGCATCCAGCACATCATCAACCGTTTCAATCTCTTCTATTGCGACATACGGTTCAGGCACTTCAACATCAGCTAACAGATTATGTTTATCAAGGTCTAATAACATGGCGGTTTTTTCGGGGTTTTCTCTCAAACTTTCTAAACGGCTAAAAAGCCTTCTCTCTTTAATATCACGGCTTTTCGTCGGTTTATGCCCTACCTTGTCTATAAACACATTGATCTCTTCGAAAGAAGATTTCAAGCGGTTATCAGGGCTAATAACAGACGATACTTTAGACTGCGCCTTTAGAATATCCAAAGGGTCATTCTCAAGTATTTCTTTAAGCTCTTTTTCAAAATCAATCATCAGTGTTTATCAATAACCATTACTGCTGTTTTCTACGCTTATTTCTAAGATAGACAATAGATTCAGCCAGTCGCTTTTCTTGCGGATCACTAGCATTAATATTAGGTTCACGCCCAAACTCTTTCATAAATTCAGGAATTTTATCACGATAAAGAATAACCGCTTCTTCATCCGTCATTTCAATACGCCCTGCATCAATCGTATCTTGAATGGTTTTAAGCAGGTTCGCCGTGACACTTTTAGACAATACCTCAAAGGCTTTTTGAAAAGGATTTACCTTGTCGATAAGATCAATATGCAAATCATCAATATTGACAAACTTACCCGCCATTCTAATAAACTTTTTGTCCCAAACTTCTTTGACCTCGCCATTTTTAATCGCAGAATCAACTACAACATGCTGTCTTATAATTTCTAGTTCTTCTTCATTTAGGTCAGGGTAAGCTTTTTGAATGATTTTAGGGATTAGCACTTTATTAATCACTTCAGGGTCAATTACATCACTCGGTAAAGCTTTTAATAACTGTTCATCCTGCAAAATTCTAGCTTTCAAATCATTTAGATCATTTTCAACAATTTGCTTTACTCGGTCGGTCTTTGGCTCTTTGAACCCACCTATTTTAATTGTACCTGCTTCATTCTCTTCATCAGGGAATTTACGCGTTTTAAAGACAAAGTTAGGGGCTAACACCTGCTCCATCAATAACGATGCACTAATCGCCTTTAACATGTTATTAACCGATAACTTTACTGCATCATCTTGTGCATCAGGTTGGGCAATTAAATTAGTAAACTGTGAATGGGTTTTATTTGAGCTATCACGGGTCGCACGCCCGATAATTTGAATAATTTCAGTCAAAGAACCCCGATAACCCACCGTTAAAGCGTGCTCACAATAAGGCCAATCAAAACCCTCTTTCGCCATGCCTAGCGCGATGATTAAATCCAAATCATCAACATCATCCATATCACGCAAATAAGCCGCGACTTTGTCCCTGTCTTTGGGGTTATCATTGACTAAATCAGCGACCTTAATAATTTTTCCATCACTTTTACGCTTTACATGAAGGATGCCTGTTTCTTCATCCTGAAACTCAACATTACCGATAATATCGAGAATCGTATCAACCTCCTTATATTTCTGCTTAGTCGATTCACCCGCATTCACATTGGGGATATGCAAAATCGTTTTTAAATTGGTATCCAGCGCATCATCAATTGCGGTTAAATAACTACGCTGATAAAACTTATAGCCTATCCCCAGCGTTTTTAAATATTTATAGCCATTTAACTGTTGATAATAGTTATAAATAACCTTGGTGAATTTTTCCTCTTCTTCTGGCAATAACACAGGTACGCTATCGCCCCTGAAATAAGAACCTGTCATGGCGATAATATGCGCGCTGGTATTTTTCATAAGTGAGCGCAATACTTCACCTAAACGGTTTTCAGCATCAGCCGACACATGATGAAATTCATCAATTGCAATCAGGCAGTTATCAAACTGACTTTCATCCACCGCATCGAAGGCAAAACGTAACGTCGCATGTGTACACACCAAAATAGTTGCGCTTGAGTCCTCCATAAAAGAAACAAACGCACTCACCTTGCTTTTATCACCACCCGCCACACACAGGTTATATTGATTCTCCACCTCCCAATTAGCAGAAAAGCCATGACTCATTAAATCGGTAGAAGCAAAGGATGCACCAATCGAGCGTTCTGGCACTGCCACAATCACTTTTTTAACACCCTGCTCATAGAGTTTATCCAATGCCAAAAACATTAAAGCGCGTGATTTACCCGATGCAGGTGGCGCTTTTAATAATAAATACTGTGCATCCCTAGCTTCAAAGGCTTTAGCTTGCATATCGCGCATCCCTAGCGGATTAGTGCTTAGGCTGTCACCTGTTTGCGCGTAGGTTACGTCTACAAAATTGGGCATTATTGTTCCTTTTATTAAAAGCTAAAAATTGAATATTAGGGGCGGAAATGATTTTTTATTATTCTAATTCAATCAAGCCTAAAGATTCATTATCTAAAAACTCTCTCAATCGAATTGAATGTGTTCTTAGTAGTCTTTCAATATCTGATACGCGTGTATTTCCAGACTTAACCCACACGACATAAGGTGGAAAACCCTTTAAAACAGATAAGTCATTAAAGTCAGAATCTTGCGAAACAATGACAAAGCCCTCATCTTTCGCATATTGCCAGATTACAAAATCATTAACATTTTGCAAACCCACAAAGCTAACATGGGTTGAATCAGGGTAAATATCTTCCAGCCGTTTACATAGCTTAAAAGATAGATTCTCATCAAAAAGCAACTTCATTATAAGACTGCTACCTGCCTTTCTTTATCAGCCGCAAATGCTAAACTGGCATAAATATCATCTTCTGTAAGCTCTGGAAAATCATCCATTATTTCACTGTTTTTCATGCCGTTAGCTAGCATTTTTAAAACATCATAAACGGTAATTCTCAAGTCTCTAATACAAGGCTTACCTGATCTTTTTCCAGCATTGATAGTAATTATCTTTTTATAATCAATCATTATTAATCATCCTAAAGGTATCTATATATACATAATGAGACCTCATCATAGCAAAAAGAACAAAAAGAAATAAATTAGTATCTCAACTCTATTTGTTCTTTAAACCGTTATTTATTTCTATATCCTCAATCCAAAGTAAATAATCACCCCATTGTTTTGAATTTTTTAATGCCAAATAAAACTTTTTATCTGCGGTTATCATTTTTCCATTAAGCTGTTTAGCTAACACCAAATATAGGCAATCATAAACACTACGATAGGTTTCATGCGCGACTTGTCCTGCCTCCAACAATAAATCTTGCCAGGGATGCATTTGCACAGGCATGTGCAACAATAACGCTTGAATTTGATTGGCTTGATCAAGATTTAATTCTTTACGACGCACTTTTTTACTCAATATACTGCTACATTCTAATTGAGCGAAGTCTGGGATATGCAGCTGTGATCCTAAACACCGTTGCAACAAAGAAGCTTGCTCCCAATGAATCTCAGGAATAAACCATTTAATCACTATGCTCGCATCAAGCACATAGTGATTAACATCATCATTCATTTATCCCTGTCCTCACGAATAAGTTCTGCGCTATCAGAAAACGAATGATTATGTTGATTCTTATATTCAGCAAGTTGCTCACGCACCGCATTAGCATCTTGCCAAAAATCTCTTGGCTGAACTTTAGCTGCGTTTTCAAGAATTAACGCAACTTCAGCCTGTAAGGAGCGATGATTCGCTTTAGCCCGATTCTTCAAGCTTTCAACAACCTCTTTCTGTAAATTTCTTACCAGCAGTTGTGACATGTGACACCTCTCTTATTGATAGCATTATGATAGCATAACTAAAAACCAATGCCCATTTACTCCATCAACCTTAATACTTGACGGTCGTAATCACTACATAGTGCAAATAAGTCCCGTACTTTTTGATAAAAGAATTTTTCAGACAAGCGTATCTCACGAATACGCTGTTGCAGTTCATCAAAATACTGCATGGATTGCCCTGTTTTAAAACGGTCATCATTTAAAACAAAGCCTTTAACAATAAACTCTTTTAAACGCTGAGTTGCCCAAATACGAAACTGCGTGCCTTGTTGGGATTTTACCCGATAACCAACGGATATGATGACATCCAAATTATAGAAATTTGTAGGCTTGGTAGAAAATTCGGAATTTCCGAATTTTCTCAAAGTACCTTCTTCAGATAATTCATTTTCAGTGTAGATGTTTTTTATATGCTCATTAATAGTTGAAACGGCTTTACCAAATAAATGACTCATCTGTGTTTGCGTAAGCCACACAGTTTCATCCACAAGGCGCACATCTAATTGTACACCGCCTTGCATATTCTCATAAATGACTATTTGACTGGCTTCATCCATTAATAATTATCTCTTTCATCTAGTTAGATAAAGCCACCCCCCCCTCTTTTTCGTGGTTTTGTACCGATAAAGCCAATACAAAACATCGAAAAACAGGGGGGGTGGCTTTAAAAAATATCTTTTCTACTCAATAATGCCTCAGAGTGTTTAGGTTTTGTTACAGATCAAGGCGCATTCGCACGCAGAATGTGAGCGTATGCTAATACGTGACCATTCGAGTACGAATGCAACGATGAGATGTGACAAAAGATAAATACTCTGTGGCATTATTCAGCTTCTATCATGGCTTCATACAACTTAAACAAATACTCAAGGCGTTCTTCATCGCTGTTAAAGGCTTGTTTGCGGTAGCATTGTTCTACGGCTACATCCATTTCGTGATGCGCTTTGCGTAAACCATCGGGCATTTTATCGGGGTCATAGAGTTCTGCCATGGTTTTTTCGGGGTGCTTTTCGCGTTCATCCAGTACGTTGAATACATGGTCTTCGAGGGTGGTTTTTTGGGCCTCGCTTATTTCTGGGAAGGGGAAGGTGTTGTAGCACAGGGCGGATGAATAACGTATTCGGGTTTCAAGGCGACCTGCTACAGCGCGTACCCATGTCATGTGGATGCGAGAGGAGATTATGGCGAATATCCACGGTTCTGGGTCGTAAATGCCAAAGTTTGGAGCAACAATAACAGTTTCATTATCCATAAACCCAATAGGAATATAGCTTCTTCTCTCTGATGATACTGCTGGAACAAACAACGAACCTTTGACAGGCATACGTTGATCCCTAAATCTATATGGTGTGCCTGCCAATTTATTTGCACCTGAATCCCTGCTATCTAGACGTACTTTTTCTACTTGATTAATTCTATCTTGAATACTTGCTATTCTAATGGCTTGTTCATAATTGTTCTGATTCAACCAAAGACACCACCTCAATGAACCCTGAATAAACTCTCTAGCGCCTATTAGTTTATATATATATTTTTCAGAGGCTGGATTTTTCTCAACAAATATATTCTTTTCAGTTGGTGATGAAAATATTAGATTTCCTCCATCAACTGCCTTATTTCCGTTCTCCATCACAGGTAGATTAGATAATGGTATTGATTGCTTATCAATAACCAAACTACTGGCATTAGCAAGGTAAGCATTAATATTTTTGACTGCCTGATTTACCCCCTCTTTAAATAAATATCTTTGATAATTGGATTCATTTCTTAACCCAACCACAATACAAGTAACACCTGCATTCCCTTTTGCATTATTAGTCCACTTGAAAGATTGGTGAGCAAATCCAATTTCAATATTCAAAGTAAATATGTGAGGCCATAACATGGCTACTTGTTGTCCCTGACAAATAGAGTTGGTTGAAACAAAAGCTAGTTGAGCATTAATTCCTTGAATATATCGTGAGCCAATCAAAAACCAACAAGCAATATAATCCAAATTTTTATAGCCCTTGATACCTTCAAAAACTACAGCCATATCTTCTTTTTGTTCTTTGGATTGCATACTCGAACCCAAATAAGGCGGATTCCCCATAATAACAATCTCCACCCCTTCATCCTTCGGGCAAACATCCTCCCAATTCACCCGTGTGGCATTGCCACAAACAATATGCCCACCATCCTGCAAGGGCAGTGTCGGTTTAGCCGTGCCAAATACCGCTTTAAAGGCGAGGTTCATTTGATGTTCTGCCAGCCAGAGGGAGAGTTTGGCGGTTTCATGGGCGAAGTCATCCAGCTCGATGCCGTAAAACTGGGTGAGTTGTATGCGCCCTACAAATTCTTCTGATAAAGACATTTGCCCATCATCGAGCCGTTTTAGAATTTCAATTTCAAGCTTACATAACTCTTTATAAGCAATAATTAAAAAATTACCTGAGCCACAGGCAGGGTCAAACAAGCGCAATTGATACAGTCTATCGCGTAGCTTGGATAGTTTCGGTTTACTATCACCTGCTTTGTCCAACTGTTCTTTTAAGTCATTTAAAAACAGCGGTTCAATCACCTTCATAATATTGGCAACCGAGGTGTAGTGCATCCCTAAGCTACCACGCTGGTCGCTATGCACCACCGCCTGCATCATTGAGCCAAAAATATCGGGGTTAATCTGCTTCCAGTTTAACGACCCTGCATCAATAATCATTTTACGTGCTTTGGCATTTAACTTGGGCGCGGGGTAGTCGGTGGCAAACAAGCCTCCGTTGACATAGGGAAAGTCTTTAACGTGCTGGGGTTCAGTGGTGCGTTTTTCAACATTCATCACCTTAAACAGCGCAATCAAATAATCCTGCAAGTCACTGCCATCATCGTTGGTGTGTGAAGCGATGGCATTGGTGAACTGGTCATCCTCAAAGATGCCTGTGTCTTCGGCAAAAAAGCAAAATAATAAGCGTGATAGAAAGATATTCAGCCCGTGGCGTTCTTGCTCGGTTTCTATCTGATTTTCATGGATGATAATATCGTAAAGCTGTGCCAAACTTTCCGCCGCTTTTCTATCGGCAAGTTGTAGGCTTTCAATCTGGGTTTTTTCCATCCCCGCCCACGGCAGGAAAAAGGTATAGTTTTCACTGAGTTCATCCAGCGAAATATCCAGCGTGTCACCCACTTTAGTATCCACCGCTAACAGTGTTTTAAAATCGGTAATAATGATAAAACG
>Ga0256839_1001669_pt1 | contig 26392 bp, 16 predicted proteins | sample 354166metaG_FD_185968 | JGI IMG/M metagenome (GOLD analysis project Ga0256839, IMG submission 185968) | Hydrothermal vent microbial communities from Mid Atlantic Ridge, Atlantic Ocean - 354-166 | ecosystem: Environmental > Aquatic > Marine > Hydrothermal vents | place: Atlantic Ocean: Mid... | reverse complement strand
TTACTCATGGTGAAGAGGTTTGGGAGGCGTCAGCCTCTCAAACTCCCTAACTTTCGCCGGTTTAAGATCAGTGAATATCCCAAACTATTTTGGTTTGGGTACATATTACTCATGGTGAAGAGGTTTGAGAGGCGTCAGCCTCTCAAACTCCCTAACTTTCGCCGGTTTAAGATCAGTGAATATCCCAAACTATTTTGGTTTGGGTACATAATTTGACGATGAGATGAAGAAAATCGTTTTGTCTTTAGCGGGAATCCTGGTGTTGTCTTTTTTGTTCATCTACAGTTGTTCGCTTACAGACTTGCGCACGGACCTGCTGAAGGAAGGGCATTTTGACGAGTCGAAGGGGCGTACTTTGTTGGACAGTGCCTGGCAGGCCTATGGCGGTTTAGCTTGGGATAGTTTGTCTGTTTATTCTTTTTTGTTGCACGATCATTTTTACGGTTTTGCAGGCAGGCGAGGGAACCCCTATCCGGGTGATTCCATTTGGATGGAATGTGCTTATTTACCTTATACCTTTACCGGGCGGGCGGTTTTTACCGAGGGGCCTTGGCGTGGTCGGGTTTGGGGTTTGCAGGCTTGGCAGGCGTATCGCATGGATAGCGAAGGAGGGAGGCCTAAGCAAGTGGAAGACGAGGACATCTCTTTTTGGTTGCCTACTTATCAGTATTTTTTTGAGTTGCCTTTGCGCTTGCGCCATGCTTCCCTTGTTTCTTATGCAGGGCAAGATACTTTGTGGGGCCAATGGCATGAACAAGTCTTTGTCAGTTGGGGCAGGGCAGAGCCACAACGAGATATTGATCAGTATTTGGTTTGGATTAATCCCCAAACGCATCGTATTGATCGAGTGGACTATACCATCAGGGATGTGTATCCCTTTTTGAAAGGAAGTTTGTTTTACAAAGACTTTCAGCAGGTAGGTCCGTACCTGATTCCCACATATATGCCGGTTCTTTCCAATTTGCAAAAGGGTTTACTTCACGAAATCTTTATCAGTGATTTTCGTCCGGATTCTCCGGTTAAGGAAGAGCTTTTACCTCTGGAGGGGCATCTTCCACAGCGAGACAGCAAGTAAATATACTCATGGCAAAGTGGTTTGGGAGGCTCATGCCTCCCAAATTCCCTATTTTTCACTCGTTTGTGAATCGCAAATATCCCAAACCATTTTGGTTTGGTTATATGTGGTTTTTACTTGACGATTTTAAAAACCTTGTTTTGTTCTCGAATAAAGAGGAAGTAAACGCCTTTGGGCAGTTTTTGCAGATTGATTTGACCTTGTGTGCTACTCAGGTAGTACCTTTTCAGCAGCTGGCCGTTTAGTTGGTAGAGCTGTGCTTCCAGAGGCTGCGACGGAGGTGTTGAATTTTGCCAATACAGGATGTCTATTACCGGATTGGGATAAAAGCTCCAGCTGTTTTCTTCCTGCTGGATCTCTGTTGTTGGAGTCAGGCAGGCGGTGTTGTTATTGGCCCAGAAAGTAGGCGAAAGGATGCCGAAGGCTCCGCTGCCGTTGGGGCAGCGCGCATAAGAGAGGTCAGTACTTTGCGGCCCGAACTCCACGCCATCGATCAAGTTTCCGTCGGGGGCATACAGATAGAGGGCTTCACCCCCGGCAGAGAGTTTAAAGTTGGCGTGTAAGCCTTGTTGTCCATCGTCTTTGTCGAGCCAAATGACCAGGTAGCCCTGGGCTTCGATTTGAGCTCCTGCGGGGAAAGTCCACTTATCGGGTTGGTTGGGGTCATCGGAGAGGTGGTAGCCTTCCAGGGAGATGAGTTGGTTGGTGTTGTTAAACAGCTCTACCCAATCGTCGTATTCGCCATGGGGGTCGGCTTGGGTGGTGGCGTTGGAGGCCATGAGTTCGTTGATGGCGATGTCGGCCGAGAGATTGAGTCGATAGTAACCATAGGTGGCGTTGTAGGGCAGGAAGGTGCCTGCGTTTTCGTTTTCGGCATAAAAGGCAAATTGAAGCTCTGTATTTCCCATGAGTAAAGCTACTCCAAAAACCCCGTCACCTGCTGCGCCGTCCTGGTGAGCACCGTCGTCGTACATGGTTTGCATGCTAAATTCATCGGCTTCGTTATAGCGATAGAGAATCCAGCAGGAGTCGGCATCCTGCAGGCTTGTGGTAATCCAGAGCTGTCCTGCCGGTTCGATATTGGCCGGAGAAATGTCGTATGCATTGGTAAAAGCGGGAGCCGTAGTCTGCCATTCCGGCAAATTTTGGAGGAATTGCGTTCTCGCTTCCATCATTTGCTGTATGCCGGGTATGCTGAGGGTGTTGCCGCCCGGGCCGGTGATGCTGACGCTTTGATAGAGGTTGTTTTGGAAGCTGTTGTAGTCGTACAGGGCGTGGTTGTCGTTTTGGAGAGCCGGAGCGATGAGGTCTTGCAATTCTTCGGCTTTCGCCAAATAGTTTTCGTTTTGGAAGAAGTGTTCCAGCATGGCGCGGTAGTGTGCGTAATACATTTTGCGGTATCTGCTGTGGTTGAGCAGCAGGTCGAGCAGAGGCTTATTGGGTAGGTCTTTGTTGGCATCCGGGCTAAGAGTTTGAGCTTGGGTGATGTTGAGGGGCGATCCGGGGTTGAGATGTAGAAAGACACCGAAGCATTCGTTTAGATCCCATACCACAGGTACATAGCGGCCGTTGTCCCGTTGAAAGAGGTAGTAGTTGTGCGTGATGCTGCCCAGATAACTATCGAGGTTGATGGTCAGGTTGTTGAAGACACTCATCCAGAGGAAGCGGTCGATTTCCATCTGAAGCGGGGCGAGCTCTTGTTGGACTTCTGTAGTATAGCAGAGGTCTTTTAGCGTGTTCCAGCCGGTATCCGATTTAATTTGATAGCGAGCTTCATAGCAGGCCGGGTTTTCGCCCAGGTAGTTGAGTGAAGCTCCCTGGCTGGGGGGGCAATCGGGTGGCGGGACGACATCCTGGGGAGGATCGCCTTCGAAGAAGGGGTTGTCTTTATCGGAGGCAAAATGTTTTTTTGCAAAGGATTTGTTGACGGTTTCCACATTGGTGTACAGGCCGTAATAGGCTCCATTGATGTACAGGCGGGCGTAGTTGGCCTGAGGGGCTGCCATGAAGTGGCCGAGCAGCCAATAACCCAGCACTTCGCGGCACCAGGAAGGGTCTTTGAAGCCGTTGTTGAGTTTGAGGGTGGTGTAGCCCTGATAGTCTTGGTTGAGGACGTAGTCCAATTTGATGTTGAGGGGTTTTTTGGGGAAAGTCGGGTTGTACGAACTGTTGCCCTTGTAACGCACTCCTACGCTGTCGAAGCTGATGCCGTTAATGATGGCGGTAGCCAGCAGGCGTTGCCCTTGGCCTTGGGCATAGTACTGTTCGAGGAGGTTTTGCCAATTGCTTTGTTCGAACTGTAGTTCTATGGTTTGGATGTCGGACAATTCGTATAAATTCTGGGCTTGGCTTCCATTTGCCGTAAGGCAAAACAAAAAAGAGAGGAAGAGGAAAGGTTTCATGTTGTGAGCGGTTTGCATTTGTGGGGCCGAGGTCTTATAGCGTATTTTCGGTATCAGCGGGGCACCAGTTCTTCCACGATTTGTTCGCAGGCTTGTTCGAGCATGGTATAGACTTGTTCGAAGCCGTTGTCATCCCAGTAGGGGTCGGGTACGGATCGGTTTTCTCCCGGATAGCAAAAGTCGAGGATGAGTCGGATTTTTGCCCGATCTTCTTCTGTTTGGGCCATGTTGACCAAATTGTTGTAATTGGATTGATCCATGGCTAGAATGAGGTCGTAATGTTTGAGGTGTTCGGGTTTGATCTGCATGGCTCGTTGCCGGCTGATGTCCAAGCCATGCCGGGCGGCTACGGCCTGGGATCGGGGGTCAGGCGGTTCTCCTATATGCCAGTTGCCCGTTCCTGCGGAAGCTATTTCCCAGGAGAGTCCTCGTTCGGCGATTTTCTTTTTCAGGATGCCTTCTGCCAGAGGCGATCGGCAAATGTTACCTAAGCAGACCATCAATACCTTCATGCTTGTAGTTTTCGTTAGATTGTTCGATGGGTAAGAGGTTTAAGAGGTGTTTGTTGTTTGAACATGTGGCCTTGTCGTTGTCGGAAGCAGCGTTGGGGGGCAGTTTTTTTTCCTTGAGCTTCAGATAAGAGAACGCAGAAAAGGCAAAAAAACTTTTCTGCTTAGCAATAAAACAGCTGTTGTGTCGGATGGTTGCCGAAAAGGCCCCGTTGCCTCAAAGAACACCACCCCTTTCTAAGCGATAGACATGGGAGAGTTCTTTTGCAAGAGGAAGTTTGTACATTTGTTGAGAAGAAAACTCTAAAAGCCTGGTTTTTGTATGCCACGCCTCAATATCTTTTTTTGTTGTTGTCTGGTGATTTTCCTCTCTTTCTCAAGTAGAGGGCAGCAACTTTTTCCGGTAAAAATCGATCAAAAGTGGGGTTTGATGGACAGTGGAGGCAAGATTGTGCGCCCTGCGATTTACGATGCCATCAGCGAGTTTAAGCGTTGGGGCATGGCTGTGATGCAGCGTCAGGGTGGTGTGGGCTTATTGGGCCCCGATGGTGAGGAGCTCATTCCGCCTTTGTATCAGGACATCAAGGTTTTGCATCCTCATTTGGTTTCCGTCATGCAAGACGATCAGTGGCTGGTTTTGGATTTGCAAGGGCATGTCATTCTGGAGCCGGGTTTTCGGCAATTGGTGATGTACGGCGATTTTTTGGCTTATGAAAAAGACGGTTATTGGGGTTTGTTAAACAGTAAGGGGCAGCATTTGGCCCCACCTATTTACGATTTTATTCGTCAGGCCCCTTATGGCTGCTTTTTTACCGAACGGGGAAATTTACAGGGTTTGCTTGGCTCTACGGGAGAAGAATTGTTGAAGCCGGATTGGGAGTACATACGCTTTCTCGATGAGGGGCTTTTCGTTTGCCGAAAGGCAGGGCAGTGGCAGTTGCGTCAGCAAGGTGCTAAACCTTGCCCGGGGGTGTATGCTCAATATCGCCTGCTCGATTCTGTTTTTGTGGTGCTTTATCGGGAGGACAAACAAGTGTTGTATTCCCGATTGGCCAGGAGGATTGTTTCGGCAGAGGCCTTTGACGATTTTTATCCTTTTTCCGGCAAGAAGGTGTTGGTGAGAAAGGGACATAAAATGGGTTTGTTGAATGCGGAAGGAAAGATTTTGCTAAAACCTGTTTTTGATGAAGTGCAGGTTTTCACCGATGATCTTTATCGGGTTCGTTTAGACAGGCACTGGGCTTTGGTTAAGGCGGGCAATGTCCTCGTTCAACCTTTTGTTTGGGACTATTTGTCTCCGGTGGAGAATCAGGTAGCTTTTGCTTTGCAGCAAAGAGGAAGGGGTCTTTTGAATGTTCGGGGTGAAACCTTGTTGCAGCCGGTGTACGATCAAATTGACATTCAGGGCAGACGAGTCAAAGCATACCAAGACGGTCAGCTTACTTTGCTGTACATTGGTGAGCATGGTGAGCTTACAGAACAGCGTACTTATAAAAAACATCTCAGCATCAACATTGGGATGGAAGAAGAAGAATGGGCTAGGCAGCAGCGTTTGAAGGTTTACGAAAACCTCTATGCTTTGGCTCGTTTTGAGTGGTTTTACCAGGTGGAAAAAGATCGCTGGGGTTTGCGGGAGCGCCATAGCGGTAAAGTCGTGCTGGAGCCTTCTTTCGACAGAATTGAGGTCGATCGGGAGCTGGGCTTTACGTTGGTGGGAATACGCAAGGCCGGACATTGCGATTTTGAGCGTACGACCTATCGTTTCAGCATGGTTTTTGGTTTGGTGGACAATGCTACGGGCAGTCTCATCACCCCGGTCAATATGTGGGATATTCGGCTGGATGACTTTCGTCGAGGTTTGCCTGTTGCCCGTGTGATTTTTGACCATGGTCGGCATGGGCTTATTGCGCGTAGCGGGCAGCTTGTGGCCGAGGATTTCACCTACATTGGCGAATTTCGTGAGGGGCGTGCCCGCATGGCCGTGGGTGGTCGTCTTTCGGGTTCGTTGGCACCGGAGTACCCCTTTGAGTTGGGGCGCCTTCAAGATTATCTGGAAGGCCAATTGGCGCCCAATTACATGCTCGATTTTACCCATTACGATTTGGAGTTTGAGCAGTATGCCCATTTGGTGTGTGAAGACTGTTCCTGGGGATACTTGACTGTTGACGGGGATGTTGCGGTGCCGCCCAAGTACACTTTTGCCCAAGATTTTCTCAACGGTGTGGGCATTGTAGCCTGCCGGGGCAAATGGGGGGCGGTGGATTCGTTGGGTAGGGAGTTGGTGCCTTGTGCATACGATATGATTCAATTTTTGGATGAAGCCGACAACCACGTCTTGCGCGTTTATAAGGCGGAGGAAAAATACGGGTTGATTGACACCCTGGGGCGTTTGACGGTTCGCTTACAATACGATGAAATCGGTGCTTTTAGTGAAGGTTTGTTGGCGGTGAAGGCCAATGGCCTCTGGGGTTTTGTAGATGCTCAGGGGCGGCAGAGAATTCCTTGTAAGTACCGTTCGGTAGGAGATTTTAGCGAGGGTTTGGCGGCTGTAAAGGCAGGTCGAAGTTGGGGGTATGTGGATGTTGAGGGTAGAGAAGTCATTCCACCCCGCTTTTTGCGTTGTGGCCCGTTTAAGGGAGGGAAGGCTTGGTTTTACGAGAATGGGAAGTGCGGTTACATCAACTGCAAAGGGGAGGTCGTGATCCCTGCCCAATTTGAGCGGGCTTACGATTTTGAAGACGGCCTGGCCCGCGTGATGCAAAGCAAGCGTTATGGTTTGATTGACAGCACGGGAAAATTTATTTTGAAGCCGCGTTACATTGAGATGTATCCCTTTGACCCTCGATATGGTGTGGCTAAGGTGGCGTATGGCAATGACCGTTTGCGCTATGGCCTCATCAACCGCAGGGGAGAATTGATTACGCCTTCCGGAGGCTATAGGGAAATAGGTTCTTTTAGCGAGGGTTTGGCGGCTGTTAAGCTGAAAGACCAGTATGGTTTTATTGCGCCTTCCGGCAAATTGGTTATCCCTGCGCGCTTTTCCAAGGTGGCTAATTTTTCCGAAGGGCGTGCTGTGGTACAACTCAATGGGCGCTGTGGTTACATCAACCGACAAGGGGAGGTGGTGATCGATCCCGTTTTCAGTCGATGTCTGGATTTTCACGAGGGGCGTGCCGTGGTGTACATGGGCAATCGCCGTGCCGGCCTGATTGACCGTGAAGGGAAAATGCTGATTGCCCCCGGCATCAATCGCCTGTATCACTTCAGCGGAGGGCATGGTCTGGTTCGTGATGCCAATTACCGCTTTTACTACATTACGGAGAAAGCCGGTGCTTACGACGGGTATTACGACGATGCCACGCCTTTCCATCACGGTGTGGCTGTGGTGCAAATTGGAGACAAGTGGGGCATCATCAATGCTCGGGGGATGGAAATCATACCTCCCAAATACGATGCGATAGAAGATTTTCAAAACGGTTATGCCAAAGTTCGCATCAAGGGTTTTCACGGCTTACTCAACCTGCAGGGGCAAACCATTGTACAACCCCATTACGAGTACATCAGTTATGCAGGGCAGGGTCTTTTTCGCGTAGAGCAGGGCAACAAAGTGGGGTATTTCAATGCCGACGGGCAGTGGATTTGGAAGTTGTCGAAGTAGAGTTGGCCATTAGCCTTCCGAGGTGAAGCTGAAGGTGATGTCGGGGTGGTTTTCCTGTGTATTTTGCAAGATCCAGGCGCTTTCCGCGAGGAAAACCCATTGATCGTGGATGTCTTTGGCCAGGTCGCGTCGGCGTCGAGAGAGGAATTCTTTCCAGGCCGTTTGGTTTTCGGAAGATACCCAGACTGCTTTGTGGATGCGCAAGGGTTCGTAGTCCACCGAGGCGCCGTATTCGTGTTTGAGGCGATATTGGATGACTTCAAATTGCAGGGCTCCGACGGTGCCGATAATGCGTGCTCCGTCGTGTTCGCGGCGGAAGAACTGGGCGACTCCCTCTTCCATGAGTTGCAACAGGCCTTTGTTGAGTTGTTTTTGCTTCATGGGATCTTTGTTGACGACCAGGCGAAACTGCTCCGGAGAAAAACTGGGGATACCCTTGAAGTGTAGGATTTCGCCTTCGGTGAGGGTGTCGCCGATTTTGAAGTTGCCGCTGTCGTACAGGCCTATCACATCGCCCGGATAAGCTTCTTCGATAACTTCTTTTTTGGCAGCCATAAAAGAGGTGGGATTGGGGAATTTGAGTTTTCTGTTTTGTCGTACGTGCAGGTAGTTGGTGTTGCGGCGGAAGGTGCCGGAGCAGATGCGCAGAAAAGCGATGCGGTCGCGGTGTTTGGGGTCCATGTTGGCATGGATTTTAAAGACGAAGCCGCTGAGTTTTTCTTCTTGGGGCTGTACCAGGCGTTCTTCGGTCATGCGAGCTCGCGGTGGCGGGGCGACTTCTACGAAGCAGTCGAGCAGTTCGCGCACGCCGAAGTTGTTGATGGCGCTGCCGAAAAAGACAGGCGTCAGTTCGCCGCGCAGGTAGGCTTGCGGGTCGAAGGGGGGATAGACTTCGTCGATGAGGTGGTTTTCGGATCGCAGTTCTTCGGCCAGGCTTTCGCCCAAATGTTCGACCAGGCGGGGGTCGTTGAGGTCTGTGATTTTCACCACTTCTTCCTCTTGCTGTTTGCTGTGAGGCCGAAAGAGCAGCAGTTGGCGATCGTAGCGATCATAGACGCCTTTGAAGCGTTGCCCCATGCCGGCGGGCCAGCTTAGGGGCGTGAGCTGCAGCTTCAATTTGGCTTCGATTTCGTCCAGCAGATCAAAGCCGTCTTTGCCTTCGCGGTCCAGCTTGTTGATGAAGATCATCATGGGAGTATCGCGCATGCGGCACACCTCTACCAGCTTTTCGGTCTGTTCTTCTACGCCTTTGGCCACATCGATAACGACGATGGTGCTGTCCACGGCAGTGAGGGTGCGGTAGGTGTCTTCGGCAAAATCTTTGTGGCCGGGGGTGTCCAGGATGTTGATCTTACGCCCTTTGTACTCAAAGCCCATGACAGAGGTGGCCACCGAGATGCCGCGTTGCTTTTCGATTTCCATAAAATCGGAAGTGGCCGTACGCTTGATTTTGTTGGATTTTACGGCTCCTGCCACCTGGATGGCTCCACCGAATAGCAAGAGTTTTTCAGTCAGGGTGGTTTTTCCCGCATCGGGGTGGCTGATGATGGCAAAGGTCCGACGTCGTTGAATTTCTTTGTTTAAAGACATAGGCCGAATGGCTGTTTTTATAGGTGTGGCAGGCTATTGGGCTGAATTTTGGTCTGGTATGGGGCTTTGTAGCCTGGCCGTTAGTTTGTTGAGTTTTTTGACTTGGGTCAATTCAGGGACGCAAAGATAGGGAAAGGAAAGCATGCCGGCCGGGGGAGTTTTGGGCGGCTGCGGTTTGTCATTTTGAGCTTTTTGGCCTTGGGTGGGGAGAGCTATACTCATGGCGAAGAGGTTTGGGAGGCGTCAGCCTCCCAATCACCCTGACTTTCGCTCGTTTGCGAGTCGTAAATATCCCAAACCATTTCGGTTTGGGTATAAGGGGTTTGTTTTGCTGAAAATGTCTATTTTGCGGCTTTGTTTACCTCAAATTGCATAGGATATGGTTGTAGATACACCTCCACATCAGCGGGAATTGTTTGGTCATCCCGTGGGTTTGTACGTCTTGTTTTTTACTGAATTGTGGGAACGCTTCAGCTATTACGGCATGCGGGCTATCTTGGTTTTGTACATGACGGCTACGACCATGGGAGACAATCCCGGCTTGGGTTGGACATCCAAAGAGGCTTTGGCTTTGTACGGCTGGTACACCATGTTGGTGTATGTGGCTTCTATTCCCGGCGGCATTTTGGCAGATCGCCTTTTTGGTCAGAAGCGGGCTGTGCTTTACGGCGGTTTGTTGCTCTGCATAGGTCATGGCACCTTGGCCATAGACAACCAGACGGCCTTTTTTACGGGCTTGGCCTTTATCGTGGCCGGGGTGGGCTTGTTGAAGCCGAACATTTCGACCATGGTTGGCGGTTTGTACAAGCCCGGAGATGCTCGTAGGGATAAGGGTTTTTCAATTTTTTACATCGGCATCAATGTCGGTGCGATGTTGGCGAGTCTGATTGTTGGGGTTGTAGCTGCTGTTTACGGTTGGCATTACGGTTTTGGTTTAGCCGGTATCGGGATGTTGCTGGGGCAGTTGGTGTATATGCTGGGCCAAAAGTATTTGACGGAAGTGGGCAATGCTCCTGACGCAGCCCATAGAAAGGAAGAGCCGGGTTTGTTGGATTTGTACAAACAGCTTCCCAAGCATCAGCTTCCTTTGATCGTTACAGCGATTTTGCTGTTGGGTTCTTTGTATGTGCTCTTGCAGCAGAGTTGGTCTTATGGCTTGTTGGCCATTTTCCTGACGGCCATCATTGCTATGCTGATGATGATTTATCAGGGATTAGACAAGGTGCAACGCGACCGCTTTGTGGTTTTGCTGATTTCCTTCATCATCGTCATCATTTTTTGGGGAGCCTTTGAACAGGCCGGCGGATTGATGAACATTTACACGGAGAAATACACCAATCGCGAGATTTTGGGTATTACGGTTCCTGCGGCAGTGATGCAGTCCTGGAATCCCCTTTTCATCATCATTTTCGGTGTGCCGGTGGCAAACTTTTGGTACAAGCGAAAGATGAAGGGTAAGGAAGCTTCTTCGCTGTTTAAGATGATGATGGGTTTGATCATCATGGGTTCGGGTTTCTTGTGGATGCGGGGAGCGGCTTTGCAGTACCAGGAAGTGGGTCAGTCGGCTTTGTATTGGTTGATTTTGGCCTATTTGTTTCACACCATTGGCGAGTTGTGTGCGTCTCCGGTGGCTCTTTCCTTTATTACGAAGCTGGCTCCGGTGGAGTATGCTTCTTTGATGATGGGTGTTTATTTCGCCGTTACCGGCTTGGGGAATAAACTGGCCGGCATCATTGGAGAGTCTGCTACGGATTACGGTGAGCTGACGGTTTTTACGGGTATAGCTATTTTCTGTATGGTCGTTGGGGTTTTGCTGCTTCTCTTGCTCAAGCCTTTGAAGCGCTTGACACACGGGATAGAAGAAGCTGAAGCAGCCCCCATGAGCGATGAAGCTTTTTAAAGCAAAAAGCCCGGTCACAGCCGGGCTTTTTGCTTGTTAGGCTTCTTGGCAGAAAGTTTCGGTTGCTTTTGATACTGCGTTTTGGCTCACTTAATGAGTTGTTCGAGTATATTTCGCTTTTCTACCAAATGAGGCATGGTGATTTGCAGGCGAGTTTCCGACTGCATGGCTCGTCGGGCGGTGGACATGGCGTGGGGGTTGCGCGCCCAGGACCGGCGTGCGATGCCGTTGTTGACGTCCCAGAAGAGCATGGCTTCAAGTCGGCGTCGGCTGTCGTTGCTGCCATCGAGGACCAGGCCGAAGCCGCCGTTGATGGCTTCGCCCCAACCCGTTCCCCCGCCGTTGTGCAGGGAGATCCAGGTAGCTCCCCGGAAGCCGTCGCCGGCGAAGTTGTGTACGGCCATGTCGGCTGTGTAGCGCGAGCCGTCGTAGATGTTGGCCGTTTCCCGAAAGGGGCTGTCGGTGCCCGATACGTCGTGGTGATCACGGCCCAAGACGACGGGGCCTTTTAATTTGCCTTGAGCAATGGCTTCGTTGAAGGCCAGCGCTATGCGGATGCGTCCTTCTGCATCGGCGTAGAGGATGCGAGACTTGGAGCCTACGAGAGGGATGTTTTTGTCGGCTTCTTCAACCCAGCGCAGGTTGTCTTGCAATTGGCCTCGGATTTCTTCGGGCGCTTGTTGGAGCATGTCGCGGATGACTTTTGCCGCCAGGGCATCTGTCAGGTCGAGGTCTTCTTTTAGGCCGGAGGTGCAGACCCAGCGGAAGGGGCCAAATCCGTAATCGAAGCAGAGTGGCCCCATGATGTCTTCTACATAGGATGCGTAGCGGAACCGACTGTGCTGTTCATCGGCCCAGATATCGGCCCCTGCTTCGGCAGCTTCTTTGAGGAAGGCATTGCCGTAGTCCCAGAAGTACATGCCCCGTTCGGCCATGGTGTTGATGGCCGCTACCTGGCGTTGTAAGCTTTGGCGCACGGCTTGTAGGAAGGCTTTTTTATCGGAGTTGAGCAATTGTTGTGCTTCTTCGTAGGTGTAGCCCACGGGGCAATAGCCCAGGCCTTCGATGTTGTGGCAGGAGGTTTGGTCGGAGCCCAGTTCGACGAAGACGTTTTCAGCTACGAGTTTTTCCCACAAGTCCACCACATTGCCCTGATAAATCAGAGCCACGGCTTCTTTTTTTTGCCGAAAGGCAGCGATTTGCTGCAGCAGTTTGTCCAGGTCTGTATAGACGTGTTGTGGGTTTACGTAGCCATCGGCGATGCGTTGTCGGACAGCGGCGGGGTCCACTTCTGCGATGACGCCCACGGCACCGGCGATGAGAGCGGCTTTGGTTTGGGCACCCGACATGCCGCCGAGGCCGGAAGTGACGAAGACGTGTCCGCGCAGATCATCTTTACCCAGTTTGCGCAGGCGCCCGGCATTGAGCAGGGTGATGGTGGTGCCGTGTACGATGCCCTGGGGGCCGATGTACATGAAAGAGCCTGCCGTCATTTGTCCGTAGGAAGTTACGCCCAGGGCATTGAAACGGTTATAGTCTTCTTTGGAGGAGTAGTTGGGCACCATCATGCCGTTGGTAACGACCAGGCGCGGGGCGTCCGGATGGGAGGGGAAGAGACCGAGGGGATGCCCTGAATAGAGGACCAAGGTCTGCTCTTCGGTCATTTCCGAGAGGTATTTCATGGTGAGCAGATACTGGGCCCAGTTTTGGAATACCGCTCCGTTACCGCCATAGGTGATGAGTTCTTCGGGATGTTTGGCCACTTTGGGGTCCAGGTTGTTTTGAATCATGAGCATGATGGCAGCAGCCTGCCGGCATCGGGCCGGATAGGCTTCTATAGGGCGGGCGTACATGGGGTAGGCGGGCTTGAAGCGGTACATGTAGATGCGTCCGTAGCGCTGCAGCTCTTCGGCGAATTCCGGTGCCAGGGTTTCGTGATGTTTGGGGTGGAAATAGCGCAGGGCATTCTCCAGGGCCAGCATTTTTTCTTCCCGACTGAGTATCCCTTCAATGGGCCTGCGGGGAGCGTGGCTCAGTTGAGGGTCGCGTTCACGCCTTGGAGGGAGTTCTTCCGGTATGCCTTGGCGGATAGCTTTTGAGAAAGAGTTGTTTTCCTGAAGCATAGGAGTTTTTTTTGCTGAGACGCTCGGGACGAACCTTTTGGACTTGCCTGCCTTTACCGGCAGTTAGACAAGTTTAGGTTTTTGTGTGTGTCGTCCATTTGAGATGTTCGCTTGACCCTAACCCATTCGGTTGGGGAGTTATTCTTCTCGCTTTCTATTCAAGGCCAGCGCTCTGAGCATCCATCGGGGCAAGGGTTTTTCCGGTTTGCGTTTGCGGAGGTTGAGGTACCAGCCCAGTTTTTTGACGATGGGTATTTTATAGGCTTCGACGAATTCGATGAGGGTGCCGTCGGGGTCTTCGATGTAGGCGAAGTTTCCGGCAGCTTCTCCCATATCGAAGACTTCTCTATCGGCGGAGCTGTCCACGGTAAAGGGGTGGCCTTTATCGGCGCAATAGTTGCGCAAGGCGGGCAGGTTGCGCACATCGTAGCAGAGGTGGATGTAGCCCAGGTCTCCCCAATAGCGATTTTCAAAGATTTTGCGGGGTGTTCTGTCGAGGCTTTGCACCAGCTCGATTACGGTATTTCCCAGCAGGGGGCTAAAGCCTCCCCGGCGGGGGTAGCTGTGCTTGAGCAGGACACGTCGAAAGCGCCCTTGCCCTCCGGGCAGTTGCTCGAAATCGGCGAAGCTGCCTTCGCTTTGGTAACATATTTCGTCGTAGCCGAGGATGTCGCGATAGACGGTCAGGGCTTTGTCGATGTCGCTGACACCGATGACGGTGCCGTAAACGCCTCCGGAGTGGTATCCGTTTTTGTGGAACCACTCGTTGGATTCAATCATTTCGATGAGGTTGCCATAGCGGTCTTTGGCGTAGAAGTGTTCGTGACCTGCGGGGTTACATTGGATATTGCCGAGCATTTCTACGCCCCGTTTTTTCAGGAAGTCGTAAGAGGCGCGCAGTTTGCGACTTTTGTATTTGGCGATGGTGATGCCCAAATCACCCAATTGGACTTTATTCTTTGCCGCTGCCGGTTTGCGAGAAGTATATTGCCAAATTTCCAAGCCCCCGCCCCCCTGGCCATTTACGCAGAGTACGGCATGGCGTTGATGGGGTTTGCCACCGGTATAAGGCAGCATCAGGTTGGCCTCTGCCTGCTCTTCAAAAATGGGGATGTCCACGCCCAGGTGTTTGCGGTACCAGGTCCAGGCTTCGTGTACATCAGGTACGCCTATGCCCAATTGTTGGATGCCGGAAATGAGGTGTGTCGTTTGCTTTGACATGGAAAAATGCTTGGTCCCAAAAAAATTTTGGCAAAGGTAGCACTTTGTGGCTAAAAAGGTATACCTTTGCAGCCGTTAAAAGCCCGCCGTCTCTTGATGAGAGTAAGCGGGTATGGTTGAACCAAGAAAATTTTAACATGGCAGTTAGAATCCGTTTGCAGAGAATGGGCCGAAAAAAGCGCCCTTTTTACCACATTGTAGTGGCCGATTCACGTGCTCCGCGCGATGGCCGCTTCATCGAAAAACTGGGGACGTACAACCCCATGACCAAGCCGGCGACCATTGAATTGGACCGCGATCGCGCTTATGAGTGGCTCATGAAAGGAGCTCAGCCTTCCGACACAGCCCGCGCTATTCTGCGCTTCAAGGGTGTGCTTTACAAAAAGCATCTCATGCGTGGCGTACAAAAAGGCGCTTTGACGGAAGAGCAGGCCGAGAAGATGCTTCAGGAATGGATTGAAGCCAAGGAGGCGAAAATTGCCGAGCGTCGGCGTAAAACAGTAGAAGAAGAAGCTGCTTACCACGCCAAGATAGCGGGCAAAGCACCCGAAATTAAGGAAAAACCGGTAGAAGAAGCTCCCGCCGAAGAAGCAACGCAAGAAGTTGCAGCTGAGCAGCAGGGGGAAGGTGCTGAAACCGAAGCTCAGGAAGAAACGGCTGAGGCAGCAGCAGCAGAAACGGCTGAGGAAGTCGAAAAGGCAGAAGAGGCCGGAGAAGGTGAAGAAGGCAAGGAAGAGGGTCAGCCCGTAGAAGAATCTGCCGAAGAAGAAACTAAAGAGTAAATCTCAAAAGTGCGGAAGCTTCGCTTCCCGCTACGACAAGTTCGGTTATCGCGAAAAGTCAGGGAAAGCGTCGCTTTTCCTGACTTTTCTTTCTGATTCGAACCCTCATTTATCAGAAAAAAACACAGCATGCAAGCATTAGATCCCACTTACCTGGAACGCGCAAAAGAAATAGCAAAGGCTATACAAGAATCGGATATTCTCGCTCAATATCTGGAAGAAGAGGAAGAGGAGCAATATCAGGCTTTGCGAGATGCCTTTGAGCCCCTTATTGCCGACTTGCACGCCGAGGTGGCCAATCGCCATCCTTTGCAGCTCATCGCTTTGGAAAAAGAGCTGTTGGACGAGGCTTATGAAGGTGTTTTTCTGCCTCGTTTGCTGGGCTATGCCGTTTTGAGGGGAGAGGTAGATCCGGAGACCGTTACCTATACACGTCCTCAGGAACACCTCAAAGCCATTTTGGAAGCCATCGTCAATTCTCCGAATTTTGACATCCTCAAAAAACGGATCGGGCAGTCCATCCAAATTGGCTTTGCCCTGAGTTCTTTCATTTGGGTAACCAACCTCATCAACAGTTTTCAAAACCCCAAGGTGCGCAAGTACCTGGAATCGCAAAAGCTGGACCGGTACAGGGATGTTCGCTCCCGTCGCTTGGGCTTGTACCGCTACAAAAAGCAATTTGCTTCGGCTAATTTCCTTACGGCCAGCTTCCCGGAAACCCCCAACGAGCTCAAAGTTCTGGCCAGTTCCCTGAAGGATTTCCTGCGCTATCGCGTTAGCTTGGAGGGGGCTGACAACAGCTCTTTGATTGAGCCGCTGACAGATTTTGCCGAAAGGCAGGAACTGCAAGGCTTACCCGAGCATCTACAAATTTTCATGCTCTTTCTCTTTTTCTTTGAGTATGACGAAAAAACAGCTAAGCGCATTCAGAAAGTGCTGAATACCTTGCGTCGGGAAATGCCCGATTTCCAAGAGAAGTGGTTTGCTTATTTGAAGGAGCTCTACGAAGAGGGCCCTGTGCCCGGAGCAGAAGAAGACCGCCGCGTTGCGGACATGCTCGATTCCGAGGTAGATGACGAGTTGCCGTCCTTTTACACTTTGATGCTTACCTTGCATGAGAAGGGGTATGCGGATGAGGGCTTTCAAAAAGATTTGCAGGCCTTTTACGACCAACACGAGGGCCTTTCTCTCATCAGTGAATGTCTGCGCCGGGCAGTTTTGGCGCGCTTTGAAGAAGTCATCAAACCGCTGGTGCCCGAGGAGTATCCCGTCTTCTTTGAAGTGAGCAAACAGTTTACCCCCTATATGGAAATTTTCAGCAATCAGCGTTTTAACCAGAAGCTGGCAGAGTTGTCTATGGCATTTGTACGAAAGTGCCTCAAAACTTTTACCGATAAGCGCGGCAAAGATTATCAGGACATCAAGAAGTTTGTCCAGGCACAGTTTGAAGAGTGGGGTTTTCTGAACAAAAAGCAAATTGTAGAGTTGTTTAAAACGCCTCGCAAGCGCAAAAAGGCAGCTCAGTAATTTGTCAAGATTATGTTTGCCGATGGCTTGGAAGACACCATTGTGGCCTTGGCTACACCTCAGCCTGCCGGTAGCTCTAGCGGAGCCATAGCGGTTATACGCTTGTCGGGGGCCCGAGCCATAGCGATTGCCGAGTCCCGTTTCAAGGGGAAGAAGTTATCTGAACAGCCCTCTCACAGCTTGCATTTCGGCTTGGTTTGCGATGCCAGTGGGGGGGTGGTAGATGAAGTGTTGGTTTCTGTCTTTAGGGCGCCGCATTCCTATACGGGGGAAGACAGCGTGGAGATTTCTTGTCATGCTTCGCCTTACATCATTCGTCGTGTATTGGATTTGTTGATGGAGTCGGGAGCGCGCATGGCGCGTCCGGGGGAGTTTAGCATGCGGGCTTTTTATCACGGTAAGATGGATTTGGCCCGAGCTGAGGCTGTAGCCGACCTCATAGCTGCGCGTTCCAAAGCGGCTCATGAGTTGGCCTTGCGGCAAATGCGGGGCGGGGTGTCTTCGGAGATCAGCAGTTTGCGCGAAGAGTTGATTCACTTTGCCGGCATGTTGGAGTTAGAGCTGGATTTTGGAGAGGAGGATGTGGAATTTGCCGATCGCTCTGCCTTGCGGCAAATGTTGGACCGCGTGCGTGCTCGCATAGCGGGTTTGATGGAAACTTTTACCCTGGGCCAGGCCATCAAGGAAGGGGTGCATACGGTTTTGGCCGGTCGGCCGAATGCGGGGAAATCTACCCTGCTCAACGCTCTTTTGCAAGAAGAGCGGGCCATTGTCTCGGATATTCCCGGAACGACTCGAGACACCATAGAAGAGGTGTTGGACATTCGAGGAGTGCTCTTTCGCTTGATGGACACGGCGGGTTTGCGCGAAGCGGACGACCGCATTGAGGCTCTGGGGGTGGAACGCACTCTACAAAAAATTGCCACGGCCCGCGTACTCGTTTACGTTTACGATCAAACGGTGCTTTCCGCGGAAGAAGTGCTTGCGGATTTGCAGCGCTTTGCTCGTCCGGATTTGCAGGTGTTGATCCTGGCGAATAAGGCCGACCTGCTTGGCGATTCGGCTGCTGTAGAGACCGGTTCTCGTTTGGCGAAAGCCGGATATTCTCACTGGCTCTCGATTTCTGCGCATCGGGTAGAGGACATCAAATGGGTTTCCGATGCGCTTTACTCCTTGGTCGTGGAAGACGAGCGTTTGCTCGAGAGTCCCATGATTTCTTCTTTGCGTCATTTGCAGGCTTTGCGTTCTGCAGAAACGCATTTGGCGAAAGCCGAAGAGGGTTTACGGGGAAACCTCACCTCCGATCTCATAGCTTGGGAACTGCGTCAGACTCTGCATCACTTGGGTGAAATTACCGGAGAAATTACGACGGACGACTTGCTTGACAACATTTTTTCCAATTTTTGCATTGGAAAGTGAATCCGGGGACGGGCAACTTAGTTCTTTTGCCTGCGTTCCCTAAAAGAGGTATGCTGCTATGGCTTTATTGCAAAATGCCGCCACATGAAAAAAAACGTCATCTATGCCCTGATTGCCGTCATGACAGCAGCCTTGCTGGGCCTGAGCTGGCTGCAATTGATGTGGATCAAATCGGGTATAGAGCTGAATGAGCAGCAATTTGATAAAAACGTGGTGGCAGCACTCAATGAAGTTAGCAATCACCTCAAGGAATTGGAATGGGACAAATCCATAGAGTACTCCGATAACGGCTATTTGCAGTCCTTTTTGAGGAATAGTTCTACAATTCATCATCCCGTGCAAGAGGGAGATTCTTCCGGAAGTCATCGAGAAGGCTATCCCATATACACCCGTGAGGATTTGGAGAAAATTGTAAGTGCTTCTTCCGGTTGCAATTGCGACAAGTGTGTCAGTGCTCGCATTCAGCAGTACGAGCTGCAGCGCCGCTATTTTGAAGGGCTTAACCAACTTCCCTTGGCCGAGCGCATTGACTTACCTCTGTTGGATACCCTGATCAAAGCCACTTTGCGCAAGTATAAAATCGATATTCCCTTTCATTACGGCGTGTACTCTACCCGGAAAAGCAACTTTATCCTGGCCGACGGAGGTTTTCTCATCGGCGAGCCGGAGCAGATTATCGGTCCGGGTTTTGACAACCTTCGCCAATCGGAATACAAAGTTCCTCTTTTTGACAGGGAAACCGAAGCACCCGGCGAGCTCTCCGTTTTTTTTCCTCATAAACGCAAATTTATCTGGGCATCGATCTGGAGGACCTTAGTGGCTTCCGTTATTTTTATGGGCATCATCATTTTTTCTTTTGCTTATACCATCATGACGATTTTCCGGCAGAAGAAAATTTCCGAGATGAAAACCGATTTCATCAACAACATGACGCACGAGTTCAAAACGCCTATAGCGACTATTTCCCTGGCTACGGATTCCATCGTCAACCCCAAGGTGGCAGGTAAGCCCGAAAAAGTGGCGCGCTTTGTCAACATCATCAAGCAGGAAAACAAGCGGATGAACGAGCAAGTGGAGAAAGTACTGCAGATAGCTCAGCTCGACAAGCGGGATTTTTCTCTCAAAATGACTGAAGTAGATCTGCATGAACTCATTCGCAATGCCGTGGAAAACCTCTCCTTGCAGGTCGAAAAAAAGGGGGGCAGCATCAGCACTGACCTTCGAGCTGACCGTCACCTCGTTCGAGCTGATGCCACGCACATTGCTAACCTCATTCACAACCTGCTGGATAATGCTAACAAATATTCTCCCGAGAAGCCGTACATTCACATTGCTACCCGAAATCGCAGCAGTGGGGTGGAGATTATCGTCAAAGACAAAGGCGTGGGCATGAGCAAAGAAGCCCAGCGCCATATTTTTGACAAATTTTACCGCATCCATACGGGGAATCGCCACGATGTGAAGGGCTTTGGCCTGGGTCTGGCTTACGTCAAAGCCATCATAGATGCGCATAAAGGACACATCAAGGTGGACAGCAAGTTGGGAAAAGGCAGTACTTTTACAGTCTTCTTGCCGTTTAATACAACAGAAAGCAAGTAAATGGGGCCCTTGTAATTTGTACTTTTGCCCGAAATGCCAAAATCATGTACTATGGCTGAAAACAATTACCGCATCCTCCTCGTAGAAGACGACCAAAATTTTGGCGATGTTCTGCGCTCTTATCTGGAAATTAACGATTATGAGGTCGAGCTGGCCACCGATGGGCAGCAAGGCCTGGAACAGTTCATGAAAAACAAAGGCCGTTATGATCTTTGCATCTTCGATGTGATGATGCCCAAAAAGGATGGCTTTGAACTGGCCGATGAGGTGCGCAAAATTGATCAGGACGTCCCCATCATATTTCTCACGGCCAAGTCCATGAAAGAGGACGTCATCCAAGGGTTTAAACTGGGCGCCGATGACTACATCACCAAGCCCTTCAACTCGGAAGAATTGCTCTACCGCATCCAAGCCATCTTGAAACGCCAGGGAGGAGGTAAAAAAGAAGAGGCTCAGGACGACTATTACTTCGGCAAATTTCATTTTCACTACCCCACCCGCATCTTGACCTACAGCCCGGATAGTCCGGAGGAAAGCAAAGAAAAACTCTCGCCCAAGGAGGCCCATTTGCTGAGCCTCTTTGCCCAACACCTCAATGAAGTCTTGCCCCGTTCCGTAGCACTGACTCAGATCTGGGGTGAAGACAATTACTTCACGGCGCGCAGCATGGATGTTTTTATCACCAAGCTCCGCAAGTACCTGAAAAAAGACCCCAATCTGGAAATCATCAACATCCATGGCAATGGCTTCCAGCTCGTGGATAGGAGTTCTAAATGACTTCTTGCCGACATCAAGAAGGAAAAAGCAAAATGCGACTAAATGTTTTTTTATTTTATCCTTGTTTTTGCATGATAACTAAAATTTGTTTTATCTTTGCCACAAGTTCCCCGAAAACCGAATTAGCACTAATAGTGGAATGCTTTGAACAGGTGGTGCCGGTTTGGGCTTTTTTATGGCGCATTTAAGAGTTTCAAATCGCTCCGCTTTTAGTTTGCCTATAAACAGAAAACACAAAGCCCTGCTATTTGGCAGAACCTGATAAGAATTAGGTTTGATAGGGAATTAAACTCCCAAGGGCTTTAGTTTGTTAGCACAAAAAACGAAGATGAAGGCTTGAGACCTTGCCAGTTATTTAAAGGCAAAACCTTATAGTTTTCATTTGGTTTTTTGGGGTTATGCAGGGTGCTGCACGCTCGTGCAGTCGCCCTGTTTTTTTGTGCTACACGTCTTGGCTTTCCTTATCTTTGCCGTTCAAGTACCAGCTTATGATGTCAGAACACCAGCGACACCTCATCACTTCGGCTTTGCCCTATGCCAATGGGGCCTTGCACCTGGGTCACTTGGCCGGAGCTTATTTGCCAGCGGATATCTATGCTCGCTATTTGCGGTTGAAGGGAGAAGATGTGGCCTTTGTGTGCGGCTCTGATGAGCACGGGGCTGCCATTACCATACGGGCCAAGAAGGAGGGCGTTTCTCCGCGTGAGATTATTGACAAATACCATCGCCTCAACAAAGAGACCTTCGAGCGTCTCGGTATTTCTTTCGACATCTACCACCGCACCAGCGATCCCCTGCACTACCAGACGGCCCAGGAAATTTTTCTGAAGCTGTATGAGAAGGGCGATGAATTTGAGGAGAGAGAAACGGAGCAGTACTTCGACGAAGAGTACGGGCAGTTTTTGGCCGACCGCTATATCACGGGTACCTGTCCCAAGTGCGGCCATGAAGAGGCCTATGGAGACCAGTGCGAGAAGTGCGGCTCAGCCCTTTCTCCCCTGGAATTGATCAACCCGCGTTCTACGCTCAGCGGCAAAAAGCCCACTCTGCGCAAGACAAAGCATTGGTATTTTCGCTTAGACAAGCACGAGGCGTGGTTGCGCGAGTGGATTGGGGAAGGCTTGCTCGATGGCCACTTCCATCACGATCCCAAAAGCTGGAAAAAACACGTCGTGGGGCAGTGCATGTCCTGGTTAGACGGGCGCCTCATACCGCGTGCCATTACCCGAGACCTCGACTGGGGCATACCGGTGCCTTTGCCCGAGGCTGAAGGCAAGGTGCTCTATGTGTGGTTCGACGCTCCCATTGGCTACATTTCTGCTACTCGCCAGTGGGCCAAAGAGCAGGGCAAAAACTGGGAGGATTACTGGAAAGGAGAAAATGCCCGCATCGTACACTTCATCGGAAAAGACAATATCGTCTTCCACTGCATCGTCTTTCCGGCCGTCTTAAAGGCCCATGGCGAATATCAGCTGCCGGTCAATGTGCCTGCCAATCAGTTTCTCAATTTCGAGGGGCGCAAATTTTCCAAATCGCGTGGCTGGGGCATAGAGCAACACGAATACCTGGAAGCTTTTAAAGATTTTCCCAACAAGGAAGATGCCCTGCGCTATGCTTTGTTGCGCTGCATGCCGGAAAACCGCGACAGCGATTTTCACTGGGACGAATTTGCCGAATACCACGACAAAGACCTGGCCGACAAATTGGGCAACTTCGTTCATCGCGTCTTGGTTTTGACGAACAAATACTTCGAGGGCAAGGTGCCGCAAAGCAAGCCTCAGGCCGCTTTTAGCGAAAAGATGCTTGCTTTGGCCCGGCGCTGGGCGGCGGAGATTGAGGCTTTCAGCTTTCGCCCCGCGGGTCAGGCTTTTATGGAGCTTTGCGAGCAGGGCAACATCTACTTGCAGGAAAACGCTCCCTGGAACCTTTGGAAGCAAAATCCAGATGACCCGCGCATTGCCGAGTGCATGAACGATGCCTTACAGCTGACGGCTTTGCTTTCCATCGTAGCTGCTCCGTTTATCCCCTTTACGGCTGAAAAAATGCGTCGTTTGTTGCAGCTGCCACCTCTCGCAAAAGGCGATTGGAAGCAAGCTTTGGGGAAACTCAAGGCCGGCGAAAACCTCTTGCCCGAGGGGCATCAGACAGGCAAGCCGGAGATCCTCTTCGCCAAAATTTACGACCGCAAAGACGATTCCCGCTTGAAAATCATCCAGGCTCAAAAAGCCAGGCTGCAAGCTATACTCGAAGAAGAAAAAAAGGGGCAGGCTCCGGAGCTTAAGCCCGAAGTGTCTTTTGAGGATTTCACTAAACTCGATTTGCGCACCGGCACCATTGTCGCTGCAGAGAAAATACCCAAGGCCAATAAACTGCTCAAGCTCGAAGTGGATTTGGGTTTTGAAAAGCGCAGGGTGGTAGCCGGGATAGCGACGCATTACAAGCCCGAAGACCTCATTGGACAACGAGTTGTCTTGCTGGCCAACTTGAAACCCAGAAAGTTGCGCGGCGTAGAGTCACAGGGCATGTTGCTGATGGCAGATGATGCGGAAGGCAAGCCCGGCTTCGTCAGCCCGCCCAAGGACTGGCCCGATGGATTTCCTCTGCGTTGATTCTTGAAAAAATCCCGGCTTGAAAAAACTCATCTACAGACTAGCTGCTGTGTTTTCGCTCCTCGTCTCGACCTGGAGTGCCTGGCGAATGTATAGCCTCAATCAGCAGCAGCAACTTTGGGGGCATTTGCCTTTGTGGTTTTTTCTCGGCCTTTGGGGAGGCGTATTTTTTCTTCTGCTTTCGCAAAACAGCCACAAACCTTTAGCTTTGCGTAAATTGTGGCTGGCGGCGCTTTCCGGCGTTCTGCTTTGGGCAGCCTTCCCGCCCATGCCTTTTGCTTTCCTGGCTTTTGGAGCCTTTTTGCCTTTGTTTTATGTAGATAATCTGTTGGATGAGGAGGTTTCCAAAAAGAGCAGGTTTTTTCCCTTTTTGTATTTGGCATTCGTCCTTTGGAATGTGCTCAGCACCTATTGGATAGCCAACTCGGCCTTGCTTGCAGGAGCAACGGCCATACTCATCAACAGTTTTTTTATGACCTTGCCTTGGCTGGCCTGGAGGTGGACCAAGCGCAACATACCTGGCGTGGGGCTTTTCATTTTGCCGGCTTATTGGCTGGCTTTTGAGTATGTGCATTTTCATTGGCAGATCAGTTGGCCCTGGTTGAGTTTAGGGCACGTTTTTGCGCTCTATCCGGCTTTGGTACAATGGTATGAATACACCGGAGTACTCGGAGGTACACTTTGGGTGTGGTTGGGAAATTTGGTGCTTTGGCAGCTTTTGCCTTTCTTGCCTTTCGGCAAATGGAGGGAGCTGAAAAACAATTTTACCGCTGAAGGGAAAAGCAAGGCTCGCTTGCTGCTGGAAAAATTGTTGGGCAGGCCCTTTCCTCCGGTTTTAATTCCGGTCTTGCAGGCAGTCTTGGTTTTCTTGCTCCCTGCAGGGCTTTCCTTAAACAGGTATTACACTTATCAGGAGCGTAACGGCTCGGGTGAAGAGGTAGAGGTCGTGGTCGTACAACCCAATTTTGAGCCTCATTACGAAAAATTCAGTACCCCTCAGCAGATACAGCTCGACACCTTTTTGGCTTTGGCAGATCGCCTGGTCAGCGATAGTACGGATTATCTGGTCTTTCCGGAAACGAGTTTTGGCAACATTCGGGACGATCGCATAGGCAAGGAGCCCCTTACCAGACATTTACAGGCTTGGTTGGAGAAGCACCCCCGTGTGAAATTGCTCACCGGCTTGGCAGCTTATCACGTTTTTGTTTCGGGAGAGCCGCATAGCCCTTATGTGAGAGAAATGCGAAGCAGCAGAGGTGAAACCGTTTACTGGGAGGCTTACAATGCCGCTGTACAATTGCAGGCGGGGCAAAGTGAAGTCGTGCTGTACAGAAAATCGAAATTGGTGCCGGGAGCCGAGTTTTTGCCGTATAGAAAGCTCTTGTTTTTCTTTAAGCCTTTGGTGGATAAACTGGGGGGCAGCATAGGAGGTTATGCACCTCAAGAGAAGCGCGTGCCTTTTTTCTGTGCGGAAAAGCAGTTGGCCGTGGGAACGCAAATTTGCTATGAGTCCATTTACGGAGAATATTCTACCGGCTATGTTCGCGAGGGTGCCGGCCTGCTTTTTATCATGACGAACGATGGCTGGTGGGACAATACCCCGGGTCATCGACAGCACCTCTGGCTGGGCCGCTTGCGGGCAATTGAACTGAGGCGGGATATAGCCCGATCGGCCAATACCGGCATTTCGGCATTCATCAATCAGCGGGGCAACATCAGCCAAGCTACGCCTTATGGGAAAACAGCTGTTATCAAAGCCCGCCTCAACCCCAATGATGCCCTCACTTTTTACGCCCGTTATGGCGACCTCATCGGTCGTTTGGCGGCTTTTGTGTCTGTGCTTTTTCTGTTCATAGCTGTGGTGAATCGATATACTTCCGGATAAACATGTCGGGATGAAGGTAGTTTAGGGCTTGCCGGAAATGGAAGTGAGATTCGCCCCTACCCCGGCCGGTAGGGGCGAATCTCACTTCAAAGATGACACAGAATGGATTGGGGGGACTTAGAAGTAAGTTCTCAGCCCCAGGCTTACAGGGGTAGGGATGATGAGCACTTTGTCAATTTCTTCTTTATTTCCAAAAGCTTTCGTGGCTTGCAGTTGGATGAAGGGCTTGAAGTGCTTCCAGCCATAGGCAAAACGCAAGCTAGGCTCAAAAGTCCAGAAGCGGCTGCTTTCTGCCGGAGAATAAGAGGAACTTGGGCGAGAGATATTGATAAGGGAAAGCTTGAAAACAAACTGGAGGTCGTATTTCTCATTTCCCATGGCCCAGGCGGGTTGAATGAAGTACAGTTCTTGCCTTTGTGGGGGTTGCAAGCCCAAAAGATTGGACGATTTACCGACCGATAAGCCCAGAAGTGTTTCAAAGCGATTGATATTGAGTTTGTCCCGATCTTCTTCAAAAGTGGTGTAGTAGCCCAAGCAGATGCCGGCAAAGTTACCGTATTTGTTTATAGAATACTGCGCAGCACCTATTATGTGATCCGATAAAGCCTGGCCGAGGCTTAAGCTGAGCTGGTTGAGGTCAGGGTAGCCGTCTTCTTTGTCTAAGAACTCACGGAAACCAAATATTCCTGCTGATAAGTTTATACTGCCATCGCCTTTCTCTGAAAAGAGGTAGGCATTTGCTGTGGGGGTAATGTGGGTTAGACTGCTACAGGAAGAAGAACTGATTAAACAAAGAGTGAGCAGCAGAACGAATGAGAAAAAGGTAAAAGATTTCATTTTTAGTTGCTTTTGTTTGTACAAATTTATTATTTTTATGGTTTATATTGAATATTTAACTATTTCTTAGCTTTTTTTGATTTTTTTGGGCTGTAGTTCATTTGCAGCAGGTTTTTACGCCTATGTTTTATCTTTTGCGAACACACTGCCGGCGTGGTTGTCGTCAAGACGCAAAGCTGACCGCTACCCGTGTTAAGGCCTTTCTTATACCCAGACCGAAATAGTTTGGGATATTTACGACTCGTAAACGGGCAAAAAATAGGGAGTTTGGGAGGCGTTGACCTCCCAAACCACTTCGCCATGAGTGTACTAGAAGGAGGCCTTGAGACCAAAGCTCAGGGGAGTTTGTACTATTATTGTTTTTTCTATTTGTTCTTTTTTGCCCAAGGCTTTGAAGGCTTGTATCTGGACAAAGGGCTTGAAGTGTTTCCAGCCATAGGCAAAATGCACAGCCGATTCTATGCTGCTAAAACTACTTC
>Ga0256839_1001668_pt1 | contig 26406 bp, 23 predicted proteins | sample 354166metaG_FD_185968 | JGI IMG/M metagenome (GOLD analysis project Ga0256839, IMG submission 185968) | Hydrothermal vent microbial communities from Mid Atlantic Ridge, Atlantic Ocean - 354-166 | ecosystem: Environmental > Aquatic > Marine > Hydrothermal vents | place: Atlantic Ocean: Mid... | reverse complement strand
GTGGGTGTGGCCGTAGGCGTGGCGGTGGGCGTGGGCGTGGCGGTGGGCGTGGGCGACGGGGTAGGGGTGGCGGTGGGGGAGGGGATGGGCGTGGCAGCGGCTACCCCGGGCCCGGTGTCCGCCGGCCTCTCGGCGGGCGTGGACACGGCCCGACAGCCGCCCAGGGCCAGGGCCAGCAGCAGAAGGACGAGAAACACACGGGAGGGAGGGAAGACGCGACCGTTCATGGCAGACAGGTCCTTGGTATGGGAAGAGGTCCGATAGACCCCCATTATACCAGACCTATGGCGGATCCCGGACCCAGGGACCCACAGCCCCACTCCTTGGGCCTCGGGATCGGGCCCACCCGGCTCATCCGCTTGCCCGTGGATCTTGGGAACGATGGCCGATCCATCCAGCGCGCCGCCGCCCAACGGGCTGTCACTCCGTCAGATCAGCACTGCATCCGCCTCTAAGTGTTGCACGCCGACTTGCTCCCGCAACCGCCCCCGCAACCAATAACTATGCTCGACCCCAACCAACACCAACATCCTGCCTCTTGTATTTTTCGTCGCCTCAACAAGTATCTGTTCCAGGAAATATTGATTCCAGAGTTCCCACCCCCTCGTCTCGTTCTCCCCAAATAAAGCACCCTGATATCTGTGCTTGATCTCGAAGTGACGATCTGTCTCGGCGGAATTCACATCCCGGGGTGAGTGCCACCAGCTCAAAAGCACATCATAGAGTGCATGCACATACATCGCAAATTGCTCCATCGCCGCAGGGTCCCTTTTCTGTAGATCTTCTCGGGCCCGTTTTCCCATTTGCACCAATTCGGAGAACGTCGGTTCAGGTGGCTCCAGTGGCACTACTTTGGACCGCAGCTTGTCGAGCAACGGGTAGACACTGTGCTGGTATTCCTGTTTGACACTCTGCGGTTTCCGCTCCTGCAGATCTGTAGGTGTCAACTCCACAGCCAGTATGTCCGGTGCAAAGTTTTCAATGATCCGAGCAAGATGATCGTAGGTGTAATAGCCCACTTCGCCATGTAGCTGATGTAATGTGGAAAGCACCAGGATCTCCATCAGCATCCCCCATCATTCTTTTGCCCAAGGGACGGTACATCTGCTCGCCCGCGGGCCGGCCGAAGCGAGAATTGGGCTGCCTGTGGCGCTTCCTCTACACCCCTTTCGCTGTCCAAACCACCGCCAGCAGGGCGTTCGAACGCAATCGGCCATGCTGCACTCCACTGCAACCCCCTTGCTTGTACAGAAACCGAAGCCCGCAGAAGGGGACATCCATGTCCCGGATCTCGACGCCGCTCTGTTCGCCTCGACAGCGCTGCCGTGATATTCGGGCCGATTTCGACACGGCCCGCTTCCGGTTCATCGGAACCGGATGTCAAGAGGATGCCTCGGATGCAGGCCGCACCTGGAGACGGACCCCGTCCACCCCCAGGACCTCCACCACCGTGCCCGGAGGAATGACCTGGCCCTGGACCGATTCCGCGCGCCATTCCTCTGCATCCAACCGAACCAGGCCCGTGCCCGTCACCGGGTTGATCTCCTGAAGCACGATGGCCCGCCGGCCCACCACCCGACCAATGGCCACGGGCTGTTCGCCCTCGCCGGAGACCTGGTGGGCAAAGGGACGGGAGAGGAGTACCGCCGCGGTGGAGCCCAGGATGAAGGCCAGGAGCTGCCAGGCCAGCCCGAAGCCCAGGAACCCCGCGGCCGCAGCCATCAGCGCGCCGACGCCGAAACACATGAGCACGAAGCCGGCGGTGAAGATCTCGGCCACGAAGAAGGCCACGGCCATGAGGATCCACAGCCAGATGAGCAGGGAGGCCAGCTCGGCATCGGACATGGGGTCTTCTCCTGTACAGCGCCCTGGGCCCGCGGGGGCCGCCCACGCCTCAGGAGCGTCCGTCCGAGGCAGGCAGCCACCCCTGGTCCTGCAGGAATCGGGTCAGCCCAGGAATGGCGAACCGCTTGCCCTGGTAGGCCTGGTAGCCATAGTATACCAGAGCCAGGTAGACCATGAGCAGGGCCACCGGGCTGAGACAGGCGATGATCAGGGCCACCAGCCACCCTACCAGAGGGATCATGGCCAGAATGGTGGTGGCCACCGCGATCAGGACGCCCAGGACCACGAAGACCAGCATCAGGGCCAAGCTCTGCACCGCATGGAAGCGCTGGAAAGGGCGCTTCCGACTGCTCTCGCTGAGCAGCACCAGGACCGGCAGGATCAGGGGAACCAGGATCTGGGAGACGTAGCACAGCAGCGCAATGAGCCGATCGTCGCTGTCCGCGGTCGGATCCACCGAGACATCCCGCATGAACTCCCCTCGGCGCAGCGCGTGGGCAGCCTCCTCCGCCTGTTCCCGGGCCGCACCGGCCAACCGCTCCGCGGAGGTGGGCCCGTCCTCGGAGCCTACCCCAGAGCTCCCGGACCGGGTCGACTGGCCCTCCTCACTGCCGGCCGGACGGGGATCCGAGGAAGTGGGAACGCGTTCCTGTTCATCGTGCATGGACGTCGGGCCTCCTTTGCTCGAACGATCTCGGTGCCAGAAGATGGGAAAACCGATCCCCAGGGACCGCTCGCCCCGCCCAGGCTTCCTCGCCCCCGGGCTTGGGGGGCGAGGAAGCCCCGTCGGGGGATGGACGAGGGCTGGGCGGTCGCCCTGCCCTCTCCTTGCATCCACTACGAGGGCGGCCCTGGAAAAGTTGCCTTCCCGGAAGGGGCCAGGTAGAGTCAGGGAGCACGCAGATGCCCGACCCCCGACACGAGAGGAGGAGCCATGGCCGTGTCCCGTTCGAGCGCCCCACCCCGCGTGGTCTTCATGGGCACGCCTGCCTTCGCGGTGCCCAGCCTGGAGGCCCTGTGGAAGGCCCAGGCCACCCAGGGCTGGGAGCTGGTGGGCGTGGTCACCCAGCCCGACCGCCCCGCGGGGCGGGGACGGCGGCTCACCATGAGCCCGGTGAAGGCCCGGGCCCTGGAGTACCGGGTGCCCATCCTGCAGCCGGGCCGCCTGCGCCGGGAACCCGACTCGGTGGAGGCCCTTCGGGCCCTGGCCCCCGACCTGTTCGTGGTGGCGGCCTTCGGCCAGATCCTGTCCCCAGAGGTCCTGGCCATCCCTCGCTTCGGCAGCGTCAACGTCCACGCCAGCCTCCTGCCGGCCCACCGGGGCGCGTCGCCCATCCCGGCGGCCATCCTGGCCGGCGACCCGGAGACAGGGGTCTCCATCATGCTCATGGACGAGGACATGGACACGGGACCGGTGTTGGCCCAGGCCCCAGAACCCATCCACCCCGACGACACCGCGGCCACCCTGGCCGAGCGGCTGGCCCGGCGGGGGGCCCACCTGTTGGTGGAGACCCTGGCCGGCTGGCTCCGAGGGGAGGTGCCCCCTGTTCCCCAGGAGGAACTCCCCGGCGAGCCAAGCATCTGTCGGCCCCTGCGCAAGGAGGCCGGCCGCATCGACTGGACCCAACCCGCGGAGATCCTCCAACGGATGGTCCGGGCCTACACGCCCTGGCCCAGCGCGCACACCACCTGGAAGGGCCGGCCCCTCAAGATCCTGCGGGCCTGGGCTGCCCCCGGCCAGGCCGAGCCCGGCCGGGTGGTTCCGGTGTCCGGAGGAGCTGCGGTGGGCACCGGAGAGGGCTTGCTGGTGCTGGAGGAGGTCCAACCCGCGGGCAAGCGGGCCATGGCCCTCCGGGATCTCCTCAACGGCGCGCCGGATTTCATGGGCGCCCGCCTGGGCGATCCCGGGTGAACCGGCTGCCCCGGGACCCACCCCGCCCCAGGAACCGGGGGCAGGCGGAGCGGTCTGGAACCCCTGAACCTTTGTGGAACACTTGTCAAGCGGGGGGTTTTGCAGTACAATACAGACAATTCTGCTGCCTGTGTCAGCCGCTCGCCCGCGGCTTCTGTGTCTGTGGAGCCCTTGGGAGTGCGCATTTGAGCGTTCGCTCGTACTCGCTCAGCGACATCCTTCGCCATCAACGTCTGGCCCGCTATGCCACGCGCCTGGACCCCGAGTACCATCTCCTGTTGTCCCACACCCCCTTCCGAGCCGCCCTGGCCATCCTGCTTCCCTGGCTCCTTCCCGGGGTGACCACCTACACCCTGGTCCAACAGCGGAACGGCCTGGCCCACTCCGGCTTCCTGGAGCTCTTCGTGCCCAGCTCCGACAGCCGGGCCCGGGTGTTGACCCTGATGCCCGCGCTGGACGCCCCGGCAGGCCATCCCGCGGCGTGGCAGAAGCTCATCGCCCACGGTGCCCAGGAGCTGGCCCAGCGGGGCATCACCCGACTGCTGGCCCAGGTGCCCGACCAGCCCCTGCCCGTCCAGACTTTCAAGCAGGTGGGCTTTCAGCTCTACACCCACCAGACCGTATGGCGACGGGTCCACTCGGCCCCTCCTCGCCCAGTCCCCCCGGACGCCCTGCGCCCCGCCGCCCCCGAGGACACCTGGGCCCTGGCCCGGCTCCTCCGGCGTATCACGCCGCCGGCCGTGTGGGAGGCCGAACAGGCCGTGGAGGCCCTGGAAGGTTCCGCCCAGGCCTTCGGCCTGGAACGGCTGGGCTCGCCCTTCCATCGGGTCCACAGCGAGATCCACGTCCTGGCCCGCCAGGCCGAGATCCGGGCCGCGCTCCGGGTGGACCGAGGCCCCCGTGGGGTGTGGCTCCACCTCTGGGTGGATCCGCTGGACCGGGACCCCAGCGACGCCCACCTGGTCCTGGGCTACGGCCTGGTCCAGGCCCGTTCCAGCCGGCCTGGGAGGCCGGTCTACATCGGCCTGCGCGAGGACCAACAGGGCCTGCGTTCGCTCCTCCACGGCTATGGTTTCGTGCCCTTCACGGATCGGGCCTGCATGGTACGCCCCCTGGTTCAGCGGGTGGAACGCCGGGCTCGTCGCCCCCTGGCCGACCTGGTGGCCGAAGCCCTGCCCGGAACCTTGGCCATTCCCCAGAGTCGCCGCCTGCATTGGCAGGAAACCTGGGAGTCCGCCCAGGCCACGGTGGAGCCCCTGGCCTAGATGGGAGGCGACCCCACGGAACATCTGTGCGAACCGGGACGTAATAGGTAGCGGGGTCCGTAGCCATCCGCTACATTCCCGGAAAATCAGGACAAAAAGACACCGAAACGCCATGTCGACCACCACAACCTACGAGAGCCACCCGGACACCGGACGATCGGTGTCCATCCAGCCGAAGAAGCGCTCCCTCCGGATCACCGACGACCTGGAGCTGTTGCTGGACGTGCTGCCGGAACGGATCCGACACCGGCTTCGGGAACTGGACCGGGACAGCGAGCTGATCGAGATCGTGATGGACCTGGGGCGGCTCCCGGAGGCCCGCTTCGTGGATCGGGAGGCCATCCTGAGCCAGGACGAGGTGACCCGGGCCGACCTGCAGAGCGTCATCCAACGCATCGGGGACTTCGGCGCGGACAACCGGGCCGGCATCGAGCGGACCCTGCACCGGATCTCCGCCATCCGCAACCGCAAAGGCGAGATCATCGGCCTCACCTGCCGGGTCGGTCGAGCCGTGTACGGGGTCATCGACATCATCGAGGACATCGTGCTCAGCGGCAAGAGCATCCTGTTGCTGGGCCGGCCAGGCGTGGGGAAGACCACCTTGCTGCGGGAGGCGGCCCGGGTCCTGGGCGAGCGGAAGCGGGTGGTCATCGTGGACACCAGCAACGAGATCGCGGGCGATGGCGACATCCCCCATCCGGCCATCGGCCGGGCCCGCCGGATGCAGGTGCCCACGCCGGAGCTCCAGCACGAGGTGATGATCGAGGCGGTGGAGAACCACATGCCCGAGGCGGTGGTCATCGACGAGATCGGCCGGGAGCTGGAGGCCGTGGCCGCCCGGACCATCGCGGAGCGAGGTGTCCAGCTCATCGGCACAGCCCACGGCAACACCCTGGAGAATCTCCTCATGAACCCCACCCTGTCGGACCTGGTGGGCGGGATCGACACGGTCACCCTGTCCGACGAGGAGGCCCGCCGCCGGGGCACCCAGAAGACCGTGCTGGAACGGAAGGCCCCCCCCACCTTCGACGTGCTCATCGAGATCCATGACCGACAGCGGATGACGGTCCACCACGATGTGGCCTCCGCGGTGGACGCGCTGCTGCGAGGGTGGCCCATGACCACGGAGCTGCGCTACGTGGACAACGAGGGCCATATCCACGTGGAGACAAGCCGACCGGGCGAGAGCCACCGCCTGAACACCATCCAGACCGGTTCGGCCCGGGGGCGCCGAAACGGCCGCGGCCGGGCCCCCGCGGGGCCACCGGCCGAGTGGGACGAGCTCATGGCCCAGCGGGAGGCCGAGCCGATCCAGGAAGAGGCGGCCCGCCCCAGCCACATCCGGGTCTTCCCCTACGGGATCGGCCAGAACCGCCTGCGCTCCGCGGCCCGGAACCTGAACGTCTCGGTGGAGATCGTGCAGGACCTGCGGAACGCGGACATGGTGATGACCCTCAAGAACTACTTCCGCCGCCAGCCCCAGCCCTTGGTGGACGCGGAGCGGCGCAACATCCCGGTCTACGTCCTGCGCAGCAACACCGTGACCCAGATGGAGCAGTGCCTGGTGGACGTGTTCCACCTGAGCCCTTCATCCCCCGAGGATGCGTTCGAGGCCGCCATGCGGGAGACCCAGGAGGCCATCCAGCGGCTCCAGCGGGGCGAGAAGATGGTGGAGCTGAGCCCCCAGTCCGCGGAGATCCGCAGCTACCAGCACCAGATGGCCCGGGCAGCCAACCTCATCAGCCACAGCTACGGCCGAGAACCCTACCGCCGGGTGCGCATCTTCGCCCAATAGCCGTTCCGGGTCCCGGCCCCCGGCGGGGGCCGGGATCGGCACCGTCCAGGGGAAGCCACCTGGGACCCGTGGCCCCCTCTTCACCGCCACCAGGGACGCCATGGCCGGCCTGTTCATCTCCTTCGAAGGACCGGAAGGCAGCGGGAAGACCACCCACATCCACTGGCTGAGCGCCCGGCTCCAGGCCCAGGGCTGGCCGGTCCTGACCACCCGAGAGCCCGGAGGCACCCGGATCGGCGACGCGGTGCGGGCCATCCTCCTGGATCCGGCCCACACCGAGATGAGCCCCCGCGCCGAGACCCTGCTCTTCAACGCGGCCCGGGCACAACTGGTGGACCAGGAGATCCGGCCGGCCCTGGAGCAGGGCCGGATCGTCCTCTGCGACCGCTACGCGGACAGCACCCTGGCCTACCAGGGCTACGGCCACGGCCAACCTCTGGAGGAACTCCAGCGGCTGATCCACTACGCAACAGGGGGGCTGGCTCCCCACCACACCATCTACCTGGACCTGCCCCCGGAGGTGGGCCTGGGTCGACGGCGCAACCGGCAGGGGCTGGAGTGGAACCGGCTGGACGCCCAGGTCCTGGCCTTCCACCGTCGGGTGCGCCAGGGCTACCTGGCCCTGGCGGCCCAGGAACCGGAACGCTGGCTCGTGGTGGACGCCACCCGCCCCCTGGAGGCCGTCCAGGAGGAGATCTGGCGCCACGTGCGCGGCTGGCTGCCGCCGCTTCCGCCCCATCCCCAGGAGGACGTGCACCGTGAAACTGGTCATGGCGATCGTCAACACCGAGGACAGCCGCACCCTGCTGGATCGGCTGGCTGACCAGGGCTTCTCGGCCACCGTCACCTCGTCGGCCGGGGGGGTGTTGCGGGTGAGCAACGCGACCATCCTGTGCGGCGTGGCCGACGACCAGGTGGAGACAGTCCTGGCCATCATCCGGGAGACCTGCGAGAGCCGGATCCGCTACATCACCCCCCTGCCCCCGGTCATGGAGCCGGGGGAGATGCACATCCCCACCCCGGTGGAGAAACGGATGGGCGGCGCGGTGATCTTCGTCATCGACGTGGAGCACTTCGAGAAGATCTGAGTCGGAGCGGTGGCTCCGCGGACGGATCCCCGGAGGAGAGAGCCCCATGTCCCTGTACAGCCCCGAGGCCCTGGACGCACTGCACCGTCGCCGCCAGACGTGGGAGGAGAGCGCGGTCCGCCGCGCGCTGGCCCGCTTCCCCGAACGGTACGACGACTTCAGCACCATCTCCGGGGTGCCGGTCCAGCGGCTCTACACCCCCCTGGACCGGAAGAACGCAGACCACCCCGCGGAGCTGGAGCTCCCCGGCGAGTACCCCTTCACCCGGGGCATCCACGCCACGGGCTATCGGGCCCGACTCTGGACCATGCGCATGTTCGCGGGCTTCGGCACGGCCGAGGAGACCAACGCCCGCTTCCACTACCTGCTGGAGCAGGGACAGACCGGGCTCTCCATCGCCTTCGACATGCCCACCCTCTACGGCTACGACACAGACGCCCCCCAGGCCGAAGGCGAGTTCGGCAAGTGCGGTGTGGCCGTCTCCAGCCTCCGGGACATGGAGATCCTGGTGGAGGGGTTGCCCCTGGACCGGATCACCACCTCCATGACCATCAACGCCCCCGCGGCCATCCTCTGGGCCATGTACATCGTGGCCGCGGAGCGCCGGGGGATCCCCCGGCACCGCCTGGGGGGCACCATCCAGAACGATATCCTGAAGGAATACATCGCCCAGAAGGAGTTCATCTTCCCCCCGGCCCCCTCCATGCGCCTGGTGACGGACACCATCGAGTTCGCGGCCCAGGAGATGCCCCTGTGGAATCCCATCTCCGTGAGCGGATACCACATCCGCGAGGCAGGCGCCACCGCAGCCCAGGAGCTGGCCTTCACCCTGGCCGACGGCTTCGAGTACGTCCGTTGGGCCCTGGACCGGGGGCTGGCCATCGACACCTTCGCCCCCCGGATCTCCTTCTTCTTCAACGCCCACAACGACTTCTTCGAGGAGATCGCCAAGTACCGGGCCGCCCGACGCATCTGGGCCCGGGAGATGCGGGAGACCTTCGGGGCCCAGAACCCCCGCTCCTGGCACCTGCGCTTCCACGCCCAGACGGCCGGGGTCAGCCTCACGGCCCAGCAGCCCCTGAACAACGTGGTGCGGGTGGCCATCCAGGCCTTGGCCGCGGTGCTGGGAGGGGCCCAGAGCCTGCACACCAACTCCCTGGACGAGGCCCTGGCCCTGCCCAGCCAGGAAGCGGTGACCGTAGCCCTGCGCACCCAGCAGATCCTCGCCCACGAGAGCGGGGTGGCCAACACCCTGGACCCCCTGGGCGGCTCCTTCTTCGTGGAGTCCCTGACCGACGAGCTGGAACGGCAGGCCTACGACTACTTCCGGCGCATCGAGGCCATGGGCGGCGTCCTGGCCGGCATCGAGAACGGCTTCTTCCAGCAGGAGATCGTGGAGTCCGCGGTCCGGTACCAGCAGGAGGTGGATTCCGGCCGCCGGGTCATCGTGGGGGTGAACGAGTACGTCATGGGCGACGACGTGGAGATCCCCCTCCTGGAGATGGACGTGGACGGCTATCGGCGTCAGGTGCACCGGCTGAACCAGGTACGCCGCAGCCGGGACAACCGGGCCGTGGTCCAACACCTCCGGGCCCTGGAACAGGCTGCCCGGCGTCCAGACGCCAACCTCATGTACCCCATCCTGGACGCGGTGTCGGAGTACGCGACCCTGCAGGAGATGATGGACGTCCTGCGGGAGGTGTGGGGAGAGTACGAGGAACCGGTCATCCTCTGACCGGTGGACCTACCCGGAGAACCATGGACCCGGTACCCCAGCCCTCCCCGTCCAGGCCACCCCCTGGCGTTCCCCCGATCCGCCTGGGATTCCCCGTGAAGGTCCTGGGCCGCCCCGGGCTGCGCTCCCACGACAGCCGACGCTGGCAGAACCGCCCCCACCTCAGCGTCAGCCTGGCCTACCTGCGGGATCTCCTCCTCTACCTGGACCGGGTGGACATCCGCCTGTACCGCATGTCCGGCCAGCTCGCCCCCTACCTCACCCATCCAGAACGACCCGAGTTCCACCGCCAACTGGAGGAATGCGCCACCGAGCTGGCCGCCCTGGGCGACCTGGCCCGAGAGCTCCGGCTCCGCCTGACCCTTCACCCCGGCTTCTACGTCCGCCTGGGCAGCCCAGACCCGGATCTGGTGGCCCGCTCGATGGCCGAGCTGACGGCCGCTGCGGACCTGCTGGACGCGATGGGACTGGGGCCCGAGGCCGTGATGGTGGTCCACGTGGGAGGGCCGGGCGGGGAACGGGCCCAGAGCCGGACGCGTTTCGTGCGTGTGGTGGAGACCCTGCCCGAGCGGGTGCGCAGCCGGATGGCCCTGGAGAACGACGACCGCCACTTCGGCCTCCCGGACGTCCTGTGGATCCACCGACGCACAGGGATCCCTGTGGTCCTGGACGTGTTGCACCACCACTGCCTGAACCCCCTGGACCTCTCCCTGGGCCAGGCGTTGAAGCTGGCCCGGGCCACCTGGCCCCCCGCACTCCCCGGGAAGATCCACCTGAGCAGCCCCCGGACAGAGGTCCGCCCCCTGGTGCGGAACGGAAAGGTCCGGCTCCAGTGGCCGCTGCCCAACCAACACAGCGACTTCATCCACCCCTTCGAGGGGATCCAGGTGTTGCGCCGGATCCGAGACCTGGCCCTGGCCCCGATGGACGTGATGGTGGAGGCCAAGGCCAAGGACGTGGCCGTCCTCCGTCTCCGGGCCCAGATCCGGCGCTACGCCCCCGATCTGGCCGGCTGGGTCCAAGGGCTGGGCCGCCCGGAAACCTCCGACGCCCCATGATGAGTGCTCACCCTCCCTACCACCCCCATGCCCGGGAACTCCAGAGGCGCGTGCTGGTCGCGGTGATGAACAACCCGCGGGACCTGCGCCGGGCCGCCTCCGAGGGATGGTATCGGATCCCCCAGCGCCGGGCACCGCGACAGCTCGGCGCGGACTACCTGGCCTTCTACCAGACCGGCGCCTTCCGAGGGCACCCCGAGGCCCACACGGTCACCTTCTACGCACCGGTTCGGGGCTATCGTCTCCTCACCCGCCGGGAACTCCTGCCCCAGGAGCCCCTCCATCCCCGAGCCGATGAGTTCTATTTTCGCATTGACATCGGCCCCCTGATCCGCTTGGATCGTCCTGTGCCGGCAGCCAAGCTCCGCCGGGTGACCTTCATCCCCACCACCCTGGGCCATCTCCTGAGGGCCCAGGATGTGACGGAACTTTTCCTGGACCCGGATCCGTTACAGGCCCTGTGGCAGGCCCTGCAGGCCCATCGCCTGCGTCCGTTGGCCCATCGGCTGGTGGGGGAATGGCCGGTGGACATCGCCCTGCGGGCCCAGGGCGGATACCTGGGCATCCGCCTCTCCCCGGAGGAGACCGGCACCCGGGAACGAATGGTCCGCTACCGTGGAGAGCCCTGGCTTGTCCTGGAGCTTCCCCAGGCCCGGTTACAGGAGGATCTGGAGGGATGTCTGCGAGAGATCGGCGTTGCGCTGTTGGAACTGGGAGGGGCGATGGACACCCGTCCGGGACCACCGCCCCGGTTCATCACCTGAGCGGCCATGGCCCTGAAGCCCGCCTGAGCACACCGGGCCAGGCCCCTGCCTGGCCCAGACCCCACAGACAGGAAGGAGGCTTCCTCAGGAGCTGGGGCCGCTCGGGTGGGTGGCTCCTGGGGGTGCTGGCCGGGCTGTTGGCCTGGACCTCCCTGGCCGTGCCCGGCCACGGAGCGCCTGGAAAGGCCCCCGATGGGGACACCGTTTCCTCAACTCCGATGATCTACCTCCCCCTCTTGGTCCGCCAGGAGGAGAGCCCCCCTCCGCCTCCCCGCTGCCCCCAGAGCTCCAGCCGGAACTACACCCGGATCCCTGTGGAAGGTCCCCCCGCAGACCATCCGGACGTCCTCCATGGAGACCTGAACCTGGCGCTGCGGAGCTATGTGGCCGTGGAGGCCTACCTGGGCCTGGTGGACATCAACGGGGACGCGGATCCCCATGCGCCCAAGATGGTTGGCCTCTTCCCGGATGGCCGATTCCCCCGCTTCACCTCGGCCCATCGGGTCTACGAGTGGGATTGGTCCTGTGGCGAACACGGCTGTCGGGACCAACGCCTGACCCCGCGCGACGTCACCCTGTTGGGCATGGCCACCACGCCCGGGGAGGGGCTCTCCTTTCCGGCCCGGGGCCCCGAGATCTACGGTGGGGGATTCATCGTCCTGGTCCTCTACGCGGAGGAGAACCGCATCACCCTGGGCTACACCCGCCGGGACAGCGTCGCGCCGGGCTACGCGGTGCATCTGGAGGACCTCTGCGTGGATCCCGCCCTCCTGGCCCTCTACCGGGAGGCCAACCGCCAGGGACGGGGGTGGCTGCCGGCCCTCCGGAACGGCGAGATCCTGGGCACAGCCCTGGGCACAGAGGTGCTGGTGGCCATCCGGGACCGAGGCACCTTCATGGATCCTCGGTCCCGGAAGGACTGGTGGTAGGGCCGTCAGGCCCCGGTGCGACAACGGTTCACCAGGCGGCCGATCCGCTCGATCTCCACGGCCACTGTGTCCCCGTCCTGGAGGAAGACCTGGGGCTCCCGGGCGAAGCCCACCCCGTGGGGCGTGCCGGTGAGGATCACGTCCCCGGGCTCCAGGGTGAAGGCCCGGGAGCAGAACGCGATCAGCTCGGCCACCGGGAAGATCATGAGGGAGGTGTGGCTGTCCTGCATCACCTGGCCGTTGACCAGGCAGCGGATGGCCAGGGCCTGGGGATCGGGGATCTCGTCCGCGGTGACAAAGGCCGGCCCCAGGGGACAGAAGGTGTCCAGGCTCTTGCCCCGCACCCACTGCCCGTCCGCGAACTGGAGATCCCGGGCGCTGACGTCGTTGGCCCCGGTGTAGCCGGCCACATAGCCGAGGGCCTGGGAGGCCGGGACGTTCCGGGCCCGGCGGCCGATGACCACCGCCAGCTCGGCCTCGAAGTCCACCTCCTGGGTGAGCTCGGTGGACCAGACGATCTCCCCATAGGGATCGTTGATGCTGGTGGGGAACTTGGTGAAGACCACCGGGTGGTCCGGTGGCGGTGTGCCCGTCTCCTGGCAGTGGTCTCGGTAGTTGAGGCCGATGGCCACGATCTTGGCCGGACGGCCCACCGGGTTCCGGAGACGGGCCCCCTGGCGGGGTATCCGGGCCACGGGCCGAGGTTCCTGGCCGGCCAAGACCTCGGGCCAGGTCAGGTCGGTGACCTGGATCTCGTCGCCGTCCGGCACACCGTACACCTCTTGGCCTTGGAACTCGAGCTTCAACCAGCGCATAGGGCCTCCTCGCGGGTGGGTTGGGGGATGGACAGTGCGGACGGTGGATCGACGCGGCGAGGACCGCCGCATCCGGTGGCTAGTCTGGGGTCCCCGAGCTCGGGGACAGGATCCCCCGGGCCAGGGCGTGGCGGAAATGCTCCATGGTCCGAGCCACCCCCTCCTGGAGAGGTGTGTGGGGCACTTCCCCCAAAAGGGACCGGAGGGCTCCGTCCTCGGCGCCGTCTGGGAAGGGAAGAGGAGCCGTGCCGCAGGTGATGAGCCCCTGGGCCTGGGGTTCCACGGCCTCGATGGCGGAGACCACCTCCTGCATGTGGACGATGGAGCCCCGAAGGTTGAAGACCAGAGCCCCCTGGACCGGAGTCCGGGCTGCCTGGACGAAGATCCGGGCCACGTCGTCCACGTACTGGAGGGCGCACACTCCACCGAAGGGGATGTGGAAAGGCCTGCCCTCCACCGCGGCCAACATGGCCTGGGTCGGGGCCGAGGTCATGCCCTGGTCCCGGCCGGGGCCGTAGACCGTGTAGGGCCGCAGGCCGATGCTGGCGATGCCGTCGTCCTGCCAGTAGACCCGGGCATTGCCCTCGTTGGCCAGCTTGTAGACCCCGTAGTGGGTGAAGGGACGTGGCTCCGCGTCCGGGGGGAGGATCCGATGGGCGTACTCGGATCGACGTCCGTAGACCGCGAAGCTGCTCGCGTAGACCACCTGGCCCAGCCCCAGGGCCTTGGCCGCCTCGAACACGTTCACCGTCCCCACCACGTTCACCGCCGCGCCCAGGGGCGGGCGGGCCTTGCAGAAAGGCACCTGCAGGGCCGCCAGGTGGATCACGTGGGTGGCCTGGGCTTCCTCCAGGGCCCGGCACACCGCCTCCGTCGCGGTGATGTCGCCGTGGACGAACCGGACCCGGGCCAACTCCTCCGGCTCCATCACCAGCGCCAGGCGACGGCGATCCCGGCCCCGGTCGAAGACGGTGACCTCTGCCCCTTCCCGGACCAGGTGGCGCACCACCCAGGCCCCGATGCAGCCCAGGGCACCGGTGACGAAGAAGCGTTCCTGCGGGGCCATCTCCTGTCTCCTCTACACGGTGGAAGGTGTACTCAGCTCCAAGATGGTGGGAGCGAGGACCCGGATCAGCTCGGCCACGTCCACGGCCATCATGGTCCGGTCGTCGCCACCCCCAGCGTAGACCGTGCCCTCCAGGCGGGCCAGAGAGGCGTCCATCACCACCGGGCACCCGGTTCGATGGCCAAAGGGAGGCACGCCGCCGGCCGGGTATCCCAGCCACGCCACCACCAAGGGGGGTGGAGCGAGCTGGATCCGCTTTCGCCCCACCTGGAAGTGGGCGGCCAGGGCGCGCCGGTCCACCCGACGCTCCCCGTGGCTGATCACCACCACCGGTCGGGAGGATGCATGGGCTGAACCCGGCCCCCGGACCAGGAAGAGCAGCGTCTTGACGATGCGCTCGGTGGGGACACCCAGGGCCTGGGCCGCGGCCGGCACCGTAGGCGTATCCCCCACGTCCCGGATGAGCCGGGCCTGGATGCCGTGGGCCTGGATGAAGGCCTCCAGGGCATCGGGGCCCTGGGTCCCCGGTGGGACCGAAGGCGTCTGGGGTTCCATGGGTCGGGCTCCTCCGCTCGGCGGCTGGGATCGGCTGGCGGGGCAAGGGCCCCCAACAGGCATTTGGCAACTGACCCAGGTCGTGCGATAATAATTGTACTTTGTCTGGGCCGGAAACCCAACCGGCGAATCGCGGGCCCTGCCCATCCCCCAGCAGGAGGCCGCCCTCATCAACCATCAGAGGAGAGGAAGCATGCGAGGCCGATACATCTCCGTGGTCGGCGTGCTGGTGTTCATCATGGCCATGTTCGGCGCGTGTTATCCCTTCCAGGGCACCCCCCTCCAGCTGCTGACACCGGTGCCGACCACTCCCCTGCCGCCAGAGAAGGTGCAACAGGCCATCCAGACCATCCTGGGCCAGCCAGCCCCTGCCATGGCCCAGGAGACCGGCGTGACGGCCGTGGTGACCGTGCCCTCCCTGCGGGTCCGGAAGGAGGCCAGCCCCCAGGCACCGGTCATCGCGGGCCTGAGGGAGGGACAGGAGGTGGCGGTGATGGGGCGAACCGCGGACGGCGCCTGGTACATGGTCCAGATACCGGAGATCGAGACCACGGGCTTCGTGGCCAGCGAGTTCGTGGCCCTCTCGGGCGACCTGGAGCAGGTGCCGGTGGTGGACGTGACCGGCCAGGTGGCCGTGGCCCAGGCCACCCCCGCGCCGACCGAAGCCCCTGTGGTGGCCACCCCCACCGCGACCCAGGTCCCCACCCCAGAGGCCACGCCGACCCCCGAGGCGGCCATGGCCGGGGCCACACCCGCTCCCGAGCCCGGTCCAGGGGCCCGGTTCAATGGCACCCCCGTGGACCGGTTGGCCGTGGTGGCCGTGCGCTCGCTGCGGGTACGGGTGGCTCCCTCCACGGAACGTCGGGTCCTGGCCGGCGCCCAGGAGGGCGAGACCTACCCGGTGGCAGAGCAGACCGACGACGGAAACTGGACGGCCCTCTACCTGCCGGGCTTCGACCAGGTAGGGTGGGTGCGCAGCGAGTACCTCCGCCTCCAGGAGACCGAGGCCGTGGTCCACCTGGGCACCGCGACGGTGAACACCGGGGGGCCCCGGCTGCGGGTACGCAGCGCTCCTTCCCTGGACGCCCCCATCGTGGGCTACGTCTACCCCGGAGAGCGCTACGCGACGGTGGCCATGAGCCCGGACAGCCGGTGGGTCCTGCTTCTGGGCACCGACATCCCCGGGCCCACCTGGGTCTCCACAGAGTACGTGATCCTGGGGCCGCCCGCCCAACCGGATCCATGACCGCCTCCATGCAGGGCCACCATCTCGCGGTCGACCGGACCGACCAGGAGACGCCCTCCGGGGCGTCTCCTTCTTTGCAGACCCAGCGCTGGATCGTACACGGACTCCACGGGGTCATCGGGGCGCTTCTGGGGCTCCACCTGTATGTGGCCACCCTGCCGCCCACGCCCACACCGTTGCCGGGCCCCGAAGATCCGGAGAGCCTCTGGTGGGGCCTCTGGCCGGTGACCTACGTGCCAGGGCCGTGGCTCCTGATGGGCGCAGGCGCGGTCCTGGCCGCGCTGCTTGGGGGGCAGATGTGGGCCCGAAGGCACCGATGGCTTCCTGTGCCCGGTCCCGCCGTGTCCCCCTGGATCCTGCTCGGGGTGGCCGTCCTCCTGGTGGGGGCCTTCTTCCGCTACCCCATTGTCCACACCCGCTGGGGCGATGCCTACATCCTGGTCCACGGCCTGGCCTGGCCGGATCCGGCCCAGCGCCTGACCCACTCCTGGCAGGCTCCCCTGGATGTGTGGCTCCACAGCCGGGTCTGGCTCTGGCTCCACGAGCCGCTGAACTGGGACAACGCGATGCCGGTCTACCGGCTGCTCAGCCCCCTCGCGGGGGTCCTCTACCTGGCGGGTGTCCTGGGGTTGAGCCGCGAGCCTTCCCTGGCCCCCAACTGGCTGACCTTCGGGGCGATGGCCAGCCTGGGCCTGCTCCAGCTCTTCTTCGGCTACGTGGAGAACTACAGCTTCGCGGCCGCGGGGATGGCGATCTACCTGGGGATGGGCATAGGGCTCCTGCAAGGACGGGGCTCCCTGTGGAGGGCCTCCGGGCTCCTGGGCCTCACCATGGCCTTCCACCCCAGCACCCTGGTGCTGGTCCCGAGCCTCCTGTACCTGGCCTGGCACCACGCAGGCGGCTGGGCCCGGTCTCCGAGCCGTCTGGGCCGAGCCCTGTTCCAGGCCGGGTGGCCCATGGCCCTGGTCCTCGGGGGGGTGATCGGGATGATGGAGGCCGGCGGCCACGGGATCGCCGCCCTGCTGAGCACGGATCGGCCTGGAGGCGGGGATGCCCGCTGGTTCGTCCCCCTGTTCGAGACCACCACCCGCTGGGAGCGGTACACCATGTTCAGCTGGCCCCACCTGCGGGACTTCCTGAACGAGCAGATGCTGGTGGCCCCGGGGGTGCTGCCAGGCCTCCTGGTGGTTGCCTGGGGATTGTGGCGGGAGGGGCTCCTGGGCCGAACCCTCCGGGAGCCGGTGGGGCGTTTCCTGCTCTGGGCCGCGGCCGCGCACCTGGCCCTCACCTGGGTGTGGAACCCGGACTACGGGGGACAACGGGACTGGGACCTCTTCAGTCTGGCCGGAATTCCCACCACCCTGCTCTTCGTCTGGGCCGGGTCCCGAGCCCTGCCGCACTCCCGGCTCCGATGGGCCGGGCTGCTCCCCTGGCTGGTGCTCCAGGCGCTCCACACCGGAGCCTGGATCTACCAGAACCGGCTGCCCTGGGACTGGCCCTAGAGCGGGCCCCTGTGCCCCGGGACATCCCACTCCCCCTGGCCCTCGCTCCAGAGGCGTTCGGCCAACACCGCGTTCACGAACAGGGGGTTGTCCTGGGCCACGCTGTGGCCGGCGCCCGGCACCGGGATCCGCTCCACCTGGGGATGGTGTTGGGCCCAGACCCGCTCCAGGGCCTGGGCAGAGAGGATCCGGTCGTAGACCCCGTACAGCACCAGGGTATGGACCGGAAGAGATGGGGTGCTCCGGGCCCAGGTCTGGGCCACCTGGGCCCAGGTGGCCAGGAGATGGTGCTTGCCGGACCGAGCCAGGGCCACGCTGGCGTAACGCTGGACCCGTCCCCGGTTCCCCATGCGAACCGCTGCCTGGGCCTGGATGATCCAGAAGGGCAACAGGCGGACCACCCCTCGGGCCATCCTCCCGGCCAGGCGGGCCCACCGCGAGGGGGGATCCCGACGCAGGGGCAGACAGCTCATCAACACCAGGCCGTCGACCCGTTCAGGCTCCTGGGCGTGGAGCAACTGGGCCAACAACCCACCCAGGGCAACGCCTACCACCTGGATCCGCTGGAGGGCCCAGACGTCCAACAGGGCCCGCAGATCGGCCAGGGCGTGCTCCAGGGTGAAGGCCGCGTCCGCGGAGGACCGGCCATGGCCCCGGAGATCCGGGGCGAACACTCGAAATCGTCGGGCCAGCAGCTCCATCTGCCCATCGAACTGGTGATGGTCCAGTCCCCCGGCATGGAGGAGCAGCAGGGGACGGCCGTGGACCGGGCCGTTCACCCAATAGTGGAGCTGGCACCCCGGACGCTCCAGCACGTGGGGTTCCCCCAGGGGCTGGGCCGAGTCCGTGGTGGCCCCTCCCGGAGAGGCCATCACGGACTCGGCCGACGAAGAAAAGACCGTGCAGGATAGTGCCACCGTCCCTCCTCACAGCGCCTGCCTGAACAAAGAGAAAGCCACACCGGGGCCAAGTATAACCCGGCGTAAGGAAGGACGTCAAGGGGGAAACGCGGCGGGGAGACGGCTCTTTTGGGCTAGGTCGGGGCCTGGCCTTGTGGGCACGGCTCTGCGGACTACAGCTCCTCAGCCGTCCTTGGGCGGATGGGCCAGCTCCTCCGGGCGCGCCGTCTTCAGGCGAACTCGTCTGCGGCCTTCTCCGCGAAGGACTTGAGCCCCTTGGGCCTCGCGGCCCGCTTCCGGGAGCGCCGGCGGCTCCCGGGCTCTGGGCCATCGGGCATGGGCCGGGTGATGGCCTCCTGGGAGACCACGGGGTAGGCCTGGAACACGGCCTCGTCCGCGGGTTCGCCCGCGAAGTAGATCCGCTCCCGACGCAGGGTGCGGGCAAAGTCGCCCAGCCCCATGGCGTCCACCACCTCGTCGGGCCGCCCGGCCGCCCCGGGGCGCATCTGGACCCGCAGGAAGATCCGGTGTGCCTCGGCCTCCGGATCGTATCCCCGATAGGCCAGCTCCAGGACCAGAGGCCGCAGGTTGTACTGGTAGGGCCGCCCCTTGCGCACCCGGGTCCGCCAGATCGCCTTGGCCTCCAGGAAACCCTGGAGATGTGCCTGGACCTGGGTCGAGGACAGCTCCTCCAGGGTGGCGTAGATGACCAGGGTATAGTCCGCGCCGATGGTCCGAGACTGGAGGGTGGGGGCCTTCAGGGGGATCTCCTCCAGCCCGATCAGGCGCATGCCTGGGGGCAGCTTCTCCCGGATCCGGCGCTCCAGCTCCGCCACAGGCACCGGAGGGCTGAAGATCACGTCCACGATCTCCCGGACGCCGGTCATGCCCAGGCCCAGGGGCGCGGCGAACTGGATGTGGGGCTGGGGGTTGAAACCCTGCTTGTAGAGGAGGGGCAACCCCGCGCGGCGCAGGGTCCGTTCCCAGGCCCGGGCCTCGTCCTTGGGGCCGATGAACTTGATGGCCTCGCCCTTCTCGTAGACGAAGCGCACCCGCTGGCGGGGCGAGGAGGAAAGCTCCAGGGCCGAGCCGGGACGGTGCTCCGGTCCACCGGCCGTCATGGCACCCGCTCCTCCACCACCGCCTCCGACACGGGGGCGGGCTGGATCCGTCTGCGCACCGTTCCATGCCGACGCTGGGGCACCCGGTGGTCGAACTGGCCCTGGCGATCGGGGGTCATCTCCGGGTTGAAGTAGAGGGGCACCGGGCGGATATCCACGGGCTGGCGGTCCTTGTCCCGGCCCAGGGGTGGGCAGCACCAGGCCGGGTCTGGGGCCTGTCGGCGCTGCTCCTTGAAGTAGCCCAGGATACCGCAGGAGAAGCAGTGTTCCCGACAGTCGTCGATGACCGCGCCCTCGTACGCGTGGCGGTACTCCTGGGCCAGGAACTCCTTCTTCACCCCCGCGGAGATGTGGTCCCAGGGCAGGATCTCGTCCAGAGGACGTTCCCGGCGGGCGTACCAGTCCATGTCCAGCCCGTGCTCTTGGAAGGCCTGTTGCCAGGCCTGGAAGTTGAAGTGTTCGCCCCACGCGTCCAGCTTGGCCCCCAGTTGCCAGGCACGCTCGATGACGTCGCACAGCCGCCGGTCGCCCCGGGTGAGGAAGGCCTCCACCAGGGTTTCCTTGGGCTCGTTCCAGGTGAAGTGGATGCCCGGGCCGCGCAGCTCCCGCTGCAGAAGGTCGATCTGGGCCCGGATCACCGCCTCTTCCTCCATGGGGACCCACTGGAAGGGGGTGTGGGGCTTGGGCACCAGGGTGCTCACCCCCACCCGGACATTGGCCTTCCGGCCCAGCACCCGCCTGCCCACGGCCAACACCTCCTTGGAGAGGTCCGCGATGGCCTGGACATCGGCCAAGGTCTGGGTGGGATGGCCGATCATGAAGTACATCTTGATGGTGGTCCACCCCCGGCCGTAGACCTCTTCCGCGGTGCGCAACAGCTCCTGGGAGCTGATGGGCTTGTTGATCACGTCCCGCAGGCGATCCGTGGCGGCCTCGGGCGCGAAGGTGAAGCCCGAGCGACGACGGCCCCGCTCCAACAGCTCCATGAGGTCCACGCTGAAGCTCTCGATCCGCAGGCTGGGGAGGCCGATGCTGAGCCGTTTGTCCCCGTGGCGCTCCACGGTGCGCCGGACCAGCTCCTCCACATAGTCGTAGTCGCTGCTGCTCAGGCTGAGGAAGCTCACCTCCTCGAAGCCACAGTGTTCGATCATCTCGTCCACAGCCTGGAGCACCTCCTCCACCGGCCGCTGGCGCACCGGGCGGAAGATCATGCCGGCCTGGCAGAAGCGACAACCCCGGGTACAGCCCCGCATGATCTCGATGGCCGCGCGGTTGTGGACCACGTTGATGTAGGGCACGATGAAACGGGTCACCGGCGGCGGAAGGACGGTCACCACCCGCTTCATCACCGTATCCGGCGCGGCCGGGTGGTTCGGGGTGATGGCCGCGAGGGTGCCGTCCGGATGGTAGCGGACGTCGTACAGCCCGGGCACGTAGACCCCCGGGATGCGGGCCAGCCGGGTCCAGAGCTCGTGGCGGGCCGGATCCGGCCCCTGGCCCTGGAACTCCGGCGCTCCGCCCTGTCCCCCCCGTCCCGGGGGGCGTGGCAGCCCGTGGGCCTCTCGCCACGCCTCGTAGGCCTCCACGATCTCGAAGATCACCTCCTCGCCCTCGCCGATGACCATGGCGTCGAAGAACGCGCTCATGGGTTCGGGGTTGTAGCAGCCGGAGCCCCCCGCGATGATCAGGGGGTGGGCCGCGCTCCGCTGGACCGCGCGGAGGGGGATCCCGGCCAGGTCCAACATGGTGAGGACGTTGGTGTAGAGCTGTTCGTAGGGCAGGCTGAAGCCCACGATGTCGAAGTCCAGGAGAGGATGGCGGGTCTCCAGCCCGTAGAGGGGGATGCCCATCCGTCGCATCTGGAACTCGAAATCGGGCCAGGGGCAGTAGACCCGCTCTGCCAGCAGATCCTCTCGCCGGTTGAGCAGATCGTAGAGGATCATCAGCCCCAGGTTGGAGCCGCCCAGCTCGTAGATGTCGGGGAAGGCCAGGGCGACCTTGACCCGGATGCGGGGGTCCTCCCAGTCCTTGACCACCGCGTTCAGCTCGCCACCGATGTAGCGGGCGGGCTGCTCCACCTGGTGCAGCACCCGATCCAGGGCGCGGGTGATCTGCTTGGGGGTTCTCAGCATGGTGCCTCTTCTCCTTCTCATCTGCCGACAGGCCCTGCCCGGGCGGACAGGCGCTCTGCCGGGCGGGATTCGAACCCGCTCGGTGCCGCCTACCATGCGACGGGAGACTTCCGCGGGCGAAACCGCCCGCCAGCGTCCATTATACCGGAGCAGGGGAGCGCCGATCAAACGGTGGCCCAGGGCAGGTGCCGAGAGGGGGAGCCGATGAAGACCGCGAACCCTCTCCCTCGCGCCCGGGAAAGGGCTGTCTCGGGCTCCGGCTCAGGAGGCGTTTCCCACGTACAGCCGTCCAGACCAGGGCCCCAGGGTGAAGCGACGCCGCCGGCCGCGGATCCGGTGGGTGTGTCCGGTGACCACCTCCAGCCAGGGGCCATCCCAGGGGAACTCCAGCTCCACCTGCCGGGGCTCGTGGCCGAAGTTCAGCGCGATCTCCGCGTGGCTGCCCTGGCCGTCCCAACGCCGGAAACGGACCACCTGGGTGGCCACGAAATCGTCCCCGTAGAACTGGATCCCATCGCTGCGCAGGCAGGCATGTTCCCGCCGGGCCCGGATCAGGCGCCGGACCCGGTCCCGGTGTGCCCGATGTCGTGGGTCCTGGAGCTTTTCCCAGCGCAGGGGCAGGAAATCGATGGTCCGGGGGGTGTCCTCGCCGAACTCCTGGCCCATCCACAGCATGGGCACCCCGGGGGCGGCCAGGAGGGTCACCAGGCCCAACAGTCCCTTGGCCAGGGCCACCTCCGGCCATGTCCAGCCCGGGGGGCGTTGGATGTAGCGCCGGGCATAGAAGAGGATCTCATGTTCCGGTCGGACCTCGTCGTGGCTGCAGGAGTAGTGGATCACCTGGTCGGCCCGGGTGAACCCCCGCTCGCGGAAGCCGCCGATGGCCCGGAAGATGTCCCGTCGCTCCCAGGCCCAACGTTGGGCCAACACGTCGAAGAGGACATGGTGGAAATCCCCGTCCCACACCGCCTGCATGTCCGTATCGGCCACCAGGCGGGCTGGGGTCTTCTGGGGGTGGAGCACCGAAAGCGGCCAGTACTCGCCGATCAGGATCACGTCGGGCTTCTCCTGGCGGGCCGCCCAACAGAGGGGCTGGATGCCGTGGAAGGGATTGAAGCCCGGGTTCCTGGGATCCCGGCTGTCGTACTCGATGCCACACACCCAGTCGAAGCGGAAGCCGTCCACGTGGAACTCCCGGAGCAGGAAACGCACCACGTCCTGGAAGTAGCGGGTGGTCTCGGGCACGAAGTGGTCCCAGTCCACTCCCCCCCAGCTGTTGACCTCGGGCGGTGTGTGGTGAAAGAAGGGGTTCCAGTCGTCCAGCCACTCGCCCCGGGGCCCGTACATGGGGGGGTAGAACTGGTAGTAGGGGTGATCGCCCCAGGCATGGTTGAAGACCACGTCCAGGATGACCGCGATCCCCCGGCGGTGGCAGGCATCCACCAGGCGCATGAGGTCCTCCGGGGTGCCGTAGGTGTGGGCAGGGGCGCAGTAGAAGACGGGATTGTAGCCCCAGCTGGACTCGCCGGGAAACTGGTGCAGGGGCATGAGCTCCACCGCGTTGACCCCCAGGTCCACCAGGTAGTCCAGTTTCGCCTCCACGCCTCGAAAGGTGCCGTACACGGGCCGGTCCTGGGCCCAGTGTCCGGTGAAGTCCCGGACACAGAGCTCGTAGATCACCAGGTCCCGAAGGGCCGGGGTTCTCCACTCCCGGTCCGTCCACGGGAACCGAGCCCGTCGGGCCAGCCGTTCCGGCCCGGGAAGATAGGCCCAGGGGCCGGTCTCGTCCCAGCGGACCTCGGTGGCGTAGGGATCGCCCACCCAGACGTGGCTCTGGGCGTCCACAGCCACGTAGAAGCCATAGCGGGTGGCGCCAGGATGGGGGAGGGTGATCCACCACAGCCCGCGGCCGTCCGTGGTCATGATGTGGGCCCGGCTGTTCCAGCCGTTGAAATCCCCCACCAGGCTCACATAGGGCTTGAAGGGCGCGTAGAGGACAAAGGTCACCGTCCCCGGCGCGAGGAGATCCACATGGTATCCACCGTAGATGGGGTACGGCAGCGGATGGCCGGGATGGATCGTAGGGCCGGATCCGCGCCGGGGACTGGGGCCGGACATGGTGGATTTTCAGCGGTGGCACACGGGGAGGGAGGGGGAGGTGGGGCCTGGGGCATGGCCTCCGCGCCGGGGGGCCCCAGGCCCCGAGCCGTCTCTCAGTCCATGTGGGCGATCAGGGCCTGCCCGAACTCACTGCACTGGACCTCTCGAGCTCCCTCCATGAGGCGTGCGAAATCGTAGGTCACGATCTTCTGCTGGATGGTCCGGGTCATGGCCTGGATGATCCGGTCCGCGGCCTCGTGCCATCCCATGTAGCGGAGCATCATCTCGCCGCTCAGGATCACCGACGAGGGATTCACCTTGTCCTGGCCCGCGTACTTGGGCGCGGTGCCGTGGGTGGCCTCGAAGACCGCGTGGCCGGTGGTGTAGTTGATGTTGGCCCCCGGGGCAATGCCGATGCCCCCCACCTGGGCGGCCAGGGCATCGCTGATGTAGTCGCCGTTCAGGTTCAGGGTGGCGATGACATCGTACTCCTTGGGTCGGGTCAGGATCTGCTGCAGGAACGCGTCCGCGATGACGTCCTTGACCACCATGCCGTTGGGGAGCACATGCCAGGGACCGCCGTCCAACGGCACGGCGCCGAAGGTCTCCCGGGCCTCCTTGTAGCCCCAGTTGCGGAAGGCCCCCTCGGTGAACTTCATGATGTTGCCCTTGTGCACCAGGGTGACGTTGCGCCGGTGGTTGTCCAGGGCATACTGGATGGCGGCCCGGACCAGGCGCCGGGTGCCCTCCTCGCTCACAGGCTTCACGCCCAGGCCACTGCTCTCCGGGAAGCGGATCTGGCTGACGCCCATCTCGTCCTGGAGGAAACGGAGCACCTTCTGGACCTCCGGGGTGTAGGCCTCCCACTCGATCCCGGCGTAGATGTCCTCGGTGTTCTCCCGGAAGATGACCATATCCACCCACTCGGGGTGCTTCACCGGGCTGGGGACGCCGTCGAAGTAGCGCACCGGCCGCACACACGCGTAGAGGTCCAGCCGCTGGCGCAGGGCCACGTTGATGCTCCGGATGCCTCCCCCCACCGGCGTGGTCAGGGGCCCTTTGATGGCCACCAGGTACTCCCGGATGGCCGCTAGGGTCTCCTCCGGCAGCCACACAGGCTCGCCGTAGACCTCGTTGGCCTTCTCGCCGGCGTAGACCTCCATCCAGACGATGCGACGCTGGCCCCGGTAGGCCTTCTCCACCGCGGCGTCCAACACCGGCTGCGCGGCCCGCCAGATGTCCGGGCCTGTGCCGTCGCCCTCGATGAAGCAGACAATGGGGCGGTCGGGCACCTGGAGGACGCCGTCCTGGATGGCGATCTTCTCGCCGTCGTGGGGGACACGGATCTTGTGAAAGGTCATCGACATGCCTCCTCGCGGATACAGGTTGAGTGCTCCGGAGCGCCCCGGCCCCGGGCACGGCGATGGACTCACCCCCGGAGGTCCTCCGCGACCCGGGCCCGCCATGCCTCGTCCGAGTGGCGGAAGATCTCCCCGGTGCGGTCCCGGCTCCAGGGTCCTACCAGCCAGTAGATCCAGCGGGCCACCTCCTCAGGGCCCCGAAGGCGCCTCCGCCGATGGGCCTCGTGGAATCGTCGGTAGTCGAAGCCCAGGGCCTCGGCGTCCACGCTGCGGATCTCGGCCTGCATCTCCGTGTCCACCATGCCTGGGCTCAGGGCATTGACCGTGATGCCCGTGCCGGACAGCTCCGTGGCCAGGGCCTGGGTGAGCATGTTGAGGCCGGCCTTGGCCGCACAGTACGCGCTCCAGCCCGGCACCACGTGCTCGGCCGCGCCGCTGGTGATGTTCACCACCCGGCCATACCCCTGGTCCAGCATCACCGGGAGCACGTTCCGGGCCATGTTGTAGGGCCCGACCAGGTTCACGTGGATGTTGTAGGCCCACTCATCGGGGTCCGTGTGAACCGCCTCCTCGATGGGCCAGATGACCCCCGCGTTGTTGACCAGGATGTCCACGCGGTCGAACTGGGTGAGGGCGGCCTCCACCACCTCCTCCACCTGCCCGTAGTCGGCCACATCCCCGGCGACCGGGATGGCCCGGCCGCCGGCCTCCTGGATCCTGCGGGCCGCCTGCTCGATGGCGTCGGGGGTGCGGGCCATCAGCACCACCGCGGCCCCGGCCCGGGCCAGGAGCTCCGCGGCGGCCGCTCCGATCCCCCGGCTGGCACCGGTCACGATGGCCACCTGGCCCTGGAGCTTTCTCGGCAATCGAGACATCCTTGGTCCCCTGGTGTTCCGGTCCCCTGATGTTCATGAAAATCCGGTCGGGCCCGAAGAGGGCACGATCGGCTCACCAGTGTACCAGAGAGGCAGGAAAAGGTCCATTCCTGCCTCGCGCTTGGAGCATCATCCTGGAATCACCGGCAAGGTGAGGACGCCTGCCCGCTGAGGGCGGGGAGCAGGCCCGGCGCAGCCGGACCCCCCCGGCGAATGTGCCCCGCGCGCTTTTCCGCGCACGGGGCGGATCGTCCCGCGCCTCGGCTCCTTCGCCGGGCTCCGCCCCGCCCTGGAACAGCCACCCCAGGGTCCGCCCCCCATCGCCCCCGGACCTGGATTTGAC
>Ga0256839_1001667_pt1 | contig 26431 bp, 17 predicted proteins | sample 354166metaG_FD_185968 | JGI IMG/M metagenome (GOLD analysis project Ga0256839, IMG submission 185968) | Hydrothermal vent microbial communities from Mid Atlantic Ridge, Atlantic Ocean - 354-166 | ecosystem: Environmental > Aquatic > Marine > Hydrothermal vents | place: Atlantic Ocean: Mid... | reverse complement strand
CGGGATGCTGGTCTGTATTCACCTTCACCAGACGCCAGGCCCCTTTACTTTCGCGTGCCAGTTTTTCGAGCACCGGTCCCAGAATCCGACAGGGACCGCACCAGGGAGCCCAGAAATCCACGACCACTGGTTTTTCGTGGCTTTTTTCGATCACCTCTTTTTGAAAGAATTCGGGCAGCATCATGGCTGTTTTTTTCTGTTTGGGTTAAGGTAGGGCACACCTGGTGTGCGCCCGTTTTGATTAAGCACCTGGTGTGTGTCCGTTATCTGTTAACCCGTCAGCACGTTCAGGTTCTGGTAAAGAATCCAGAGTCCCATGAGGATCAGAAAAATGGCAAAGCCGCGTTGCAGTCGGTGCTGCGGGACACGCGCCCCGATCCAGTTGCCAGCAAACGAGCCGGCGATGCCTACGGCGGCAAACAGGCCAACAACTTCCCAGTTGACGGCCAGTCCCATTGAGGCCAGAACGTCCAGATACTTCAGATAGCCGGCCACGCTTTTGAGCGCGATGATCACCAGGCTGGTACCAACGGCCCGGCGCATGTCGAGCCCACCGAGCAGCACCAGGGCCGGTACGATGAGAAAGCCCCCACCGACGCCTACCAGTCCTGTCAGTACGCCTACACTGATGCCTTCGAGCATGATTTTCCAGGCTGCGTGCTGCTTTGGGGCGGTCACCACGCCGCCTGCGTTGGGCGTGATGGGCAGGGGGCGGGGCGTGCTGCGCCGATACATAAGCACAGCGGCCAGCAACATTACGCTGGCAAAGAGCATAAGCTGCACCGGTCCTGATACAAAGCGTGAGAGCCAGGCTCCGCCGTAGGTGCCGACAATACCCGGGATGCCAAAAAACAGCACACTCCGCCAGTCGATCGTGCGCTGTCGGGCATAGGGGAGGGCACCGGCTGCTGCGATAGCGGCTACAATGCCCAGGCTTTCGGCGATGGCGACCTTATCGGGTTCACCGACCAGATAGACCAGTACGGGAACGGTCAGGATGCTCCCGCCTGACCCCAGTAAGCCCAGCGAGAGTCCCACCAATAGAGCGCCGATCAGTGCAATCCACATCGTTCGTATCCAATAACTATCTGGTGGTAGAGAAAGACAAGCAAAACCTTCCCCCACCCCCGCCCCGCAACTGCGGGGCGGGGGAACCCAACCGGAGGAAAGGTCCTGGCGCTGTTGCGTCAGGCCGTGGTGCGACGTCAGGCTGTCACGGGCGCGCCGCTTTCCACGGGCCCGATCTGCTGATAGGTGGCGAAGTCGCCTTCAACGTACTGCACGCGATAGCCTTGCGCTGCCAGGAATGAAGCGGCGGCCGCACTCCGACCACCCGTGACGCAATGCACCAGCAACGTGCGGTCTTTCGGGATGCGGTCCAGATATTCCGGCAGCCGGGTGTAGGAAGCGTTGATGGCGCCGGGGATGTGACCGGCTTCATATTCCGAGGCGTAGCGCACGTCCACTACGGCTACGTCCGGTTGCTCGCGCAGACGGACGACGTCTTCGAACGTAATGATCGGGATCGAAGCCCGAGCGCCGCCTTCGTTAAAGTAGCGCACCAGCGTCTCCGGAGTGGCGTAGGCTTCGATACGGTCGTAGCCGATGCGAACCAGATCGCGAACGGCTTGCTCTACGTCCTCATCGTCAATGATCAGCGCAAGCGGGGTCTGGTCGTCCGCAACGAGCGACCCTACCGTGGTGTTAAAGCTCTTGTTGAAAGGTGCATAGAGGGCGCCGGGCAGGTGGGCGTGCATGAAGGCGGTGCGGTCCAGGCGCGTGTCGATAAACGTTACGTCGCCCTGTTGCACGAGTCGGTCCAGTTCAGCAACCGAGAGGCGGCGTGGAGCCGGTAAGGTTCCCAACAGCGGCACGCCGTCGCGGTTGTAAGCCTTCATGCGGGCATAGTAGAGCGGAGGTTCGGGCTGGCCACTCAGGATGGCCTGCACAAATGCCTCCTCGCCGTCACGAGCCGGGGCCAGCGAAGCATTGAAGCGTTTCTCATAGCCCACCGTCGACTCGGGTACGGCGCCCAACGCCTTGCCACAGGCCGATCCGGCTCCATGGCCGGGCCATACCTGCAGGTAGTCGGGCAGCTCCAGAAACCGAAGAACCGAGCGATAGAGACGGCGCGCCGAAGGATCCTTCATGCCTGAAATTTTCGCCGCCGACTCCAGCAGGTCGGGGCGTCCGAGATCTCCTACGAAGACAAAGTCGCCGGTGACCATGCCCATGGGATCTGTGGCACCGGCCCCCTTGTCCGTTACCAGGTAGCACACATGCTCGGGCGTATGCCCTGGCGTGTGAACCACCCGGAACTCAATGTTTCCGATCTGGAAGGTGTCGCCATCACGCAGGAAGGTGACGTTGTAGCGGCCGTTTTTGGCCCAGTTTGAGGCCCAACCATCGGCTTCTCCTTCGGCTGAAAGGTAGAGCCGGGCGCCGACGCGCTCAGCCAGTTCGCGCGCTCCTGAAAGAAAGTCGGCGTGAATGTGCGTTTCGGCTACAGCGACAATCCGCAACCCTTCTTCTTCGGCCAGCCGCAAGTACTGATCAACGTCCCGTTCCGGGTCGATCACGATGGCCTCCTTCGTCTGCTGACAGCCGATCAGGTAGGCATACTGGGCCAGCTTCGGGTCAAAAATCTGTCGGAAAAGCATGGCAGTTTCTCCGGTTGTTTTACATGTTATTACAAGTTGTAAGCAAAAAAACTTGTCGTTTTTACAGTGTAGGAAAATTGGAGCGTAAGGTCAACCGTTTCAATGAGGAAGGTGTGGACGAAGGGCGGCGTAAGCCCAGGTGCCCAGCATAGCGCTGACGAGGGCTACCACCATGACGGTTACGCCGCTGCCCAAGAGGGCAAACATTGGTCCCGGGCAGGCGCCAAGCAGGCCCCAGCCCAGTCCAAAGAGGATTCCTCCGAGCCAGTAACGGGTGCCTTTGCCCCAGATCTTGGGTTGAATTTCGATCGGTTCACCGTGGATGGTTTTCAGCCGAAGCCGTTTGATCAATTGGATCGACAGGCCGGCCACCACGACAGCCGAGCCGATCACACCGTACATATGGAAGCTCTGGAAGCGGAACATCTCCTGGATGCGAAACCAGGAGGCCACCTCACTCTTGATCAAGACGATACCAAAGAAAATGCCCAGCAGCAGGTAGGCCAGCAGGCTGCCCGGTCGGTTTCCGGTCTCCCGGGCCTGCGCTTCGTAGTCAGGCGCTACCTGTTCGATATCGATGCAGGCTTCCGGTCTGGTCTCGCGAGCTACTTCAGCCATGGGTTGCCTTCAGGTTCGGTTATAGAAGAAGCGGAAGAAGCAAGTAGGTAGTAATCAGCCCACCGATAAAGAAGCCGATCACGGCCACCAGCGAAGAAAGCTGCAAATCAGCCAGTCCCATAATGGCGTGGCCGGAGGTGCAGCCGCCGGCGTAACGGGCACCGAAGCCGATCAAAAAGCCGCCGAGCACCACCATAATCAGGCCCGGTAGCGTGGTTAACCCTTGCCAGCTAATGAATTCTGACGGCACCAGGCCCTTAAAATCCGTGATGCCCAGCGCAGCCAGATCGGCCCGGGTCGCTTCGGAAATCTGCACGTACGGATCAGGTGAAGCCAGCAGCGTTGCGGCAATCAGTCCGCCCAGCAGAATGCCGAGGGCGAAGATCAGATTCCAGAGGCCCTGTTGCTTCCAATCATATCGGAAGAAATCCAGGCGTGTTGGCAGGGCGGCTGCGCACAGATGACGCAGGTTGGCCGACACGCCGAACGACTTGCCGCCGATTAAAAGCAGCAGCGGCACGATCAGGCCGATCAGTGGACCGGCCACATACCAGGGCCATGGTTGGGAGAGCCACTCCAGCATAATGTCATCGGGTGTTAGGTTTGCATTTCAGAGCCCATAAACAACTATCCGGTTATATTGTTTCCTGGGGCTAAATAGAATTTTCTGTCATTAGTAAAAGTTACAGCCTTTCTTGAGAAACAATCATAACTGAACAGTTATTTCAGGGAAGGGTTTCGAAAAGCGATAAATCGAGCAATGGAGATGTTGATTCCACGGGCCAAGCTGGGCGAAGTTGCCCGACGTTTTCGGTTGTTGAGCGATCCAGTGCGGCTGGAGATTTTGAATTTGCTGCATGTTCACGGCGAACTGACGGTGCAGGACCTGGTAACGGCTACCGGACAGAGCCAGGCCAATGTCAGCAAACATTTGCGGCTACTGCGCGAGGCCGATCTGGTGACACGTCGCCAGGAAGGCCTCTATGCCTATTATCGGATTAATGACCCCATGCTGGCGGCCCTGTGTGTATTGGTGTGCAGTCAGGTTTCGGAGGTCCCGGACGCACCTGAAACCAGGACGGCTAATTGACGCGGCAGTCGGATGCACGGACCATCTGTAGCAGACGGCGAGGAGGCTCCAGGACGGTTTCCAGAAGACCGATGGGAGCGCCCGGGGGGAGGGTTACCGTTGGAGGAGACGGTTCGTCGGGAGTGTACGGACGGTTCAGGAAGCGCCGAATCCAGTCGGTATGGAATCGTCGGTGGGCGCGTGTGGTCGCATCGGGGCCAGGGTGCTGCTGAAGCCAGTCGGCCAGCGTACGCAGATGGGCTTCCAGTACGACGCGCACGTCGATAGGAGTATGGGCATCCTGTACGCGTTCCAGCAGACCGGCCGTCCAGGCAGTCTGAACAACGCGTTGCAGATGGGCCTCGTACGGATCTTCGGGAATAGCAGCGGTCCAGACAGTTCGGCTGACCTGCTCCAGCATTTCGTGCAGCGAGAGCAGTGATGGATCCTGCAGGACCTGGTAGTGCAGACGGCTCAGTCGTTCCGGCTGCAATAGGAGATCAAACACCTGGCGGGCGGCTGCCTCGGCAGGTGCGATCGGATCAAACAGAGGGGCTGTTCGGCGCGCAAATAGTTCGCGATGGCTCGGATAGCCCGGCGGTCGCGGAGGAATAAGGCGTTGGAGGGATTCGGGAAGGCGCAGCGTGGTGGGTTGCACGACGGTGAGCAGTGCTTCCAGAGCGGCCCGCTGCGTGGCACCGGGCACCGGACGGACCGCAGGGGGTTCGGTCATATCCGTTGTGCGAATGACATACGTGTAATAAGCACCGCCGATCAGCTTGGCGGTAGCTTCGGTCTGGTATCGATGCCACAGGTAGATAGGGACTAACACTTCTTCGAGGGTGGCCAGCGGACGTCCGGCCCGAAGGTTTTTCAGTCCGAAGCGCTCCAGGGCTGTTTGCCGTACCTGAAGCTCCCGATAAAGTGCATCGACCGCGTTGGTGCCGTTGTCCCACAGGTGGGCCAGTGGATGCGCACCCCCAGGAGGACGGGCATCGGCGTCGGTGATAAAGTGCAGACCCTGCCGAGCAGCTTCTTCGAGAATGGCTTCCAAAGCCTTCGTTTCGTCGGTGCCCGGTGGGAACTGGCTATAGCCATAGCGGATGGCTATTTTGTCCCAGGCGCCGATCCCGGTATCGTAGGCTTCTGAGAGATCCAGCGAGCCATCAGGGCGCACGCGCACGTAGGGCGCCGGGTAGTCCATGACCGAGGCGCGGTTGTTCACCGAGGCGGCGAAGTTGTGCTGCAGTCCTAAGGTGTGGCCGACCTCGTGCGCAGCCAGCTGGCGGATGCGGGCCAGCGCCAGTTGCAGCATGGGATCGGATTCCGGGGGATAGCCGTGGGCGTGGGCGCTGTCGTAGGGGGCCAGCAAGCCCTCGAAGATCAGGTAGTCCTGGCGAATGCGCAGGGACCCCAGCGTGACGTGGCCCTTGATGATTTCGCCGGTGCGCGGATCGATAATGGTGCGGCCGTAGCTCCAGCCGCGGGTCGCCCGATGCACCCACTGGATCACGTTGTAGCGCACGTCGAGCGGGTCGACCGTATCGGGCAGGATTTCTACGCGGAACGCATTCCGAAAGCCGGCCGCCTCGAACGCCTCGGCCCACCAGGAGGCCCCTTCGATCAGCGCCTGCCGAATGGGTTCGGGCGCGCCAGGGTCCACGTAGTATACGATGGGCTTCACCGGTTCGCTGACCGGCGCATGGGGGTCTTTCTTCTGGAGCCGGTGTCGGACAATCCACCGCTGCGCCAGTGGTTCGCCCACCGGGCTGGTGTAGTCGTAGAACGTGATATAGAACAGACCACTTCGCGGATCATGGGCACGTGGCTGGTAGCCGGGAGGTGGCAGGGCCACAAACATCAGGCGCTGTCGCAGCGTGACGTGTTCGGGAACGGTCGCCACCTGCCGGACGAAGCGTCCGGGCTGATCGCTGGAGAAGGTGAGCAGCGCTTCAATGACGGTGTTTCGGGGAAAGGCTTTGACCGCTTCGAAAAGAATCGTACTCCGGTTGCGATCCAGGCGAAACGTTCCCTGGCCGGTTCGGCGCAGGCGGCCAACCACGTCCATGGCGTCGTGCAACGCAAAATCGGTCGCATCGATCAGAAAACGATGGCCCTGTTGGGCCACAATCGGAAACCGCCACAACACGGAAGCCGCAAAGGCTTCTTCGACGGCGCGACGCGCCGGTGCGTCACCTTCAAGTGCCCGGTAGGTCAGGTTAGGCGCATAGAGCAGAATCTGGTTGCCGGTTCGCCGGAACTGCACAACGCGCTCTTCACCAAACAGACCGCGGTCCAGGCCGACGTCGTTGGATCCCAGGCCTGCCGGCAGCGCCGGAACCAGCAGCAGGTCTTCGCCGGAAGGGACGACCTCCAGATAGAGCTTGCCTTTCAGCGTGTCGAGGTACACCGGGATCAGACCGTCCCGGTGCACCATACCCCGTGTGAAAGCATCAATAGCTGGCCGTGGCTGAGCGTCCAGCCTGGGTGCCTGAAGCAACAACGTCAGCAGTAACAGGTGACGCAACATGGCAAATTTAGGGTTTGGCTCTTGGAAGATGTAAGCCAGACAAAGGACGGTCCCGGACTTTTATTGCTACTGTCTCGTTCTCGTATGTCCTTCGTTTTGCATAAAAGCACCCCCTCAGTCCTTCGGACAGCTCCCCCTGAAAGGGGAAGCAAGTTTTCTGGGCGCTACAGCAACGCCAGCTTTGACCTCAACCCTACATGTATCACGGAGTCCCCCTTCTGCGAGGGGAGGGGGACAGGGGGAGGGACCTCGCCTCGATTTCCCATCGTCAGCGTGCAGGTGCTTTTGTCTGGCGCATACCCCTCTCCGGTTCTTCGGACCAGCTCCCCCTCAAGCTCTTTGACTTCCAGGTGGTTGCCAGCTTCGGCAAGGCTGGTGGGTAGTAGGTCGGGTGTATCCTGTGCGTTTTCTTCTCTGGAGTCCGGCCAGCTTCCATAAAGCTGGTTGCCAGGATACCGGGCCCGACCAAGCCTGCACCAAAATAACAAAATGCATATTTTAAACCACGAAAGCGCTTCGGGAAAATCAACGGCTCGAGCTGCCATGCGTCGCGTTACTATTGTATTTCTGCTGCTTGTTGCTATCGTTTTCGAAGCTCAGGCGCAGTCTGCACGGTTGACGCTGGACCGCTATCTGGAATGGGAAGATGTAAACGATCCGCAGATTTCGCCGGATGGGCGACGTATTGTCTTCACGCGTCGCTGGGTGGACAAGCAGAAAGATCGGTGGCAGTCGGCGCTCTGGATCATGAATGCCGACGGCTCACAGCAACGCTTTCTGGTTGAGGGGCGGTCGCCTCGGTGGTCGCCAGATGGAACCCGCATTGCGTTCATTGCCAACGACGAGGAAGGGCGGCCGCAAATTTTTGTCAAGTGGGTTGATCTCCCGGAGCCGCCTACGCAGTTGACGCATCTGACGGAGGCGCCATCCAGCCTGAGCTGGTCGCCGGACGGCCGCATGATTGCCTTTACGATGAACGTGCCCGTCGAGGTGCGCTGGAACATTGAGCTGCCCAAACCCCCGGAAGGGGCGCAGTGGACCAAGCCGCCTCGCCTGGTGCGGCGGCTCCATTACCGGGCCGATCGCCGGGGCTTTATGGAGGAAGCCTATACGCATCTGTTTGTCATTCCGGCCGAAGGGGGCACGCCCCGTCAGCTCACCGAAGGGACCTGGCACGTAGGGCCGCGCTTTGACGGCCTTCCGGCCGGTGCCACGCTGAGCTGGACGCCGGACAGCCGCACCATCGTCTTCGATGGGTTTAAAGCGTCGGCAGATTCCGTGGATCGCAACTACCGAAACGCGCACCTCTATGCCATTGATGTGGAAACCCGGCGGCTCCGGCAGCTCACCCGAGAGCCCGGGCGCTGGACGCAGCCGGCCGTCTCTCCGGATGGCCGCTGGGTGGCCTTTACCGGCTATGCCGAAACACGTCAGACTTACCATGCAGCCGATCTCTGGATGATGCCGCTCGACGGCAGCTCTGAACCGCGCAACCTGACCCGTACCCTCGACCGGGACGTCAGCAACCTGCACTGGGCTCCTGATGGCTCGGGCGTCTACTTTACAATCAACGACCGGGGCACGCGCAACGTTTATTTCGCATCGGTTCGGGGTGAGGTGCGGCAGGTAACCCGGGGTGTACACATGCTGTCGCTTACCTCCATTTCCCGCAACGGGATCGCTGTCGGCGTACGCACCAGCTATCATGAGCCGGACGATGTCGTCCGCTTTGCATTGAACCGGCCCGACCAGATTGAGCGCCTGACGGCGGTCAACGACGACGTGCTGCAGGACGTGAAGCTGGGTGAAGTCGAAGAAATCTGGTATGCTTCGCGTGACGGCACGCGCATTCAGGGCTGGATCGTCAAGCCCCCGGACTTCGATCCATCCCAGAAATACCCCCTGATCCTGCACATTCATGGCGGCCCGCATGCCATGTACAATGTGGGCTTCAATTTTTCCTTCCAGAATTTCGCGGCCAACGGCTACGTCGTGCTCTATACAAACCCGCGGGGTAGCACGGGCTATGGCACCGACTTTGGCGCGGCGATCAGTCAGGCCTACCCGGGCGTGGATCATGAGGACCTGATGGCCGGGGTGGATGCGTTGCTGGAGCGGGGCTACATCGATCCGGACCGGCTGTTCGTGACCGGATGCAGCGGCGGCGGTGTGCTTTCGAGCTGGGCCATTGGCCAGACCGATCGGTTTGCCGCCGCGGCCGTACGCTGTCCGGTGACCGACTGGATCAGCATGGCGGGTACGACGGACGTTCCGCTTTTCACGTTCAACTGGTTTCACAAGCCCTTCTGGGAAGATCCTTCGGAATGGCTGGCCCGTTCGCCATTGATGCTGGTGGGGAAGGTCAAAACGCCCACGCTGCTCATGACCGGCGAGCTGGACCTGCGCACGCCGATGAGCCAGACCGAAGAGTACTATGTGGCCCTGAAGATGCGCGGCGTGCCGGTCGTGTTGCTCCGCTTCCACGACGAGTACCATGGGACCGGCTCGCGGCCGTCCAATTTCATGCGGACGCAGCGCTACATCATGGAATGGTTTGAGAAGAAAGGGCGCATTCCAGGAGTGACCGTTGAAGCCGAGGAGGCCAAACACTGACGTTTTTTAGACCAAGGGCGAAGAGGCTCAGGACAGCGCCCCTCCCCTGTCCCCCTCCCCAAAGGGGAAGGGGCACTCAAAAAAACATTAGGCCTCCTATACCGAGAGAGTGTCACAACGGCTGAACCAGATGCCGTCTTCTCCCGCACAAGGAGCGGTCAGACGGAGGGTGTGCATCGCTCCACCAGGCCGCATGCATACACGCAGGCCTGCTATCTGCCAGCCTTGCCGAAGCTGGCAACCACCTGAAAATCAAAGAGCTTGAGGGGGAGCTGGCCCGAAGAAGCCGAGGGAATTATGCGTCAGACAAAAGCACCTGCGCCTGAGTCGTGACGATGGTAGATGGAGCGCGGTCCCTCCCCTGTTCCCCTCCTCGAGGGGAGGGAGACTCAGTGATACACGTAGGGTTGGTGTCAATTGCCTTTGATGTTTGCCCTGAAGCTGGCGTTGCCGTAGCGCCCAGAAAGCGCGCTCCCCTTCCAAGAGGAGCTGGTCCGAAGGACCTGAGAGGGGGTGTTTTAGCCTGCACGAGGCGTCAGCGCATGGGACAAAGGCGTTGAGCATCAGGCGAGGCCCCTATCCCCCTTCCCATGGGGAGGGGGCATAAAAATGAAAATCCACGGCGGAAGTGGCACGGGCGCCCATGGCCGGACAGAACTGCTGACGCCGAGCCATAACCAGAAAACGCGCTCCCCCTTTCAGGGGGAGCTGTCCGAAGGACTGAGGGGGTGTCTGTTAAGAACAGCTCTGCGCTCAAAAACTGCCCAGCGCTTGGGGTGGTGGGATTGGTTAGGCCCCTTCCTGTGTTCCCTTCCCCATTGGGGAGGGGGGACTCAGTGTGTAAAGTCCTGGCAGGTCTCTAACGGCTGTGCGGTCGTTCGCGTTCGGTCTGTGCTGCTGCCTGGCCGTTGCGCTGACGCTGGTTGCTACACAGAAGTTGGCATTGCTCCTGTAGCGCTCCGAAGCTTTGCTCCCTCTTCCAGGAAGCGCTGGTCTAAGGGGCCTGAGGGATGAGGAAGCGCAGTAAGCATCAGTCAGGCGAGCGTTCCGCTTCCAGGCGGGCTTCCAGGGCCAGGGCCGCTTCGATGAGTTGCTCGCGGAGGGGGTGTAGTTGTTCGTGCTGGTCGATGTAGCGCGTGAGCGCCTCGCGCAGCGAGTTGTCCCGATGAATGACGGTGCGGCGTTCGCGCACCACCGGTCCGGCAAGGCGTTCAATACCGGCGATGTGCGCGGCCGAATGCAATGCTTTTCGAATGCGGCGCATATCTACGCGGCCCAGCTGGTCTTCGTCTACCTGATAGCGTACACGTACGATAGCGTCGGTTACTGGGGTGCGGGCGATCGCCTTCAGGATAGACTCGGTAGGGTCGGCGTTGCCGCGGGCATCCACGTGCAGGTCTACAAAACGACGGGCGGGTGTTTCGACAAAGCGATAGCGCGTTTGCTTGCGTTTCCCATCGGTTTGGATGTCCACGAGCACAAAACCTTTCGGGTCATCGGCTTCGCGAAAAGAGACACGCTCGATGCTGCTGCTGTAGACCACGGGGATGCCGTCCGGGTTGAGGTTCTGGTGTCGGTGAATGTGTCCCAGCGCCACGTAGTCGATAGGCGGTAGAGCCAGTTGGCCCACGGTAAACTTTGGCTCATGGGCAATCAGGCTGGTACGCTCCGAACCGGAGAGTTCGGCGCCCTGCACGCTGAAGTGGCCAGCCAGCACGGTAGGTAGCGATGGGTCGAGCTGTTCGACGGCCTTCTGCACATACTCCGTGTAGAGTTGTTCGATAACCTCGCGTACTTCGGCTGCAGACTTCCGACGGTACGCTTCGCGGGTCAGGAGCAGACTGCGGACGGGCCAGGGGAGGGCAATGAGTTGAAGCGGACCGCTTTTTGTCGGCACTGTGGCCACCTCTGGGCGCCGAAAGACCCGGGCCTGTCCTTCCAGGTAGCGGAAGATGTCGATCGACGAAGCACGGCCGAAGGTGACCGGGTGGTCGTGGTTGCCTACCAACAGCACGATTGGGATGTTGCGTTCAACCAGCGGTTGCAGGCATTCGGCAAAGATCGTCTGTTCGGTAGGCGAAGGATCCGGATGACGGAAGGCATCCCCGCAGAATAGAAACAGATCGACGTCTTCGGCAAGCGCCTGCTCCACCATGAATTCGAAGGCGCGTCGGAAGTCCTGCAGGCGCGTGTTGAGGCCTGTCGCCGGATCAATGCGGCCATAGGTGGTGATGCCCAGGTGAATGTCGGCCGTATGGAGGATTTTCATGGTAGAGACGGGCTGACGTCCGGAAGAAGATACGACAGGCCGCCGCTCGAATGCCAGTCCGGACTACCAGCCCACGCGTCGCTGGCGTAGTTCTGGCGTGATGCGACGTTCTTGCTGGAGCGAATCGGTACCCGGCAGATACAGGCCGATGGGCAGCGGGAAGGTGACGTTGCTGATTTCAATATCCGGTGCCTGTTCCATGCGCCGCCAGAAGTCGCCCACGATCAGCAGCGCATTGTGGGCGCCCTGGCCCCACCAGTGGGTGCGGAACGTGACGCGCGGGTCATTGAAGCCCACCCAGGCGCCGGTGACCAGCTCGGGATGCATCAGGACAAACCAACCGTCAGCGCTGTTTTGCGTGGTGCCCGTTTTGCCGGCCAGGTCGTAGCGCGTCAGCCCGAACTGCCAGCGGATGCGCTGGCCTGTACCGTAGCGAATCACGTCGCGTAGCATATCCACTACCGTGTAGGCGGTCTCTTCGGAAATGGCTTCCCGCGGTGTAGGGCGTGCTTCGTAGAGCACGTGCCCGTTGGCGTCTTCGATGCGGGTAACCACGGTGGGCTCATAGTAGAGACCGCCACTGGCCAGCGTCGCATAGGCCGAGACCAGCTCCAGCAGGGTCACGCTGCTGGTGCCCAGGGCCAGTGAAGGCACCTCTTTCAGCGGACTTTGAATACCCATGCGACGGGCATAGAAGGCCACGTTGCGCGGCCCCACCTGCAGGACCAGCCGGGCTGAGACTGTATTGACCGAGCGGGCCAGTGCTTCGCGCAGGGTAATCAGTTGGCCGGTCGATTCACCTTCGGCATTTTTGGGCTGCCAGACGTTGCCTGCCGGGTCCACATACGTGACCGAGCTATCAGGCAATGCGTCGTCAGGGGACCAGCCGTTATCGATCGCAGCGGTGTAAAGGAATGGCTTGAACGTTGAGCCCGGTTGCCGGCGGGCGATGGCTACGTGGTCGTACCAGTCCTGCGTCAGGTCGCGACCGCCCACCCAGGCCCGGACATATCCATTACGTGGATCGATGGCCACAAAGCCTGCCTCCAGACGCGTTTTGACGGCTTTGAGGGAGTCCATGAAAGCTTGTTCGGCTCGGAGCTGACGAAGTGCATCTTCGGGAGCCATCCCGCTGGCCACCAGGCGTCGGTAGCGCTCCGTTTCCCGAATGAACTGATCCACCGTGTCGCGCTTGCTGGACCAGTAGTAAGCGAACGGTTCGTAGTGCTCCTGCTGCAGGTACAGGTTAATGTCGCCGCCCAGAAAATAGCCCGTTTCTCGGCTCCACTCGTAGTTGACCACTGCCTGCAACTTGTTGAGTTGCGTTTCAACCGCCTGGCGGGCCAGCTCCTGCAACCGGCTGTCGAGTGTGGTGTAGACACGCAACCCATCTGTGTAGATGTTGTGGCCGTGTTCCTTGGCCCATCTAACAAGCCAGCGCCGCACGTACTCGGCAAAGTAGGGGGCAATGCTGGCGGTGATCGACGAAGTGTGAAAGTCGGTAACGATCGGATCCTCTTTGTGCGCTTCAAAGAAAGCTCGATCCAGGTAGCCGCGCCGCACCATCTGCCAGAGCACGACATTTCGTCGCTGGCGGGCCCGTTCCGGAAAGCGAATTGGGTTATAGAGGGCCGGGTTACGGAGCATGCCCACGAGCGTGGCCGCCTCAAGCACGTTCAGATCGCGGGCCGGCTTGTTGAAGAAGGTGCGGGCCGCCGACTCGATGCCGAAGGCGTTGTAGACGAACTCGACCGTGTTCAGGTACATCTCAATGATCTCCCGCTTGGTATAGCGGCGCTCGAGTTCAACGGCCGTCACCATTTCTTTCAGCTTGCGCTTGATGGTCTGCGCCCGGCCGATCTGCTCGTTATACAGGTTACGGGCCAACTGTTGCGTGATGGTCGAGCCGCCCTGCACTTCGCGGCCCAGGCTCAGGACCGTCTGGGCGACGGCTGAGGCTGTTCGAAACAGGTCGATGCCCCAGTGGTCGTAGAAGCGGTGGTCTTCGGTGGCCAGCAGGGCCTGGATGACGTAGGGAGAGATCTCGTCGTAGGAGACCCAGGTACGATTCTGGCGCGCATAACGGGCCAGCTCTTTGCCGTCGGCCGTATAAGCGATGGTGGCCAGTTCAAAAGTGGGGTTGTCGAGCTGCTGAAAGGAAGGCAGTTCGTCCGAAAGCGACCATACGTAAAGACCCAGGGCCAGCATGCTCAGCAGGATCAGGCCCACCAGCACGCTCAGTACCAGCGCAGCCTGTGCTTTCCGGGGATCTCGAAAGCGTCGGTAGAAAAAGCCGGCCAGCCCCTGACGTTGCCGCGTCGTGCGGCCGTCGGCACGCAAGCGGGCGTGCCGGAAGTTCGGATCGCTGAAGTATCGTTTCAGTTCCTCTTCGGTGTGTGACCAGCGGTCCGGCATGGAGCGCGTATTGCCTGTTTCAGGGCTCAGGTAGTGGATATCGGATCAACGTCTGTGGACCGTCTGAGGTCCAGCGGCAGAGGGAGAGGGCATCGGTTTCCATCAGACCGAAGGTATGTTCCTGATACCAGCAACCCGGATTCAGGTACAGTCCTTCGGGCCAACGGTGCAGTTCGGCCTGGTGGCTATGGCCCAGCACGACCACATCGGCCGCATTGGTCTGTAGTACCTGTCGAGCATATCGGCGCAAGCGTTCGACCGTAATGGGGTTCAAGCGTTCCGGGCGCCACTGCGTGACGCGCCGCGCTAGCGCAAGCCCCAGATCGCCAGGCAACAGGTTGCGGTAGAGCCAGACCGGGATCGGATGCCGAAGTAGCCTGCGGAGCATCCGTGAAAGGGGAGAGGCGATGGCCAGATCACCATGGTCCAGGAAGACGCGACGTCCCAACAGCGTATCGATCATCGGCTCATGCAACACGCGCACGCCCAGTTCCTGCTCGAAATAGTCCTGGTGCCAGGGATCGTGATTGCCGACCACATAAGTGATCGGAATGCCACGCTCGGACCAATGGGCCAGCAATGCCTGGAAACGCACAAAACCTCGGGGGACAAGATGCCGGTATTCGATATAATGGTGAAAAACATCCCCGACCAGGATCAGATGTTCGGTCCGATCGACCAGGGTGGTTAGGCAGGCCAGGAGTGATTGCTCGACCGCGCGTTCGGTGGCGGGATCGGTCCGGCCCAGATGCAGATCAGCAAAAAACAGAACCACGGGCGAACGTCCGGCAAGCAGCGTAACTTTAAGGGGCAGTGTGCCGCGCTTTGTTCGCGCAAACTGTTGCAGGGTTCCTGCAGGACGCACCCTTTTGCCTGCTGAGGCGTTGGAAGCGCGTCGATTAACTGGTAGCAACCAACGGATCATGTACCGCGATTACGATTATTATCAACCTCCCACGCAGTTTGCGGTTTTCCCGCCGGTTGTCAAGAACCTGCTGATCCTGAATGGCCTGGTGTTCCTGGCGCAACTGGTGCCCACGACCGATCGGTTGCTGATCGAATGGTTTGCGCTGTGGCCGCTGGGATTGCCGGACTTTTATCCGAGCTTCTGGCCCTGGCAGCTCGTCACCTATAGCTTTCTGCACGGTGGTTTCACCCACCTCTTTTTTAATATGTTTGCGCTCTGGATGTTTGGGGTACCCATTGAGCGGGCCTGGGGCTCTCGGCGCTTCGGGGTCTACTATTTTGTGTCAGTGGTAGGGGCAGGCCTGACGCAGCTACTCGTCGTCACGCTCAGCGGGGCCGTATTTCCAACAGTAGGCGCTTCGGGAGGCGTCTTTGGCATTCTGTTGGCGTTTGGCATGATGTTTCCCAATACGCCCATTTACCTGTACTTCCTGTTTCCGATCAAAGCCAAGTGGCTGGTGATTGGCTATGGAGTGCTGGAGCTCTGGGCCGCTGTAACGGGCACACAGGCAGGTGTAGCGAACTTCGCCCATTTAGGGGGTATGCTCTTCGGCTTTCTACTGATTCAGTACTGGCGGGGCAAGTTGCCCTGGCGACCTGCACGGCGCTTGTACTGGTGAGCGGGCCAAAACCTTTCGCCGGTCCGTGCAGTACACACAGACAGAGCTGTGGAACCACTAACCCAGCGCGACCGTGAGCCGGTTTCTGGTCTGGTACCGTATGCAGCCGCCAGCGCTACGGGCGCTGCTGACGATTAACGTGGGCATTTATCTGTTGTGGATCCTGGCGTTCATGCACATCGACGCCGTGCGTCGGTTCGTCTGGCTGCAACTGGCCTTGAATCCCGATTGGCCCACCATTTTGACGCATCCCTGGCAGCTTGTGACCTATAACTTTTTGCATCTGCAATCCGGCTTCTGGGGATTGATCCATCTGCTGTTCAACATGCTCTGGCTGGTGTGGATCGGTCGAGAGTACGAAGAGCTGCACGGCTCGCATCAGCTGCTGGCGCTGTACGTGATTGCAGGCGTGGGTGGGGGGCTGCTTACCGTGCTGTTGCATGCGCTATTTCCTGGGGTGGGGGCGTTTGGCGGGCTGGTGCACGGGGCGTCGGCGTCGGTGTTGGGCGTGCTCATGGCCGTGGCCATTCTTTATCCGTTCAAGAGCGTGGCGCTGTTTCTGTTTGGTCCGATCCGGCTGCTTTACCTGGTGCTGATCTTTCTGGCGCTTGACGTGCTGTTCATGGCCGGAGGCGGAACGGCCGTTGGGGCGCATTTGGGCGGGGCACTGTTCGGGCTGCTTTACGCCAGAGCGGAACAGCGAGGGATCGAGCTGGGAAGCTGGGCTCGCATTTTCTTCCAGGGACGCCGTGTGCGTCGGAAACGGCAACCCGTGACGGCGGAAACCGGCCGCCTGCTTCGTCGGGTAGGGGCCTGGATGGAGCAGCGACGGGGGATGGCCGAAGGCAGCCGTTCGGCAGAGGAGCGTTCGCTGGAGGAAGAAGTAGATCGCATTCTGGACAAAATCAGCGCCCACGGCTACGATTCGCTCACCGAAGAAGAGAAACGGATCCTTTACGAAGCCAGTCGGCGTTGAAGCCCTGGAGTTAACCGAGAACGCAACCACTGAGCCATTGTCATGGAGCGACCGCGCCGCAAGTCCCGCCCTGTCATGGTTGGGCATGTGCAGATAGGCGGAGGGGCCCCGATTTCTGTGCAGTCGATGACCACCACCAAGACGCACGAGGTGGAGGCTACGCTGGCCCAGATTCGACAACTGGCCGAGGCGGGCGCCGACATCGTGCGGGTGGCCGTTCCGCGTCCAGAAGACGCTGAAGCGCTGCGCGACATCGTACAGGGAAGCCCGGTGCCCGTCGTGGCCGATATTCACTTCAATTACCAGTATGCGCTGAAGGCCATTGAGGCCGGAGTGGCCAAGGTGCGCATCAATCCGGGCAACATCGGCAAGGAGGAATGGGAGCGTGAGGTGCTGCTGGCTGCTAAAGAAAAAGGCATCCCGATCCGGATCGGGGTAAATTCAGGCTCACTTGAACGTGACCTGCTCGACAAGTATGGCTATCCAAAGCCAGAGGCGCTCTTCGAAAGCGCTATGCGCCACGTAGAGATCTGTCTGAAACACGGCTTCGAAGACATTATCATCTCCGTCAAGCACTCCGACGTCTATTACATGATGCAAGCCTACCGGCTGGTTGCTGAGCGCACGGACTTTCCGCTGCATCTGGGCGTGACCGAGGCCGGCTCCTTTGTCAGCGGCAGCATCAAAAGCGCGATCGGCATTGGGGCACTCCTGGCCGAAGGGATCGGGGATACGATCCGGGTATCACTGGCCACGGATCCAGTGAAAGAGGTAGAAGTTGCGCACCAGATTCTGAAGGCGCTACGACTGGGTCCGCCCGGCGTGAACATCATTGCCTGCCCGACCTGTGGGCGCCTGACAGGGGATCTGTTTTCAATCGTCGAGGCAGTTGAGAGCGCCGTCAAAGCACGCAAATTCAAGAAGAACTTGAATGTAGCCCTGATGGGCTGTGCGGTGAACGGCCCGGGCGAGGCAGCCGGGGCCGATCTGGGCATTTCCCTGGGCCGTGGTCGCGCGCACCTGTTCATTCGGGGCAAGGTGGTCCGCGTCGTGCCGGAGGACCAGATCGTCGAGGCCGTGCTGGAAGCCATCGAGCAATGGGAGGAGACACCGGACGGTTCGATCCAGCAAACTTCTTGAAAGCAGAAATATCGGGACAAGTTGTGGTAAAATTTTGATCATATCTTTTTCATAAATTTGTTGAAACAGTCAGTTGAAGGAAACGTTGAGGCCGTCTCGGAAGCGCTTTTTTGTGTGGTAAGGAGGCCAGGCACTGGCCCGTCCGGACGAGGCCGATCGCATGGGCGGCGGGTGGGGCGTAACAGGTTGTCTGAGTAAAAAACGCAGTTCCGATGGTACACAGCTATCCGAAAGCGGCGCCATACAAGAACAAAATCATAGAGACCTTACCGTGTCTTTCCCAGGAACAACGTCGGGAGGCCCTACACGCAGCCGGCTATAACGTATGGCGGTTACGGGACAGCCAGGTTTACATTGATCTGGCTGATGCGCACGGCAATGGGGCGCTGACTCAGCAGCAGTGGGCAGGCCTGATGGTTGGCGATGAGGCCTATGCGGGCAGCCTCAACTTTGAGCGATTGCAGGAGGTAGCCCGGGCCCGTCTGGGAAAGCAATATCTGGTGCCCACGCATGCCGGTCGGGGAGCGGAGCACCTGGTGCTGCTTGCCTTTAGTCAGGAGGGGCAGTGCATAGTGGGCAATGCGCCCAGTCCGACGCTGCGCCGGTTGGTGGAGCGCTATGGAAGGATCTACCGTGATCTTTCGGCAACGCACTCGGCGTGGCTGGGGGACATAGATCTGGAGGCCCTGGAAGCGATATTGCAGCACGAGGCCGAACAGGTGGCCTATGTGGTGTTGCATACGGCAGCCTGGGTGCAAGGTGGTCAGCCATTCTCCCTATCCAATGCGCGGGCTGTGGCCGAGCTGGCTCGCGCCTATCGTAAGCCCCTTGTGTTTGAGGCAACGCACATCTTCACCCAGGCACTCCTATGGCAGGAACAAGTGGACGCACTTCGGGAGCGTTCGCTGTTTTCGCTTGTGCGGGAACTGGCCAATCTGGCCGATCTGATCTACCTTTCGGCCCGTGGGGATCTGAGCTGTCACGTGGGCGGGTTGATCCTCACGGAGCGTGAGGACGATTACATTGCGCTGCGCAGCCTGGTGGTTGTGTTTGAGGGATTGCACACCTATGGGGGGCTGGCCGGGCGCGATATGGAAGCCATTGCCGTAGCCCTGCAGGAGCTTTCGGAGGATGAGTTGCGCTTCTACCGAGGACAGCTACTAACCCTGGGACAGCAGGTGCGCGCGTTAGGGTACCCCGTGCTTGAGCCAATCGGAGTGCACGGCATTTTGGTGAACGCGTCCGAGCAGGTTTCGGGAGATTTTCCCGGACATAGCCTGGCGGCCGCCCTGTATCTGCTGGCCGGCGTGCGAGGCGGGCCTCGCGGTTCTTATCTGCACCTGGCGCTTCCGCGGCGCGTCTATACCGAAAGCCATTTGGACTATGTCGTAGAGGCGCTGCGGCAACTGCGGGATGTCCGGCCCTTCCCCCGATTGAAACGGGTGGAGGACTACCCACCACTTCAGGATGAAATGGCCCACTTCGAACCGGAACAGCCATTTACGATACCGGCCTGGTCGCCAGGCATAAAGCCAGAGCCGTACCGTATCAAGGCCATAGAGCCGCTGCTGCTGACTACGCGAGAGCGGCGTGCCGCAGCGTTGCATGAAGCCGGATGGAACACGTTTCTGCTCCGTTCGCAGGATGTGTATATCGACTTTCTGACCGATTCGGGCACCACGGCCATGAGCAGCGCGCAATGGGCCGAGATGGTGCGCGCTTCGGAAACGTTGAGCTACTCAGAAGCCTATGACCGCTTCGTGGAAACGATCCGGGAGCTGTATGGCTTTCCCTATGTGCTGCCGACCCATCAGGGACGCGCGGCGGAGCATGTGCTGTCCCAGGTGTTGATTCGCCCGGGCCAGTACGTGGCCAACAACATGTACTTCACCACCACGCGCGAGCATCAGGAGCGGGCCGGAGGCATCTTTGTGGATGTGATCATTGAGGAGGCCCACGATCCGACCGCCCAGCACCCCTTTAAGGGGAACATGGACCCCGAGAAATTGCGGGATCTGATCCGGCGCGTGGGTCCCGAGCAGGTCGCCTACGTCTGCCTCGAACTCAACGTAAATATGGCGGGCGGTCAGCCCGTCTCGCTGGAGAATGTGCGGACCGTGGCGCAGCTCTGTCGCGAATTTGACATTCCACTGATTTTCGATGCCACCCGGGCGGCTGAAAACGCCTACTTCATCAAGGTGCGGGAACCGGGCATGCAGGATCGCTCAATCCCGGACATTTTCCGCGAACTCATGTCGTATGCCGATGGCGTTACGGTGAGTGCCAAAAAGGACCTGCTGGTGAATATCGGCGGTTTTCTGGCGGTGCGGGACGTCGCGCTCTACCGACGGCTTGAACAGTTTGCCCTTCGGTTCGAAGGTCATCCGGCCGATGGAGGACTGGCCCGGCGGGATCTGGTGGCCATGGCACAAGGGGCCCGGGAGATGCTTGATATGGATTATCTGCAGCATCGGATCGGGCAGATCGCCTATCTGGCGGGACGATTGCGTGAAGGCGGCGTGCCCATTGTGGAGCCTCCCGGAGGCCATGCGGTGTTCATCGACGCCCGGCGTTTTCTGCCTCACTTGCCACAGGATCAGTTTCCGGCTCAGCGGCTGGCCGGTGAGATCTATCTGGCTTCCGGCGTGCGGGCGATGGAGCGGGGCATTGTCTCGGCCGGACGCGACCCGAAGACGGGCCAACACAAATATCCTCGCCTGGAGCTGGTGCGCCTGACCATCCCGCGACGGGTCTATACGCAACGCCATTTGGACGTAGCCGCCGAAGGCATTCTCGAAGTGTTTGCGCAACGCGACCAGATCGGTGGGTTACGTATGGTTTTTGAACCGCCCACCCTGCGCTTCTTTACCGCACGGTTTGAACCCCTGTCGTGAAAAGAAAACTGGTATGGGTTTTCACAGCGAGCTTCTATAAACTGTTATGCTATATCTATGGAAAACAGCGTGTTCGAAAAAATTTTGGTTGGGGGGTTAAGAAGGGCTTGACTAAAGGGCCGGGGCGTTGTTTATTTAGAGACGGGTAAGCGCTTACGCAAAGATCAGAGCAACCCGGCCGATGGGACTGACCATCTACGACATCGCCCGTGAAGCAGGTGTCTCGATCGCAACGGTCTCTCGCGTCTTTAACAATAGTCCTCGGGTAGCACCGCATACCCGCAAGCGGGTGCTGGAGGTAGCCCGGCGACTGGGGTATCAACCGCACGTTTCAGCCCAGAGTCTGGCTCGTCGGCAGGCTCAGACGGTGGCGGCCATCGTGCCCATGCTGACTAACTACTTTTTTGTCGAAGTGCTGCGGGGGTTGCAGGATCGACTGGTTGAAACGTCCTTTGACCTGCTGGTTTATGCGGCGCCTACGCTTTCGGATGTGGACACGCATTTGGAACGAGCGCTTCAGCGGGGTCGCTCGGCCGGGGTCATGATCTTTTCGACGCCTCTGACCGAAGCCCGCGTTGAGCGGGTGCAGCGTAGTCCTCAGCCGGTAGTTCTGGTGGATTCGTTTCATCCGGATTTTGACTCTGTTTCGATCGATAACGAACAGGGGGGGTATCTGGCGGCCCGCCATCTGCTTGAGCACGGCTACCGGCGCATCGGGTTGCTCATGGCCCATCCCGATTCGGTTCCGGCGCGGGAGCGCCGTCACGGTTATGAACGCGCGCTGCGTGAAGCGGGCCTGGAGCTTGATCCGGAGCTGATTGTCGCTAGCACCGACCCGCACAACCATGGCTACACAGAGGCGGGGGGTTATGAGGCCATGAAGCAGCTCCTGACGCGCGATCCCCGTCCGGAAGCCGTGTTTGTGGTGTCCGACATCATGGCACTGGGGGCGTTGCAGGCGATTGAAGAGGCCGGGTTGCAGGTACCGGACGATCTCGGATTGATCGGGTTCGACGATCTGCGGGTCAGTCGCTTTCTGGGGCTGAGTACGTTGCGGCAGCCCATGTACGAGATGGGAAAACTGGCCGCTGAAAAGCTCTTGCGCCGCATTGCCGAGCCGGAGTTGCCCGTGACCAGTACCGTTTTCGCGCCGCGGCTGATCTGCCGGCGTACCTGTGCGCCCGTGGACTCCGACGGACAGCGTGATGCAACGCGGCTAATGCGGAACCGAACATGAGACCGCGGGGCCTTGCTATCATCGGGCTATTGCTGGGGCTGGCTGGTTGCCGGGGCGATTCGGCGCAGCAGACGCTGCTGGCCGAAGGGCCGGGAGTGCGCATCACGACGGACGCCTTTCGGGAAGCCTACCTGGATTATCTGTTGCGGACGGGCCAGCTCGATAGCCCACGCCTGCGCCGGCTGTTTCTGGGACAGATGGTGCAGGAGGCGCTTGTGGTTTACGAGGCCCGCCGGCAGGGGTTGGACCGTGTGCCGGCCTACCAGCAGGAAGCTCGGGCGGTCGAGACGAAGCTGCTGGTGGAGGCCTACGCCCGCCAGGTGCTTTACGACACGGTGCAGGTGCGCGAGGCCGAGCTGGCCGAAGCCTTCGTACGTATCAATACCGAGGTGCGGGCGCGTCATCTGTGGGCGCCCACGGAGGCAGCCGCCGAATCACTTTATGCTCGCCTGCAGGCCGGTGCTTCGTTTGAGGAACTGGCTGCCGAAGTCTTTCGCGACAGTGTGCTGGCCCAGAGTGGCGGCGATCTGGGATGGTTTTCCTTCGATGAAATGGATCCGGCCTTCGAAGAGGTAGCCTTTCGCCTGAAACCCGGCCAGATTTCGCCGCCGGTGCGCACTGCCTATGGGTACTCGATCATCCAGGTGATGGATCGGTTCACGAAGCCGATCCTGACCGAGACCGAGTTTGCCAGAAAGCGGCCGCTGCTGGTGCGCTATCTGCGCTATCGGAAGCAGCAGGCCGCACGCGAAGCTTGCGCACGAAGCCTGGCTGATTCGCTCCAGATTCGCTTTCACGAAACGACCCTGCGTCGGCTTTACAATCAGCTTGTAGGACGCGGCGTGCAGGCGATAGAAGGCCAGGAAGCTGCCTGGCTGGAGCAGCCGCTGCTGACGTTTGGCCTGGCCTCGCAGCGCGTGACCTGGACGGTGGCCGACTTCCGGGAGCAGGCGCGGCTTACAAGTGCGGCGCAGCGAGAAGCCGCTACTCGCTCGCCGGAGGCCCTGAAGGAGTTTGCCCGTGGGCTGGTCGTGCGTCAGGTACTGGCCGAACGGGCTCGAAAAGCTGGCTTAGACCGCACAACGGCCTTCAAGAGGGCACGGCGACAGGCCCTCGACCAGTGGCTCTACCGGTACGTGCGCCGACAGGTAGAGGCCGAGGCCGTTGTACCCGAAGACACCGTGCGGGCGTTTTACGAGGCACACCGCGCCGACTTTCAGATGCCCGCCCGGCGGGCTGTCTGGGAAATCCTGGTGCCTACTGAAGCAGAAGCCCGTCGCCTCCAGACATTGCTGGCTACCACCGAGTTTACGGAGCTGGCCCGACGTTACTCACGGCGACCCGGGGCGGCCACAACTGGTGGGTACCTGGGCTTCGTGACGCAGGAACAACTGGGAGCCATAGGCGCGACGGTGTTTGCCGCCCGCGAAGGAGAGGTGCTGGGACCGCTGCGGATCGCCGACGGATATGTGCTGCTTCGCGTGGGGGCGTTGCAACCCGAACGGCCGATGACACTGGAGGAAGCACGCCCGCTTATCGTACGCCAGTTGCGGCCTTACTTCGAGCGTCAGCGCTGGCGGCAGTACCTGAAAGACCTGCTGCAGCAATATGCCGGACAGATAAACCGCTACGTCGCGCGATTGGACACGCTACGCCTGACCTGAAGCATCGACTTCGGAGTCCGCAAAACCGAGTTGCCGAAGTACGTCATGCAGCTACAGACTATCATAGGTAAAGCGCTTACATTCTGGGCAATCTGCCTGGTAGGAGGGCTGCTGATTGCCCCGGCCGCTGCCCAGACAACCGGAAAAATCATGGGCCGGGTCATTGATGCCGCAACCGGTGCGCCATTGCCTGGTGTGAGCGTTTACATTGAAGGGACTACGCGGGGAGCTGCGACGGACATTGACGGTGAGTATGTGATCATTGGGCTGCGGCCGGGCACCTACACGGTCGTGGCTTCCTTTGTGGGCTATGCAACCGAGCGCCGCGAAGGCGTGCAGGTGAGCAGCGGGCTGACCACCCGGGTTGACTTTGCCCTGCGGGAAGAAGTGATTCAGGGCGAAGAGATTGTGGTGGTCGCCTCGCCCATCACGGTGCGCAAGGACCTGACCAGCTCCGAAGCGCGCGTAACAGCCGAAACGATCGATCGCCTGCCGGTGCAGGAGGTCAGCCAGGTCCTGACATTACAAGCCGGCGTGACAGAACGCGGAGGGCTGCACATCCGGGGCGGTCGTGCCAGCGAAGTGGTGGTCATGGTGGATGGCGTGCCCGTCACGGACAACTTCGACGGCTCGATTGCCGTCCAGCTCGAAAACGAGGGGATCCAGGAGCTCCAGGTCATCTCCGGTACCTTCAACGCCGAATATGGCAACGCCATGTCGGGCGTAATCAACGTGGTGACAAAGGAAGGACGTTCAGATCGGTGGGGAGGCTCCATTAAAATGTACAGCGGCTCCTATCTGGTTTTTGGGGAAGGGGGCGAAGCGTATCTGCGGGGCACCGAGGTTGAACGCTATACCCGACAGGGGATTCAATACCGGGACGTAGATCCGTACGGATACCTGCCCCTCAACCCTGTTCATTACTACAACTTCGAAGCAGCCCTGGAGGGACCGATCTTCACGCCACGTCTGACGCTTTTTGGCTTTGTTCGCTATTTCCAGAACGATGGCTGGCTCTATGGCGCCCGGATTTTCAACATGGACGGCACCTACGGTGACTCGTCGCTGGTGCCCATGAATACGTACGCCAAGCTGAGCTGGCAGGGGAACCTGCGGTTTCAGGTAACGCCCAACCTGTTTCTGAACCTGATTGGCCTTGGATCCGTGACGCGCAGCCGACCTTACGATCTTTACTGGCGCTGGAATCCGGACGGCCGCACCCGCAACTATGATCTGGGTTATAACCTGAAGCTGCAGCTCAAGCATCTGCTCAGCGCCCGTACCTTCTACACGGTGCATCTGGCTACCTTCCGACGATATGCCTGGAGCCGCCGCTTCGACGACCCTCTTGATCCGCGCTACAACGGACTGGCCATTCTACCACCCGACTCAATTGAGGTAGCACCTGGCGTCTGGGTCCCCTACCTGACGGGCGGTGGACGCTTTGCCCGAGGGGGCATGGACATGAACCATTTCGAACGTACCTCCCAGGCCTATTTTGTCAAGGCCGACCTGACCAGCCAGGTGGCTCGTAATCATCTGGTCAAGATCGGCGCTGAGGTGCGGATCGACCGACTGGACTTTACCGCCTTCAGTCTGATCCCGGCTACCGATGCTGAAGGCAACGTGATCCAACCCTTCCAGCCAGCCGTCCCCCCTGAGACGTCCCCGCAATACCAGCACTACCGAAATGTTTCGCCCATCACGGCCAGTGCCTATGTGCAGGACAAAATTGAGTTTGAAAATTTTATTGTAAATGTGGGCCTTCGGTTCGACTACTTCAACGCCCGAACGCCCGTACCGGCCGATCCCGAGGACCCGAACATCTATTTCCCCTTTAAGAAAATCCACATTTACAAGGACCTGAACGGCGACGGCGTCATTACCGTTGACGAAGAGCGCGAAGATAATCGCTATACGCTCGAGGAGCGGGAAGCCTTCTGGTGGAAGTATCCGAAGCCCAAGTTTCAACTTTCACCGCGTCTGGGCATTGCCTATCCGATTACAGAAACCGGCGTACTGCATTTTTCCTACGGGCACTTTCTTCAGATTCCCACGCTGAACCTGCTCTTTGCCAGCTACGGCTACAAAATTCAGAGTCAATCCGGCCAGTATGGTCCCTATGGCAATCCGGACCTGGATGCGCAGCGCACCGTCATGTACGAAATCGGCTTTCGTCAGGGTATGGGGCCGTTTCTGTTCAATGTGACGGCCTATTACCGAGATGTGCGCGACTGGGTCTCGACCTCTACGCCAATCGAGACGGAAATTCCCGGCGTCGTCTATGTGATCTATACGAACCGTGACTACGCCAGCACGCGCGGGGTGACGGCAACGCTCTCACGCCGTTTTGAAAATGGATGGGGCTTTGATGTGAACTACACCTATCAGGTAGCTGAGGGCTCCAACTCGAATCCAGATGAGGAGTTTTTTGCGCGGCTGAACAACCAGCAGCCACCCCTGGCGCTGCTGCCGCTGGACTGGGACCAGCGACATAAGGTGGCGGCCGCATTCTACGTGGGTGGCAAAAACTGGGGCGCTTCTATGGTGAGCATCTGGGGGTCGGGTTTTCCCTACACGCCTTCTTTCCCCGAGGCGGCTATTGCCGGACCCGACGTGCCGCCGGCTTTTCCCCGGAACGCACGCCGCATGCCTTCCAACTGGCAGGTGGATCTCTACGTTTACCGGGACTTCGAGATCGCGGGCGTGCGACCGCGCCTGTTCCTGCAGGTCTACAACCTGCTGGACCGCCGCAATCCC
>Ga0256839_1001666_pt1 | contig 26440 bp, 21 predicted proteins | sample 354166metaG_FD_185968 | JGI IMG/M metagenome (GOLD analysis project Ga0256839, IMG submission 185968) | Hydrothermal vent microbial communities from Mid Atlantic Ridge, Atlantic Ocean - 354-166 | ecosystem: Environmental > Aquatic > Marine > Hydrothermal vents | place: Atlantic Ocean: Mid... | reverse complement strand
ATACAGATAAAAACACGCACTATAAAAAGGTTATTCATTGTGCCAGATTCTATTCAAAAAACATCATTATTAGAAGAAACGCGCAATTTATTACGCAGGTATGGTTATGCGTATAGCACGGAAAAAAGAGTTCTGGGAGTTCTGGGGACGCAATAGGTAACTACGCTATAGCTCGATAGTGGCAAGATGAGAGCTTTGTACGATTCATATTTTCCTTGCTGGAACGAAAACTATTTCTCGTGCAACGCTCTCAATATGTAAGCATGGCTTCCAGAGCACTGTTTTTTTCGCCCGTTCAATCTCTCCCTGTGCCACAACCACTGCTAAGTCGACTCTTGCAAACTCGCCTCTACCGCTAACACATGTCGAAGTGTGGTAAGAACGGTATCCGGTGTAAGGCTGATGGAGTCGATGCCGATGGTGACCAGAAACTCAGCCATTTCCGGGTAGTCTGAGGGTGCTTGGCCGCAGATGCCGGAGTGGCTGCCGTTACGGTGTGCCCCTTCTACTGCTATGCGGATCATCTGTTTTACGCCGGGGTCGCGCTCATCAAAGTCGAAGGCGACGATCTCCGAGTCACGATCCACTCCCAAAACCAGCTGTGTCAGGTCATTCGAGCCGATGGAGATGCCATCAAACAGCTGGGCAAAGGCATCTATCTGAATCACGTTATTGGGAATTTCACACATCACATAGACTTCCAGCCCATTCTCACCGCGCCCGACTCCATGTTGGGCCATGGCAGCCAGTACCTTTTCTCCTTCTGCCACTCGGCGGCAAAAGGGGATCATCAATTTAATGTTGGTCAAACCGATTTCATTGCGTGCCCGTTTCATGGCGGCACACTCCAGTGCAAAGCCTTCAGCATAAGCGGGGTGTGTGTAGCGAGCGGCTCCACGAAAACCGATCATCGGATTTTGCTCTTGCGGCTCAAACACAGCGCCCCCTAACAGGCTGGCATACTCATTACTCTTAAAGTCGCTCATCCGCACCACACAGGGTTTTGGGTAGACTGCTGCCGCGATGGTGGCGACACCTTCGGCCAGGGTTTTAATAAAAAACTCTCGCGGCTCTTGGTAAGCACTACAGAGTGCGGTGATTTTTTCACGCACTGTGTCATCTACTTTTTCCGGGTGAACAAGCGCCATGGGGTGCACTTTGATGTAATCATTAATGATGAACTCCATCCGCGCTAGGCCAATGCCATCCACCGGCAGTGAGGCCAGACTGAATGCCTGATCCGGATTGCCCAGATTCATCATAATCTGGGTTTTAGGGTGTGCCAATTGGCTGAGATCTGTCTGCTGGATTTCAAACTCGAGAATCCCTTCATACACACTCCCCACCTCACCTTCAGCACAACAAACCGTCACCGGCTCGCCATTTTTTAGCCGTTGGGTGCCGTTGCCGGTACCTACAATGGCTGGGACTCCCAGCTCCCGCGATACAATCGCTGCGTGACAAGTTCGCCCCCCTCGGTTAGTGATAATCGCAGCCGCCATTTTCATCACCGGCTCCCAATCTGGCGTGGTGGTATCCGCAACCAGTACCTCTCCGGGCTGAAACTCATTCAGGGCGTTTATGTCGTTGATGAGTCGCACCCGACCCGCACCGATGCGGGTGCCCACCGCCTGACCTTGTGTCAAAAGAGGCGAGTGCTCTTTAAGGTGGTAGATCTGCAAAATATTGCCGATTTTCTGGGACTCCACTGTTTCGGGGCGAGCCTGCACCATATAGAGCTGGCCATCGATGCCATCCTTGGCCCACTCCATATCCATCGGTTTGTGGTAGTCGGCCTGCTTGGAGTAGTGGTTTTCAACTTTGATGGCGTAATCGGCCAAAACCATCACCTCCTCATCTGAGATGCAGAAGTGGCTTCTCTCCTCTGTGGTGGTGTCAATATTTTGGGTGTACTCCTGCGCAATACTGCCACTGCTCAGGGTGTCGGAAAAAATCATCTTCTGCTCTTTGCTGCCCAGTTTTCGCTTGAGAACGGCACGGTACCCTTGGTTAAATGTTGGCTTATGTACATAGAAGCTATCGGGGTCAATCGTCCCCTGTACAATATTTTCACCCAACCCCAGCGCTCCGTTAATGAACACGACATCTTTAAAACCAGTCTCCGTATCCAGCGAAAACATCACCCCACTGGCACCGATATCACTACGTACCATTTTCATAATCACCACCGAGAGGTGAACTTTGTAGAGGTCATAATGGTTATCATGTTTGTAATGGATAGAGCGGTCGGTAAAGTTGGAGACTAGGCAACGCTGATAGGCATCCAGCAAAGCATCTTCGCCACTGATGTTGAGGTAGCTGTCGTTTTGACCGGCAAAGGAGGCCTCGGGAGAGTCTTCAGCGGTGGCGGAAGAGCGTACTGCCAGAGAGATATTTCCGCCATACTGCTGTTTAAGCTTGGCATAGGCGGCTAAAATTTCGGCTCTTAAGTCTGCCGGCAGTGTGCAGCCATAAATAATCGCCCTGGCCTGCTCACCGCGCTGCTGTAAATCGTTAACATCGTCGGGATCAAGTCCATCGAGCACATCGTGTAGCGACGACCAGGCGTTGTTGTGATCCAGTACATATTGATAGGCTGTGGCGGTCACCGCGAAGCCGTTCGGCACACGAACCCCTTCCGCCGTCAGATTCTGATACATCTCCCCCAACGAAGCATTTTTGCCGCCCACCAGCGGTACATCATCAATAGTCAGCTCATTAAACCAACGGGTATAAACCGGAGAATCGGTCATGTTTTTTCTCCTCATTAATGCCTTGTTGCAGGGTTTTGCTTATAAAACAGCACCAGTTGCTCATAAATTGCTGGGTAGTGGCTTAGTAGGCGATGAGGGTCGGTAAAAAAGCTTTCACTCACCACCGCGAAAAACTCAGCGGGATCAGTCGCGGCATAAGCATCTACCCAGGCGAGCTGATGATGCGTCAAGTGCTGTCGCAGATGATCAAAGGCGTGACTAAAGACGGCTGTCCACTGCTCGCGTTTCATATTGGAGTGTAGTGGCGGCATACCATTAGCGCGGCCATTGAGCATGTCCAGTTTATGGGCAAACTCGTGCACCACTACATTGTGGCCATGGGGTTCTACTGCCATACCGATGGCAACCTCATCCCAAGAGAGAATCACCGGCCCGCGCAACCACGACTCACCACTCAAGGTCTGCTCCTGATGTGTGACCAGCCCCATCTCATCGCTGCTCTCCCTTGCTACCCGAAAAGCCCCCGGATAGATCACCACTTCAACCCAGTCATTGTAATAATCCAGTCCCAGTTCCAGAACCAGCAGCGTGGCCTGCGCCGCCACGCTCATCGCCATCTCGGTGGAGACCACTACCCCCTGTGCACCACTCAGGGTTTTACGCTGCAAAAATAGCGTTGTCAGCTCGCGCAAGTGCGCCCGCTTTACCGCGCTCAGGCCACTAAAAAGCGTCGATTCGTGCATCAAGTGCTCCCAGGCCCGGTGAGGAACAGGGTGATGTTTGAGCGTGTAGCGAATACGCTGGCGCTCAAACCATTTCATGTTGCTAACCCAAATGATTGATGTAGCTCCGGCATAATCACTCGGCGACTCTTAAGTTGATCTGCAAACGATGCCATCACCTGCTCTTCGCCATGAACCAGATAGGTGGTATCCGGGTTGCCAATCTGCTGGTGCCAAGCCAACAACTCATCCCGATCCGCATGGGCGGAGAATCCACCAATGGTATAAATTTTGGCACGCACCCGAATCTCTTCACCATAGATGCGCACCTGCTTTGCACCATCAACAATTTGACGGGCCAAGGTGCCACGAGCGGCAAAACCGACAAAGATCACACTGCTGTCACGTCGCCACAGATTATGTTTAAGGTGATGGCGCACCCGCCCGCCCGTACACATCCCCGAACCGGCAATAATCACAGCTCCCGCCGCAATCTGATTGAGCGCCATGGAGTCTCTTGTCTCGCGGGTAAAGTGCAGGCCGGGAAAACCGAAGGGATCTTCCCCTTTGCGGAACAGTTTGCCCGTTTTTTTATCGTAACACTCAGGGTGGCGCTGGAAGATTTCGGTGGCAGAGATGGCCATGGGCGAATCAAGAAACACCTGCATTGCTGCTGGCAGCTGGCCACTCTCCACCCCTTCACGGAAGGCGTATAGAATCTCTTGGGTGCGCTCCAGAGCAAAGCTGGGGATAATCACATTGCCACCCCGCTGAAAAGTGTCGGAAACCGCCTCATATAGCTCATCAATTGAGGGTTGCAGCTGCTTGTGCAAGCGATCACCGTAGGTGCTCTCCATCACCACCACATCCGCTTGGGGTGGCGGTGCCGAATCACGCAGAATAGCCCGATTGCTGTAACCCAAATCACCTGAGAACAGCACCCGCCGCTGCTCTCCGCCCTCCTCCAGCTCTAACAGTACGCAAGCAGAGCCAAGAATATGCCCGGCATCGATAAACGTAGCCCGAATATTCTCACCCAGCCGCAACGGCTTTCCGTATTGTGCACTGCGTCCAAAGTAGTCCAGGCTATTCAACGCATCCAGCAATGTATAAAGCGGGGCAATTTGCTCGCCCTTTTGTCCATGACGAGCCGCCTTGCGTGACTGCCACTGAGCCTCCTGCTCCTGAAGATTTGCAGAGTCCAACATCACCAGTCTAGCCAGTTCACGACTGGCCGAGGTGGTGATAATTTCACCTCTGAAACCCTGCTGAACCAGTAATGGAATGCGTCCACAGTGGTCAAGATGAGCATGGGTCAGCAGTAGATAATCCACCGCTGCCGGATCAAAGCCGAAGGGTTTGCGGTTCTCCTCGCGCAGTTCGTGCCCCCCTTGATAGAGGCCACAATCGATCAACACCTGCTTATCACCACACTGCACCAAGTGACAAGAGCCAGTAACACCACGGTCAGCACCGTGAAAGGAAATATTCATCCGCTACTCCTTCGTGTTGGTATTATTCAGCAGTGGCTTACCACTGGCCCGGTGCCAGTCTTGAATACCCTGCCAAATTTCATCGGCTGTTTCGGCGTACCAAAACAGCTCTCGATCCTCTGCATCAATCACCCCTTCATCCACCAGAAAATCTACATTAACTGCCTGTCGCCAGAAAGACTCCCCCACCAGTACCACCGGCAATGGCGCAATACTGCGGGTTTGAATCAGCGTCAAGGTTTCAAATAACTCATCCAGTGTGCCGTAGCCTCCGGGGAAGGCCACCAGTGCCTTGGCGCGTTTAACAAAGTGCAGCTTTCGCATCGAAAAGTAGTGGAATCTGAAACAGAGGTCAGGGGTAATGTAGGGGTTGGGATACTGCTCATGGGGCAGGGTGATATTAAGACCGATGGATTTAGCACCCACATCAAAAGCCCCCCGATTTGCCGCCTCCATAATGCCCGGCCCGCCGCCAGTTACCAGCGTCACCTTGCAATCATCCGGCCCTCTCCCCGAGGTTGCAACCAGACGACCAAATCGCCGCGCCTCGTGATAATAGCGACTCTTCGCCTGAATAGAGCGCGCCACATTCAGACGCTGTTGAAGCACTTTACTCTTTGGATCAGCAAGCAGCGCCTGCTGCAACGCATCCACCTTGCGCAAGGCCGCCTCCGGCTCTTGCAAGCGGGTACCGCCAAATACTACAATTGTGTGCTCAACACCTTGCTGTTGCAGCAGCAATTCGGGCTTAAGATAGTCGAGTTGCAAACGCACACCCCGAGTGGCATCCAGCCCCAAGAACTCCACATCCTGATCCCCTTGGCGATAGCCAGGACTGGCCATAATTGCCTCAACCCGTGCAGCCGCCTGCGGATCATCTTGCCACGCTTTAGGTGCATGCCACGGCAGCGGTTCACGCCGCTCATCACAACGTGCAGGCGTGGGAACAGCGGACGAAATACCTTTTTTTGAAACACCCATCGCAACAGTTTCCATTAACACCAAGAGTGCTATAGTGCACCCTCTCTCAAGTACAATCTGTCACCTGAGTTACACTCATCAAAAAGAGATTGTGCATCTTGAGATGCTTTACATGATTTCTATTTAAAAAGGCATATAGATGATCACTTCCCATGGAGAGACCCCAGCGCTTGACCCACGCTGGGGCGAAAATACACCCACCCACGACCCACAGGTACTGGCTCACTTTGAGCCACGCCACAGCGATATTCTCATCACCACCGCACCCAAATCAGGGACAACCTGGATGCAACAAATATTGCACCAGCTACGCAGCGGCGGCGACACCCACTTCAGCTCCATCAACGATGTCGTACCGTGGCTGGAGAAGCCAAACGCTCATCAGACATGGCAACAACGGCTGCAACAGTTTGCAGAACTGCCCGATCCGCGTATTTTCAAAACCCACTGCACCGCCGAACAGACCCCCGGCATTGATCGCGTCAATATCATTCTCTCATCACGCGACCCCCGTGACTGCTGTGTCAGCATGTATCACCACATTCTCAATATGACAGAGGCCACCCGCGCACAAACAGGCATACCCTACCCACCATCATTCGATCAACATGTCGAACAGTGGCTCGCTGGCGGCGCATGGTATCGCAACATCAAAAGCTGGTGGCCCTATTACGACCACACCAATGTATTGTGGTTACGCTACCAAGATATGAAACGCGACCTCGCCACCTGCATGACGCAAATCACCGACTTTCTAAAATGGCAGATTACAGCCGAACAAAAAGCGCGTGCACTTGAATACAGCTCATTTGAGTGGATGAAGCAACATGATGAAAAGTTTTCACGCCAGGATTCGACAGATAAGCCGCTCTTCAAACCGGGACAATTTATCCGCAAAGGTGAAGTCGGCAGCCACCAGCAATTGATGACAGCAGAGCAGGAAGAACGCATCCTCAATCAGGCACACCAGTGTCTAGATAAAGATTGCCTGCGTTTTCTTGAGCTATAACGCCGTCAACCCAGGGGTGATGAAGGGGGAGTGTGGGTCACCCCGCAGGCTCAGAGGGTGCTTTCATTTTACTTTAAAATCAACAGCTTGAAAAACATACACACGCCTAACCTGAGGATTAGGATTCACATAACCCCTTGACATTGCATCTTATTCCACTACCCTACGCTCCTTGTTTTAGGTGTCCCAAGGGTATCCACCCACGGGATTAAACGGGAAGCTGGTGCGTGTTGTTACAACAGCACAATGCCAGCGCTGCCCCCGCAACGGTAAGTGAGTTAGGGCGGATCAATAGCCACTGCGTTTTTTGAACGTGGGAAGGCGATCCACCTAGGTAGAGATACCCACTCATGAGCCCGGAGACCGGCCTGAAATGATTTGTTAGCGTTGCGGAGGGCAATGTTGCGGCTTTCAGGTTTTTTCCGAATCCGTTTTTTATCTTCCTCTGCACTCGCTGTTATCTAATTGAATTGATGCGCGGGCGTGCGCATTATGAGGAAGTTTAACCATGAAAAAACAGCCACTATTACTTGGTAGCGTGCTGCTATTAAGCATCCAGGCAGCCTTAGCCACCCCAGCTATCGAACTTGAAACCATTACAGTCACCGCTACCCGCACAGCACAAACCGCTGATGAAACGCTGGCCTCAGTAACCGTCATTGACCGCCAAGAAATTGAACGCCGACAGGCTCAATCCGTGCAAGATGTATTGCGCGGTGTGGTTGGCATTAGCTTTGGCAACAGCGGCGGGGCAGGCAAAGCCACTTCTTTATACATGCGGGGCACAGGATCCAGCCATGTACTGGTATTGATTGATGGCATCAAAGTTGGCTCCGCAACGCTTGGCTCAACCCCATTCCAGCATCTACCTATTGATCAAATAGAGCGCATTGAAATCGTTCGTGGCCCACGCTCCAGCCTTTATGGCTCAGAGGCTATTGGTGGTGTTATTCAAATATTCACCCGCAAAGCGAGTACAGCGGGTCCAGCCAAACCGTTTATCACGCTGGGTGCAGGCAGTTATGGCTACTCTAATGCCAGCATCGGTGCCTCAGGACGTGGTGAAAATAGTTGGTTTAGCGTTAGCGCCAGTGGTACATCTGTCGATGGCTTTAGTGCAACTAAAGAAGGCACCGTATCGTGTGGCTGGCAGTGTTTGACAACAGAAGCGGATAAAGACGGTAACCGCAATCTCTCGGGTTCTATTCGTGCAGGCTATCAATTTGAAGATGGGCTTGAAGTAGAGAGTCATATTTTACGCTCTACTAACAAAACTCAATACGACGGCGGTGCGTTTTCTGGCAATGAATCTGAATCAGTTCAACAAGTCTTTGGTGGCACACTGCGTCTAGCACCCACCGAAATTTGGCAATTTAGCCTTAGCGGCGGTCGCAGCTTAGATGAGTCGAGTACATTTAAAGACGGGGTTTATATCGGTCGCATCAACACTCAACGCGATACAATTTCTTTGCAAAATAACTTTTTTATTACTGAGAATCACATCGTCACCCTCGGTACGGATTATCAGAATGACCGCGTTGATAGCAACACGGCTTACGCGGTTACCTCACGCCGCACCCAAGGAGTATTCAGCCAATATCAAGGCACTTTTGGCGCTAACGATGTTGAACTCAGCGTTCGCCGTGATAACAATGAACAATTCGATAAACAGACCACTGTTGGCGCGGCTTGGGGGTACACCTTCAACAAAAATCTGCGCTTCACAACAAGCTACGGCACAGCCTTTAAAGCACCGACATTCAATGATCTTTATTGGCCGGGTTACGGCAATGCGAATCTAAAACCAGAAAAATCACGCGCTAAAGAGCTAGGCCTAAGCGGCAGCCCGACTTGGGGCGACTGGTCTGTTAACGTTTATGAAAATCGTGTTGAACAATTGATCGCCTACGATGCCAGCACCTTTGCACCCGGTAACATTGAACAGGCGCTTATTCGGGGCATAGAAGCCACCGTCACAACACAAATTAAAGGCTGGGATTTCAGTACCCAGCTTTCACTGCTTGACCCAAAAAATATATCAGTAGGGGCAAATAACAATAATGTCCTGGCACGACGCACTAAAGAGTCGTTACGCTTCACCATGGATCGTCAGTTTGATGAAATTAGTGTTGGTGCAACGCTACTGGCAGAAGGCAAGCGCTATGATGACCTGGCCAATACAATTAAAAACAGTGGCTACGCTACCATTGACTTACGCGCAGGCTATCGATTGACAGAGGCATGGCAACTGCAAATGCGTATCGAAAATTTGCTAGACAAAGAATACACCACTATCGCGGATTACAATCAAGCCGGCCGTGGTATTTATGTAACGCTGCGTTATCAGCCCTAATAACTTAAAACCCAGTGGAGAAACGGATCATGTTAATACTCTCTCAGCGCACACAGTTGATCATTGCCGCGGCATTAGTACTGCTGCTGATTATTACCCGAGGGCATCACTTTGCTGGCCTGCATAACCTGCCGAGTGCCAGTACGGCGGTTTTTTTGCTTGCAGGTATCTATCTGCGCCCTGCCTGGGTCTTCCCGGCACTGCTGACCATCGCAGGGGGGCTCGATTTTGCTGCGGTCACCTGGGGCGGTGTTTCCAATTTTTGCGTCAGCCCGGCCTACCCCTTGCTGATACCGGCCTACGCCGCACTCTGGTTAGCCGGACGCTGGTATGCCAAGCATTACCATTTTGAGTGGCGGACGCTGTTGCCGCTATTTGCTGCCATGCTGGTAGGTGCGGTGGTCTGTGAACTATTTTCCAGCGGTGGGTTTTACTTTCTCTCGGGTCAATTTACTGACACCACGTTAGTGGAGTTTGGCGGGCGATTTGCCACGTACTTCCCCTTTTCGCTACAATCAATTGTTTTCTATACTGCTCTTGCTACCGTGATACATATCATCTTTACACTACTGCGCGGTGTTAGCGGGCAACGGGGATCAGTGCAAAGCTAATGAGCACAGCAGACCGGAGTCAACGCCATCAAGACGAGAGATAAGGGGGAGAAGAGACAACTAAAAGCGAACAAATGCAATATTAACTCCATACTCCCAATCCTCAGACAGAAAGGCAAAATAACGAAGAGTTGGGGCAAAAGATGAATAGGCTGAAGAGTGACGAAAAATCAATTTTAATCACTGGTTGCTCCAGTGGAATCGGCCTTGCTGCCGCACAAGCACTGCACCAGAGAGGCTACAAGGTCTTTGCCAGTGTCCGCAAAGAGAAAGATATTCCACTGCTCGAAAACAGCGGAATACGCTGTCTGCAACTCGATCTTGATGATTCTGAGTCGATCAAGCAGGCATTAAAACAGCTACTGCAAGAGAGCGGCGGTACGCTGTATGCGCTTTTCAGTAATGGTGCCTACGGGCAACCCGGAGCCGTTGAAGATATCAGCCGTAACACCCTGCGCAAACAGTTTGAAACCAACCTGTTTGGCACCCATGAACTCACCTGCCGCGTGGTTAAAATAATGCGTCGCCAAGGGTATGGGCGCATTATTCAAAACAGCTCGGTGCTTGGTTTTGCATCATTCCCCTTCAGGGGTGCCTACAATGCCAGTAAACATGCACTGGAAGGGCTAACCGATACCCTGCGCATGGAGCTAAAGGGGAGTGGGATACAGGTCTCACTGATTGAGCCTGGGCCGATTCAAAGCCAGTTTAGAAAAAATGCCCACGCCGCCTTCAAAGAGAACATTGTCGTTGAGCAGAGTTATTTTAAAGCCTACTACCTCGCGGTAGAGCGCCGCTTGGCCCGACATGACGACAAAGGGATGTTTACACTCAGTGAAGAGGCGGTGGTTAAAAAGCTACTACACGCCCTGGAGAGCAAACGGGCAAAACCACGCTACTATGTAACCTTTCCTACCTATCTGTTTGGCTATCTCAAACGCCTGCTCTCCACCCGCTTTTTGGATCGCATTTTATTAGCGGCCTCAAAAAGCGAAAACAGCTAAGCACGCCTATAAGGTTGCAACTAAAGTATTAATAGCCTGAGCCGATCAACAGCCCAAGTATTCAGCTTAATGCTGAACAAAGAATCACCCTTCCCCCTCCAAGGAGCACCCAGAAAATGAGCAACAACCCTTTAGTACAGCTGGCCGATTTTGATCAAAGCCCATGGTATGACAATATCCAGCGCTCGATGATTAAAAAGGGTGAACTCGCTCGTTTGATCAGTGAGGATGGCCTGAAAGGGATGACCTCCAACCCGGCTATTTTTCAAAAAGCGATCATGGGCAGTGACGACTACGATGAAACACTCAAAGCCTTACTGGATAAAAACCCAGATCAAGATGCCAAAGCACTCTTTTACCATCTGGCCATTGAAGATATTCAGATGGCCGCAGATGCTTTCAAAGGGGTATATGAGGCGACAAAAGGGAAGGATGGTTACGTCAGTCTTGAAGTCTCCCCCGATCTTGCCGCAGACACTAAAGCATCCATTGCCGAAGCGCTGGAGCTGGTAAAGCGAATTGATCGAAAAAACCTGATGATCAAAGTGCCCGCCACTCTTGAGGGGCTGCCGGTCATTGAGGCACTGACCGCTGAAGGGGTTAATGTCAATGCCACTCTGCTCTTTTCCGTGGCCCGTTATCTTGCCGTTAACGATGCCTATATAAAGGGTCTGGAAAAACGCCTCGCTGCGGGAAAGCCCATTAACAACATCGCCTCCGTCGCCAGCTTTTTTGTTAGCCGGGTAGATAGCGCGGTTGATGCGGCACTGGAAAAAACAGCCGCAGAGACCAGCCAACTAACCAGCAAAGCGGCGGTTGCCAATGCCAAAGTGGCCTATCAGGGCTTTAAATCATTCTACTCTTCGCCACGTTTTGCGCCACTAAAAGCGGCAGGAGCGCAACCACAACGGCTGCTTTGGGCATCAACCGGCATTAAGAATCCGGCTCTAAAAGAGACCTTCTATATTGACGAGTTGATTGGTCAACAGACCGTGACCACCATTCCGCCAGCCACCTTCGATGCTTTCCGCTCTGAGGGTATTGCCGCTGAAACTCTGGAGAAGGGGCTAGGCCAAGCAGAAGCGGTGTTATCACAACTGGCCGCGCTAAAAATTGACCTCACCACCATCACTGACGAACTGGAAGCGCAAGGTGTCAAACTGTTTGCAGATGCCTTTGATCAGCTACTCAGCGCCATTGATGATAAGAAACAGAGTTTGGTATAGCGCATCCCACGATTCATACTTCCTGCCCCAGCGGTGTTAAAACTAATCTCAACCCCTCTGAAACAGAGGGGTTGATCTTACGGCATAAAGTCTAATCCAGCGCCCCACCACAACTACTCCCCTGCCCTGCGGTACAAGCGTAACAGTGGTCACGCACGGTGATAGGTTCGCCTTCCAGACTAGCTTTAGTGAGTTCGGTGAGGTGTAGAGGCCTCCCAGCGCCACAACCAACCGGTAGGCCAAGCATCTGATTAAAATCACAATCGTAAAGATACCCCTGCCAATCAACGCTCAACAGGGTACGACACATCACAGATTCAAGGTTATTTTCACTGAATGATTTTTGTAGCAGATCCATATAGGGGTCAAACTGCCCCGTTGAGAGCAGCAGGCTACCAAAACGTTTGACCGGCATATTAGTTAAGGTAAATAGCTGATTAAAACAGATGCCATAGCGCTGCCACAGCGCCTCTTTATAGGCCTCTTCCAACGACGCTTGCGGTGGGGGTAATACCGCCGTCTGCGGATTGTAGACAAGATTAAGCCGCAACGACGAACCGTCAACCCCATAACCCAGTGCATTTAATTTCAGCAACCCCTGAATACTATCAGTGAAGGTTCCTTTACCCCGCTGGGCATCCACATTATCTTCCAGATAGCAGGGTAATGATGCGACCACTTCCACCTGATGTTGCGCTAAAAACTCGGCTAATGACGCTTGGTCTGGCTCTTGTAATATCGTCAGATTACAGCGGTCGATCACTGTTACCCCCCGCTTTCGCGCCTCGCTCACTAGGTATCGAAAGTGGTCATTCAACTCCGGCGCGCCCCCCGTCAGGTCCAGCGTTTTAATCTTATTGCTATCAATCAGCTTTAAGAGTTGGTCAATGGTTTCGCGATCCATCGCTTCACTGCGCGTTGGCCCCGCATTGACATGGCAGTGCAAACATTGCTGATTACAGCGATAACCGAGGTTAACCTGTAGTATTTGCAACGCGCTGCGCCGAATCGCAGGAAAGGCGCGTTTAGCCAATAGCGGTAATGTTTCCAGCATGGTGACCCTTTAATTTCAATCTAAAAATAAGATCAGGAGAAGAGGAGAGAGCAATTATCTGTTTGAGAGGGAGAAGCGAGCTTATTAAGCGAAACCGCTTCGAAAAGAGCGTCGAAAATCATGCAACTATCGCGGTTTTTAGAGTAAAAAGAAGCGTTTTATTCGGTGCAGAACCAATCTAGGAGGCTGTCGGACTTAGGATGAAGCTACTGCAAAAAGCCCATTTTTTCGATCCTTTTCGTTGAATATGCCCAGCATTCGTCTCAAACGATCAAAAAATGGACTCAAAATAGCCTTCCCTCGCCACGACCACCTAAGTCCGAGAGCCTCCTAGCGGACTAAGACCCCAAAGAGTTTCTATTCCGGGGTCTCTACTTGCAGGTTATTTGTGGTGGCAAAGTTGATCAGGAAAGCGTAGAGCATTGGCTCTTCACTCTCCAGAGAGGGATCAATCACCACGCAGTTAATACCGTCGATCAGCGCCATTTTAACCTTGGGGTTATAAATAAGGCGACCACCACGACCTGGCTTGGATACGGCGTTGGTGAGGCGAGTTGCCCAATCGCTGGGCCGGAACTTAGCCCCTTCCTGGGTAACACCCTTTATTACAATCTTCTTTTCCTGATCGATCATTTTGTTCTTTTTACCCGCCTGTGCGATTAACTGAAGTGTGCTCAAATAATCTCTGATTAAGTCTAGATGAGTTTAGGCTGAGCCGAAATTGTTCTCATTTGTTCCGAAATACGCAGTGATAGTTGTTCTATTGGTGCGATTTTCGGGATAAATGAGGGCGATTTCAGCCCGCACAAAACATTCATGACTTGATCAGAGCTTCCTAAAACAGCCACTAAACTATGGAGTATACATCGTCATTCTTAAAATTATATTTACTACTTCTTTTATTTATTTATCTGCTTATTAAAAGTGTGACAAATAGCACGTTTTAAAAGGAAGCTCTGATTAAGCCTGGGTGAATTTAGGCTGAGAGAAAATTTCTCTCAGCGTAAAATATTCATAACTCGATCAGAGCTTCCTAAGGGCCTAACCGACCCATTTTCGGGCATTACGGAACATGCGAAGCCACGGCCCATCTTCACCCCACTCATCAGGGTGCCATGAGTGCTGTGCGGTACGAAACACCCGCTCCGGGTGCGGCATCATGATGGTAAAACGACCATCTGTAGAGCTGACACCGGCAATACCCAGCGGTGATCCATTCGGGTTCATGGGGTAGTGCTCGGTCGCCTGTCCGTAGTTATCAATATATCGTAATCCGACAACTCCCGCTGCCATCGCCTGTTCAGCGCTGGTACCTGCCCTAAATTGAGCTTGCCCCTCGCCATGAGCAACGGCAATGGGCATACGAGAACCCGCCATTCCTTGCAGAAAAAGTGAGTTGCTTTTCATCACTTCAACCAGGGTGAAGCGAGCTTCGAACTGTTCCGATTGATTGCGCACCAAGTGAGGCCACAGATCAGCACCGTGAATCAGTGAGTGCAGATTAGAGAACATCTGACAGCCGTTGCAGACACCCAGTCCAAAGCTATCTTCGCGCATAAAGAAAGCGGAAAATTCATCCCGGGCACGGTTGTTATGCAGTATTGATTTGGCCCAGCCACCCCCCGCACCCAAAACATCACCATAAGAGAAGCCGCCACAAGCCACCAACCCTTTAAACTCAGTCAGTGAAACTCGGCCTGCAATGATGTCGCTCATATGGAGATCTACCGCTGAGAAACCGGCACGATCAAAAGCGGCTGCCATCTCAACTTGCCCATTGACCCCTTGCTCACGCAGCACCGCTACGCGAGGTTTAATACCAGTGGCAATATAGGGCGCTGCGATATTTTCATTAATATCGAAACTCAGGTTAACCTGTAGCCCAGGATCATTGACATCCAGTAGACGCTCATACGCTTGCTCAGCACACGCGGGGTTGTCACGTAATTTTTGTAAGTTATAGCTGGTCTCGGACCAAGCACGGTGGAGCGCGGATCGACTTTCACTGAGTACCGCCTTACCCCCGTGGAAAAATTCGATATTGTCATGGTCAGCCACACTGCCAATAACGGTACTGTAACGACCCAGGCCCGCATCGTGCAGCACCTTCAAAACCTCATCGGTGTCGGTGTGGCGAACCTGAATCACCGCTCCCAGCTCTTCATTAAACAGCGCGGCTACCGCATCATCACCCAGATCATTCAGCAGTATCTGCACACCGGTATGACCGGCAAAGGCCATTTCGGTTACTGTGGCGAACAACCCCCCATCAGAGCGATCATGATAAGCCAATAGTTTGCTGTCACCATTCAACCTCTGAATCGCATCAAAAAAATGTTTCAACGACAACGCATCATCCAGATCAGCGGGGTGGTGCCCTATCTGTCGATAAACCTGGGTCAGTGCCGTAGCACCGATGCGGTTTTTCCCTTTGCCTAGATCAATCAAAATCAGATCACTGTCACCTTGATCGGTGCGTAACTGAGGGGTGAGGGTTTTACGCACATCACTCACCGGAGCAAAAGCGGATATGACCAATGAGAGTGGTGAGGTGACCGAACGGGTTTCACCCTCTTGATCCCACACTGTCTTCATCGACATAGAGTCTTTACCCACCGGAATGGTCAATTCAAGCTCAGCACACAGCTCCATGCCCACCGCTTTTACCGCCGCATAAAGGCCCGCATCTTCACCCGGGTGACCCGCTGCTGCCATCCAGTTGGCAGAGAGCTTAATATCATTCAACTTATTGATCTTAGCAGCAGCTACATTGGTGATCGCCTCGCCGACGGCCATGCGCGCCGATGCAGCGTGGTGCAAAATAGCGGCAGGCGTTCGCTCCCCTACCGACATCGCTTCGCCAGTATAGACATCATAACTGGCCGCAGTCACCGCCACATCAGCAACCGGCACCTGCCATGGCCCCACCATTTGATCACGGGCAACCAAACCGGTAATCGAGCGGTCACCGATGGTGATCAAAAAACTTTTGTCCGCAACGGATGGCAGGCGCAACACACGGTAAGCGGCTTCTTTTATGTTGATATTACGGGTATCAAAGTCACGCTTTTGGAACGGTGCGTGTTTCACATCGCGTAACATTTTGGGTGGTTTACCCAGCAGCACCTCCATGGGCATATCGACGGGCGTGTTATCAAAGTGAGCATCCCCCACCCTTAAATGACGTGCTTCTGTGGCTTCGCCTATTACCGCATGTGGGCAGCGTTCACGCTCACAAATGGCCTTGAACAGAGCAAGATCACCCTCATCGATTGCCAGCACATAACGCTCTTGAGACTCATTGCACCAGATCGCCATCGGCGGCATACCCGGCTCATCATTCGGCACCGCACGCAGCTCAAAGTTTGCACCACGACCCGCATCATTCACCAGCTCTGGCATTGCGTTGGAGAGGCCACCGGCACCCACATCATGAATCGAGATAATGGGGTTATTTCCCTCCATCTGCCAACAGCGATCAATCACCTCCTGACAGCGACGCTCAATCTCCGGGTTGGCGCGCTGCACCGATGCAAAGTCCAAATCTTCTGACGACTCACCACTGGCGACCGATGAGGCCGCACTACCACCCAAGCCGATCAACATGGCCGGGCCACCCAGCACCACCAGCTGCGCACCGGCAGGAATAATCTGCTTTTCAACATGATCATCACGAATATTACCCAAACCACCGGCCAGCATAATCGGCTTGTGATAACCCCGCACTTCATCACCATTCGGGCCCGGCACTCGCTCTTCATAGGTGCGAAAATAGCCACACAGATTCGGGCGACCAAACTCGTTATTATAGGCCGCGCCACCCAGTGGGCCATCGATCATAATATCCAGTGCGCTGACAATACGCTCAGGCTTGCCAAAATCCTCTTCCCATGGCTGCTCTGCACCGGGAATACGCAAATTAGAGACACTAAAGCCCGTCATACCCGCCTTCGGCTTAGAGCCACGACCGGTTGCACCCTCATCACGAATCTCCCCCCCCGAACCCGTTGCCGCACCCGAAAAAGGTGAGATAGCCGTGGGGTGGTTGTGGGTCTCTACCTTCATCAGAATATGCAGATCTTGCTCGCGGTAGCGGTAGGTTTTATCTTCGGAATTGGGGTAAAAACGCCCCGCCCGACTGCCCCGAATCACAGAGGAGTTATCGCTATAAGCGGACAACACACCCTCCGAGTAGTTTTCGTGGGTGTTACGGATCATCCCGAACAGCGATTTATCTTCTCTTTCACCATCAATAATCCAATCCGCATTGAATATTTTATGGCGACAATGTTCAGAGTTTGCCTGGGCAAACATCATCAGCTCAATATCGTTCGGGTTGCGCTGCAACCCCTTGAAGTTCTCAACCAGATAGTCGATCTCATCTTCCGCAAGCGCTAAGCCCAGCTCACGGTTAGCCACCGCCAAGGCATCACGACCGCCACCCAAAATATCAACCGAACTCATCGGCTGCGGCTCTGCCACCGAAAACAGTGCCTCGGCATCGGCAAACTCTTCGATCACCATTTCAGTCATACGGTCATGGATTAAGGGCTTAATCACATCCATTTCATCACGGCTAAGGGCGCTACCATTGGTTTTAACAAAACTAAAGCAGCAGCCGCGCTCAATGCGCTTAATAGCAATCAAACCGCAGTTATGAGCAATATCGGTGGCTTTAGTCGCCCAAGGAGAGATGGTACCCACACGTGGGATCACCACCAACATATGGCCCTCGCGCTCATCCTGCTGTGCCTCGGGGCCATAGCTCAAAACCTCACCTAAGGTCTGCTGCTCCTGCTCCGTCAACGTGCGCTCAAGCGCAACAAAGTGAACAAACTCAGCCGCAACCGCCTTTATCTCAGGCAACTGAGTTTGAAGGGCGCTAAGAAGCTTATCCAGGCGAAAAGCGGAAAGGGCTGGGCAACCACGTAATTGCAGCATTATCTGTCTCTTTAATAGATCACTCGAAAAGGTGGGCCATTCTACGACAAAACCCCACCCTCTCTCCAGCAATAGATGGCTATATCGCTGTATTAAGGTGCTCCCTTTAAAATTGCGCCCTGCAGTTGCTAGAAATACTTTGATTTTCGGTCACTATTCAACGTGTTTAGATTTTGCTTCAAATCGAGGCAAAAAATGAATACGCTGAAGTAGTTACTGCGGATAAAACATTGGGATATGGGAGGGGGGTCGCACTCTACTCGATTTAAAAAAAAATATCGGGTATGGTTTGGTGATCGTAGCTCCCCCAAAAATAGCGCCCTTACGGAATTCCCCCACTCTACTTCCAACCGAACAGACATGACATTAAATACAAAAACTGAGCAATATCAGCTTGATGAACAGTGGATGGCGCAAGCGATACAGCTTGCCAGCCGTGCAGAAACGGAGGGTGAAGTACCCATCGGGGCGGTGGCTGTTTACGAGGGTGAGGTGGTTGGGCGAGGTTGGAATCGCTCTATCTCCACCCACGACCCTGCTGCACATGCCGAAATTATGGCGCTGCGTGAAGCGGGGCAAACCATCAAAAATTACCGCCTTTGTGATGTCACGCTCTATGTCACCCTTGAGCCTTGTGCGATGTGCGCCGGAGCGATGTTGCATGCGCGTATTGCCCGTTTAGTGGTCGGTGCCAGTGACCCCAAAACTGGTGCGGCAGGTTCGGTATTGAATGTGCTTGAAGGCAAGCACACCTTTCACCAAGTTGTGGTCGAAAAGGGGCTACTCGCCAAAGCGTGTTCGGCGCAGTTACGCCAATTCTTCAGAGATCGTCGCGCCGCCTCAAAATCAAAGTTGAAGTGAGCCTGACTATGAACGGTATATAATTTAAAGCCACCCAACCTACGACTTGGCGACCACGCTACCAGCCGCTCTTTTTTGCCAAACATACCACTTTGCCGCACAATAGATGTTTTACCGAGTATCGATACCTACCACCATGAATCTACATGAATTTCAAGCCAAGAGTCTATTTCGGGAAGCGGGCATTCCGCTGCCGTTTGGTGAGGTGGTAGAGAGCGCTTCTGCGGCGGTTGAGGCGGCGGGTCGCCTAGGTGGCCAGCAGTGGATTGTTAAGGCGCAGGTACACGCGGGTGCGCGAGCCGCAGCGGGTGGTGTGCGCTGTTTTAGTGACCTGGAAAAGTTACGCCGTTATGCCGAAGGGATGTTGGGTGAGCGTTTGATTACCACCGAAAATGCCCCGGATGGTCAGCCGGTCAATCACCTTTTGGTCGAGCAGCCTTGTGCGATAAAAAAAGGGTATTGTTTAAATCTTATGTTTGACCCTCAACGGGGAGAGGTAATCTTTCAGGGCGGGGAATTGACCTCTGTTGAGGGCTCTTACGCCCCCCCTTCCAGCGCCCTATTTCGTGTCGGAGTAAATCGATTTTCCGGATTACAAAACTTCCAAAGTCGACAACTTGCGGTCGCAATGGGTGTTGATAAGGCACTCTGGCCACCGTTTTTCCACTTAACTCATACCCTGTATCAGCTGTTTATAGAGAAAGATCTGCTGCTGATTGAGGTTGATACCTTGGTGGAGAGTGAGCTTGGGGAGATGATGGTACTAAATGCCCGGGTTCAGGTTGATGATAATGCCCTTTATCGGCAGCCTCAGTTGGCGCAACTGGAAGATTTGAGTCAGGATGATTTTCATCATGATCACACCCATAGCCACGGCCTCGGCTTTATCTCCATGGAGGGTGATATTAGCTGCATTGTGAATGGCACTGGCCTTGCGCTGGCGACACTGGATATGATTCAGCTAAAAGGTGGCCAAGTGGCCAACATTATTGATGTCAATAACGAGGTCAGCATTGAAACACTGGCTGAAGCGTGTGGCTTTGTTTGGCAAAAAGAGCACTGTAAAAGTATTTTAATTAATATTGTGGGTGGCATTGTGCAGTGCAATATTGTCGCCGCCGGTGTACTTGAGGCGATGCGCCGATACGGCGTGAATTGCCCCGTGGTCGCACGGATAGAGGGTAGCCTTGTTGAAGAGGCAAAACTCCTGTTCACACAGGCCGAGCAACGGGTTGCTGTTGTTCAAGCTCTGGATGATGCCATCGTCGCCGCAGTTAAGGCGGTGGACTCATAATGGCTATTTTAGCCGACAAAAACAGCCGGGTTATTTGCCAAGGCATGACCGGCACCGAGGGCTCCCACCACGCCGCCCAATGCATCGCCTATGGCACCAATCTGGTGGCCGGTATAACACCCGGAAGGGGCGGCGAGAGGCACCTTGGTCGGCCAATATTCGACACTGTTAATGAGGCTATTGAGGCGACCAACGCCAACGCCTCGATGATTTTCGTCCCTCCTTTGCAAGCAGCGGACGCTATTTTAGAGGCGGCCGATGCGGGGATAAAAACCATTGTCTGTATCACCCGGGGCATTCCCGCCCATGACATGGTAAAGGTGAAAGCAACTATCCGTGGGTGCGGGGTTAATTTGATTGGCCCTAATTGCCCCGGAATCATCACCTCTGAGGAAACCAAGCTGGGTATCATGCCCAGCACCATCCACAAAAAAGGGATTATTGGCATCGTTTCCCGTGCGGATAGCCTCACCTATGAAGCGGTGATGCAAACCAGCCGGATCGGGCTGGGGCAAACCACCACAGTCGGCATTGGCAGTGACTTTGTCATGGGGATGGATTTCATTGATGTGATTAAGCTTTTTGAACGCGACCGACGCACCAAAGGGATTATTCTGGTGGGTGAGATAGGCGGCGACCTTGAGGAGCGTACCGCGCAATATATAGCGGATGAGGTGCGCAAACCAATATTGAGTTATATCGCCGGAGTCATGGCACCACCTGGTAAATATATTGGCGGAGTCGGCATGATTCAGAGTAGTGGCGTTGGCAGTGCAGCCTATAAGTGTGCGGTACTTGCTGAAGCTGGAGTGCAAATTGTACAGAGTCCAACTGAGTTAGGGCCGCGTATGCTGGAGTTTTTTGAAGGTTAACTAATGGCACGGCAGAGTAAAAAACTACGCATCGTAATGGGGCAGCTCAATATGTTGGTCGGTGACGTAGAGGGCAATGTTACCCGACTGGTCGATGCGGCGACACGCGCACGGGATGAGTTAAATGCAGATTTGATTCTATTTCCGGAGTTGGCACTTACCGGCTATCCGCCGGAAGATCTGCTGTTGCGTGCGGGACTGTATGAACGCATTAACCTCGGGCTTGAGCGCTTGCAACAGGAAATTATTGGTATCACCGCGATTGTCGGCTACCCGCAGCAGCTCAACGGCCACACCTATAATGCGCTCTCTGCCATTACCGAGGGTGCCATTTTGGCCACTACCTATAAACGGTTTTTGCCAAATTATGGTGTTTTTGACGAAAAGCGCTATTTTGCATCGGCTACCCAGCCTCCCGCAATCATTGAGGTGAATGATTTTCAATTGGCACTGCTGATCTGTGAAGATATGTGGCATGTCGAACCGGCCGCTGAAGCGGTCGCGCAAGGTGCTGAGCTGCTATTGGTGGCCAACGCCTCCCCCTATCATATTGCCAAGGGCGATGAGCGCATCAAAGTGGCTCGGCAGCGCGCTCGAGAAACAGCATCCCCCATTGTCTACACCAACTTAATCGGCGGCCAGGATGAGCTGGTTTTTGATGGTGGATCGTTTGTTGTGGATGCTCAAGGGGACCTGCAACAACAGCTGCCTTTCTTTGAAGAGGGGCTATTTGTAGCTGAGTTTTCTCATACCCACGATGGCATCACCACCCAACGCGGCATCAGCCAGCCGACCTTTCGTGAAGAGCGTAATATCTATCGTGCTCTGGTACTTGGAGTGCGAGATTATATCGAAAAAAACGGTTTTAGCGGTGCAGTGCTCGGGCTTTCGGGTGGCATTGACTCTGCATTGACGCTGGCGATCGCGGTGGATGCCATTGGCGCTGATCGTGTTGAAGCGGTGATGATGCCGTCACGCTACACCGCTAACATGAGCCTTGAGGATGCCTCCGAAGAGGCAGTGACGCTGGGTGTCGATTACCGCGTGATCACTATCGAGCCGCTTTACGATGCTTTTATCTCCAGCCTGGCGGATGAGTTTGCCGGTTTGCCAGCAGATACCACCGAAGAGAACCTGCAAGCACGCTGCCGCGGGGTGCTGCTGATGGCCATCTCCAATAAGAAAGGGAAAATCGTCTTAACCACTGGCAATAAAAGTGAGATGGCGGTGGGCTATGCCACGCTTTATGGTGATATGGCGGGTGGCTTTGCGGTGTTAAAAGATGTACCAAAGATGTTGGTGTACCGCCTATCTGAATATCGCAATTCACTTTCTGAGGTCATTCCCCAGCGGGTCATCGACCGCCCACCCTCTGCGGAGCTGGCAGCGGATCAAAAAGATCAAGATAGCCTGCCGCCCTACCCTATTCTGGATGCTATTTTAGAGCGTTATGTGGAGCAAGAGCAGTGTATAGAAGAGATTATTGCAGCGGGCTTTGAAGAGCAGACGGTGAAGCGGGTTGTTCGCCTAGTTGATCTCAACGAATACAAACGCCGCCAAGCAGCCCCTGGGGTGCGCATCACACAACGGGCATTTGGTCGTGATCGGCGTTACCCAATCACCTCAGCTTATAATCGCCGACACCGTTGACCTGGTGGGTGGGCGCTTTTACTCGCAGAGCGTAACCACCTCTTTCATCTGTCGGCGTGACGAGAGTTCAGGTAACTCGGCAGGGTAACCAATGGTCAAGATAGCCACCGGCTTCAGCCCCTCTTTTATCTTAAGCGCATCGATCAACGGCTGCTCGTCAAACTGGCCAATCCAGGCCGACCCCAGCCCTGCGGCGACCGCGGCCAATTGTGCGTATGCCGCCGCTATCGTAGTATCTTGCAGGGCGTAGAGCGCCTCACCTCGTGCTGAAAACTCACTGGCTGAGCGTTGCGGATCACTGCAAAAAACTAGGCAGAGGGGCGCTTCATTAATAAACGACTGCCCTTGTGCTGCTGCGGTAATCTCAGCACGCTGCGCCACTGATGTGACAGCATAGATATGATAAGCCTGTAGATCGCCCGCACTGGGAGCCGCACAGGCGGTCTCCAATATAGCGTGCAGCTTCTCTTGTTCTACCGGCATGTCAGCCTGATATTTACGCACTGAATGGCGATTTCGCACCGTAGCAAAAAGATCCCACATATCTTGTTATCTCCTGTTAAGCTCTGGTTAAGTGTTAGCCAATTTATCGAGCAACCCAGAAATAGCCGGGTGATCAGGGTAGTTATATTGCAATACTTTAAGTGCATCTTGAGCCAGATCAATCTGTTTCAGCAAGATATAGGCTTCTGTCATGGCCACCAGCGCATCCCCTGTTGACGGGGTACCATCAAATCTCTCCAGCACCTCTTTACTGTGATTAACAGCAGCAATATAGGCACCGCGTTCTATATAGTGCCGGGCAATATAGACTTCATTGCGCGCCAAGCTGTTACGCAGAAACAACATACGCTGCCTGGCATCGGCCACATAACGGCTACCCGGAAAGCGAGTAATCAGCTCTGAAAAGTAGTAAAACGAGCGCTGCACGGACTCCGGATCACGTTTAGCCGGATCAACTTTGAAAAGATCATCCATAAAGCTATCGCGGCTATGAAAGTGCGCTAAGCCGCGCAAGTAATAAGCATAATCAACATCAGCATGAGTGGGGTAGAGCTTGATGAAACGGTTAGCCGCAGCAATTGCCGATTCAGGGTCATTCACCTTATAGTAAGCAAACGCATTCATCAGCATCGCTTGTTGGGTGAGCGCCTCAAACGGAAAGCGACTCTCCATCATTTCGAAGTGTTCGATAGCGAAGGTATAATCCTCATGACGCAGCGAATCGACCCCCTCTTCATAGAGCCTCTCAGAACTCCAGCCTGAGGGCATATCGGCCTCCAGCGTAGCACAACCACTTAAATGCAGAGGTGCGGTGATAACAAGGATAAACAGCGCTTTTTTTATTACAAATAACAGATAATCAGACATAAATTGTTTTTAAAAACTGGCTAGTGACAATACGCTAGTGTAGTGCATCCAACGGCATGAGGAAATAGAGGGGATAAGAAAGCGACCACAAGCTACGCGCTGCGGCGAGTGCTGCAAACTCAGCTCAGGTCTAGCGCCGCAAGGAAACGCTAATCAAGTCATGAATATTTTATGCTGACTGAATAAGAGCGCTCTCAAGAGACAGCACTATCCCTTACTCGATTGATGCGTCATAATGCAGGCGAACAAACATTTATTAGGATGATAAAAAATGAACACAACAAAAACACTCCCCTTAGCACTCCTTCTGCTACTCACCTTGATTATCTCTGGCTGCGGCGGCTCAAAAATTATGCGTGTAGATGCTTCAGAAGAGCACGCCATCAGTGATCGCTGGAACAGCAAGGACTCACAACTGGTAGCCGATGAGATGATTGGCGACATGCTCTCATTCCCTTGGTTGAAGCGCTTTAACCGTGCACACCCAGGCGAACGTGCGACGATTACAATTGGCCGGATCAAGAACAAATCACACGAGCATATTCCAGTTGATATGTTTATTAATGACATCAAAAAAGCGGTTATGCGCAGTGATTTGGCTGACTTTGTTGTCAGTGGCTCAGAGCGCCAGGACCTTCGTGATGAAAAATCAGATCAGGACCTGCACGCAGCACAAGCCATTGAAGCGGGGCAAGAGCAAGCATCGACCTTTATGCTCTCTGGCTCTATCAACTCGATTGCCGATAAAGTCGGTAGAAAGTCCGTAACCGCCTACCAAATCGATTTAAAACTGATCAACGTAAAAACAAATCGTGAAGTGTGGGTAGGTCAGAAGAAAATCCAAAAAGTTGCAGAGAAATCTCTACTTGATTGGTAATCATTGATCCTCGATTTTGCAACAGCTAGCCTTAAGAAAGCTCAAGGCTAAGCTTGGATAAATTTAGGCTGGCTGAAATTGTTCTCATTTATTCTGAAATACGCAGTAATAGTTGTTCTATTGGTGAAATTTTAGGGATAAATGAGGGCGACTTCAGCCAGCATAAAATATTCATGACTTGATCAGCACCTCCTTAGGCGAACGGGCCGCCGACACACTCTCCAGCAGCCACTCTAAAACCCGCGTAAACAAAAACACCAGAGCATTGAACACCTGATTCTGAGTAGAAGCGGCGACACGCCCCTGAACGGCCAAATGCGTCAGAAACGTCTCCATCTTACTTTCCGCATCAACACACAAAGCATCACACGATTCCAACTGATGAAAGCGGACAAAGCAAGCAGCCCTGTCGCAATAAGCCCGCTCAGTATGAATTGAGTAGTGCAAGCGACGCATCAAACCACTCAACTCTGCCAGCAGTTTTTTGCCGGATACTTGGGGTGACATTGACATAATAGTCAATTACTTATAGGGTTTTATTGATCAATAACCGCCTGAATTACAAGCCAATATCAAAGTATCAAGGCGAGCTTGAGTTTTTTAAGTTATAACCAAGCGTTAATGTCTGATTTTTGCTTGAATACTGCGGGAAAATAGAGTGGATATGCCTTATACAATAAGTTATACCCTATAGGAGTAACGAATGAAAAAATATACCATGTTTACGTTCTTAGCACTTATCATCACTGGTTGTGCTACTACATATCAAGCGCCAGTCACACAGAGTAAAATTTATACTGGCAATCATAACTCTAGTAAAGGTAATTTAATGGCCAAAGCCAAAAAAATACTACTTCTAGAAGGATTTCAAATTCAATCAACAGATGATGAGGCTGGATACATTTCTACTTCATTGAAAAACTGGAAGCTTGCTCCTGAAGAAGCAAGCTGTGGAACTACAATGGGTCTTGATTACCTTAAAGATAAGCGTACGAAAACTGAAGTCGCTTTTAATGTCATCATAGATGAAACTACAATTAGTATTCGTTCAAATATTCAAGGTGAATACAAGCCTGGCGCCGTTGATCAGGACATCACATTAACCTGTGTATCCAAAGGAGTCATTGAAAAAAAGTTGGCTCAAAAAATATCCAATTAAGCATCAGGGTATAATCGGGATAGGAAGCTGCTCTAGCGGCCCCCTCCCACAGCACCGTACATACGGGTCCGTATACGGCGCCTAGCCTGCTATTCGCAGAGATACTTCATCGGGCAAATCAAATTCATATCAAGTGTCTATCGAGCCGTAGCTGGATGATGAATTTTCGGCTCGCAGGTTTGCACTCGGGCTTCTTTCAGTTGGTCGGTCACCCTTCCATCCTTGCCGTCGGCTAGTACTTTTTAAAG
>Ga0256839_1001665_pt1 | contig 26459 bp, 20 predicted proteins | sample 354166metaG_FD_185968 | JGI IMG/M metagenome (GOLD analysis project Ga0256839, IMG submission 185968) | Hydrothermal vent microbial communities from Mid Atlantic Ridge, Atlantic Ocean - 354-166 | ecosystem: Environmental > Aquatic > Marine > Hydrothermal vents | place: Atlantic Ocean: Mid... | reverse complement strand
GACCTTGTTTTACAAAAACTCTGCAACGAAATGAACCTAACCAAAACCATTTTTCCCGACTCAAATCTCGTGATTTTCTTTAAAATGGTCTCATCTTAAATCCCTTGAGGTCAGTTGTTCTGAATTTAGGAGTCCCGATGATGGGGATGACTAAATTTAATGATGAGTATAACGGAGTTAGAGAACATTATAGACAGGCTCTATTTAAGGATTAGATAGGTAATGGCAATCCAAACAAGACCTTTTAAAAAGAAAAATATAAAGCTAGCTGCTGCTACTTTTTTTATTTTACTTTTATACTTGTTTATAAACTGTCGCATACTAATCATATAAGAGTGTTTCAAAGATACTAAGATAGGTAACTATTCAGCCATTAAAGCTACCTTTTTAGCCACTAAGGCACTAAGCCTCCAAGTTTCACAAAATTTTATATGTGTTAAGTTAATACTTTGTGGTTCTTTGAGTCTTTATGTCTTGGTGGCTATGTTTTTTCGGCTGAATAGGTACTAAGATAGAGACTCTATCTTTAACCTTAAGAAAATCAGGTATTTAGTGTTTTAAATCTTTCATTATTTTATCTACATCTACCCCAAGCCCTTTGGCTATGCCCATGCCTAAAGTAGTGCTTGCTCTAAACCAATGGCATAACTGCCGATTGATAATATCATCCTTTTTAGGGCCTGAAATGCCACTCATAGCACCCACAATATTGCTGATGGCATGTTGCTTTTCCTGATCGTTCATTACTTGATCGAATAATATACCCGGTTGTGTAAAGTGGTCATCTTCATTTCGGTTACCAGCTGGGTCGTTTCTATCAAAATACCCAACTACATTACTTTCCAGCTCATACGGCTGTCCTTTATAGTTTTCATCTTCCTGCAAGCCATCAAAGCTATTAGGATAATAATTAGGCGAACTTCCTCCGTTGCCATCAAACCTCATAGCACCATCGCGGTGGTAATTATTGGTAGCATAAGGACATTTATTAACAGGGAGAGAGTCGTAATTGGCTCCAATTCTATACCTGTGCGCATCTGGGTATGCCAATATTCTACCTTGCAACATTTTATCGGGCGAAAAGCCGATGCCATCTACCAGATTTGCAGGGGCAAAGGCGGCTTGTTCTACATCCTGAAAATAATTTTCGGGTATTTCATTTAGCTCAATCTCGCCCACATCTATTAACGGAAACTCCGAGTGAGGCCATACTTTTGTTAAATCGAAAGGATTCCACTTAAATGTTTTGGCTTGCTCTAAATCCATAATTTGAATTTTAAGGGCATAGCGAGGAAAATCTCCTTTTTCAATGGCTTCTACCAAATCTCTTTGCGCATAGTCAGGGTCTTTCCCTTTCATTTCTTCTGCTTGGGCATCGGTAAAGGTTTTATGCCCTTGCATCGTTTTATAATGAAACTTTACATAAAACCGCTCATTATCCTTATTAACTAATGAAAAGGTATGGCTGCCATACCCATTCATATACCTATAGCCAACGGGTGTGCCCCTGTCCGACATTAAAATTAAAACTTGGTGTAAGCTCTCAGGGTTTAACGACCAATAATCCCACACCATAGTAGGGTTTTTGCAATGGGTTTTAGGGTCTCTTTTTTGCGTATGTATAAAGTCAGGGAATTTCTTTGGGTCTTTAATAAAAAACACAGGCGTGTTATTGCCAACTAAATCCCAGTTGCCGTCTTCGGTGTAAAACTTAACCGCAAACCCTCGTGGGTCTCTTTCGGTATCAGCCGAACCTTTTTCGCCCCCTACGGTTGAGAAACGTACAAATAATTTGGTTTCTTTGCCAATTTCAGAAAATAATTTGGCGCGAGAATACTTAGAAATATCGTGCGTTACCGTAAATTTTCCATAAGCTCCAGAGCCTTTGGCGTGTACAATTCTTTCAGGGATTCGTTCCCTGTTAAACTGTGCTAATTTTTCGTGTAAAAAATAATCTTGTAAAAGAAGAGGCCCTCGGTCTCCTACAGATTGCGAATCTTGATAGTGGTTGACCGGACTGCCACTATTGGTGGTAATTGTTTTTTTGTTAGCCATAATTAAATTGTTACATAAATGATTGTACAAATATTTAGATATTATTAAAATAAATCAAATCAATAAAATTAAATAGAAATAGATAAAAACTATCAAAATGCAGTTTGCCCATCTACCTCACGTGTAGCTATGCGGTTATTACGAGCTGTGGAATCAATTTACTGTTAAGTTACAATAAATTTAATGATTAACTCATTTGTTTTTCGGGTTTAGGTAATACCTCTGTCAATCTTTAAAATTCGGAGTGCGACTCCAAGTCGCGCTCCGAATGATTATACATTAAATCTCTTCAAACTTGGCTTGAAAAAATCGCAAGTACTTAGGCTCATACGTCATTTTAAGACCTTTAATGCTATTGCGTTGGCTGTAGATACATTCCACCGATTCGGCAATTACATCCATATGTGCTTGGGTATAAACCCTGCGTGGAATGGTTAATCGCACCAATTCCAAATTAGGGTAATTATGGGCGCCCGTTTCTTTGTTTCTACCTGCCGAAACCACCCCACGCTCCATGGCTCGTACACCCGAATCAATATACAAAGCCGAAGCCAAGGCTTGTGCCGGAAACTCATCTTGGGTAAGGTGTGGTAAAAACTTTTTAGCATCGATAAATATACCGTGAGTGCCTACCGGATTTACAATGGGGATGTCTGCATCTATCAACTTTTGCCCTAAGTAGTGCACTTGCCCAACCCTGGCACGCATATGGTCGTCTTGCACACTTTCTTTAATGCCTAATGCCAGCGCTTCCATATCTCGGCCTGCCATTCCTCCATAGGTGTGCAGGCCTTCGTATATAACCACCATATTGCGTGCTTCTTCAAAAATATCATCGTCATTAATGGCAAGGAAGCCCCCAATATTTACCATTGCATCCTTTTTGGCACTCATCGTAGCACCATCAGTAAGTAAGCAAAGCTCCTTGGTTATTTCTGCTACGCTCTTATCTTGGTAGCCTTCTTCTTTTTGCTGAATCATAAAAGCATTCTCCGCAACCCTAGTCATATCGTGGATTATTTTAATGCCGTATTTAGCCGTAAGGGCTCGTGTAGCTTTTAGGTTTTCCATCGAAATGGGCTGCCCACCAGCCATATTAACCGTGGTGGAAATAGATACATAAGGAATGCGATCCACTCCATATTCTTTAATAATGGCTTCTAGTTTTTTAAGATTCACATTGCCCTTAAACGGGTGCATACTTTCAGGGTCGTGGGCTTCATCAATAATGATGTCCATAAATTTACCCCCTGCCAATTCTTGATGAAGTTTGGTGGTAGTAAAATACATATTGCCTGGTATAATGTCGCCTTGCTTAATCATTATTTGCGATAAAATATGCTCTGCTCCTCGCCCTTGGTGGGTGGGTATTAAATGCTTGTAGCCATAATAGGATTGGATGGTTTCTTCGAGATGGTAAAAGTTTTTACTGCCAGCATAGGCTTCATCGCCCATCATCATACCTGCCCACTGCCGATCGCTCATAGCCGAAGTGCCACTATCGGTAAGCAGGTCGATATATACATCGTCCGAGTGAAGTAGAAAGGTGTTGTGTCCGGCTTTGAGAATCGCTTTTTTGCGATGTTCCTCTGTGGTGATGAAAACAGGTTCAACCATCTTTATTTTAAATGGTTCGGCCCAAGAATGCTTTATTGTTTTGTCCATTGGTAAGATTGAATTACATTAAAAAATTGTACTTCAAATCTCGGTGTTGTGGGTGGGTTAAAGTATGATGTGGGTCAGGTTATTGAAGTCGGAAGACGGAAGACGGAAGATTTCAGTCTTCCAACTTCTAAATGTTGTGTAATTCATAATAAGTGGTTCTATTCTTCTACCACTTCAATTTCTACCCTAACATTATACCTTGCTTGCGATGAGTGTTTATCGTACAGCATTTTTTTGCCACCCCACCCTTTTACTTCGTAGCGGTTGGCAGCAATGCCTTGGCTTTCGAGGTAGCGTCCAACAATGCTTGCTCGTTCGGCAGAAAGCTTAACGGCTGTACCTTCTAATTCTCTATGGTCGCCATTTAAGTTAAAAAAATCAACATCGTCATGGTCTTTTAGCGCAATTATTTTACCTGCAGCCTTTCCATTGGTGTGGCCATGAATTACAATTTTAAGTTTAGGGTTGCTCTTCATTAATTCTACCACTTGTTTCAATTCATACTCTGATTTTTCCATCATAATGGCTGCATCTTTATAAAAGAATACTTGGTAAAGTGTTATAAACTCCCCTTTTCTAATGGGAGTCATTTCAAATTTAACAAAGGTGGTGTCACCCAAATTGTCAAGAAAAATACTCATAGGGTCGATTATCGGCTCATAGTATTTAAAATCGAATGATTGTTTTTGCCAACCAATATCGTTGGATTGCACCTGAATCATTTTAGAAGCACTGGTGGGTTCGGCCAATTCAAACGAGCCTTGCGAAGGAGGCGTAGCAATTAGTTTTTGACGCGCAAGATCTATTACATTAAAATCTATTACAATGGGTTTACCGCTTTTGGCATCATAGGCTTCAATAAATAAATAGGTTTTTCCTTGGTGTGAAATAGGTGTTTCTGCTTCCTCAGGTTCTTTTACTTCAGTTGCTAATTCCTCTGTTTGCACAGAATCCTCTTTAATTATCTCCTCCTCGGTGCTGGTTGGAGTTTCTTCAACTTTATTTTCTGGTTCAGCAATAGGATGAACAGGTGCGGGTTTTTCTTCCTGCACTATATTTTGAGATTTATACACATGTACCCACGCTTTAGGTTCGCCTGCTCTTTCTCGTTCTGATGAAATGGCTGCGATGGCTTCAGATCTAGTAGAATAGCTTGCTGAATATACAATTAATAAATTTTTAGTTTGTGACAAACCGTAATTTGCTTCTACGCCCTTACCCTTAAGGTAGTTTACATATTTAATCGCATAGTTTTCTGCCGATGGGGCATAGGCAGCGAGTACCATATAATAGCCAGAAGGGAGTTCTTTTACAGCAACGTTGGCCAGTAAATTGGCAGTTAGGCAAGCAATCAATGTTGCTGCTAATAGTATTTTTTTCATGATAGATGGTATTGCAGTGCTTCAAATAAACAAAAATAAATTCTATTCTCATTGAATTTTCCCGTAAAATGCAATTAGTAGGTGTGATTAGTAGCATAAAAGCAAAAGCCAATGGATAAATACCATTGGTCTTTGCTTAGTATTTGCAATAAATTTACACTCGTCTAGGCTGCTTCAGCTTCAGCTTTTGGAGTGAGCATTAAAATCTCAGTCACTACAATTTCTGTAATGTAGCGTGTTTGGCTATCCTTATCGGTGTACGACCGATGTACAAGCTTACCCGATACCGCCACACGGTTGCCTTTATCTACATAATTATTGATAAACTCGGCCGTTTTACCCCAAGCCACAATATTGTGCCACTGCGTATCTTTTATTTTTTGCCCTTGTTGGTTTACATAAGAATCGGTAGTGGCAAGTGAAAAGTTGACAATCTTTTTGCCTGATTCAAACTCTTTTAATTCAGGTGTGTTACCTAGGTTGCCAATTAGCTGTACATTGTTTGTTAAATTTTTCATGATTCATTTTGTTTAAGTGAATGAAATAATTTCTCCAAAGGTGGGAGCAAGTTTTTGCCTAAGTCGGGTGTTAATTGTTTGTATATGCTTATATTCGTTTGTAAATGTTTGTAAACGAATAATCGCTTAAATTATGGAATCAAGGGGGTGCGAAGAATGTGGAGAAAAAATAATTGGACGAATAGATAAACGTTTTTGTTCCGATTTATGTAGAAATGCGTATAATAATTCGCGCAGTAGAGATAAAAATAACCTGATGCGAAAGGTGAATGGCATACTCCGTAAAAACCGCTCTATTTTAGAATCTCATAACCCCAATGGAAAAGGGAAGGTGAGCAAAACCAAACTATTGAAAGAGGGTTTTGACTTTAGCTACTTTACCAATGTATATACCACCAAAGCAGGTAAACAATATTTTTTTTGCTATGAGCAGGGCTATTTACCCCTCGAACATGACTATTTTGCGCTGGTAATTAAAAAAGAGTATATAGATTGATTATTAAAAATTAGCAATAGAATAAGGGTTACCTTAATTTACGGTGTTTATAAAATTGTGGTATGGTGTTAGAACCTTATTATCGAAAAATTAAATGAATTATATTGGCTCAAAAAATAAATTATCAAGTTTTATAAAATCAGCAGTTTATTCAGTAGTTGGAAAAAATCTATCCAATAAAATATTTTGCGATATTTTTGCTGGTACTGGTATAGTTGGTAGAAATTTTAAACAGGAAGTAAAACAAGTAATTTCAAACGATTTTGAATATTACAGTTATGTTTTAAATAAAAATTATATTGAAAATCACAATAAACTAGAAAATCAAGAATTACTAATTGAAGAACTAAACCAATTACCACTTGTTGAAAATGGTTTTGTGTTTAAAAATTATTGTTTAGGGAGCGGAAGTAAACGGCAGTATTTCTCTGACTATAATGGCAAAAAAATAGACACAATTAGACAGCAAATTGCAAAATGGAACACAGTAAATCAAACCAAACCAAGCCAATATTATTTTTTATTAGCAAGTTTATTAGAAAGTGCTGACAAAGTTGCCAATACAGCATCGGTTTATGGTGCATTTTTAAAACATCTAAAAAAAACAGCGCAAAAAAAGCTTATTTTACAACCTGCGAATTTTGAAATTAATGATAATGAGCATAAGGTGTTTAATAGAGATAGTAATGAATTAATTAAAGAAATAAGTGGAGATATTCTTTATTTAGACCCGCCTTACAATGCAAGGCAATATGGTTCTAATTATCATATTCTAAACACAATAGCAAAATATAATGAGTTTGAACCCAAAGGGAAAACAGGTTTACCTAACTATCAAAAATCAAAATATTGCAGTAAAAATTATGTTTTAAGTGAATTTGAGAACTTGATTAAAAACGCTAACTTTAATTACATATTTTTAAGTTATAATAATGAAGGTTTAATGTCGGTTGGTGATGTAAAAAAAATAATGAGCAAATACGGAAAGTATGATATTACAGCAACAAATTATCAGCGATTTAAAGCAGACAAAGACGAAAATAGAAATCACAAAGCAAATAGCACCGAAGAATATTTACATATATTAGAGAGATAACGCCCTATAATAAAGTTTAATAATAACCAGAGTAGTAGTAAATATAAACATTTTAGTGATTTTTTTAAAAAATCACATCTGCAATAGACTAGCTTTCTTATTAAATCCGTTATAAGATATTAACTAAAGAAGATTAACGAATATAAAACATGAAAAAATTGAATAGTATTAAATTATGGAGTTTATTAATCAGTGTATTTTTTAGCTCTTGCAATAGTAACTCACCCGACCCCATTGTAGAGAGTGAAAAAAAAGAGTTTAAATCTTCGTTTGAAAATGTGGAGGACTTTTCTGGCTTCTACCTTACCCCACAAGACTATCAAGGCACTTCATTCCACGAACTTTCAGATACCATTGTACGCAGTGGCACTTATGCCCACCGTGCATGGATAGATGGCGCAAATCCACCCTCGATAACTACCAATAACAACCACAGAGGTTACCCAACAGTTCAGTTGCAAAAAACTACTGAGGGTGTTTTTAAAACACCCGCCTATGTTACCCTTTGGGTTTGGTTAGATATGGAACTGCAACAAAGTAATAATGGAGGAGAAGAGGATTGGTTCAGTTTTGCAACATTTACAGATGATGAATCTGATAATTGGGCAGAAACCGTATTGGTAAATTTAAGTAAAGAAGGATTTGTGCATTTAATGCATGTGCCAACTCAAGGAAAAAAAGAGTATATATTTCAAACTAATACAGTAGCTTTTCCGCAAAAAGAATGGGTTGAGCTTACCATTTATTTAGATTTTTCGAACAACGGTTATGCAAAGGTATGGCAGAATGGAACGTTGGTGTCTCACGCAAAAGTAGAGAAGGCAAAAAATCAATTGGCTCAAGCTCATTTTGGGTTGTACTGCCCGCCCCAAATGGTAAAAGGCGTAGTTTATAATGATGATTTGTGGATTAGAGAGGTTGATAACGAGTGATTTGGGTATATTTTCGATAATCTAGCATCTAACGTTGAATTAATAATTGCGTTTTGTTGCGACATTTGCACAGATGAAGTTAAGTTGAGTCCACTCCGAAAACACCTAAAACCAAAAAAGTTTCTTTTGGGCATCTTTTCATCTTTTTCAATCCGCTGATACCCAGGCATCAACGAATCTCAAAAAATGAAAATCTACTCCCAAATAACTCTTTTTTGAAAATTGTCTGTTTTCGGAGTGGACTCAGTTAAGTTGATAACCTGAGTTCGGGATAATAGGTTACTCAAATCAAACCTGTATTTTTGTAAAAACTACGCTTTGAAAAACCATTTATATTGCCACAGCCTTACCCAATACAAAAGGCGCAAAACCATTGAAGTAAAAATAGGAAATACCACTTTAGGTGGAAATAACCCTATTCGAGTGCAATCAATGACTACCTGCAACACAATGGATACAGATTGCACTGTAAAACAATCCATCCGTATGGTAGAGGCGGGTTGTGAATATGTTCGAATTACGGCTCCTGGCATCCGCGAAGCAGAGAATCTTAAAGTAATTAAGCAAGCACTTGTGGCGCAAGGAATAAATGTGCCACTCGTAGCCGATATTCATTACACACCCAATGCCGCTATGGAGGCCGCCAAATATGTTGATAAGGTGAGGATTAATCCTGGCAATTATGCGGACAAAAAGAAATTCGAAACCCTTGAATACACCGATGCCTCCTATCAAGAAGAAATAGAGCGCATGGAGGAGAAGTTTGTGCCACTTATAAGCCAATGTAAAAAGTATAATACGGCTCTACGCATTGGCACCAACCACGGTTCCTTATCCGATCGTATTTTAAGTAGGTATGGAGATACGCCTATGGGAATGGTGGAGTCGGCTTTGGAGTTTGTTCGTATTTGTGAGGCGCAAGAATTTTACAATATTGTGCTTTCGATGAAAGCCAGTAATACCCGAGTAATGGTGCAAGCATATCGTTTATTGGTAAATAAATTAGAAGAAGAAGGTTTAAAACCATACCCACTCCACTTAGGGGTAACAGAGGCAGGAGATGGCGAAGATGGGCGAATTAAGTCATCGGTAGGTATTGGCACCTTGTTGGAAGATGGTTTGGGCGACACCATTCGCGTATCGTTAACCGAAGAACCCGAATTAGAAATGCCCGTGGCCGAAGCTATGGTAAAAAGGTATGCTGGTTATGGCAATCAAAAGATGGATGAGCTACCCATCTATGATAAAAACCCGTTTGAGTATGCTGCACGTGAAACTCATGCGGTGCTTGATTTTGGCGCAGAGGCAAGCCCAAGGGTAATTGCTAATTTTAAATCTCAAGAACTTAAAAATACAGAAAGCCTGCATTCGATTGGTTACCGATATATACAGGCTACGGATAAGTGGATTAGTTTAGATACCGCTGCTGATTATATTTATTTGGGTAAAAATAACCTCACGGTTGAGTTGCCCTCAGGATTAAAAGCCATATTGGATTCTACGGTTTGGAGTAATAAGAGGTTTATAAATAATACCTATCCTCTTTTTACAATTAAAGAATATGCACAGGCAGCATATAAACACGAATCACTCAATTTTTTACTGGTTAACCTGCCTTTAAAGCAAGAATTACCTCCGTTAGATACTCAAACCGTGCTTGTATTAACAACCGATGCAAGCCACCCAATGCCTGTATTTAGGCAGTTTATGCTTGGGTTAATGCACCAGCAAATTACGGCTCCGGTTGTCTTGGCTCATTCGTATAAAAATAGTACACCTAGCGATTTTCAATTATTTGCGGCTACCGATGTGGGAGGTGTACTCATTGATGGCTTAGGCAATGGCATTATGATTAAATATGCCTCAGACACCTGTAATTATAATGAGCTTTCGAATAATACAGCTTTTGGCATATTGCAAGCAGCACGTACACGTATGTCGAAAACCGAATATATCTCTTGCCCATCTTGCGGTAGAACTTTATTTGATTTGCAATTAACCACAGCAAAAATTAAAGAAAAAACCGATCATCTTAAAGGGGTAAAAATTGGCATTATGGGTTGCATTGTAAACGGCCCGGGCGAAATGGCCGATGCAGATTATGGCTATGTAGGAGCTGGTGTTGAAAAAATATCGTTATACAAAGGGCAAGAGGTAGTTCAAAAAGGCTTAAAGCCCGAAGTGGCCGTAGATGCCCTCATTCAGCTTATTAAAGATGACGGACGGTGGGTAGAACCGGAGGAACCAATAACCAATAACCAATAACCAATAACCAATAACCAATAACCAATAACCAATAACCAATAACCAAGTAACATTATCCCAATAATGAACATTGAAGAATATCGTAATTATTGCTTGGCAAAAAAAGGCGTAACCGAAGAATTTCCTTTTAACGAAATAGCTTTAGTATTTAAGGTTATGGGTAAAATGTTTGCGTTAATTGATGTGGAAAAGTTTGACTCTATTAGTTTAAAATGTAACCCTGAAAGGGGAGTAACTCTACGCGAAGAGTATGCAGGAATTAATTATGCCTATCATTTTAATAAGAAACATTGGATAGGCATGGCTACCGATGGTTCAGTGCCAAAAAGTTTAATGTACGAGCTAATTAATCATTCTTATGAGTTAGTAGTGAGCAAATTGCCCAAGAAAATAAAACAAGAACTCGAAGATTACGAAAAATGAAGGATGACCAACCAAATGGCGATGCAAAACACATCGCAAATTCATATTAAATTCTAATGCCTCAAATAAAATATTTTCACTATTTTAAGTTTGCGCAAACATGAAACAATTATACTAAATTTTTAATCTATCTATTTCAATTTTACCAGCTCTTCTTACTTTAGTGGTTCTTTTAGCACTAATTTTTTAGACCTAATGAAGTTACTACGTTTATTGCACACAATTTACGCTATTTTTTTATTTGTTGTATCTGTAATTGTGTTATTTCCATTTTTCTTCTTATTCGGGCTTAACCCTAAGTGGCATTTTTTAGCGTATAAATTAGATAATTATTGGGCCTTAGTTTATTTTCCGCTTTGCTTTTTTAGAACACAGGTAGTTTTTGAAGGCGAAAAACCTGGTGGAAATCCCGTTATTTACTGTGCTAACCATTTTTCAACCATGGATATACCGAGCATGGCATTACTGCCGAAGCAAGCTTGTTACGTTGGCAAGGAATCGATTACTAAATTGCCATTATTTGGGTATATGTTTAAAACACTGCATATTACAATAGATAGAGCTAGTTTTAGAGATAAGGGAAGAGTTTATCAAAAGTATAAGAAAGCCATTGGGCAAGGCAAGTCTTTGTTCATCTTTCCAGAAGGAGGTATAAGCTCTGCTAAAATCCCAGAACAATCAAATTATAAAGAGGGCGCTTTTAAATTGGCCATCGAACTTAAAGTTCCAATAGTGCCTGTAAGTATCCCTTATAATTGGCAAGTATTACCCGATGGTGATTGGCTTATTAAGCAAAACAAGATTAAATTGATTGTACACAAGCCAATAGATACGGCCAATTTGGAAGCCCAAGATATGAGAATGCTTAAAGATAAAGTACGCAACATCATTCAGGCCAGTATAAATAAGGAAAACAACATAGAATGAATGAGCTAACCCTTTTAGGGTTCTCTGAGATACTCCGAAGATGCGGAGCGTGTTCTACAAGCGTCATTTTTCAGTATATCCGCTAGGCTGGCGGAGGGTAATCTACCATTGACAGAGTAAAGAATTTCAAAGAAGGGATGCCGGATCAGCCAGCTGGCTGACTGGCAAAGTATAAAAAGCACATTTCCCCGCATCCGTTGCGGGGCCTCCATTTTAAAAGCATTTTCTGTCATTTACCTCCGCTGACCCGCCAAATGGTCGGATTCCGCTCTCGTAAGGCATCCGCCTTACAAAAACTAGTTAGATGAAATTATTCGTGCGCTATAAGTAGTTAAACATAGGATTATAATCGGTTATAGCAATATAAATAAACCACCTCTTTAACTTTGGCTATACATCGCTACATACTACTAAACTATGCACAAATACTTTTTCTGGCTCAACTGGAATCAACCTCTAAAATTTATAGCATCGTTGCTGTTCTTTATACTTATCGTACTAATTACAGTATCTATGGTGCTTATTATAGTAGGCCCCGAAGGAATCATCGGTTGGCATACCTTTAGTCAAAAAACGGCTGTAGATGTTGTTTCGCAAACTATAAATGTAGGCCCATTTAGCTTTCCTTTTTCAGAACAGCTAATGGTTATTAAAGAGTTTGTATCTGGAGCCAAAATGCCTGATGTGGCTTTGGCTAAGGAGGTTGCATTAATTTTTATAATTATTTGTGTGGGTGTTTTTCTTGCCCTAATTACTTATTTAAACCGGTTTGGATTTATTCTTTTTTCAACTTTTATATTCTTTTTTATTATTTTTCTACACCCCGAAATGCTAAAAATGGTCGATGTGCATGACCGATGGATATTGGGGGGGATGTTTATTTTGTTTATCGCACCCGCTTACTACTTTCAAGCATTCGGAAAAAATGCCTCGTTTGGGGTAAAACTTGCGACTATGTTAGGCGTAGTGGGTATTTTTCTTTTGATGGTAGTTACGCTTAGCCCTGTAAAAGAGCCTTTAAATTTACTGTTTAGCTATGGCATTTTAGCACCTTATTTAGTAGTACTGCTTTTTATATTTATGGTGGGGCACGAAATTATCAACGGGTTTATTTTGGCTATTGCCAGTGGCAAGCAGGAAGCAGGCAATAATCGAATTAAGCATTTCTTAGCCATTTCGGTCATTTATCTGTTAAACGTATTATTCTCATATCTTCAAATTACCCATGTAATTAGATGGGATTTTATTACCATTAACCCTATTTTTCTATTAGCGGTAGCTGCTATTATAGGCGTGTGGGGCATTAGCCAACGATTTGTTCTTTACAAAAAAGTGAGTGCAAGCCAGCAAGTGTGGGTGCTATTATACTTAATTCTTTCGGTTATTGCTTTTGCCACCATTTCTTACCTTCTATTTAGCCTCGAAGACCCCTTAGTAAAAATAGTTAACGATTTTATCATTTTTACGCAATTGGCTTTTGGTGCTGCTTTTCTGTTGTATGTGCTCTATAATTTTATTTCTATTATTGAACAAGGGCATTCGGTGAAGGATATTTTGTATCAACCACAGAACCTGCCTCATGTGAGTTACCGAGTGCTTGGTGTAGCTATTTTAACAGGCCTTGTGCTTATGCGCGATATAAACTATCCTATTTGGTACTCTTTGGGTGGGTATTACAATTCTATTGCCAGCTATTTTGAAGATATTGAGGATGATAAAGTGGCCATCCTTTTTTACGAACGTGGAGCAGATTTGAGCAAAAGAAATCATAAGAGCAATTATAAATTGGGTATGTATTATATTGATGATGACAGAACCAAGGCCATTGAGTATTTTGGAATCGCTTCTGAACGAGTTCCTACGGCTCAAGCCTTTGTAAATAAGGCTAATCTGGCATCTGATTTGGGCAATTATTTCGAATCCCTTTTTACGCTTCAGCAGGGCAATAAAAAACTGCCCAACTCACTAGAACTTAAGAATAATTTAGCCTTGCAATTTGGCAAATCAAAAATGCTCGATTCTGCATGGCATTATTTTGTAGAAGCAGAATCGTTTCATCCGGCTCAAAATAATGCCTTAGGGTTTGTTATCAAGCATAACTTTACCATCAATGCCCAAGACTCCTCCTTTTTGTTCGATAAGTTAAATGAGGTTGGACAAGCAAATGCGGCTGCGCTTGGTTACAAACCCACCCTCGAAGGAGAACTATCGGGGGATAATATGATGAATGCGGCTTTATTAAATAATGCATTGGTTAACCAACTAATAGCCTTCACACCCAGCGCATATTCTTCTATTGTTCAATTAGTAGATAGCACCCAAAACGAAAGCTCCCTTGAAGAACTGAACTATGCTTTGGCAGTTTATGAACTCCGTAACGAACTTATTACCAATGCATTAAATCGTTTGCAAAAATTAACTACTCTAGGTTCTGATAATCAAGCGAGGTATTTCGAGCTTTTGGGTCTTATTAATTTAGAACATAAATCCTACACCAAAGCAGAAGAATATTTTATGCTGGCCAATGAATATAAGCAGCCGGGGCAACGATCATATACAACCGAAATAGCAGTGGCGCAGTCGGAGGGAGGCTATTTTACCGATGCCATTCAATCTTGGGAGCTTGTAAAACAGGAGGGCACCACCGAAGACTCGCTAAAATCCATTGCTATGATTCAAATTCTTTCCTCTATTATTACTAATAACGATTCTATACAAGCCAACGATATAAACTTATACATTAAAGCAAGGCAGCAGCGTTTATGGGTTGATGAGTTTGCGGTTAAGGGTACATTTGAGCAAATTAAAGAGGCTAAACTAAAAGATGAGTTAGCCTTAGAATTAGCTACTTATTATTTTAACACGGGTAATAATGAGGCAACCAAACTATTTTATGATAAAGTAGATGAGGGGAATAAATCAATTTTAAGGTCTTTATTGCTATTAAATATTCGAATGGCCTATGCCGGTTTAGTGCCAGATTTAGAGGCACAAATTAACAATTTATACAAAGCAGGGTATGATTTTTCGAAAGCAGAACGGTTGGAAAAGCTGTTCTACACCTCTAATAAAAACAACATAGCTCCCAATATTGCAGAAATGTTTGGCTCTCAAAATCCTTTTTTTGCCGAAGGTGTTGTGTGGGCGGCTACCTATTTTAAAAACGATGCTGATGCTTATAAAGCGTATAATTTGTTGCAAGAGAGCTTAAATATTAATCCTGATAATAGGCTATTGCTCGAAGCCTACATACTAGAGGCCATTCGCATAGGGTTTGAAGAATACGCAGATACAGCCTTACAGCATTACCGAGCGTTATTTCCCGGTGATTTATTTTATAAATTTCTACAAAAAGTAGAAGAGCAAAAGGCTAAGTTTAATGCAATGGCTGATGAGGTGTAATAATAAAAATTTCAAATCTATTAAGAGTTTGATTTTTGAGGCTAAGTTCTAATTAACACAGCATTTTTTAAAAGTTCTTAGTATTGGACTCACCAATATTTCCCACAGATAACGCAGATTCCCGCCAATTTTTTTCTGCGCAAATCAGCGTTATCTGCGGGAGAAAAACAATAGGTGCGTAAATAAACTATGAGTGAGGGGGATTGTTAGTATATTTTGCTGTATTTATTAGATAGCCATTTTTGATAATTGCGCTACTCGGGGCGGTTCCGATAGCTATCGAAATTACTGGGGTAATCAGGCGCAGCCGAGTGTTTTTTTGACAAGCCTGCCTTGCCAGTTCAGGTAAGCATAACGAAGATAGCGGACTTTATAGACAGGCATTTATTTTTTTTGCCGTTAACATTAGGGTAGAACATTTCATCAAAAAAAATGCAAACATCTAAGCATAACATTTTGATTACTTCTAAAACTATTACAATTTGCCTTCTATGACCAAAATGATAAAAACAACAGGCATTACTCGAATGTACCAAATGGGTTCAGAAACGGTGCATGCGCTAAGCGGTGTAGATATTGAAATTAATAAAGGAGAGTATGTTGCCTTTATGGGGCCATCAGGTTCTGGCAAATCTACACTTATGAATATTATTGGTTGCTTAGATACACCAACCGCAGGAACTTATATTCTTAATAATAACGATGTAAGCCATTTAACAGAAAATGAGCTAGCCGAAATTAGAAATAGAGAAATTGGCTTTGTATTTCAAACATTTAACTTATTGCCGAGGGCTACAGCGCTCGAAAACGTGGCTCTTCCATTAATTTATGCCGGTTATGGCAAGTCTGAGCGTGAAGAAATGGCACTTCAAACCTTAGAAAACGTAGGTTTGGGCGACAGAGCAACTCACCGACCCAATGAGCTTTCAGGTGGGCAACGCCAACGTGTGGCCATTGCACGAGCGTTAGTAAACAACCCAAGTATTATTTTGGCTGATGAGCCAACTGGTAATTTGGATAGTAAAACTTCGTATGATATTATGGATTTATTTCAAAAATTACACGATGCAGGTAATACTATTATTATGGTAACACACGAAGAAGATATTGCAGGATATGCACACCGTATTATTCGACTTAGAGATGGCTTGATTGAAAAAGATAGCATAAATACCAACGTACGGAGAGCAGAAGTTGCTCAACTCTAAACTCTCAACTCCCAACTCCCAACTCCCAACTCTAAACTCTAAACTCTAAACTCTAAACTCTAAACTCTAAACTCTAAACATCTCTTTTCTACATGAAAATCTACACTAAAACAGGTGATAAAGGTAAAACCTCCCTTTTTGGAGGAACCCGTATTAGCAAAGCGGACGACCGACTAGAAGCCTACGGTACAGTTGATGAGCTTAATTCTTACATTGGCTTAATTAGAGATACTCAAAAAAATAAGGGGCGAAGAGCAATGCTAAAAGAGATTCAGGATAGGTTATTTACTATTGGAGCCAATTTAGCAACGGATAAGGATAGCAAAAAGAATCAAGTACCCGATCTCTTAGAGGCTGACATTGAGTTGCTCGAAAAAGAAATGGACATAATGGAGGAGGGTTTAGCCCCTATGACCTCTTTTATATTGCCCGGTGGGCATATAAATGTATCGTATTGCCATGTGGCACGTTGTGTTTGCCGCAGAACAGAACGGCTAACGATTAAACTAACAGAATCGGTGGATGTAGAACCAATTATTATTCGGTATTTAAACCGATTATCCGATTATCTTTTTGTACTAAGCCGAATGGTGGCCAAAGAACTAGGTGTTGATGAAGTGCCTTGGAATGCAAGAGAAAAGTAGGTTTTAGTTTCTTGTGACAGTAACCCAAAGAAATGGCATAAATGACGCAGACAATAAAAAATACACTTAAAATATTAGTACTATTTATTTTCGTTGGCTATTTAGCAAGTTGCCGTAAAACTGATATTGAGGTAACACCAATAAAAGAAGGACTGTTTACGGAAAATATTACTATTGACGGCATCATTAGAAAGTATGCAATATATATACCTCAAGGATTAGGAGATTCTTCGTATCCATTAATATTTGAATTACACGGTGGAGGAGTATATATTGAAGATATGACTGGAGAAAGCGGATTTAAAACACCCTATAAATTATGGATAAGCAAGGCAGATTCTGAAAAATTTATTGTCATTTTCCCAGAAGGACTAAATGGTACATATGGCAAACCTACCTGGAATGATTGCAGAGCAAATGCAATGGTTAGTTCTACGGCTAATGATGTTAATTTTATCTCAAAACTAATTGATAGAATAGCTGCTTCATATAACATTAATGTTAATAGAGTATATGCATCTGGAACCTCAAATGGAGGATTTTTGGCATTAAGGCTTGCAGTAGAATTATCTGACAGAATTGCAGCAGTAGCAGCAACAGTATCTGCAATGGCAGACAGTTCAGAGTGTGGACAACCCATTAATCCTATTTCAGTTTTATTTATGAACGGTACTGATGACAACAATATGCCTTATGATGGTGGAACGATAGGAAATCCTCCTAATCCAGACCACGGAACGGTTTTCTCCACAGAAACTTCTGTAAATATATGGACTACTTTTAGCCAAACAGATGCAATACCTATTGTTACTAACTTTCCTGATTTAGACCCAAATGATGGAGGAACAGTATCAAGATACACTTATTCAAATGGTAATGAAGGAACAGAAGTTGTTTTATATAAAGTTTTAGGTGGTGGACATTCGGCTCCAAGTATTTTAGAGCAATACTCGTCATTGTTTGAGCAAAGTTTTGGCAGACAAAATCACGACATTGAAATGACCACCGAAGTTTGGTCTTTTTTTAAGGATAAGACTTTATAACTTGTCATATAGAATAAATGGCAACTGCCAAGGTATATAGTTTATAGTAATATGGTAAATATTAATATTTTAACATTGAGTCCATTCCGAAAACAGGCATTTTTCACAAAAAGACTTTTTTGGTTTTGGGTGTTTTCGGAGTGGACTCAACATTAAATAACTATTGGTATAAGTTGAAAGGGTTGTGTTTCAAAATTCGCCCAAACCATATATCAACTGGTTTGTACACTCTGTGCCTTAGAGTTTTCGTGTGACTATGTTTATTTGAAGTATTCAAGCATTAAGGGATGAGTTCAATCTAGGCAATAACGGCTTATTGACTTAAAGACAACAAGGTGGCACTTATTTGCAATCCAGAAGCCTTACAAACAGGTTCATTGATTTTAAATTTTAGCTTTGAGTTTTCTAAGATAAAAGCTATGGAGACTCCATTGTTTAAACCTCCTTGCTCAGAAACCACTAAGGTGTTTTTAAGAATCGTGGGGGTATTTAATTGCTTAATAATTGATTTATATTTACTGCTCACAAATATTATGTGGTATTTGCCAGCTTCGGAGGCAGAAGATGCTTTTGTTACTTCAATGGCTTTATTATTAAACTTTCGGAGGCCAATTACATTATTTATCTCTGCAACAGTTGCTTCGTCAGCAAAAACACCAATTAAATATTTGTCTTCAACATTTTTCCATTTTATATTTTTTACAAAATTATAAAGGTAAAGCGAGTGCATTTTTGTGATACTATGTTGACTATAACCTGTAGATGCTACAGCAAAAAATAGGCTAAAAAAGAGGGCAATGGTTTTTTTCATAGAACACTTTTTATTATTGTTATTAGCCCTTTATGTTATAAAATGCCCAAAAGTAACTGGATGATTTTTATACATCAAAGAGGAATGCGTAAGTTCAAGTAGTAAATGGAACTTATACGTTTTCAGCCTGATGCCTAACGACCGTATAACTGCAAATGCAATTATGCAATCGTTTGTAAGTACCTGTACGTTTGCATAAAGTTAAGAAAAACATGTCATTAAAACAGCTCTTTGGCAATCCTATACACAGGCTCTGCTTTGCCCATAGAGTAATAATGTAACGTAGGCACATTATGCTGCATTAATTCTTTCGATTGTTGAATAGCCCACTCCACGCCCACTTCTTTGGCTTGTTCGTTGGTGGTGCATTTTTCAAGGGCATCGCCTAAGTCTTCGGGTAAGTCGATATGAAAAATACTGGGTAAAATATTGGCTTGTTTTAGGGTGGTAATGGGTTTTAAGCCCGGTATTATAGGAATGTCAATTCCTTCTGACCTGCATTTATCCACAAAATCAAAATATTTCTGATTATCGAAGAACATTTGGGTTACAATGTAATCGGCACCTGCTGCTACTTTTTGTTTAAGATACTTTAAGTCGCTTTTCATATTGGGGGCTTCAAAATGCTTTTCGGGGTAACCCGCCACGCCCATACAAAAATCGGTATGGGCTGCATTTTGTAAATCATCGTCTATGTAAATGCCCTTATTCATATTGCTCACCTGATTGAGCAAATCAATGGCATAATTATTTCCATCAGGGTCGGGTACAAACCGTGGCTCTGATTTAATGGCATCGCCCCTGATAAGCAATACATTATCGATGCCTAAAAAGTTTAGATCGATTAAGGCATTTTCGGTTTCTTCTTTGCTAAAACCACCACAAATAATATGAGGTACGGTATCTACATTATACTTATTGGCAATGGCGGCACAAATACCTACCGTGCCTGGCCGCTTTTTGGTCGATTTTTTTTGCAATAAACCATTAGGCATTTTTTTATACACGTACTCCTCTCGGTGGTAGGTAACATCTACAAATGGGGGGTTAAACTCCATTAAAGGGTCTAAATGGTTAAACAAGTCTTTAATATTGTCGCCTTTTTTAGGAGGAAGGATTTCCAAGCTAAATAAGGTCTTTTTTGCATTTTTTATATGTTCTACTACTTTCATATTCTTACTCTATTCTTGCCACTAAGACTCTAAGGCTCTAAGTTTCACTAAAACCTTTCTTGGTGGTTCTTAATGCCTTCCTGTCTTCGTGGCTCATCTTAATTTACAAATCTTCTTATTCCGTTTTTTATTAAAGGCACATTGAAATTAATTAAATAGCCCAATCTATTGTTGGTAAGTTTTAAGTGACTTAAAATCTGCGCTTCCCACACAGGGTTTACAAGCTCTATCGCTTTTAACTCACAAATGATTCTATTTTCAACCAATACATCTAACCTTAAGCCTTCTTTGAATTCAATGCTATCATAAACAATCTTAACCGCAACCTGTCTTTCAAAGTGTAATCCTCTTTTTTTTAGTTCGTGACAAAAGCATACTTCATATATTTTTTCTAACAATCCAGGGCCTAAAGTTTTATGTACAGTATAAGCTGCATCCACTATTTTTTTACCGATAGTTTCTAGTTCAATAGGTATAGGTTCAAACTCTTTCATACTTCTTTATTTTTGCCACTAAGGCACTAAGACGCAAAGTTTCACTAAGTATTTTAGTGCGTCTTGGAGTCTTTCTGTCTTTGTGGCCTATTTCAATAATTCAAATTCGGTTTTAGCCATTTTTCAGCTTCTTCTATTGTTATATTTTTCCGTTTGGCATAGGCCTCCACTTGGTCTTTGCCAATTTTACCTACGCCAAAATAGGTGGCATTTGGGTGGGCAAAATAAAAGCCACTTACCGATGCTGCCGGATACATCGCAAAACTTTCGGTAAGTTCAATGCCTGTATTTTTCTCCACTTCCAGCAAATCAAATAGTGTTCTTTTTTCGGTATGGTCGGGGCAGGCCGGGTAACCGGGGGCAGGCCTAATGCCTTGGTATGATTCTTTAATAAGAGAATCGTTATCTAAACTTTCATCGCTTGCGTAGCCCCATAATTCTTTACGCACTTTTTGGTGCATTAATTCTGCAAAGGCTTCTGCCAATCGATCGGCCAATGCTTTTACCATTATAATATGATAGTCATCGTGGCCTGCTTCGTACTTGGCAATTAGCTTTTCAATGCCCAGCCCTGTGGTTACAGCAAAGCCTCCTATATAACCCCCCAAAGCTTCATTTTTAGGTGCTACATAATCTGCTAAGCTGTGGTTAAACCTGCCTTCGCCTTTTTTGTTTTGCTGACGTAAGAAGTGGAAATTGGATAGTACTTTATTTTTAGTCTCATCTTTATACACCTGAACAGATTCGTTTTTGCTTGCTGCCGGATAAATACCTACAACGGCTTTAGCAATGAGCGATTTATTGGCAATCAATTCATCCAATAACGTATTAGCATCCTTTAATAGTTTAGTAGCTTCTTCTCCTACCACTTCATCGGTTAATATGTTGGGGTATTTGCCTTTTAGCATCCATGTATTAAAAAAGGGCGACCAATCAATAAAGTTTCTAATCTCTTCTACCGAGTAATTATTATACACTTTAGTGCCTATAAAATTAGGAGTTAGGTTTTCTTGATTGTTCCAATTCAGCATTTGCCTGTTAGCAATGGCTTCTTCAATTGGAGGTAGTAGTTTTACTTCACGTTTTGCTAAATAATCCTCACGCAGTTTTTTATATTCTTTTTTAATTGAATCAAAAAATGTATCGTTTTTTAAAAGTGCGCCTGCTACGGGCACACTACGTGATGCATCATGCACGTGCAAAACTGGCCCACTGTATTCGGGATCTATTTTTACAGCGGTATGAATACGGCTGGTGGTGGCTCCACCAATAAGTAATGGGGTTGTAAAACCTTCTCGTTCCATTTCTTTGGCCACATACACCATTTCGTCAAGCGAAGGAGTTATGAGGCCACTTAGCCCAATTATATCAACATTTTGCTCTTTGGCTGCCAGCAATATTTTATCGGCAGATACCATCACTCCTAAATCAATAATTTCGTAATTATTGCAAGCCAGCACCACGCCAACTATATTTTTGCCAATATCGTGCACATCCCCTTTTACGGTAGCCAGCAGTATTTTGGATTGGGAACGAGCACCTGCTTGCTTTGCTGCTTCGAGGTATGGCAAAAGGTATGATACCGCCTTTTTCATTACCCTCGCACTTTTAACCACTTGTGGCAAAAACATTTTACCCGAACCAAAAAGGTCTCCAACCGTATTCATTCCGTTCATTAAAGGGCCTTCAATAACTTCCAAAGGTTGCTCAAAGTTTTTGCGGGCTTCTTCGGTGTCATCATCAATATATTCCACAATTCCTTTTACCAGAGCGTGACTTAACCGATCTTCTACCTTTTCTTCGCGCCAAGAGTCGTCTATTATTTTTTGTTTAGTGCTACCTTTTACGGTTTGGGAAAAATCCAGTAATCGTTCGGTGGCATCATCTCTTCTGTTTAAAAGTACGTCTTCTACATGGGCTAGTAAATCTTTCGGGATTTCATCATACACCTCCAGCATTCCAGGGTTTACGATGCCCATATCCATCCCATTTTTAATGGCGTGATAGAGAAAAGCAGAGTGCATAGCTTCGCGCACTGCATTATTGCCTCTAAACGAAAAAGACACATTGCTTACACCTCCACTTATTTTAGCTCCGGGCAAATTATCTTTTATCCATTTGGTAGCCTTAAAAAAATCGACTGCATTATTACGGTGCTCCTCCATACCGGTGGCTACCGGAAAAATATTGGGGTCGAAGATTATATCCTGAGGTGGAAACTTAACTTGATTCACCAGTATTCGATAGGCTCGTTCACAAATTTCTATTCTCCTTTTATAACTATCCGCTTGCCCTTCCTCATCAAAGGCCATTACAATTACGGCTGCTCCATACCGCTTTATTTGAGTTGCCTGATAGATAAATTCTTTTTCACCCGATTTTAAACTGATGGAGTTTACAACTCCTTTCCCTTGGATACATTTTAAGCCTGCTTCAATAATTTCCCATTTAGAGGAATCAATCATAATAGGTACTCGAGAGATGTCAGGTTCGGAAGCAATGAGATTTAAGAAAAGTACCATGGCTGCTTTTCCATCGATTAGCCCCTCGTCCATATTTACATCAATGATTTGGGCACCATTTTCAACTTGATCTCTAGCCACAGACAGGGCTTCTTCAAACAGCTCTTCTTTAATAAGCCTTAAAAACTTTTTAGAACCCGTTACATTGGTTCGTTCCCCCACATTTACAAAATTAGATTCGGGCGTGATTACGAGTGGTTCGAGGCCGCTTAATATTAATGGTTGATTTTGTTTCATAGTTTATTATTGTCCACAGCTTATTAGTCCACAGTCCACAGCTTATTAGTCCACAGACCACAGCTTTTAGTCCACAGTCCACAGCTTTTAGTCCACAGTCCACGGCTTTTAGTCCACAGTCCACGGCTTTTAGTCCACAGTCCACGGCTTTTAGTCCACAGTCCACGGCTTATTAGTCCACAGTCCACAGCTTTTAGTCCACAGTCCACGGCTTATTAGTCCACAGTCCACAGCTTTAGTCCACAGTACTATCGTTTAAATTATAACTCTCTTAATCATTAATTCTACTTTATTATCTATTTTATCAGTGGTGCAAAAGTCGTAAACTAATTAGCTGTGGACTAAAAGCCGTGGTCTATAAGCCATGGACTAAAGCCTGTACTATCTTAAGCTTCTTCTTAATGCTTGAATTTTAATCGTAAGATTTTCATACTGATCATAAAGCGTTTTAAATTTCTCTTGGTCAATATACCCTCTATTTCTAGCTATAAACAAACACGAAACCACCTCGATACCTGACCGCAGCGCAAATCCTAAAAAACGATTAAACTCTTTATCCGACTGTCCGGTACTGCCTTCGGCAATGTTAAGCGCAACCGAATCTGCCGCCCTCTTTATTTGAGAGGTTAATATGTAAATTTCATGTTTGGGAAAATTCTCAATGGTAAATTTATCAATCTTATCACTTAAATCTAAAGCGATTTTCCACACTTCTAATTTTTCAAATTTAAATGCCATAATTATTTAGTTTATGCTAATTATTTAATTTACTGTGGGCTTTTAGCAGTGGGCTTAAAGACCGTGGACTAAATTGCGCAGCAAGTTCTGCAATTACCCTAATATGCTCAGGCGTAGTACCACAACAACCACCCACAATATTCAGGATGCCATCATTTAAAAAATCTTTAATTTGTTCGCCCATCAGTTCCGGGGTTTCGTCATACTCGCCAAACTCGTTGGGCAGGCCCGCATTTGGGTGGGCACTTACCATAAATGGCGCATTTTTATCTAAAATTTGCAGATATTGGCGCATTTCTTTGGCACCTAGCGCACAATTAAGCCCAATACTAAGCAGAGGCATGTGGGAAACAGAAGTTAAAAAAGCTTCGGTGGTTTGGCCAGATAATGTTCTGCCACTGGCATCGGTAATAGTACCCGACACCATAATGGGAAGTTCTTTGCCCAGCTCATCAAATACTTCTTGAATGCCGAACAAAGCCGCTTTCGCATTCAGGGTATCAAAAACAGTTTCTACTAATAATAAATCTGCACCACCTTCAATTAGACCTTTGGCTTGCTCTTTGTACGCCTCCTTTAGTTCATCAAAAGTAATGGCTCTAAAACCTGGTCGGTTTACATCGGGTGATAATGAAGCGGTGCGGTTGGTTGGTCCCATAGAGCCTGCCACAAACCGAGGCTTATGTGGCTCTTTGGTAGTAAATTCATCGGCTACTTCACGGGCAAGCTTGGCAGATAAAAAATTAATATCATATACCGCTTCTTGCAAATCGTAATCGGCCTGTGCTATGGTGGTTCCACTAAAGGTGTTGGTTTCGGCAATGTCGGCTCCGGCTTCAAAGTATTCCGCATGAATTGCTCTTAGCACATCGGGTCTTGTTAAGGCCAGCAAATCATTATTGCCTTTTAGTGGTTTGTTATGATTTTTGAACCGCTCGCCTCTAAAATCTTCTTCGGTAAGGTTATACCGTTGAATCATAGTGCCCATGGCACCATCTAATACAAGGATTCTATCTTTTAATATTTCTTTTATGTTCATTCTATCTCCTCGTTAAACGTCATTCCTCGTTTAACGTCATTCCTGCGAAGGCAGGAATCCCTATCAATTAATAACAGATTCCTGCCTTCGCAGGAATGACGTTCATAATTTATGACTATACTTATAAAGAAAGAATGAGAGATGAAGCTTTTAGCTTAACTCATCTTTACTTAACTATACTCTAGTTAAGAAGGGAATTAGCACCAAGTTTGCCAAGGTTGCTAAGACATCTCAGGGCCCAATCCCTCCGTCTTTCTTGATAAGTGATGCAAATAAACAGGATTTATGCTAGAAATGAAAGAGAAAAGAGAAGAGGCTAAAAAAAGAGCGCCTAAAAAAAATTAGGCGCTCTTACTACTTGAACTTAAGATGTTTAAAACCTATTTCGAAATTAATACCCGTTGAGAGCTCATCCCAGTTTTAGTTTTTAATGAAAATATATACACTCCATTTTCTAGGTTATAATTTTCTAATTTAAAACGATAGTTGCCGGCTGATTTAATACCTAAATCATAGGTTTTTAATCGTTTGCCTACCGCATTTGTAATTTCTACTATTACATCACTGCCTGATGTTAATTGATAATCTAGCGTAAAACTACCGTTGGATGGAACAGGGTAAACCGAGTATGAAATAACCTCAGAAGCTTTTTCGACCCCCAATGGCTCGGTTTGTATATAAATATTATCAACCGACCAGCCCCAGCCTACATTTTGAGCGTTGGAAAACATCCTAAATCTAAACAGCAACGTGTCTCCCACATTAAATTTATTTGTAAGGTTAATGGCATGGTTTACATATAATCCATGATTTACTTCAGCCTTTGAATCGAATGCTGTTTGCCATTTGGCTTGTGCGCTTGCATCATACCCATCTTCAATTGGTATCCAGTTTAAGCCATCTTTGGTTGCCTCAACAACTACATAATCATTAAAGGCAGCTTCTCCAAAGCTTGCCCCTGCATCCCCAGGCTCCACCAAGGCTATATCTTCATAATTAAAGATAGAATTAGTGCCAGACACAATAATGGGTTGTTTTAAAATATTCGATAATTCTGAATTGGTTTGGTAATTATGAGGCGATTGCAACGCCTGATTAGTGGTAGTCTCAAAGGGTTTAATCTCCAATCCGCTTAATATATGGTTAGCCGGGTTATTAAAGAAAACTCCGCTTTCAGTAGCTGTTCTAAAAATACTTAAGGCAACAACAGGCGATCGTTCCGATTGAAAAGGAGCTCCGTTAAAATAATTAATCATTTTAACTTCTTTGTTTCCTGCTGAAACACCTTCTAAATATAAAATATGTTCTCCTACAGTTGCCCCAAGCAAGGTGCTATTATACGCTTCGTCAATAAATATTCGAATCGAATCAAAAGGCTCCGTCACATTTA
>Ga0256839_1001664_pt1 | contig 26476 bp, 41 predicted proteins | sample 354166metaG_FD_185968 | JGI IMG/M metagenome (GOLD analysis project Ga0256839, IMG submission 185968) | Hydrothermal vent microbial communities from Mid Atlantic Ridge, Atlantic Ocean - 354-166 | ecosystem: Environmental > Aquatic > Marine > Hydrothermal vents | place: Atlantic Ocean: Mid... | reverse complement strand
ATCGCCCGCCTGCAGCCCCGGTCTCCCGGGGAACTGGCCCAGCTGCGCGGGCTGGGCGACAAGACCGTCAAACGCTACGGCCGGGCCATTTGCGCCCAGGTGGCCGCCGCCGGCGACGAAACGGTGGTGCCGGACGCCCGTCACGACACCGCTCCCGATCCCCGCGAGGAAGCTCTGCTCGATCTCCTCAGCGCCGTGGTGCGTCTGCGGGCCCTGGAACAGCGGATCCATCCCACCGTGTTGGCGTCGCGCAAGGACCTGGAGCGTTTCGTCCGCGATCCTGCCGCTTCGCGTCTGTATCAGGGCTGGCGGCGCCGACTGATCGGCGAGGAACTGTTGGCCTTCGTCGAGGGAAAACGGGGATTGCACGTGGCGGACGGCCAACTGCAACTGATGGAGCTGGCCCCGTGAGCCTGCCGCCCCTGATCCGCGCCCTGTTGAGGCCGGAAATCTATGACCATCCGTGCGAATCGATCCACCTGCGGGAGACTCACATCTCCTGGATCGTCCTCACCGGCCCTTATGCCTACAAAATCAAAAAACCGGTGGATTTCGGCTTCCTCGACTTTTCCACCCTGGAAAAGCGCCGCTTCTACTGCCAGGAGGAACTGCGCCTCAACCGCCGCCTGGCACCACAGCTCTATCTCCAGGTGGTGGCAATCGCCGGCAGCCCGCAGTCCCCCCGTCTGCACGGACCCGGGCCGGTGGTGGAATATGCGGTGAAAATGCGCCAGTTCGACGAAAACGACCTGCTGGCCGCGCTGGCCGAACGCGGCCGTCTGGGCGAGGCTCATCTGCTGCCGCTGGCTCACCGGATCGCCCGGTTCCACCGCCAGGCGACGCAGGCCGAAACGGACGGGCCCTACGGTGACCCGGCCGCCATTCAACAGGCCGCGCAGGAGAACTTCGCCCAGATCGACACCGCCCGACTGGACCGATCCCTACGGACAATGGTCGCGGAACTGGAAACCTGGACCCGGGACGGCTTCGCCCGACTGGAATCCGTCATGATCGAGCGCAAACAAGGGGGCTGGATCCGCGAGTGCCACGGCGATCTCCACCTGGGCAATATCGTCTGGTGGCAAGGCCAACCCCTGCCCTTCGACTGCATCGAATTCAATCCCAGCCTGCGCTGGATCGACGTCATCAGCGAAGTCGCCTTCACGGTGATGGATCTGGCCGCCTGGGGTTGCCGCCCCCTCGGCTTCTGCTTCCTCAACGAATATCTCAGCGATACCGGCGACTATCCAGGCGTCCGGCTGCTGCGGTATTACCTGGTCTACCGCGCCATGGTGCGGTCCAAGATCGCCTGGCTCAGCGCGACGCAACAGGAAGGATCGGAAGCGTCGCTGGAGCGCCTCCGGCGCTACCTCCACCTGGCCCGCGACCTCTCCCGGCCACAACGACCCGCCCTCTACATCACCCATGGATTTTCCGGCAGCGGCAAATCCTACGCCTGCCGCCGACTGGCCGCCCATCTGCCGGCTTTGCACCTGCGCTCGGACGTGGAACGCAAGCGCCTGGCGGGTCTGCCGCCCAACGCCGTGACCCGGTCACGACCGGCGGGCAGCATCTACGGCGCCGACTTCACCGAACGCACCTACGCCAAACTGCTGGAAGAAGCCCGCACCATCGTGACGGCGGGTTTCGCCGTCATCGTCGATGCCACGTTCCTGAGCCAGCGTTTCCGTGACCGCTTCCGCCGGCTGGCGGACGAACTGAACGTGCCTTTTCGGATTCTCGACTTTCAGGCGGACGAACCGGTATTACGCCAGCGGATCACGGCCCGGCAACGGCGCCGCGACGATCCCTCCGAGGCGGATCTGGACGTGCTGGCATATCAGCGCCGCCATCACGACCCTCTGGACGACCAGGAACGGCAGGCCGCCGTCACCTTCGACACCAGCCGGGGATTCGAGCTGGAGACCGCCCTGCCGCGCCTGCTTCAGGGTTTGAACTCCCGCGGATCCAGCTGATGGCGGTTGAGCAGGCGATAAAATTCGGTGCGGTTGCGTTTGGCCAACTGGGCCGCATGGGTGACGTTGCCCTGGGTGATTTGCAGTAGCCGGACCAGATATTCCCGCTCGAAACGCCGCTTGGCTTCCTTGAGGGGCGGCAGGATGTCGGTGACGATATCGCCGCTCAGGGCCCGCTTCACCAGGCTGAGCGGAATTAGCGGCGTATTCGTCAGGGCGATGCACTGTTCCACCACGTTGTGGAGCTGGCGCACGTTGCCGGGCCAGGGGTGGCGCACCAGGCATTCCAGCGCCTCCGGGGAAAAGCCCTTGACGTGATGACCATAGGGGGCGGACAACTGTTTGACGAAATGATCCACCAGAAGGGGAATGTCCTCCGGACGTTCCCGCAAGGGCGGCACCTTCAGGGTGACCACATTGAGGCGGTAGTAGAGATCTTCGCGGAATTCGCCTTGGGCGACCGCCTCGGCCAGATCCACATGGCTGGCGGAAATGACCCGCACGTCCACCACCACCGTGTCGGTGCTGCCCACAGGACGGATCTGCATTTCCTGCAGAGCCCGCAGCAGCTTCACCTGGAACACCCTGGGCATGTCGCCGATCTCGTCCAGAAACAGCGTGCCGCCGTGGGCGGCCCGGAACAGGCCCTCGTGATCCCGGGACGCACCGGTGAAGGCGCCCTTCTTGTGACCGAACAGCTCCGATTCGAACAGATGTTCGGGAATGGCACTGCAGTTGACGGCGATGAAGGGCCCTTCCCGTCGGGGACTGGCTTCGTGAATCGCCGAGGCCAACAGTTCCTTGCCGGTGCCGCTCTCGCCGTAGATGTAGACGCTGGCGCGGCTGCGGGCCACCCGCGCCACCTGATTGAGCAAATCCTCCATCACCGGACTCTGGGTGACGATACGCCGGCGCCACGACTCCCTTTCACCGCCTTCCGAGTCCGTCTCGCCGGCCTGGCAAATGTTCATGGCCTGGGTGACCTGACGCACCAGTTCCTTGTTGTCCACCGGTTTGGTGAGAAAACCGAACACCCCCTTCTTGGTGGCATCGACCGCGTCGTTGATGGTGCCGTGGGCGGTCAGAATGATGATGGGCAAAGTGGGACACTTTTGATGCAGGGCGTCGAACAGGGCCATGCCGTCCATGCCGTCCATCATCAAATCGGTCACCACCACGTGGGGACGGAACCGGGCCAACTGGTCGAGCGCTTCCTCGCCGCAGGTGACCGGTTTGACGGCAAAGCCGGCGGCGTTCAACCGCATGGTCAGCAATCGGAGGAAACTCTCGTCGTCGTCGACGACCAGGATTCGTTTGCGGGTGTCTTGCATGCCTTCAGGGTGTTCCGTGATGATTGAGACTGTCCTCCAGGGCCTTCAGGGCCTCCAGCTTGGCGTTGAGTTCCTGCGACTCCTGCTGGCAGTCCGTCAATCGCCGCTTCAGCCTGCGTGTGGATCGCCGCAGTTGGGCCAGCTTGCGCACGACCTTCCGCTCGTGATGGGTACTGCTGAACAGCCGTTGGGCCATTTGCCGATGATAGAGCAGATAATGGCGCAATTCGGAATCGGCAACCTGAGGCAGGGCCTGGTCCAACAAAGCCAACGCCTGCTGAATCTCATTGCCTTGCTTGCCGTTGCAGTCGGGGGTCGCCAACAGGGCCAGCGCCAAATGGAGCTTGACGCCGAGACCTTCGTCGACGCTGTTGTAACGCTGGAGCCACTGGCATTCCGAGCGTCGCTGGGGCATCGGCAGTCGGGCCAGATAGCCGGGATAAGCCGTCAGCTCTCGAAACGAGTGGCTTTCGTATTCCGGCCCAGTCACCGCGCCCTTTTCCGGTTGCGCGGGTGGACGTCCCACGATGGCACAACCGGCCAGCCATCCCAAGCAAAGAAACAATCCCGTCACCCGTCTGATCACGGTCAACGGCTCACCCCGTCCAAAGGCAGCGTCACGCGGAAACAGGCGCCCCACCCTGCCCGCTCGACAATTTCGATCCGGCCCCGATGCGACACGACGCATTCGTTGACGATGGCCAGACCCACGCCCGTGCCTTCGATTCCCATCCGCCGTCCGACGCGCCCCTGATACAGGGCGTCGAAAATCCGGCCGCGCTCGTCAGGCGGTATCCCCGGCCCCTGATCGGCGATCTCGAATATCATTCTGTCCCCTTTTTTCGACAAACTGATTTCAATGATACCTTCTTGGGGAGAGTATTTGACGGCGTTCGACAACAAATTATCGACCATGGAACGGAGTAATTTGGGAAACCCCCGGATCTCGACCGACTCGACACGGCGCTGCAGGCGGATCTCGTTGAGTTTGAGCCGGGCTTGATACTCGCTCACCACCTCGTCCACCAACCGGGCCATGTCGATCACCTGGGGCCGCAGCGCCGTATCGGCACCCTGGAGCTGACTGTAACGGATCAGATCTTCGATGATACGGTACAGGCGACCGGCGTTGTCGACGATGATCCGAACGATCTCCGCCTGCTCGGTGTTCAGTTCTCCGACCACCTGATCGGCCAACAATTCTCCCCCTTCGTTGATATTGGCCAAAGGGGTCTTGAGCTCATGGGAAATGTTGCGCATGAAGCGATGCTTTTCCGCCTCCAGCATCCGCAGGCGGACCCGCAACCAGTCCAGACGTTGCCCCAGCGCCTCCAGGTCCCGCGGGCCCTGGACGACGATGGGCCGCTCGAAATCCCGATCTCCCAGCTTGCGGATCGCCGCGTCCAGTTGGCGGATCGGCCGGTTCAACAGATAGATGAAGAAGACCATCAACACACCCGCGACCGGCAGCAGGATCATCAAATGGCCCAGCGTCTCCTGTCGAGCCTGGACGGAATGCCGTTCCAGGGCTGCGAGATCCCTGCCCACCAGCGAGATGCTCAACTGCCATACTTCGTTGGCCAGGCGGCGCAACCGCCGGAACTGGTCGGCGACGGCCAGCTTGGTCTCCTTGGTCATGCGTGGATCGAGCAGCATGGCGTACAGATCGAATTCATCGCCCTCCAGACGGCGCAAAAGGCGGTACATATCCGGTTCGTGGGCGGCGACGTCGAGCAAAGCGCGCAATTCCGCCGTCAACGTCTCGCGGGCGCGGCGATAATGGTCGAACAATACCGCATCGTCCAGGATCAAAGCCTGCTTGGCACTGCGCTCCATGGCGGTCAACTGCTCCAGCAACAGGCGCCCTCCCTGGGTCACCCGCACCGAACGATAGACCGCTTCACGACTGTAACCGGTGAGATTCTCCAGGGAATAGAGCGCCGATCCCAGGGCCAGGATCAGAGGGAGCAGCACCAGCACGAAGCTGAGCAGCAGCAAGGTGCGCAGGGAAGGAAGGCGGAGGCGGTTCAAGAAGGTTCCTGCAGCGGAAAGGTCAAGACATCGGAAAGACGCCGACGGCCCAATTTCACCATCAATACCCGATCCAGCCCGATGGCGACGCCGCTGCACTCCGGCATGCCGGCCGCCAGCGCCGCCAGGAAATCCTCGTCCAGCGGCGGCACCACCTGCCCCAAACGCTGTCGCAACCGCAAGTCATGCTGAAAGCGTCGGCGTTGTTCCTCGACATCGGTCAGCTCCCGGTAACCGTTGCCAAGTTCCACGCCGTCGACGAAAACCTCGAAGCGCTCCGCCACCGAGGGATCGGCCGGCTTGCAGCGGGCCAACGCCGCCATGCATGCCGGATAGTCGTGGACGAAGACCAGTCTCGAGGCGGGCAAACGCGGCTGCACCGCCACGGAGAACAGCAGGTCCAGCCAATGGCGCCGGTCGTCGCCGCACAGACGAGCCGCATCCGGGATATCCAGTTCCTCCGCCTTCGACCGCAGTGCGGACAACGGCGCCTCCCAGGAAAGGCCGGTAAATTCGCGGAACGCCTCCCCGTAGGTGAACCGCGTCACACCGGCGACCCGTTCCGGGAGCAATGCCTGCAACAACGCCGCCACCTCGTCCATGAGCTGATCGAGGGTGAAACCCGGCCGATACCATTCCAGCAGAGTGAATTCCGGCTGGTGCAACCGCCCGATATCACCGCGCCGGAATGCTTTGCCGATCTGATAGATGGGACCGGAGCCGGCCGCGAGCAGCCGCTTCATGGCCAGTTCGGGCGAGGTTTGCAAATAGTGGCGCCGGCCGCCGTCGGGGACAGTGAAAAATTCCACGTAAGGGTCGGGATTGACCGCGGCGCCGAGCAAGGGAGTCTCCACCTCCAACACGCTCCGACGGGCGAAAAAGCGGCGGATCCGCGCCAGCATGGCGGCACGCTGCCGCAGCGCCCGCAAATCGCAAGCCGGACGCCAGTCGGTCTTATTTGCCGACCCGGGAAACGTATTCACCCGTTCTGGTATCGACTTTGATGACCTCGCCGGTCTGCACGAACAGGGGCACTTTGACCACGGCGCCGGTTTCCAGCTTGGCCGGTTTGCTGCCGCCGCCGGAAGTGTCCCCCCGCACCCCGGGATCGGTCTCCACCACTTCGAGCTCGACGAAATTGGGCGGCGTCACGGCGATCGGCTCTCCGTTCCAGAGAGTGATGGTGCAAAGGTCCTGTTCTTTCAGCCACTTGGCGGCATCACCCACGGCCTTGGCATCGGCGGCGACCTGTTCGAAGGTGTTGGGATCCATGAAGTGCCAGAATTCGCCGTCGTTGTAGAGATACTGCATCTCCACTTCCATCACGTCGGCGGCCTCGATAGTCTCGCCAGACTTGAAGGTGCGCTCCAGCACCCTGCCGGTCTTGAGATTGCGGAACTTGACCCGGTTGAAGGCCTGACCCTTGCCGGGCTTGACGAACTCGTTCTCGAGAATGACACAGGGATCCCCGTCCAAGAGGACCTTCAGTCCTGGTTTGAATTCATTGGTACTATAAGTGGCCATGTAACGATCGTTCCCAGGTAGAGTTGAAAAATGGCAGCTATTATACCCCAGCGTGCTTCGCGACAACCGGACTGGCAACGGGAGCTCGCCGAAGGCTTCCAGCGTCCCGGCGACTTGCTGCGTTTCCTGGGGCTGCCCACCGAACAGTGGGACCGCCGGGCCACGGCGGCGTTTCCTTTCCGCGTGCCGCGCGCCTTCGCCGCCCGCATGCGCCCCGGCGACCCGCACGACCCTCTGCTGTTGCAGGTTCTGCCCCGTTCCGAAGAGAACCGGGAAACGCCCGGCTTCGTCGCCGACCCGGTGGGAGACGGGAGCGCCGAAGTGGCGCCGGGTGTGCTGCACAAATATCACGGGCGGGTGCTGTTGATCACTACCGGGGCCTGCGCGGTGCACTGCCGTTACTGTTTCCGCCGCCAGTTCCCCTATCCGGAGCGGCAACTGACCGCCTCGCGCTGGCACGCCGCGCTGGAATACCTCCGACAGAATCCGGAGATCCGGGAAGTCATCCTCAGCGGCGGCGATCCGCTGGTGCTCTCGAACGCCCGCCTGCGGCGGATGATCGAGGAGCTGGCCGCCATTCCCCACCTGCACCGCCTTCGGATCCACAGCCGCCTGCCCATCGTTCTTCCCAGCCGGATCGACGACGGCCTGCTCACGGCCCTGACGAGCACACGGTTTTCCCCGGTCATGGTGGTTCACGCCAATCACGGCAACGAAATCGACGAAGCGGTTGTAAACGCCGTCGCCCGGCTGCGCGAGCGTCGTCTGACGGTGTTGAATCAAAGCACCCTCCTGGCCGGTGTCAACGACCGGGTGGAAACCCTGGTCACCCTCCAGGAAACCCTGTTCGCCGCCGGGATCCTTCCTTATTATTTGCATCTGCTCGACCGCGCCCGGGGAACCGTCCATTTCGAAGTCGCCCCGGCCCGGGCACGGGAACTCCACGAGCAACTGCGCCGCCGGCTGCCGGGTTACCTCGTACCTCGCCTGGCGCGGGACCTGCCGAACACCCCCTACAAAATAATCTTGTAGATCAATCAGATACAAATAACAACGCGAGACGATTGGTAATAAGTATTGAATTCTCCATTTATCTTGGTTATAACAAAACCGTGCTTTGAGCACTGATAACAACCATGCACGATCATGTAACGAGGAGGAAAACATGAAAAAGATTCTCGGACTTCTGGCCCTTGCCTTGGTCACCCTGAGCATGGCTGCCTGTAGCCCCCCCGAGTATGAAAAACAGCGTCTTTCCAGCACCGACGTTGTCCGCAGCATTTCCTGACGCTGAATTCGACGCCCAAGACAACAATAACGATTTCATTCTTGCTGGAAACCCGGGACAGGTTCCCGGGTTTTTTCATGCTCGCCGATCCCGCGTTATATAATGGTTTCAGCCCTATCGTCCCAGAGGACCGGATCGTTGAATTCCTCCCTGTTTCACCAGCGCCTGGCAGATCTCGGCGATTCCGCTTCCGCCGGCCTGCTGTCCCAAAGCCTCAAAGGGCTGGAGAAGGAAAGCCTGCGCGTCACACGACAGGGCCGCATCGCTCAGACCGCTCATCCCCCCTGTCTCGGATCGGCCCTCACCCACCCTTACATCACCACCGACTACGCCGAAGCGCTGCTGGAATTCATCACTCCGCCCACTCCCGCCGCCGAGGCGGCGATCACCTTTCTCGACGAGATCCACCGCTTCGTCTACCACTGTCTCGATCCGGAGGAATTGTTGCTGGCCACCAGCATGCCGATCGGCTTCGAGCGTGACGAAGACATTCCCATCGCCCGGTACGGCAGCTCCAACATCGGCAGAATGAAACACATCTACCGCCTGGGGCTCGCCTACCGTTACGGACGGGCCATGCAGGCCATCGCCGGGATTCATTTCAACTTTTCCGTGGTACCGGAACTGTGGCCCCGACTGGTACGGATCCTCGGCCTGACCCAGCCCCTGCCGGAGGCCAGGGACGACGCCTATTTCGCCCTGATACGCAACATCCAGCGCCACGGCTGGCTGCTGCTCTATCTGTTCGGCGCATCGCCGGTGGCCGACCGCCGGTTTCTCCAATGCCGCGGCGGCATTCCTGACGACTTCGTGAAACTGGCGCCGGACAGCTACGGCCTGCCCCACGCCACTTCCCTGCGAATGAGCGAGGTCGGCTACCGCAATCCCACCCAGGCCGGACTGTTCATTTCCACCAACAGTCTGGAAGAATACGTCGCCTCTCTGTGCCAGGCCATCGAAACCCCCTATCCCCGCTATCAGTCCATCGGGGTCAAGGTCGACGGCCGTTATCGCCAGCTCAACGCCAACCTACTGCAAATCGAAAACGAGTATTACAGCCCGGTGCGCCCCAAACAGATCACGGAGCGGGGAGAGAAACCGACCCTGGCCCTGAAACGCCGCGGCGTCCGCTATGTGGAAATCCGCTCCGTCGATCTCAATCCGTACCTGCCGCTCGGTATCGACGCCCGGCAAATCCGCTTTCTGGAACTGTTCCTCTGGCACTGCCTGCTGTATCCCAGCCCGCCCCTGCCCCGTTCTCAGAGCCGGACGAGCCAGGCCAACCTGGTCGCCGTCGCCGAGCGGGGCCGCGATCCGAAACTGACCTTGCGCCGCAATGGCACGAGGATCACGTTGCGCGATTGGGCGGCGCTCCTCTTCGAAGAGATGGAATCCCTGTGCCCGCTGCTGGACGCCTCTCTGGAAGGAACGCCTTACCGGGACAGTCTGCAGGCACAACAGCAGAAGCTGGCGAATCCCGATCTCACACCCTCGGCCAGGATTCTGCACGATCTGGACAGGGAAGGGATATCGTTCCACGATTTCGCCCTGCGCTGGTCCGAGTCCCATGCCGCCCACTTCCGCCGCCGCCCCCTGGATCGGGAACGACTGGTCTGGTTCGAACGGCTGGCCCGGGAATCGGTCCAACGACAGAAGCGCTTGGAGGCGGAAGACCGCATCGGTTTCGACGAGTTCCTGCGACGCTATTTCAGCGAAACCTGCAAGGCCGCCTGAGACTTCTTCTCCATTGACCGAACGGATGACGAGCCTCTGATGACGCACCCTGAATTCGACCTGGAACATTGGCAAACAGCCCTGGCGGGCAAGAAACCACGCGCCATTCTGAAGGCCGCTTTCGAGCACTTCGACCACATCGCCATCGCCTTCAGCGGGGCGGAGGATGTGGTTCTGATCGACATCGCCTGCCAACTACGCGACCGGGTTCCGGTGTTCACCCTGGACACCGGGCGCCTGCACCCGGAAACCTACCGTTTCATCGAGCAGGTGCGGGAACGTTATCCCATCGATCTCGACGTGCTCTCTCCCGATGCGGACGCGCTACGGGAGCTGGTCGGCCGCAAAGGGCTGTTCAGTTTCTACCGGGACGGTCACCAGGAATGCTGCGGCATCCGCAAGGTGGCCCCTCTGAAACGCAAACTCGCCGGCCTAGACGCCTGGATCACCGGCCAACGCCGTGATCAAAACCCCGACACCCGGCAGGCCCTGATGGAGGTGGAACTAGACACCGCCTTCCAGGGACGTCACGGCCGGCTGATCAAATTCAATCCCCTGGCCAATTGGACCTCGAACCAGGTTTGGGACCACATCGAGGCCTTCGAGGTGCCCTACAACGAACTTCATCGTCACGGCTTCCGCAGCATCGGCTGCGAACCCTGCACTCGGCCGACGCTGCCCCATCAGCCGGAGCGGGAAGGCCGCTGGTGGTGGGAAGACAGCGCCAAAAAGGAGTGCGGCATTCACCGCCGAACTCAATGAACCGGCAGCTCGATGCCGGCGAACAAGGCGTCGATCTCGTGCCTGTCCCGCAGCTTCAAGGCCTGCTCCACCACTTCCCGAGTCAGGTGGGGGGCGAACTGGGTGATGAAGTCATAGATGAAACCGCGGACGAACATGTCCCGGCGTAAGCCGATCTTGGTCACACTGTCGCGGAACAGGTGGCTGGCGTCGAGGGCTACCAGATCCTGGTCGATCCTGGGATCGTAGGCCATCTTGGCCACGATTCCCACCCCCAGACCGAGCCGGACGTAGGTCTTTATCACGTCGGCGTCCACCGCCGTCAGAGCCACCTTGGGCTGCAGCCGCTCCCGGGCGAAAGCCTCGTCCAACTTGGAACGTCCGGTGAAACCGAAGACATAGGTGATGAGAGGCCATTCGGCAATGGCCTGCAAGGTGAGCCGCGGCATTTGGGTCAAAGGATGATCCCTGGGCACCAGAATGCAGCGGTTCCACCGATAGCAGGGAAGCATCACCAGATTGTCGAACAGATCGAGGGCCTCGGTGGCGATGGCCAGATCGGCACCGCCCCGGGACACCAGTTCGGAAATCTGCATGGGAGTGCCCTGGTGCATGGTGAGCGTCACTCGGGGGTATTGGCGCATGAAAGCCTGAACCACCGGCGGCAGAGCGTAACGGGCTTGGGTGTGGGTGGTGGCGATGGAGAGAGTACCGCATTTCTCGTCGCGGTATTCCTCGGCGATGCGGCGGATATTGTCCACCTTGGTCAAGATCTCTCCGGCCAGGCGCACGATCAGCTTGCCCGCCGGGGTCAATTCGGTCAGCTGCTTGCCGTTGCGGGCGAAAATCGGAATGCCCAGTTCGCTCTCGAGCAGGCGGATCTGCTTACTGATGCCGGGCTGGGAGGTGAACAGGCTTTCCGCGGTGGCGGAGACGTTGAGATCATGGTGAGCGACTTCCCAGATGTAATGGAGCTGGCGTAATTTCATATGCCTTAACCAAATAAATATAATAATATTTATTCTATTTGATTATAAGAATTTTGGGTGATAATGCAATAAGGATAAACAAAAAAGTTATTTACGCATGGATGTCTGGTATATCGCCACCGGCGCGGTGGTAGGCTTCATCATCGGACTGACCGGCGTCGGTGGGGGTTCGCTGATGACGCCGATCCTGATTCTGGGCTTCAAGATCAACCCGGCCATCGCCGTGGGTACCGATCTACTCTATGCCGCCCTGACCAAGGCCAACGGCGTCTTCTTCCACCAACGGCAGCGGAGCATCGACTGGTGGATCGTCCTCCGGCTCGCCGTAGGCAGCATACCGGCCTCGCTACTCACCGTGTTGCTGCTTCACAAGCTGAAAGCGATGGGCTATGACTACGAACCGCTGATGACCCAAACCCTCGGCGTCATGTTGATTCTCACCGCCCTGGTGGTGTTCGGCCGCCAACGCATCCTGGCCGTGCTCCATCGCAGTCTCGAGAATCACGATTCACTGGTCAGCCGTCTCCGGCGGGTACGTGGAGGCATCACGGTGCTTTCGGGATTGCTCCTGGGCATCCTGGTAACCCTGTCTTCGGTGGGCGCCGGCGCCATCGGCACCGCCTTGTTGTTCCTGCTTTATCCTTACAAACGCACCGTGGCGATCGTGGGTACCGATCTGGCCCACGCCGTTCCCCTGACGGCGATCGCTGGAATCGGTCACTGGCAATTGGGCAGCGTCGATCCGCATTTATTGTTCGGACTACTGCTCGGCGGCCTTCCGGCCATCTATCTGGGAAGCCTGATCGGCCAATTCCTTCCCGACCGCCTCCTCCGTCCCTTGGTCGCCACCATCCTTTTGCTGTTGGGCATCCGCTTCAGTTTGAACGGGGCTCTGATATAATTTCCGATTCACCAACATCGATCAGGACAGTCCCATGGCATTTGTCATTACCGAAAACTGCATCAACTGCAAATATACCGACTGCGTGGATGTATGCCCCGTAGACTGCTTCCACGAGGGGCCCAACATGCTGGTCATCGACCCGGACGAGTGCATCGACTGTACGTTGTGCGAACCGGAGTGTCCTGCCAATGCCATCTTTTCCGAAGACGAAGTGCCTGAAGATCAAAAAGTCTTCATCGAACTGAACGCCGAACTGGCGAAGAAATGGCCGGTCATCACCGAGGTCAAGGACCCGCTGCCCGATGCGGAAGAATGGAACGGCAAACCCGACAAGCTCCAATTGTTGAAGAAGGAATGGTGACACCGCCCTTCTTCCAGGGACGAAAAAGCCGGGAAAGATCCCCGGCTTTTTCGTCTGATCATCCCATCCGCCCGTCTCAGGACTGGGTCGATTCCTCCTCGCTCGCCTGAGGACGATCGACCAATTCCACATACGCCATCGGCGCCGCATCACCGCGGCGAAAACCGCACTTGAGAATCCGCAGATATCCACCCGGTCGCTCCCGATAGCGGGGGCCCAGCTCCTCGAACAGTTTGGAGACCGCCTCCTTGTCCCGCAATCGAGCGAACGCCAGACGGCGCCGGGCCGTATTGTCCTCTTTGGCCAGGGTGATCAGGGGCTCGGCCACCCGACGCAGCTCCTTGGCTTTGGGCAGGGTGGTCTTGATCAACTCGTGACGAAACAACGAAGCCGCCATGTTCCGGAACATGGCGCGCCGATGACTGCTGGTGCGATTCAGATGTCTTCCCGCTTTACGATGACGCATTTTCCTTTACCTTAAAACTATCTTTACGATGCTTTCGAGGCTTTCACCTTCGTTTTCGCCTTTTCTTCCTTCTTGGCCTCTTCGGGTCGTTTCAAATCCTCCGGCGGCCAGCCTTCCAGGCGCATACCCAACGACAACCCTTTCGAGGCCAGCACATCCTTGATTTCGGTGAGCGATTTCTTTCCCAAGTTCGGCGTTTTGAGCAGCTCCACCTCGGTACGCTGGACCAGATCGCCGATGTAAAAGATGTTTTCCGCCTTCAGGCAGTTGGCGGAACGCACCGTCAACTCCAGATCGTCCACCGGGCGCAGCAGGATAGGGGCGAACTTGGGTTGTTTCTCCTGAGGCTCCTCCCGCGCTTCCTCTTTGAGATCCACCAACACCCGCAGATGGTCGCTGAGAATCCTGGCGGCCTGTTTGACACACCCTTCCGGATCGACGGTGCCGTTGGTTTCCAGCTCCAGAATCAGGCGATCCAGGTCGGTACGCTGATCCACACGGGTGCTTTCGACCCGATAAGCCACCTTTCGGATCGGGCTGAAGGAAGCATCGAGCCGCAGGACACCGATGGGCCGATCCTCCTCCCGACCCTCCTGAACAGCCGGCCGGTAGCCCCGCCCCCTTTCCACCTTCAAGGTCATGTTCAGCTCGCCGACATCGGTAAGATGGGCGATGACCAGATCGGGGTTGATGATTTCGACATCGTGGGTGACGCTGATGTCAGCAGCGGTGACGACACCGGGGCCTTTCTTGGTGAGCTTCAGTTCCGCCGAATTCCCCTGGTGAAGGATCACCGCCAGTTGCTTCAAATTGAGGAGAATGTCGATGACATCCTCCTGCACACCTTCGATGGGCATGTACTCGTGCAACACCCCCTCGATCTGCACCTCGGTGACGGCGCTACCGGGAATCGAGGACAACAGAACCCGGCGCAGGGCGTTACCCAAGGTGTGGCCATAACCGCGCTCGAGCGGTTCGATGGCAATCTTGGAGCGATACCGCTCGGTTTCGATACCGACGATACGAGGTTTGTGCGCTTCCAGCAAAAGATCAACCATAAATACTTTTAACCACTCAGGTTACTTGGAATACAATTCGACGACCAGCTGTTCCTGGATGTCCGAACCCAGATCCGCACGGTCGGGCAGAGACTTGAACACACCGGACATATTGTCGACATCCACTTCCACCCAGGACGGAAAGCCGTATTGCTGGGCGACGGTGAGCGCATCTTGGATCCGCTGCTGCTTCTTGGCCTTCTCCCGCACGGCGATGACGTCTCCCGGCTTGACCAGGTAAGAAGGAATGTTGACGACCTTGCCGTTGACCATGATGGCCTTGTGGCTCACCAGCTGGCGTGCCTCGATTCGGGTAGAGGCGAAACCCATGCGATAGACCACGTTATCGAGCCGACTTTCCAGCAGGAACAGCAGGTTTTCGCCGGTGGAACCTTTTTGACGCGCCGCCTTTTTGTAATAGTTGCGGAACTGGCGTTCCAGAACCTGATAAATCCGCTTGATCTTCTGCTTCTCCCGCAGCTGCATCGCATAGTTGGACAAACGCGCCCGACGCCGCTGACCATGCTGCCCCGGCGGCTGGTCCAGTTTGCACTTGTTTTCCAACGACTTGCCGCGGCTCTTCAAGAACAGATCGGTTCCTTCACGGCGCGCCAGTTTGCATCGAGGTCCTAAATATCGTGCCATTTGCCTTCCTCCTTAGACGCGGCGTTTCTTGGGTGGACGACAGCCGTTGTGGGGGATGGGCGTCACGTCGGCGATCTGCACGATTCGGAATCCCAGGTTGTGTAACGCCCGCACTGCGGATTCCCGTCCGGGACCGGGACCTTTCACCTGGACGTCGAGGTTCCGCATGCCATAATCCTTGACGATGTTGCCCGCCTTCTCCGCCGCCACCTGAGCGGCGAAGGGAGTGCTCTTGCGGGAACCACGAAAGCCGCACGCGCCGGCCGAAGCCCATGCCAGCGTATTGCCCTTGCGGTCGGTAATGGTGATGATGGTGTTGTTGAAGGACGCATGAATATGCGCGATCCCATCAGAGATTTCTCTGCGGATTTTCTTACGGGTACGACTCGGGGCCGCCATTCAGTTACCTCTTTGACAATCGACAGTTTGACTACTTGCGAATCGGACGCCGCGGACCTTTGCGGGTTCTGGCATTGGTGCGGGTGCGCTGACCACGTACCGGCAAACCGCGTCGATGACGCAAACCGCGATAGCACCCCAGGTCCATCAGGCGCTTGATATTCATGGAAACTTCGCGTCGCAGATCCCCTTCCACCGTGTACTTGTCCACCTCGGCACGAATCTTATCGATCTGCTCTTCGCTCAGATCCTTGACCTTGGTGGTCGGATCGATCTGCACCGCCTCGCAGATTTCCCGAGCCCGCGAACGGCCGATGCCATAAATCGCCGTCAGGGAAATGACCACATGTTTATGGTCCGGAATGTTGACTCCCGCAATACGCGCCATCTAGCTAGTCTCCTGTTACCTGCTCAATCAACCCTGGCGCTGCTTGTGCCGGGGTTCCTTGCAAATGATTCGAACGACGCCTTTGCGCCGGATCACCTTACAGTTGCGGCAGATCCGCTTTACCGAAGCTCGCACTTTCATGAATAGTCTCCTTGAATTGACTCAGCGGGTGAATCCCGTGGCCGTGCCGCGACCCTTGAGATTGGCCTTGCGCATCAGACCTTCGTACTGCTGGGACATCAGATGGGTCTGGAGCTGGGCCATGAAATCCATGACCACCACCACGATGATCAACAACGACGTCCCGCCGAAATAGAACGGCACGTTCCAATAGATGATGAGAAAATTGGGCAACAGACACACCAGCGTGATATAGAGAGAACCGATCATCGTCAGCCGGGTCAGCACCGAATCGATGTACCTGGCTGTCTGCAAGCCCGGCCGGATTCCCGGAATGAAGGCCCCCGACTTCTTCAGGTTCTCGGCGGTTTCCTTGGCGTTGAACACCACGGCGGTATAGAAGAAACAGAAAAAGATGATCGCTGCCGAATACAACAGGATATAAAGCGGCTGCCCCGGGGAAATGGCGGCCGCCACGTCCTGCAGCCACTCCATCCCCTCCGCGTTGGCGAACCAACTGGCCACCGTCGCCGGGAACAAAATGATGCTGGAGGCGAAAATCGGCGGAATCACCCCGGCCATGTTCAGTTTCAACGGCAGAAAGCTGCGCTGCCCGCCGTACACCTGCCGCCCCACCTGGCGTTTGGCATAGTGGATGGGGATGCGGCGCTGAGCTCGCTCCACATAGACCACGAAGGCGGTCACGGCGATGGCCAACACGAACAGGAGCACCACGGTCAGCGGACTCATCTCACCGGTCCGGGCCAACTCCAGAGTCGCCGCCACGGCGGACGGCAAGCCCGCCACGATCCCGGCGAAGATGATCATGGAGATCCCGTTGCCGATGCCCCGCTCGGTCACCTGTTCGCCCAACCACATCAGGAACATGGTTCCGGTCACCAGGGTGACCGCGGTAATGAAAACGAACTGGGGCCCGGGATTGATGACGACCGGCAATCCGCCGGCGGTCTGGTTCTGCAGGGCGATGGCCACCCCGACCGACTGGAAGGCGGCCAATATCACGGTGCCGTAACGGGTGTACTGGGTGATCTTGCGCCGCCCCGACTCACCTTCCTTCTTCAGTTGCTCCAGTTTCGGCACCACCACGGTCAGCAACTGAATGATGATCGAGGCGGAAATGTAGGGCATGATGCCCAGCGCGAAGATGCTGAGCCGCTTCAGGGCACCCCCCGAGAACATGTTGAACATGTCCAGGATCGATCCTCCCTGCTGCTGGAACATCAAGGCCAGCGCATTGGGATCGATCCCCGGTACGGGGATGTGCGCCCCGAGGCGGAACACCACCAGGGCACCCAGGAGAAAAAGCAAGCGCTGGCGCAGTTCGGTCAGATTACCGAACCGACCCAGCATCGCTGCACTTGGGGTACTCACGAATCCTCCACCTTTCCGCCGGCTGCCTCGATCGCCCGACGCGCCCCCTTGGTCACGGCCAGACCTTTCACCGTGACCGGCCGTTCAAGGCGACCGGAAGCGATGATTTTCACCCGCTTGACGATCGAGGAAATGAGATTGGCCTGGCGCAGAGCCTCCAGGTCAACCACGTCCCCCGGTAGTTTGTTCAATTCGTGGAGACGGATTTCGTCCACGAAACGCTGGGTGCGGGAACGAAACCCGACCTTGGGCAGACGACGGTGCAAAGGCATCTGCCCCCCTTCGAACCCGACCTTGTGGTAACCGCCGGAACGAGCCTTCTGCCCCTTGTGACCACGGCCACAGGTCTTTCCCAGCGTACTGCCGATACCGCGACCCACCCGCTTGGGTGCCGGTTTGCTCCCCGGCGCCGGCTTCAATGTGTTGAGACGCATTATTCCACTTCCTCGACATTCAACATGTAGGCCACTTTCCGGATCATGCCCCGGATCTCGGGCGTATCGTCCACGATCACCGATTGGTGCATGCGCTTCAATCCCAAACCGGTCACCGTGGCGCGATGGGACCGAATTCGACCTATTTTACTGCGTACCAGGGTCACTTTCAGTTTTTTGTCTGCCATGGCATCAACCCAAGATCTCTTTGACCGACTTGCCGCGCTTGGCCGCCACGTATTTCGGATCGTGCATCTCCATCAGCCCCTTGACGGTAGCCCGCACCACATTGATGGGATTGGTGGTGCCGATGCACTTGGCCAGCACGTTGTGGACCCCGACCGCTTCGAAGACCGCACGCATGGCTCCCCCGGCGATGATCCCCGTCCCCTCAGCAGCGGGCTGCATGTAAACCTTGGCCGCCCCTTCCGTCACCGTGATGGGATACTGGAGGGTGTCACCGCGCAACTTCACCTGAACCATGTTCTTGCGCGCCTGCTCCAGCGACTTCTGGATCGCCACCGGTACCTCGCGCGCCTTGCTCAGGCCGAAACCCACCCGGCCGTTGCCGTCACCCACCACGGTCAGGGCGGTGAAACCGAACTGCCTGCCGCCCTTCACCACCTTGGCGACGCGACGAACCGCCACCAGCTTTTCCAGCAGTTCACCGTCAGTCTGCGTTGCTCCGTTTGCCATTGTTCCGCTCTCCTAAAACCGCAATCCGCCCTCGCGGGCCGCTTCGGCCAGGGCCTTGACCCGACCATGATACCTGAAGCCGGACCGATCGAATGCCACTTCCTCGATACCCGCCTCTTTCGCCTTGGCGGCGATCGCGGCCCCGACCAGCTTGGCCGCCTCGATGTTTCCGGTGCTCTTCAACTGGGAACGAATGTCCGGCTGGACCGTCGCAGCGGCCGCCAGCACCCGCGAACCATCCGCCGTGGTGATCTGGGCATAAATGTGCTTCGGGGTCCGGTGAACCGTCAAACGGTGGATCCCTACCCGCCGGATTCTCGCCCGTGCCTTCGCCGCACGCCGCATCCGCGCTGCTTTCTTGTCTACGCTCACTCTTGCTAACCTCTACTTCTTCTTCGCCTCTTTCCTTGCCACGTGTTCGTCCGCATAGCGGACACCCTTGCCTTTGTAAGGCTCGGGGGGTCTGAAAGCGCGAATTTCAGCCGCCACCTGACCGACCTGCTGCTTGTCGGAACCCTTGACCACGATTTCGGTGGGACTCGGGGTTTCGACGGTAATCCCCTCCGGGATTTCATAGATCACCGGATGGGAGAACCCGAGGCTCAGATTGAGCTTTTTGCCCTGCACCTGGGCGCGATAACCCACCCCCTGCAGCAGCAGGCGTTTTTCGAATCCCTGGCTGACGCCGGTCACCATGTTGTTGATCAAAGCGCGCATAGTTCCCGCCAGGGCAACGGCCTGCTTGGCGTTGAGACGAGGCCGCACCTGGACGACACCGTCCTCCAGAACGACTTCCACATGATCATGAACGCGCCAGGACAACTGGCCCTTGGGCCCTTTGACTTCGATGTCCTGCCCCTGAAGCTTGACCTCCACACCTTGGGGAAGGGGGATCGGTTTTTTCGCTATCCTCGACATATGCTAAGAACCCTTGTCCACATTAGGCGACGACACAGATGACTTCGCCGCCGAACCCCTGCTTGCGGGCCGCCTTGTCGGTCATGACCCCTTTCGGGGTGGTCACGATGGCAATTCCAAGCCCTCCCTGGACCTTCGGCAATTCGTCTTTGCCTTTGTAAATCCGCCGGCTTGGTTTGCTCACCCGCTGAATGTGTTCGATCACCGGGCGGCCTTCGAAATATTTCAATCGGATGGTCAAAAAGGCCTTGTTGCCTTCACGTTCCACCTCGAATCCCTCGATATATCCTTCTTCGGCCAAAACCCGGCAGATGGCCTCCTTCTGCTTGGAGGAAGGCATGGTCACGCTGACCTTTCTCCTGTGCTGGGCGTTGCGGATACGGGTCAACATATCCGCGATCGGATCGCTCATACTCATCGCCACTAACCTCTCACCAACTCGCCTTGGTGACACCGGGCACGTCACCACGCATAGCCAACTCCCGCAATTTGTTGCGCCCCAGCCCGAACTTGCGGTAATAGCCCCGGGGACGCCCTGTCAGATGACAACGGTTTCGAACACGCACCGGACAGGAATCGCGCGGCAATTCCTGCAACTTGCGCTGCGCTTCCATCTTGTCCTCGAAGGAGGCTTCCGGATCTTTCAAAACCGCCCGCAGCGCCGCCCGCTTGGCGGCATATCGGGCCACCAATTTTTGGCGCCGTGCCTCGCGCGCAACCATGGACTTCTTTGCCATTATCAGCTCCTGAATGGGAAATTGAACGATTCTAACAGAGCGCGCCCCTCTTCGTCATTATCCGCGCTGGTGGTGATGGTGATATCCATGCCGCGGATCGCATCGATCTTGTCGTAATCGATCTCCGGAAAGATGATCTGCTCCTTCACCCCTACGGTGTAATTTCCGCGCCCGTCGAACGATCGGGGGCTCAATCCACGGAAATCCCGAATTCGGGGCATGGCAACGTTGATCAGACGATCGAGGAATTCGTACATGCGCTCCCGCCGCAACGTGACCTTGCAGCCGATGGGCATACCCTCACGGATCTTGAAGCCGGCGATGGACTTGCGAGCCCGGGTCACCACGCCACGTTGGCCGGTGATCAACGCCAGATCGTTCATGGCATGTTCCAGAACCTTCTTGTCGGCGACCGCTTCGCCCAACCCCATGTTGACGGTGATCTTGGTGATCCGGGGCACCTGCATCACCGACCGGTAATTAAAGCGCTTCATCAATTCCGGGACGATCCGTTCTTTGTACTCGGTTTCCAGTCTTGGTTTCGTCATGCCGCCGCCCTTAGAGGTCAATCACTTCGTTGGTGGATTTGAAATAACGCACTTTGCGGCCGTCCTCCAGAAAGCGGAATCCGACGCGGTCCGGCTTTTCGGTTTGCGGATTGTAGATCGCCACGTTGGAAACGTGGATAGGCAGTTCCTTCTCGACGATGCCGCCGGGAATCCCCCGCGCCGGGTTCGGCTTCTGGTGTTTCTTGACCACGTTGATCCCCTCGACGATGACGCGGTCATTGGCCAAAACCTGCTTCACCGTACCCCGCTTACCCCGGTCCTTTCCAGTCAGGACGATGACCTCGTCGCCTTTCTTGATCTTTCGCATATCCCTCAACCCTTTCTCAAAGCACTTCGGGCGCCAGTGAAATGATCTTCATGAAGCGCTCGGTACGCAGTTCCCGGGTGACCGGCCCGAAGATACGGGTGCCTATCGGCTGCAACTGGTTGTTGAGCAGCACGGCCGCATTGGTATCGAAACGGATCACCGAACCGTCGGGACGACGCACGCCTTTCTTGGTACGCACCACCACCGCGTTATAGACTTCGCCCTTCTTGACCCGCCCGCGGGGAATGGCGTCCTTGACGCTGACCTTGATGATGTCGCCGATGTTGGCGTAGCGCCGCAGGGAACCGCCCAGCACCTTGATGCACTGGACCTTCTTGGCTCCACTGTTGTCAGCCACCTCGAGCTTTGTCTGCATCTGAATCATGACGGTTCTCCTTACTTGGCTCGTTCCAGAATCTTCACCAGCGTCCATGCCTTGCGCTTGGACAACGGCCGGCACGACGTGATGGCCACCAAATCCCCTTCACGGCACTGGTTTTCCTCGTCGTGCGCCAGCAGTTTCGTGGAACGTTTGATGTACTTGCCGTACAGCGGGTGCTTGACCAGACGGTCGACCCGCACGGTGATGGTTTTGTCCATCTTGTTGCTGACCACCCTGCCGGTAAGGGTCCGGATCTTTTCCTGATTCTCACTCATGCTGAAGCTCTCGCCATTTCGCCCAATATCGTTTTCACCCGCGCGATATCCCGCCGGACCTTGCGCAACTGATCCGGCTTGGTTAGCGCTCCGGTTCCCTTCTGCATTCGCAGGTTGAACTGCTCCTTGTACAGATCGACCAACAGGCTTTCCAGCTCTTCCCGGCTCTTTTCTCGCAATTCACTGGCCTTCATCACATTACCGTCCGTACTGCAAACGTGGTTTTCACGGGCAACTTGGCCGCCGCCAGGCGAAAGGCTTCCCGTGCCACATCCTCCGGAATGCCTTCGATCTCATACAGCATCATCCCGGGCTTGATCTCGGCCACCCAATACTCGACGCTGCCCTTTCCTTTCCCCATCCGCACTTCCAACGGTTTGCGGGTGATCGGTTTGTCGGGAAATATGCGGATCCACAACTTTCCGCCGCGACGCACATGACGGGTAATGGCGCGACGAGCCGCCTCGATCTGGCGGGCGGTAATGCGCCCGCGGCCCAACGCCTTGAGGCCGTACTCCCCAAAGCTGACTTTGTTGCCGCGCCACGCCAAACCGGTGTTGCGGCCTTTTTGCTGTTTTCGATACTTGGTCCGTTTCGGCTGCAGCATACCGCCCTCCTATTTCGCCTCGGGACGGGTGATCTCCTCGAACACCTCGCCCTTGAAAATCCATACCTTGACGCCCAAAACGCCGTAGGTCGTCTTGGCTTCGGCAAAACCGTAATCGATGTCCGCCCGCAAGGTATGCAGCGGCACCCGGCCTTCCCGATACCATTCGCTGCGTGCGATCTCGGCACCACCCAGGCGGCCGGCGACGTTGATCTTGATCCCTTCCGCCCCTCGGCGCATGGTGTTCTGCACCGCCCGCTTCATGGCACGGCGGAACATGATGCGCCGCTCCAGCTGCTGGGCCACGCTTTCGGCCACCAACTGGGCATCCAGCTCCGGCTTACGGATTTCCTCGACGTTGATCTGCAAAGGAATCCCCATCCTGGCACCGACTTCCCGGCGCAGCTTGTCGATGTCTTCCCCCTTCTTACCGATCACCAAACCGGGGCGAGCGGTGTGGATGGTGATCCGGGCGTTGTTGGCGGCACGACTGATGTGCACCCGACTGACGGAGGCGTGCGCCAGCCGTCGCTTGATGAAATCACGCACCTCCAAATCCTGATGCAACAGGCGGGAATAATCCCTGGAACTGGCATACCAACGGGAATTCCAGTCCTTGATATACCCAAGCCGAAACCCTATCGGATGTACTTTCTGTCCCATGTTATTCGCTCTCAGCTACTTTGACGGTGATATGGCAGGTGCGCTTCAGGATCCGGTCGGCCCGCCCCTTGGCCCTCGGCTTGATGCGCTTCATGACCGGACCCTCATCGACGTGAATGGTGGAAACCTTCAATTCGTCGATGTCGAGCCCTTCGTTGTGTTCCGCATTGGCGATGGCCGATTCCAACACCTTGCGCACCAGGCCGGCGGCCTTCTTGTTGCTGAAACGCAGAATGTCCAGGGCTTTGTCCACCGGCAGGCCACGCACCTGATCGGCCACCAAACGACACTTCTGGGCCGAGATTCGGGCGTAACGCAGTTTGGCTGCTACTTCCATACGATCCCTCCTGAACTACTTCGACTTCTTGTCCGCCGCATGACCCCGGAACGTGCGGGTCGGAGCGAACTCGCCCAGCTTGTGGCCGACCATGTTCTCGGTGATCAACACCGGAACGTGCTGGCGGCCATTGTGCACGGCGATGGTCAGCCCGATCATCTCCGGAACGATCATCGAACGGCGCGACCAGGTTTTGATCGGCCGCTTGCTGCGACTCGCAACGGCCTGTTCGACCTTCTTCATCAGATGATGATCGACGAATGGACCTTTCTTAATCGAACGTGGCACTGCCTTTTCCTCTCAACTGGTTTATTTCGCTTTCCGCCGCCGCACAATCATGTTCTCGGTACGCTTGTTGCGGCGGGTCTTGTAACCTTTGGTAGGCTGACCCCAGGGCGAGGTGGGATGCTTGCCCTTGTTACGCCCTTCCCCGCCGCCGTGGGGATGATCCACCGGGTTCATGGCCACACCGCGAACCGTGGGACGGCGACCGCGCCAGCGACTGGCGCCCGCCTTGCCCAACGATTCCAGATTGTGCTCGGAATTGCCGACTTCACCGATCACGGCCTTGCAGTCGATGTGCACCTTGCGCATTTCACCGGAACGCAGCCGCAAGGTGGCATAGACCCCCTCTTTGGCCAGCAACTGGGCCGAGGTCCCGGCACTGCGCGCCAGCTGGGCCCCCTTGTCCGGTCGCAGCTCCACACAGTGCACCAGGGTACCCACCGGCATGTTGCGCAGGGGCATACAGTTGCCCACTTTCACCGGCGTCTCGGTATCGGCGATGATTTCCTGCCCCACCTGCAATCCCTTGGGCGCCACGATGTAACGTCGTTCGCCATCCCGGTACAGGATCAGGGCGATATGGGCGCTGCGATTGGGATCGTATTCCAGCCGTTCCACCTTGCCCGGAATGCCCATCTTGTCTCGCTTGAAATCGATGATCCGGTAGCGGCGCTTGTGTCCCCCACCGCGGTGACGAGTGGAGATACGTCCGACATTGTTGCGACCGCCCGTCTTGGTCAGTTTTTCCACCAAAGGTTCGTAGGGATCCCCCTGCCACAAACCTTCGGTCTTGACCCGAACGACGAAACGGCGTCCCGGCGAAGTGGGCTTGCACTTGATAATGGCCATATTCGGTATTCCTGCTTCGATTGATTTTTCCAGTTTCTATCAGGCCGCGGAGAGGTCGATTTCGTGCCCCGGTTTCAAGCGCACATAGGCTTTCTTCCAATCCGGACGCTTACCGAGAATGCGGCCGAAACGTTTGGACTTCCCCGTCACGTTCAAGGTGCGCACCGACGCCACTTCGACGCCGAACATGAGTTCCACCGCCTTTTTCACCTGAGCCTTGGTCGCATCCTTGCGGACCTTGAAGACGAAACAGTTTTCCGTATCCGCCACCCGGGTGCTCTTTTCCGAGATGACCGGAGCCAGCAGCACATTCATCAGTTCCAGCTGATTTACGTTCATGACAGACGCTCCTCCAAAACCTTTGCCGCTTCCACGGTGACCACGACCTTGTCGGCCGCCACCAGGGAGACGGGATCGACGCGACTGGCTTCGCTCACCTGCACGTTGGGCACATTGCGCACCGCCTGTTCCAGCGCTGGATTCTCCCGCTCCACCAGAATCAGAATCCGACGCCCCAAGCCATAGGCCTGCAGCTTGCCGACGAACGCCTTGGTCTTGGGCTCATCGGGAATCAGGTCCGCACTGACCGCCAGGCGGTTCTGACGCAACAACTCGGAAACGATGGACCGCATGCCGGCCCGATACATCTTTTTGTTCAGTTTCTGGCGATAATCCCGGGGAGAAGCGGCGAACGTCACCCCGCCACCCCGCCAAAGGGGGCTTCGAATACTGCCGGCGCGCGCCCGACCGGTGCCTTTCTGGCGCCAGGGCTTCTTGCCGCCGCCGCTGACCGCCGAGCGGTTCTTCTGGGCCTTGGTACCGGCACGACCGTTGGTCAGATAGGTGGTCACCACCTGATGCACCAACGGCTCGTTGAAGGCCTGACCGAAAACCGCTTCGGAAACCGCGACCGGCTGCGCCGAATCCGTTTCGTGAACGACGGGTATCTCAACACTCATGGCTTAATCCTTTTTCGCTTTGATGGCGGGCCGAACCACGACATCCGCACCCTTGTGCCCAGGGACCGCCCCCTTGACCAGCAACAGATTGCGCTCTTTGTCGACGGCGACGATCTGCAGATTCTGCACGGTACGCCGCACGTTCCCCATGTGACCGGCCATGCGCTTGCCCTTGAATACCCGGCCGGGAGTCTGACACTGGCCGATGGAGCCCGGCACCCGGTGGGAGAGGGAGTTGCCGTGACTGGCGTCCTGACTGTTGAAATGATGACGCTTGATGGTCCCGGCGAAACCTTTACCGATGGTGGTACCGATGACGTCGACGTATTGCCCTTCGCTGAACAGATCGACACCCACCGTGGCACCCACCTGGAGGCCCTCCCCTTCGCCTTCCTCCAGGCGGAACTCCCAGAGACCGCGGCCGGGTTCGACACCCGCCTTGGCGAAATGGCCGGCCTCCGGCTTGCGCAGGCGGGAAGGCTTTTTCGTCCCCGTGGTCACCTGCACGGCCCGATAACCGTCACGCTCCAAAGTGCGCAACTGGGTGATACGGTTTTCCTCCACCTGGATCACCGTCACCGGGATGGATCGGCCATCCTCGGCGAACACCCGCGTCATGCCGCATTTGCGCCCGACTACTCCAATCGTCATGGCAACGTCCTCAATTCAATTTGATTTGCACGTCGACCCCGGCCGCCAGATCCAGCTTCATGAGGGCGTCAACGGTCCGGTCGGTGGGTTCGACGATATCGATCAAGCGTTTGTGGGTTCGGATCTCGTACTGATCCCGGGCGTCCTTGTTGACATGGGGTGAGATCAGAACCGTATAACGCTCTTTCTTGGTCGGCAGCGGAATGGGACCTAACACCTGGGCCCCGGTACGCTTGGCGGTCTCGACGATCTCCTGGGTGGACTGCTCCACCAGGCGATGGTCGAAGCCCTTCAATCGGATGCGAATACGTTGGCGTTTTTCCATGGAATTCACTTACTCGATGATTTTGGAGACCACGCCGGCCCCGACCGTGCGCCCGCCTTCCCGAATGGCAAACCGCAAACCCTCTTCCATCGCAATCGGGGCAATCAGCTTCACCGTGATCTTCACATTGTCACC
>Ga0256839_1001663_pt1 | contig 26481 bp, 24 predicted proteins | sample 354166metaG_FD_185968 | JGI IMG/M metagenome (GOLD analysis project Ga0256839, IMG submission 185968) | Hydrothermal vent microbial communities from Mid Atlantic Ridge, Atlantic Ocean - 354-166 | ecosystem: Environmental > Aquatic > Marine > Hydrothermal vents | place: Atlantic Ocean: Mid... | reverse complement strand
ACCTTCGGTACACAACCGCTGGATTTACGCTGCCGGCCCTTGGTGGATATGGACTTCGTTATCTCACGCTAACTCGTCCAGCCTTGGCGCCTCAGTATCCAGTTCCTGTCCGTCGGCTCGTACCTTTGCTACACGCTTCCTTCAGACCCTGCCTCACAACAGCGCCCTTGCGCTTCGCTAGCCTTCACCTCCACCAGGTTGGCATGGGGACTTCCACCCCACAAGTCAGCCGGCATGCCCGGCACACGCCTGCATGGGCAGGCAACACCTGCCCCTGATGCCACGATCAGCACTGATTTCTCATGTCTCAGGGCACATCGGCAGCGCAGCGGAAGCCCACGTCGTTGAAGATCGAGTCCGGCGCCAAGTAGAAACGATAGGCACCGCGCTGGAACTGGTGCAGGGCATAGTGGCCTTCGCGCCCCCAGGCGGCCCCCCGCAATACCTTGTACTTCTCACCGAAGGCATCGCTTTGATAATCGCTCCCGGGATAGGGCTGATACCAGTCGGCCACCCACTCGGAGACGTTTCCCGCCATGTCGTACACGCCATAGGGCGACTTGTCCCTGGGATAAGATCCCACCGGCGCCACGCCGTCATCCCACATCTCATCACCGGTATTGCTGTAACCGGCGTGCCACTCGTTTCCCCAGGGATATTCGTTCCCATCCGGTCCCCGCGCTGCCTTCTCCCATTCCGCCTCGCTGGGCAGCCGTTCCCCGGCCCATCTGCAATAGGCATCGGCATCATGCCACGTGACATCGGTCACCGGCTCCCTGTCCTGGTATCGCAGGCGCTCGACGATGGCATCGAGCAGGTCCTCCTTGTCCATGGTGCGGGTGTCCATGTCCAGGCGAAAAGTCTCCACCGCCAGGCGACGCAGACGATCGATATCCAGCTGCGGAAGCTGGTCAACGCGCAGGCTCAGCAGATAGCCGTCCTTCGCCCACTGCATGGGCGGCGTGCGACCGGTACCGGCAACGAATCTGCGATACTGGGCCCGGGTGACTTCGTAGCGGCCGATATAGTAGGCCGGGAGGGTCACCCGCCGGGCGGGGTGTTCGTCCAGGTACCAGGGTTTTCTTGCGCCCACACCGATCGATTCGTCCTCCTCGGGCACCTTGTCGCTGCCCATCAGGAAAGGTCCGGCGGGGATAAGCACCAGCACCTCACCGGTCTTTTCGTTGACCCGGATGGCGGGCTGTGCCACGGCCAGGGCGCTCACCAGCAGACACGCCAGGGCCGGTGCGGCCCATCGCATGGATTGCAGCATTGCATGCCATACCGCAAGGCCCGTCGCCCCGGCAGCGACGCGGGCATTGTCACCGGCGGCATGATGCATCCCTTTCCCTTCAACCTGTCGTTTCATGTCGGTCTCCTGACAGTGTTTTCCTCATCGTGTCAGCGTGCCTTCCCGGTTCGGGACCTGCGTCACGGGCACAACGGAACCCGAAGCTCTTGTTGCGCGTGCTGCGCAGGAAAAAGGCGCGGTTGAACACCGGCGCCGAGATGCCGCACTTGTAGAACGAGCAGTCGAACCACGAGCCACCCTTGAGGGTCTTGTATTTCTCGCCGTAGTTCTCATTGGGGTGGGTATTGCCGGGATAGGGCTGGTACCAGGACGCGGTCCATTCCCACACGTTGCCGGACATGTCGTAGACCCCGTAGGGACTGGCCCCCTCGGGCAGGGAACCCACCGGCAGGGTATCCCCCTCCTGCTGCAGCCTCGCCCAGCGTTGCGGGGTATTGGCTTTGTTGACATCGAATTCGTTGCCCCAGGGGAAGATGCGTCCGTCCACGCCGCGCGCCGCCTTCTCCCACTCCGCGTCCGTCGGCAGGCGCTTGCCCGCCCAGCGGCAATAGGCATCGGCGTCGTACCAGCTCACGTAGGTGACGGGGTGATCGGCTTTTCCGGGTGGATAGGTGCGATTGCGGAAATGGGGCGGGGAACGCCGGCCGGTGGCATCGATGAACTGCTTGTACTGGGCATTGGTCACTTCATAGCGGTCGATGTAGAAGCTGTCCAGATAGACGACGTGCTGCGGTCCCTCATCGGGCAGACGGTCGTCGGTACCCATGATGAACTCGCCGGCAGGGACCAGGACCATGGGATTGGGGTCTGCGCCCACCTTGGGATGCGCCGTCTCATGAGGGCGCCCCGCCACGGCAGGCAAGGGCATTTCCTTCTTGTGTCCAGTCGACGTACCAGCCGCCTTGTCATGGCCCTGCTTCCTGCCGTTGTGGCAGACGAGACATTCTCGCGCGCCTTCGGTGCCGAAGGTGCGGTCACGATGCACCACCTCTCCATGGCACTGACCACAGTCCGCCGCCTCCAGGACGTCACCCTGGACAGATCCGGCCAGCAGGACCAGCAGACCCAGTGCAATGAGACGAACACGCATATACCGCTCCCCCTCACAACGGCGAAAACGAACCTCCCCTCCTCCCACGACAGGGGGAAAGGATACCGCCGGCCTCGGCACAGCCCCACGCGCTGCAGCACAGGACCCGTCCGGCAGATTCATTCCCTCGATCCATTCCCACAATCTATTCGGGGAATAGTAAGAAAAAAGTTACTCATTATCATAACTTTTCACGATGATTTTATCAGACACAGACTGACGAAAAAACGCACATCTTTTTCATGGAAAGGCTGTGCCGCACACTTTCTTGCGGCGCGCAGACCTCGGAGATTGCCGGCCCACGACCTCGTCCATCCCAGACAGCCGCATTGCCACTTCCCGAGAGAAGAACCAATGGCTGTGAGGCGGTAAGTGAGTCGGCGACGGGGAGCAAGCAAGGCGATTTCTGCTAATATTGGTCTCATGACGATCCACCACCTGCAGCCGGTCCCTCACCTGACCACGGCATTGACCGGTCCCCTGCAGCAGATCGAACGCCATCTGCTTGAACGCCAGGCCGACATCGAGGCCTGGCTGCGTGGCCAATGGCGGGAGACACCGGCGCCCTTCTATGCCTCCGTGGACCTGCGCAACGCGGGCTTCAAGCTGGCGCCCGTGGACACCAACCTCTTCCCCGCCGGCTTCAACAACCTCAGCCCCGACCTCATGCCCCTGTGCATCCAGGCCATGCAGTCCGCCATCGAGCGCATCTGTCCCACGGCCTGCCAGATCATGCTGATCCCGGAGAACCACACCCGCAACATGTTCTATCTGGAAAGCCTGGCTACCCTGCAGGACATCATCTCCAAGGCAGGCTTCCGGGTCCGCATCTGTTCCCTGCTGGAGGACCTGCGCACGCCCCTGGACCTGCAACTGCCGTCGGGCCGGAAGCTGCTGCTGGAACCCATCCGCCGGGAGGGCCGGCGCCTGGTACTGGACGACTTCGATCCCTGCATGGTCCTGCTCAACAACGACCTCGCCGGCGGGCTGCCGGCGATACTGGAAGGGCTGGAACAGCCCGTCGTCCCGCCGCCCGCCCTCGGCTGGTGCCGCCGCCTGAAATCGGACCACTTCCGCCACTACCGTGCCGTCGCGGAGGCCTTCGCGGCAATGATCGGCATCGACCCCTGGCTCATCACCCCCTTGTACCTCCAGTGCGGAGAGATCGATTTCATGAAGCGGGAGGGAGAAGAATGCCTGGCCAGCAATGTTGCCAGCCTCCTGGACGCCATCCGGCGCAAGTACGAACAGTACGCGCTGGACTGCCGTCCCTTCGTGGTGATCAAGGCCGATGCAGGCAGCTACGGCATGGGGGTGATGACCGTGCATTCGCCCGACGAGGTACGCGGCCTCAACCGCAGGCAGCGCACCCGCATGGCCGCTTCCAAGGGCGGCATGGCCACCACGCGGGTCATTCTCCAGGAGGGGGTCTATACCTTCGAGACCTGGGGTCGCGAACAGGCCGTGACCGAGCCCGTCGTCTACATGATCGACCATTTCGTTGTGGGCGGTTTCTATCGCGTGCACACCCGGCGCGGCGCCAACGAGAACCTCAACTCCCCCGGGATGCACTTCGAGCCCCTGGCCTTCGCCCGCCCCTGCACCACACCCGAACAGGGCCTGGCGCCGGACGCCTCGCCCAACCGTTTCTACGCCTATGGCGTCATCGCCCGCCTGGCCCTGCTGGCCGCCGCCCGCGAACAGGCCGCCAGCGGCGGCGCGCCCCGTCTGCCTTGAGATCCGCGATTCGCGACCGAGGGGCCGCGCCCGCGGAAGGACACGGGATACACAGGAGTGCCACCCGGGCGCAAAGGAGCCCAGCGATGATTCCGGATGATGTATGACATGGACAGCCCCCATGGCGCGGAGCGAAATGCAGCGCATGCAAGTGACGCCTGTCATGCCGAGCGCAGCGAGAAATGACAAGGAGAAGTGTGAAGGTCTTGGCAAGGAGGTGCGGCGGGGATGACATTACCCCTGTCATTCCGAGCGCAGCGAGGAATCCAAGGGCAGTGGATCAGGATTTCTCCCTTCGGTCGAAATGACACCGCTTTGTCATGCCGAGCGCACCGAAGAATGACAGGGAGTGTGACGCCACGGGCAAGGAGGTGCGTTGGGAATGACGTTGCCCCTGTCATTTCGAGCGCAGCGAGAAATCCAAGGGCAGTGGATCAGGATTTCTCCCTTCGGTCGAAATGACACCGCTTTGTCATGCCGAGCGCACCGAAGAATGACAGGGAGTGTGACGCCACGGGCAAGGAGGTGCGTTGGGAATGACGTTGCCCCTGTCATTTCGAGCGCAGCGAGAAATCCAAGGGCAGTGGATCAGGATTTCTCCCTTCGGTCGAAATGACACCGCTTTGTCATTCCGAGCGCAGCGAAAAATGACAGGGAGTGTGACGCCACGGGCAAGGAGGTGCGGTGGGAATGACAGAGGAGTATGGTCGGAATGACAAGAAAGTGAGGTTGAATGACAAAGGAGTATGGTCGAAATAACAAGGAAATGTGGCCAAAATGAAGGCAGTGTGGTCGAGGTGACAGGGAGATTACGGCCCTCACGGCCTGCATCGGGCTGCACGACGGCCGTCAGCCAATAATGCACGTCTCGATAATGACACTCGGGGCACCCGGCAATCATGCGCTGACCTGCGAGGGACGCCGCCCATGACCGACATCGCCGTGATCATGGATCCCCTGGAGGGCATCAATCCCAGGAAGGACAGCACCCTGGCCATGATGCGCGCCGCCCAGGCGCGGGGCTGGCAGGTGTGGACCGCCACCCTGGGCGATCTCTACCTGCACGACGACTGCTGCCACGCCCGCCTCCAGGCCATCACCCTGAACGATATAGAAGACCCCGCCTGCAAGGACTGGCACCGCCCCGGCCCCTGCAGCGAGCGCCCCCTGCACGAGCTGGATGCCGTGCTCATGCGCAAGGATCCCCCGGTGGACATGGAGTACATCTATGCCACGCATCTCCTGGAACGGGTGGAGGTCCGCGGCACACCCGTCTTCAACCGCCCCCGTGCCCTGCGCGACATCAACGAGAAGCTCTACACCGCATGGTTTCCCCAGTGCATGCCCCCCACGCTGGTGACGCGGGACGGCGCGCGCCTGCGTGACTTTCTCGCCCGCCATGGCGACATCATCGTCAAGCCTCTGGACGCCATGGGCGGCGAATCGGTGTTCCGCGTCACCACCGACAATCCCAACGTCAACGTGATCTTCGAGGTGATGACGGGGCGGGGCCGGCGCTTTGCCATGGCACAGCGCTATCTTCCCGAGATCAGCGAGGGCGACAAGCGCATCCTGCTCATCGACGGCGAACCCGTCCCCTATGCCCTGGCGCGCATCCCGGCACCCGGTGAGACCCGTGCCAACCTGGCCAGCGGCGGACAGGGCGTGGGAATCCCCTTGAGTGACCGCGACCGCTGGATCTGCGCCCAGGTGGGCCCCCGCCTGCGCGAGATGGGGCTGCTGTTCGTGGGACTGGATGTGATCGGCGACTACCTCACCGAGATCAACGTCACCAGCCCCACCTGTATCCGCGAGCTGGACCGCCTCTACGGCCTGGACATCGGCGCCGACCTCATGGACCGCATCGAGGCCCGCCTGACATGATGCCCGGCACCCGCCGCCCACGTCGCCTGGCAGGCCTCACCCTGCTCCTCTTCGCGATCCTCGCCGGCGGCTGCGGACGCGACGAACCCCGGCAGGCCTACGAAGCACAGTTCCTGGCCCTGGGCACGCTGGTGAAGGTGAGCCTGTGGGGGGTGGACGAGGACCAGGGGGCTGCTGCGGTGCGTGCCGTGGAGGCGGAACTGAACCGGGTCCATGAGACCTGGCATGCCTGGCGCCCCAGCACGCTGAGCGATCTCAACCGCCGTCTCGCTACGGGTGAAACCGTCACGGTGGACGAGGAGACCGCGGCCGTGCTCGCCGAAGCGCAGCGCCTCTCCCGCCTCAGCGGCGGCCTGTTCGAGCCCGGCATCGGCGCCCTGGTGCGCCTGTGGGGATTTCACAGCGACGACCGCCCCGCCGGCCCGCCGCCCGCAGATGAAACCACTGCCCGGCTCCTTGCCTGGCGCCCGCGGATCATCGAACTGGAAATCACCCACGCGACCGAAGCGGAAGATACCGTGTGGCACCTGCACAGCACCAACCCTGCCCTGAAGATCGACCTGGGGGGCTTCGCCAAGGGCTATGCCGTGGACCGCGCCGTGGAGCGCCTGCGGGCGCTCGGCATCGGCGACGCCATCGTCAACGCCGGGGGCGACCTGCGCGCCATCGGCCGCCACGGTGAACGTCCCTGGCGCATCGGCATCCGTGATCCGCGCGGCGAGGGCATCATCGCCGCGCTGGAGACCCGTGGCGACGAAAGCGTGTTCACCTCGGGCAATTACGAGCGCTTCTTCGAATACGAGGGCGTGCGCTATCACCATATCCTCGACCCGCGCACCGGCCACCCTGCCCGGGGCACCCTGTCGGTCACCGTCATCCACGCGGATGCCGCCACGGCGGATGCCGCCGCCACCGCCCTCTTCGTGGCCGGCCCTCAAGACTGGCGGGCGACGGCCCGACAAATGGGTGTGGAGCAGGTCATGCTCATCGACAGCGAGATGCGCATTCACGTGACGCCGGCCATGAACCGACGCCTGGTTTTCCAGTCTCAACCCATACCGGAAGTGATCGTGAGCGCCCCGGATTGACGCCGGAACGACCCTGGAGTGACTGTCAATGCCCCGTGCCGAACCCGGAATATCCACCGTGACCGATACCGAGACCGATTCCGGCATCGATGACGGCATCCGCAGTGGGCTGAGCCGCGCCGACGGCGCGGTGATCGCGGCCACGCTGGTGCTGCTGGTGTTTCTTTACGGAACCTTCTGGGGCGGCACCGGCGCGGCCGACCTGGCCCATTTCCATACCGCCGACGGACGGGAATTCTCGGTGCCGCTGGACGCAGACCGGACCCTGGAGCTCCGCGGCCCCCTGGGGATCAGTGTCATCGAGATCCGCGACGGGCAGGTGCGCTTCGTCGCCTCGCCCTGCCGGGGCAAGCAGTGCATCCACGCCGGCTGGCTGAAACAGGGGGGCGAATTCGCCGCCTGCCTGCCCAATCGCATCAGCGTCGCGGTCCGCAGCCGTGACCGGCACTTCGACAGCATCAATTTCTGACCGGTTCCGAAGACCATGGCAAGCTCCAAAGATCCCGCCGGCACACAAGCCCTGACCCTCGTCACGACCCCCCAGGATCATCGCATCGCCTGGCTGGCGGCGCTGGCCATCGCCATCCACGTCGCCGAAAGCGCCCTGCCCAGCCCCCTCCCCGGGGCCAAGCCGGGGCTGGCCAACGTGGTCACCCTCGCGGTGCTGTATCACTACGGGTGGCGCGCCGCCGCCTGGGTCACCCTGCTGCGGGTGCTGGTGGGCAGTCTCCTCATCGGCACCTTTCTCACACCGACCTTCATGCTCAGCGCCGCCGGCGCCGCGGCCGGCCTGGCGGCGCTGGCGCTGGGCAGCCGAATCCCGGGCATGGGACCCGTGGGCCTGGGCCTGATGGCGGCCCAGGCCCACATGGCCGGGCAGTTCTTCTGCGCCCATGCCCTGTTCATCCCCCATGAGGGCCTGTTCGCCCTGCTGCCCGTGCTCATGACCCTGGCGGCGGGCTTCGGCCTGGCCAGCGGCCTCATCGTCCAGTCCATGCTGCCGGCCCTCCAGCGGTCGCGCACGCAGCGCCAGCCTCCCCAAACCTCTCAAGCCCCCCAACCCCCTCAAGCCCCATGACTGCCCTGCAGCCCGCTCCCGTGACATCGGCCGACCGGCTGGGACTGACCCTGTTTTTCGCGGTCGTCGTCCACGCCACCCTGATCCTGGGCATCAGCTTCAAACCGGATTTCGTCAAGCCGCCCCAGGAAGAGCATCCCCCCATCGAGATCATTCTCGTCCACCAGCGCAGCGAGCAGGCACCGGAGAAGGCGGAATACCTGGCCCAGGCCAACGTCGAGGGCGGCGGCAACACCCGGGAAAAGGTGCGCCCCACCTCCCCGGCCTCCACGCCCATCCCCCCCGAGCGGCCCGGCCACGACACCGCCGTGACCCCGGAAACCGCCCCGCCGCCCCGGCCGGCGGACACCGCCCCCAGCCTGACCCTGGAGAAGGCCGCGCGCAAGCGTCCCGTCGAGGAACAGACGGAGCCCGCGCGGCCCGCGCCCTTAAGCGCAGCGGAACTGCTGAGGCGCAGCCGCGAGATCGCCAACCTGAGCGCCGAGATCGACCGCTCCCTGCAGTCCTACGCCGAGCGCCTGCGCCACCGCTATATCTCGTCCCGGGCGCGGGCCTACCGGGATGCCGCCTACCTGGATGCCTGGCGCGCCAAGGTGGAACGCATCGGCAACCTGAACTATCCCGAGGAGGCCAAGCGCCGCGGCATCTCCGGCAGCCTGATTCTCGACGTGGGCATCAAGTACGACGGCACGATCCACAGCATCACTGTGCTGCGCTCCTCCGGCAGGAAAATCCTCGACGATGCCGCCGTCCGCATCGTGCGCCTGGCCGCGCCCTTCGCCCCCTTCCCGGAGGAACTGCGCCAGGACACCGACGTGCTGCACATCACCCGGACCTGGCAGTTCCTCAATGACAACCTCCAGGCCCGCTGAGCGGCCACTTGTAACGGCCTGCCCGCTGGCGGATACTACGTCCATGAACGACATGAATTCACTCAGCGGCCATTTCCTCATCGCCATGCCCAGCCTCAGGGATCCCAATTTCTTCCACGGGGTCACCTACATCTGCGAGCACAACGAGGACGGTGCCATGGGCCTCGTGATCAACCGCCCCCTGGATATCAATCTGGGGGAGGTCCTCGGGCAGATGAAGATCACCAGTTCCCTGCCGGAAGTGGCAGGCATGCCCATCTTCCTGGGGGGACCGGTGCAATGCGAGCGGGGTTTTGTCCTGCACCGGCCCCATGGCGAATGGGAGGCCACGCTGAAAGTGACCGACGAGATCGGCATCACCTCCTCCCGCGACATCCTGGAGGCCATCGCCCGCGGCGAAGGCCCCCGGCAATGCCTCATCGCCCTGGGTTACGCCGGCTGGGCGCCGGGACAGCTGGAACAGGAGATGGCGGACAATGCCTGGCTCAGCGTCCCGGCGGACGAACGCATCATTTTCGAGACGCCCTGTCACCTGCGGTGGGAGACGGCAGCGGCGCTGACGGGTGTGGACATCAAGCGCCTCTCCAGCGAAATCGGGCACGCATGAACGGCAGCCGCACCCTGCTGGCCTTCGACTTCGGACACAGGAGAATCGGCGTCGCAGTGGGCCAGGAGATCACCGGCGCGGCGCGGCCCCTCACCACCCTCGCGGCCCGGGACGGCGTGCCGGACTGGGCCGCCGTCTCCAGCCTCCTTCAGCACTGGCGCCCCGACGCCCTCGTGGTGGGACTGCCCCTGCACATGGACGGGAGCGAGCAGGACACCACCCACGCCGCGCGGCGCTTCGCAGACCGCCTGCGGGGGCGGTATCATCTGCCCGTGTATTTCGCAGACGAACGCCTGTCGTCCAGGGCCGCCATGGCCCTGATCAGGCAGCGACAATCCCAGCGACAATCCCAGCGCCAATCCCAGCGCCAATCCCAGCTCAGGCCACGCCGCGCCGGGCGGGAGGGTGAAGTGGACGCGGTGGCCGCCCAGCTCATCCTGGAAACCTTCTTCAGCCATGGCATCGATGCATGCAAACTGACCCCGTCCCCCGGCACACCACCGGAACAGTCATGACCGAGGAACCGCTGGACATCCCCGCCACCCTCGACCGCATGGCCGCCTCGCTGCGGGAGGTGTTGCGCGCGCGGGACGTGGACGCACCGCTCATGATCGGCATCCACAGCGGCGGGGTGTGGATCGCCGAGGCCCTGCATCGCCGCCTGGACCTGGCCACCCCCCTGGGCAGCCTGGACATCTCCTTCTACCGCGATGACTTCACCCGCATCGGGGTCAATCCCCAGGTCCGCCCGTCCAGCCTCCCCGCGCCCATCGACGACCGCCACATCGTCCTCGTGGACGATGTGCTCTACACGGGGCGCACCATCCGGGCCGCCCTCAACGAGATCTTCGATTACGGGCGGCCGGCCTCGGTGCTCCTCGCCGTGCTCGTGGACCGCAACGGCCGCGAACTGCCCATCCAGGCGGACGTGGCGGGTACCCGCATGGACCTCCCCCCCCACCGCCAGGTCAAGCTGCAGGGGCCGGATCCGCTGCGCCTGGTCGTGGCAGAACAGAACGCGCCCGCCGCCGGAACGGACACATGAAGGAAACAGCGGCCCTCACGTCTCCCTGCGCCCCCGCCCGCCTCCCCCTTACGCTGCGCGCCCGGCGCCTTTACAATCCGCCTCCATGATCAAAGAGAACCTCCAGCTCGACGAAAACGGCCGGTTGCGACACTTCCTCACCATCGAGGGGCTCAAGCGCGCCCTCCTGATGGAACTGCTGGACACCGCCGAATCCTTCACCAGCGTCACGGAACAGACCGTGAAGAAAGTCCCCCTGCTGCGGGGCAGAACCATCGTCAACCTGTTCTTCGAACCCAGCACGCGCACGCGCACCACCTTCGAACTGGCCGCCAAGCGCCTCTCCGCCGACGTGCTCAACATCAATGTGCCGGCCTCGGCCACCACCAAGGGCGAGACCCTGCTGGACACGCTGCGCAACCTGGAAGCCATGCACTGCGACATGTTCGTGGTACGCCATCCCAACAGCGGCGCGGCCCACTTCATCGCACGTCATGCCGCACCGGGCGTGAGCATCATCAATGCCGGGGACGGGCGCCATGCCCATCCCACCCAGGCCATGCTGGACATGTTCACCATCCGCCGCCACAAGGGCGAGTTTCACCGCCTCACCGTGGCCATCGTGGGCGACATCCTCCATTCCCGCGTGGCCCGCTCCCAGATCCAGGCCCTGAGCACCCTGGGCGTCAAGGAGATCCGCATCGTCGCGCCCCGCACCCTCATCCCGGCCTGTGCCGAGACCCTGGGCGTCCACGTCCATCACGACCTGCGCGAAGGGCTGCGGGACGTGGACGTGATCATCATGCTGCGCCTGCAACGGGAACGCATGCGCGGCGCGGCGCTGCCCAGCGAGCACGAGTACTACCAGCTCTTCGGACTCACCGAGGACAAGCTGGCGCTGGCGGCGCCGGACGCCATCGTCATGCATCCCGGCCCCATCAACCGCGGCGTGGAGATCGACTCCACCATCGCCGACGGCCCCCGCTCGGTGATCCTGCAACAGGTCAGCCACGGCATCGCCGTGCGCATGGCCATCATGTCCCGCGCCATGCAGCCCCGCCCGTCCCAGGAGGCGGCACCATGACGGGGCTGCGCATCGTCGACGGCCGCGTCATCGATCCGGCCAGCGGCGTGGACGAGATCACGGACCTCTTTCTCGCCGAGGGACGGGTCGCGGGGCTGGGCACGGCACCGCGAGGATTCCGCGAGAACCAAGTGATCGACGCCGCGGACTGCGTGGTCTGCCCCGGCCTGGTGGACCTGCGGGGGCGCTGCCGCGAACCCGGACTGGAACACAAGGGCACCATCGCCAGCGAGACCCGGGCCGCTGCCGCCGCGGGCATCACCACCCTGTGCGTGCCCCCCGACACCGAGCCGGTGATAGACAGCGCCGCCGTGGCGGCCCTCATCCGGCGCCGGGCGGAGCGCGCGGGCCACGCCCGCCTCGTCCCCCTGGGCGCCCTCACCCGGGGCCTGGCGGGCAATGCCCTGAGCGAGATGAGCGCCCTCAAGGAGGCCGGCTGCGCGGGGGTGAGCAACGACTGTTATCCGGTGGAAAACCTGCTGGTCCTGCGCCGCGCCCTGGAATATGCCGCCACCTTCGATCTCACCGTGCACCTGCTGCCCCAGGAGCACGCCCTCGCCAACGAAGGCTGTGCCCACGAGGGCGCCGTCAGCACCCGCCTGGGCCTGCCCGGCATCCCCGCCGCGGCAGAGACCGTTGCGGTGGCCGCCTGCCTGGCCCTCGTCGAGGAAACGGGGGTGCGCGCCCACTTCGCCCTGCTCTCCACCCGCCGCGCCGCCCAGATGGTGGCCCGCGCCCGCCACGACGGGCTGCCGGTGAGCGCCGCGGTGAGCGCCCACCACCTCCACCTCACCGAGCTGGACCTCCTGGACTTCGACAGCCAGTGTCACGTCCTGCCGCCGCTGCGCACCCAGCGTGACCGTGACGGCCTGCGCCACTGGCTGGCGCGGGGCGACATCGCCGCGGTGTGTTCCGATCACCAGCCCCACGAGGCCGATGCCAAGCTGGCGCCCTTCAGCGCCACCGCATCGGGCATCTCCGCCCTGGAGACCCTGCTGCCCCTCACCCTGCGCCTGGTGGACGAGGGCGTCCTCGGTCTCACCGAGGCCATCGCGCGCCTCACCAGCGAACCGGCGCGCATTCTCGGCCTGGACCGCGACGGTACGGCGGGCAGCCTGGCGCCGGGGGCCGTGGCCGATGTCTGTATCTTCCAACCCGAAGCGTACTGGACCCTTGGCGGAGAGGCGCTGCTGAGCCAGGGACACAACACGCCCTTCCTGAACTGGGAGATGAAGGGCCGCGTGCGTTACACCCTGCTGGGGGGGCGCGTGGTCCATGCCCTGGAAGAGGCAGATTTGCGATCATGAAACATCGTGCCTCCATCTTCGTAGAAGAGGCCGCCATCCTCTCCCACGAAGCCTGCCCCGGTGAACAATATATTCTGCGCCTGCAGGCCCCGCGCACGGCAGCGCGGGCCCGCGCGGGCGCCTTCGTCCACCTCCAGTGCGACGCGCTCCTGCCCATGCGCCGTCCCTTGTCCATCATGCGGGCCGATGCCGGCGCCGGCTGGATCGAACTCCTCTACCGGGTGGTGGGGGCGGGGACCCGGCGCCTGGCGCAACGCCGCCCCGGCGAACGCCTCAGTGTGCTGGGCCCCATCGGCCGCCCCTTCACGCTCCACGACAGCCACCCCCGCCCCCTGCTCATCGGCGGCGGCGTGGGCATCCCGCCCATGATCTTTCTGGCCCAGGAGATCCACCAGAAAAACCACCGCAAGCTTCCCGGGCGCACACAACCGTGGCACCCCCTGCTCCTCGCGGGTTCGGAAACCCCCTTCCCCTTCAAGCCCCGCCCTTCCCAGATACTCATCCCCTCGCTGCCCCCCGAGGTCATTGCCGCCATCCCCCTCATGGAAGACTGGGGCATCCCCAGCCGGCTGGCCAGCGGGCAGGGCTTTCCCGGCTGCCACGACGGTTATGTCACGGAGCTGGCCCGCCTCTGGCTCGCCGCCCTGGACGAGACGGCCCTGGCCGAGGTGGAGATCTTCGCCTGCGGCCCCCATCCCATGCTGGCCGCCTGTGCCCGCCTGGCGCGGGAATTCGGCCGCCCCTGCCAGGTCTCCCTGGAAGAGTTCATGGCCTGTGCCGTGGGCGGCTGCGCGGGCTGCACGGTGGCGGTACGGACACCCCGGGGACCCGCCATGCAGCGGGTCTGCGTGGACGGCCCGGTGTTCGATGCGGAAACCGTCTTCAGATGACAGATCTCGGATGTCAGGCAGAAATGCAAGGAAATCAAGATCTCACCGACCAATCAGTCTGACATCTGCGACCTGATATGGATCACGACCTGTGCATCATCGGCGGGGGCGCCGCGGGACTGGTGGTGGCCGCGGGCGGTGCCGCCCTGGGTGCCCGCGTCATCCTGGTGGAGAAACATCGTCTCGGCGGCGACTGCCTGTGGCATGGCTGCGTCCCCAGCAAGACCCTCCTCCACAGCGCCAGGGTGGCCCATACCCTGCGCCGGGCGGAACGCTTCGGCATCCCCCCCTGCACACCGGAGATCGACCTCGCCGCGGTCATGGCCCGGGTGCAGGCCGTCGTGTCACAGGTGGGGGAACACGACCGCCAGGAGCGTTTCGAGGACCTGGGCATCGAACTCTGCTTCGGTGCCGGCCGCTTCACCTCGCCCCGCAGCTTCCAGGTGGGCGACCGCTGCGTGCGCGCCCGGCGTTTCGTCATCGCCACCGGCTCCCGCCCCGCCCTGCCCGCCATCGAAGGACTCGACAGGGTGCCCTTTCTCACCAACGAGAACATCTTCTCCCTCGCCGAACCCGTGCCGCATCTCCTCGTTCTGGGCGGTGGCCCCATCGGCGTGGAACTGGCCCAGGCCTTCGTCCGCCTGGGCAGCGCCGTCTCCCTCCTGGAGGCGGGACCGCGCATCCTCCCGCGGGAGGACCCCGATCTCGCCGCGGTGGTGGCAGCACAACTGGCGGCCGACGGGGTGCGTTTCCATTTCAACAGCCGGGCCCTCGCCGTGGCGGGCCGCGCCGGTGAGATCAGCCTGCGCTACCGCGACACATCGGGGGCCGAACGGACGCTGACGGGCAGCCATCTCCTGCTGGCCACGGGGCGGCGCGCCAACATCGACGGCCTCGACCTGGCAGCGGCCGGCGTGGCAGTCGAAGAGGGACGCATCCGCACGGACCGGCGCCTGCGCACCCGCAACCCGCGCATCTACGCCTGCGGCGACGTGACCGGCCCCTGGCAGTTCACCCACATGGCGGAACACCAGGCGGGCGTGGTGCTGCGCAACGCCCTCTTTCACCTCCCCGCCCGGGTCGAGACCCGCGCCGTGCCCTGGTGCACATTCAGCGATCCGGAACTGGCGCGGGTGGGGCTCTCCGAGACCGAGGCACGCAAGGCGGGCATCCGTCACCAGGTGTTCACATTCCCCTTCCATGACATCGACCGTGCCCGGGCGGAAGGCGTGAGCGAGGGACTGGCCAAGATCGTCACCGGCCGCGGCGGGCGCCTCCTGGGCGCGGCCATCGCGGGTCCGGAAGCGGGGGAACTGATCCACGAATACGTGCTGGCACTGACCCATCGCATGAAGGCCGCCGATCTGGCCCGGGCGATCCACGTCTATCCCACCCTGGCGCAGATCAACCGCCGGGTTGCGGACCAGCGCCTGCGCGCCGGCCTCACGCCTCGCGCCCGGCGCTGGCTCCAGCGTCTCTTCCGCCTGCGGGGCAAGTGAGCCAACCGCTTGCCTGACCATTCCCTCCTGATCAGACGGAAGCGAAGACCAGCCTTACAACTGTTTCAACTGCTGGATCAGCTCGTTGACCATGGACTGGGCGTCGCCGTAGAGCATGCGGGTGTTGTCCTTGTAGAACAGCTCGTTCTCGATACCGGCAAAGCCCGCCCCCTTGCCGCGCTTGATGACCAGGACGTTCTCCGCCTGGTCCACGTTGAGAATGGGCATGCCATAGATGGGGCTGGAGGGATCGCTGCGGGCGACGGGATTGACCACGTCGTTGGCGCCGATCACCAGGGCCACGTCAGCGCTGGAGAACTCGGCGTTGATCTCCTCCAGGTCGTAGAGATGATCATAGGGCACACCGGCCTCGGCGAGCAGGACATTCATGTGCCCCGGCATGCGCCCCGCAACGGGATGGATGGCGAATTTCACCTCCACGCCCCGCGCCTCCAGCAGGTCCATCATCTCGCGGATCTTGTGCTGGGCCTGGGCCACGGCCATGCCATAGCCCGGCACGATGATCACCTTGCCGGCATAGCGCATCATGATGGCGGCGTCCTCTGCCTCGATGGGCTTGAGGCTGCCGCCGCCGATCCCGCCGCCGGTGACGCTGCCCCCCTCCTGACCGAAGCCGCCCAGCAGGACGCTCGCCAGGGAGCGGTTCATGGCCTTGGCCATGAGCTGGGTGAGCAGGGTGCCGGCGGCGCCCACCACGGTGCCCGCCACGATCATGGCCGCGTTGCCCAGGGCAAAGCCCTCGAAGGCCACCGCCATGCCCGTCAGGGCGTTGTAGAGGGAGATCACCACGGGCATGTCGGCGCCGCCGATGGGCAGGGTCATAAGCACGCCGAAGGCGAGCGCGACGAGGAAGAACAGGAGCACCAGGGCGGTGGAGGAATCCACCACCAGGAGGCTGGCGCCAAACAGCAGCGCCACCACCAGCACCACCAGGTTGAGGGTCTTCTGCGCGGGAAAGATGATGGGACGGCCGCTGATGAGCCCCTGCAGCTTGGCGAAGGCGATCATGCTGCCGCTGAAGGCCACCGCCCCGATGAGACCGCCGCTGACGCTGAGCGCCACCAGCCCGGTGCTGGCCAGTTCGCCGCGCAGCAGCTCCACCGCGGCGATGGCCGCCGCCGCGCCACCGCCCATGCCGTTGTAGATGGCCACCATCTGGGGCATGTCGGTCATGGCCACACGGCGCCCGCTGATCCAGGCCAGGAGGGAACCAATGAAGATGGCGGTGAGCATGAGGCCGATGTTGTGCAGATCGGGCCAGAGCATGGTGATCACCACCGCGATGCCCATGGCCACCCCCGCCCAGGTGATGCCGCTGCGCGCCGTCGCCGGCGAACTCATGCGCTTGAGGCCGAGAATGAAGAGGATGACCGTGACGAAATAGGCGGCCTGGATGAGATGCTCCATGGTCAGCCCCCCCTCTCCCCGGGCTTCTTCCTGTTCTTGTCCTCGAACATCTCCAGCATGCGCTCCGTGACCACGTAACCGCCCACGGCGTTCATGGCGGCCAGCAGCACCCCGAAGAAACCCAGCACCTGTTCCAGGGTGGTCTCGGCATGCCCCAGGGCCACCATGGCGCCCACCAGCACGATGCCGTGGATGAAATTGGAACCCGACATGAGCGGCGTGTGCAGGATCACCGGCACGCGGCTGATGACCTCGTAGCCGGTGAAACCGGCCAGTACGAAGATGAACAAGGCCGCCCAGATACCCTCGATCATGATTGTCCTCCCGCCATCTGCTCGCGAATGGCCGCATTGCGGATCTCGCCCCCGTGGGTCACCACGCTCGCCGCAAGGATCTCGTCTTCCCAGTCGAATGCCGGTGCACTCCCCGCCGCCCCTTCTGATGCGTCGGCGCAGAAAAGGGCAATGAAATTGCTGATGTTCCTGGCATACATCTCGCTGGCGTGCACCGCGAGCGCACTGGGCAGGTTGACGGGACCGAAGACGGTCACCTGGCCATGCTGGATGCGTTCGCCGGGCACCGTCAGTTCGCAGTTGCCGCCGGATTCCGCCGCCAGGTCCACCACCACCGCACCCGGCTTCATGGTTTCCACCATCCGGGTGGTGATGAGACGCGGGGCGTCCCGCCCCGGAATCTGCGCCGTGGTGATCACCACGTCGGCCTCTTCCACGCTGCGCCACAAAAGCGCCTGCTCGCGCTGCTTCTCTTCCTCCGTCAGCTCGCGGGCATAGCCGCCCTCGGCCTCGGCATCCAGCTCCACCTGGAGGAATTTCGCGCCCAGCGACTCCACCTGCTCGCGGGCCGCGTGGCGCACGTCGTAGGCCTCCACGACGGCCCCCAGGCGGCGCGCCGTGGCAATGGCCTGGAGGCCCGCGACGCCGGCCCCCAGCACCAGCACCCGCGCGGGGCGGATGGTCCCCGCCGCGGTGGTGAGCATGGGAAAGAAACGCTGGCAGAGTTCGGCGGCCATCAGTGTGCCCTTGTAACCGGCCACCGTGGCCTGGGAGGAGAGGGCATCCATGGACTGGGCACGGGTGATGCGCGGCACCCGCTCCATGGCGAAGGCCGTCACCCGCCGCGCCTGGAGGCGCCGGATCACCTCGGGATGGCGATGGGCCTGCAGGAAGCCCACCAGCACGGCGCCCTCGGGCAGCAGATCCACCTCGGCCTCGGTGGGCGGCTGGACCTTGCACAGGACACCCGCCCGCCCCCACAGTGCCGCGGCATCGGTTTCCACCACGGCGCCGGCCTCCGCATAGTGTTCGTCGGCAAACCAGGCGGCCTGCCCGGCCCCGCGTTCCACATGCACCGCCAGACCCTGCTTCACGAGGCGCGCCACGGCCTCGGGCACCAGGGCCACCCGCCGTTCCCCGGCGCGATTCTCTTTCGGCACCACCACCCGCATCGACATGTGCTCTACTCCATTCCTTCCCCGCGCAACATAAAGCGTGCAATATTACGCGCAATGACCGGAGCACGGCAACCGCGGAATACAGTCATGGCAGAAAGACGGGCAGGAATACAGGCGGATACCGGGGTAGGCGCCTGGCCCGTGTAAGTTCCCACCCTCTCCCGCGACTTTTCCGGGAGGCTGCTATAATGGAAGGCCGCCACAACCGGAGGATGCCAGACCCATGCACGCCACACTCCCTCTGCTGGAACGCAGCGACTTCCCCCCCTTGCGCCGCCTGGGGCTGGAGACCCTGCAGGTCAACGTGGGCTACCGCTGCAACCAGCAGTGCCTGCACTGCCACGTCAATGCCGGGCCGCGGCGCAAGGAACAGATGACGGAAGAGACCGTCGCGGACGTCCTGAAGCTGCTCGCCTCGGGCCGTGTCCAGACCCTGGACATCACCGGCGGCGCGCCGGAACTCAACCCCCATTTCCGCACGCTGGTGCGCGAGGCCCGCGCCCTGGGCATCCACGTCATGGACCGGTGCAATCTCACCATCCTGGAGGAACCCGGGCAGGAGGACCTGGCCGAATTCCTCGCCGCCCATGGAGTGGAAGTGGTGGCCTCGCTGCCCTGTTATCTCCAGGACAACGTGGATCGCCAGCGCGGCAAGGGGGTCTTCGAAGCCAGCATCCGCGCCCTGCGCCGTCTCAACGCCCTGGGCTACGGCCGCGAGGACGGCGCCCTGCAGCTCAATCTCGTCTACAACCCCCAGGGACCGGTGCTGCCGCCACCGCAGGAGTCACTGGAAGCGGATTACAAGCGCCATCTGGACGAACGCTACAGCGTGCGCTTCAACCGGCTTTTCACCCTCACCAACATGCCCATTCAGCGCTTCGGCAGCATGCTGGTCTCCAAGGGCCAGTTCGGCGACTACATGGCGCGCCTGCGCGCGGCGCATCGCCCCGAGAACCTCGACGGCGTCATGTGCCGTCGCCTGGTGAGCGTTGACTGGCAGGGTTACCTCTACGATTGCGACTTCAACCAGATGCTGGGCCTGCCCCTGCGCCTGGATGCCAGGCCCCGCGCCCACGTGCGCGACCTGCTGGAGGCCGAACTCGAGGGGCTGCCCATCGCGGTACGCGACCACTGCTATGGCTGCACCGCGGGACAGGGCAGCAGCTGCGGCGGCGCGCTCGGTTCGGAAGCCGGATGACAGGGGTCAGAAGACAGCAGAGGACAAAAACCGGAGCATCTCTATCATGAACACCAAGACATCGGTGCTGGAACGCTATTCCGCCGGCGCCCGCGAGGTCCAGGCGGACCTGTGCTGTCCCGTGGACTACGACGCGGCCCTGCTGCGGCTGCTGCCCCGGGAGATCATCGACAAGGACTACGGCTGCGGTGACCCCTCCCGTTACGTGCGCGAGGGCGACACGGTGCTGGATCTGGGCAGCGGCGGCGGCAAGATCTGCTACATGGCGGCCCAGCTCGTGGGGCCCTCGGGGCGGGTGATCGGCGTGGACATGAACGACGACATGCTGGCCCTGGCGCGCAAATACCAGGCGGAAATGGCGGAAAAACTGGGCGGCGACCGGGTCCGCTTCGTCAAGGGTTACATCCAGGACCTGGCGCTGGACGTCGCCGCCATGGAAGCCTGGCTCGCCGAGCACCCCGTGCGCGACGCCGCCGGTTACAACCGCCTCCTGGACTGGCAGGCACGCCAGCGCGCCGAACGCCCCCTCATCCCCGACGCCTCCGTGGACCTGGTGATCTCCAACTGTGTCCTCAACCTGGTGCAGGACGAGGAGAAACACCGGCTGCTGCGCGAGATCCACCGCGTGCTCAAGCCCGGCGGGCGGGTGGCCATCGCCGACATCGTGAGCGACGAAGAGGTGCCCCCACACCTCAAGTCGGACCCCGAACTGTGGAGCGGATGCATCTCGGGGGCCTTCCAGGAACAGTCCTTTCTCCAGGGATTCGCGGAGGCGGGCTTCATCGCCCTGCGCATCGACAAGTGGGATGCCCGGCCGTGGCGGATCATCGAGGGCATCGAATTCCGCTCCGTCACCCTCACCGCCGTGAAGGGCGAAGGCAGCGCATGCCTGGACCGAGGCCAGGCGGTGATCTACCGCGGTCCCTACGCCGAGGTGCGCGACGAGGAAGGCCATGTCTTCCCGCGCGGCGAACGCATGGCCGTGTGCGAGCGCACCTACCGCCTCCTCACCGGGGCCGGGAGTCCCTACGGGGAGGACTTCATTGGCATCAGTCCCGCCACCCCCCGGGAAGCCACCGCCTGGTGCGCGCCGCCGGGTACGAAGCGGCCGCCGGCCGAGACCAAGGGCGCGCAGCACGACAGCGGCGGATGCACCGAGAACGGCGGCTGCTGCTGAATCATCCACCTGTCGTGCAGCTTGGTTACTCCTGTCACGTCCATTCGCCAATAACAGCCTCGATACCTCGTCATTCCGAGCGCGGCGAGGAATGACAAGGGAGTGTGGCGGTACCGGCAAGGCGGTGCAGTGGGAATGACATCACCCCTGTCATTCCGAGCGCAGCGAGAAATCTTGGGACAGTGGGAGAGGATTTCTCCCTTCGGTCGAAATGACAAAGAAGTGTGTCGAATGACACTTCTTTGTCATTCCGAGCGCAGCGAGGAATCCGGAACCGGCGGCACAAGATTTCTCCCTTCGGTCGAAATGACAAAGGAGTGTGTCAAATGACACTTCTTTGTCATTCCGAGCACAGCGAGGAATCTGAAACCGGCGGCACAAGATTTCTCCCTTCGGTCGAAATGACAAAGGAGTGTGTCAAATGACACTTCTTTGTCATTCCGAGCGCAGCGAGGAATCTGAAACCGCTGGGACAAGATTTCTCGCTGCGCTCGAAATGACAAGGTGGGGGTCGAAATGACAGGGGGGTCGGAATAACAGGGGGGCGAAATGACACAGGGTGAGGGTCGAAATGACAGGACGGGGATCGAAGTGACAGCCGTTTTCCCGGATCCCGGTCCTGCGGAGCTTCATCCCGCCCGCCTTTTCCATCTCACCTGCAACCCTGTCGCGTCCATTCAACAGTGCAATCACCCCTGCCTGTCTTCAATGCCCATTTCCAATGGCGGCTTCTTCCAGTATCTTGTCCCCTGACGCCTGCCAGGCCCGCAAAAAAGGATACCGCCCCATGAAAAACACATCTGCCGTCCTGGTCACCGGCGGCGCCGGCTACATCGGGAGCCACGTGGTCAAGCAACTGGGCCGCGCCGGCCGCCGGGTGGTGGTGCTGGACAATCTCTCCACCGGTTTCCGCCAGGCGGTGCGCCACGGTGAGCTGGTGGTGGGCAACACGGGCGACATGGCCCTGGTCGAAGACCTGCTGCACAAGCACGGCATCCAGACCGTGCTCCATTTCGCCGCCCACATCGTGGTGCCGGAGTCGGTGAGCGATCCCCTGAAGTACTACCGCAACAACACCTGCAGCACGCGCAATCTCCTGGAATGCTGCGCCGCGGCGGGCGTGCGGCACTTCATCTTCTCCTCCACGGCGGCGGTCTATGGCATTCCCGAGAACACCTTCATCGACGAAGACGCGCCCACCTCGCCCATCAACCCTTACGGCCTGTCCAAGCTCATGAGCGAGTGGATGCTGCGGGACCTGGCCGCGGCGAGCGATCTCCGCTACGTGGCGCTGCGCTATTTCAATGTCGCCGGCGCCGACCCGGAGGGGGAACTCGGCCAGGCCACGCCCGAGGCCACCCACCTCATCAAGGTCGCCTGCGAGGCCGCCACGGGCAAGCGCTCCGGCCTTGCGATCTTCGGCACCGACTATCCCACCCCGGACGGCACCTGCATCCGCGACTACATTCACGTGGACGACCTGGCCCGCGCCCATCTCCAGGCCCTGGACTACCTCGAAGGGGGCGGCGCTTCCATCGTGCTCAACTGCGGCTACGGCCACGGCTACAGCGTGCGCGAGGTGCTGGATACGGTGCAGCGGGTCAGCGGCCGGTCGCTGGCCATTCGCGAGGCGGATCGCCGGGCCGGCGATCCGCCGGCCCTGACCGCGGACTCGCGGCGCATCCGGCATGTGCTGGGCTGGCAACCCCGCCACGACGACCTCGCCTTCATCGTGCGCACCGCCCTGGAATGGGAACGCAGACTCGCCGTCCTGGACTGGGCGGGGCAACGGCATGGTGTATGATATGGGGCGAATCGGGACCCCATCATACACTTGTTGATGCCATGACAAACGACAGCAACGCACCTCGACGGGACATGTGCCCTGCCGGAAACCGGACCCGGCCTGCGCGCTTTCCGGTCCTGCCGGGAAGGATACCGGCATGGAGATTGGGATGGATACTGGGATGGATACTGGGAATGATACTGGCATTGTCCGCCGGGACTGCCGCCTGGGCGGAGACCACCCGCTATGTCACGGACCAGCTCGAAATCACGCTGCGCAGCGGCCAGAGCACCAAGCACCAGATCCTGCGCATGCTCAAGAGCGGCACCCCCCTGGAGGTCCTGGAGGTGGACAAGGAATCAGGCTACACCCGCGTGCGCACCCCCGACGGCAAGGAAGGCTGGGTCATCACGCGCTACCTGGACAGTGTCCCCAGCGCCCGGGAACGGCTCGCCGCCGCCCAGCAGCGCCTCGCGACCCTGAAGATGGACAACAGCCGGCTGAACAAGACGGTGCAGCAGCTGAACGGCGAAAAGGCCGAACTCGAACACCGCCTGGGCCGCCTGCAGCGCGACCACAAGCGCCTGCAGCAGGAGCTGGACCGTATCCGCAAGACCTCTGCCAGCGCGCTGGCCATCGACAAGGAAAACAAGGAACTGAAAAACCGCCTGCGCAAGCTGGAACAGGAGCACCAGGTGGTCCTGCAGGAAAACGAGGACCTGCGTGACCGCAGGGACCGCGAATGGTTCATGGCGGGCGCCGGCGTGATCCTCCTGGGCATGGGCATCGGGCTCATCATTCCCAAGATCCGCTGGCGCCGCAAGTCCAACTGGAGTTCCTTGTAATGCGCAGCTCACAGCTGCTGCTGGCGACGCTGAAAGAGACGCCCGCCGACGCCGAGATCGCAAGCCACCGCCTCATGCTGCGCGCGGGCCTCATCCGGCGCCTGGCGGCGGGGCTCTACACCTGGCTGCCCCTGGGCCTGCGCGTGCTGCGCAAGGTCGAGGCCGTCGTGCGCGAGGAAATGGATCGTGCGGGCGCCCAGGAGGTCCTCATGCCCGCCGTCCAGCCCGCCGAACTGTGGCAGGCATCGGGGCGCTGGGAGCAGTACGGCCCCGAGCTGTTGCGCCTCAAGGACCGCCACGGCCGCGAGTTCTGTTTCGGCCCCACGCACGAGGAGGTCATCACGGACCTCATCCGCCGGGAGATCCGCAGCTACCGCCAGTTGCCGGCCAGCTTCTACCAGATCCAGACCAAGTTCCGTGACGAGATTCGACCCCGCTTCGGCGTCATGCGGGCACGGGAATTCATCATGAAGGATGCCTATTCCTTCCATCTCGACGAGGCTTCCCTGCAGGCCACCTATGAGGCCATGCACGCCGCCTACTGCCGGATCTTCAGCCGCCTGGGACTGGATTTCCGCGCCGTGCAGGCCGATACCGGCGCCATCGGCGGGCGGCTCTCCCACGAGTTCCACGTCCTGGCCGATGCCGGCGAGGACGCCATCGCCTTCGCCACCGAGGGTGACTATGCGGCCAACGTGGAGCTGGTGCCGGCCCCGCGACCCACCGCACCCCGCCCCGAACCGCGGGAGACCCTGGAGAAGGTGGCCACTCCCGGCCAGCACAGCATCGCCGAGGTGAGCGCCTTTCTCGACGTGCCGCCCGCGCGCTGCCTCAAGACCCTGCTGGTGGCAGGCGACGACGGCGGCGTGGTGGCCCTGGTGCTGCGCGGCGACCACGAACTCAACGCCGTGAAGGCGGAAAAACTGCCCCGGGTGGCCAGTCCCCTGCGCTTTGCCTCCGAGGCGGAGATCCGTGCCGCCGCCGGCTGCGAGGCCGGCTCCCTGGGTCCGGTGGGCCTGGACATCCCCGTCATCGCGGATCACGACGCGGCCCAGGCGACCGACTTCGTCTGCGGCGCCAACGAGGACGGCTGGCACTACCGCGGCGTGAACTGGGGCCGCGACCTGCCGGAACCCGAGCGCGCCGATCTGCGCAACGTGGTCACCGGGGACCCCAGCCCCGACGGACGGGGCACCCTGGTGATCCGGCGCGGCATAGAAGTGGGCCACATCTTCCAGCTGGGCGACAAATACAGCCGGGCCATGGGCGCCACCTGCCTGGACGAAGAGGGACGATCCGTGGTCATGACCATGGGCTGCTACGGCATCGGCATCTCGCGCATCGTCGCCGCCGCCATCGAACAGCACCACGACGACAAGGGCATCGTCTGGCCAGAGGCCATCGCCCCCTTCCAGGTCGCCCTCCTGCCGCTGAACATGCACAAGTCCCTGCGCCTGCGCGAAGCGGCGGAAAGACTCTACGATACGCTGACCGGGGCGGGGCTGGAGGTGCTCCTGGACGACCGCAAGGAACGGCCCGGCGTGATGTTCGCCGAGACCGATCTCATCGGGATTCCCCACCGCCTGGTGCTGGGGGAACGGGGCCTGGATGCCGGCACCATCGAGTACAAGCACCGCCGCGACGAACGCCCCCGCGACATCCCCCTCGCCGATGTGACGGAATTCCTCAAGGACCGCCTCGCCGCGTCCGACTAAGAATGCGTGGTAGGGAGCACCACTCACCCTGATCATTGCATAAATTTCGGCCACGGCAGGCGGGCATTGTGTAGCCCGATGCAGGCCCGCAGGACCGGAATCCGGGGAAACGCCGTTCCCGGATTCCGCTCGCGCTCCATCCGGGCTACGGGTCGGGCCGTTTCGGCAGGAAACAGCGCCGAATTTTTGCAACTGTCAGGTTACCTGTCATTTCGAGCGGAGCGGGAAATCTGGCAGAGTGGAGAAGAAAGATTTCTCTCTCTGATCGAAATGACGCCAGAAAAAGCATCGCGGTAAATAAGGCATTCGCGGCCAGGGGGTCGCTCGCTCCTACAGGTTTCAGCATGTGACAGGCACGGTGACGGGACTTCATTCCAAACATCAGCCGGTAGCGGCAATCCTCGCCGTCATCCTGGCGACAAGCCTGCAGGCAGCGCAGGCATCCACCGCACAGCGCACCGATCCGGAACTGCGGCGGGTACTCCTCGCCGCCATCGAAGACAGCGAGAGCTTTACCGATCCCTTCGAGGCGGAGGTCTGGCTCATGGACATGTCGCGGCGCCTGTCGCGCCGTCTTCCCGATCCCAGGGAGCGTATCGAGCTTCTGCGGCTGATCCATCAGGAAGCCACCCGCGCCGGCCTGCCGCCGGAGCTGGTGCTGGCGGTCATCGAGGTGGAGAGCAATTTCGACCGCTGGGCCATCTCCCGCAGCGGCGCCCAGGGACTCATGCAGGTGATGCCCTTCTGGCTGGACGAGATCGGCCATCCCGAGGACAATCTCCACGACCCGCGCACCAATCTGCGCCTGGGCTGCGCCATCCTGCGGTATTACCTGGACATGGAAGAAGGCGATCTTCCCCGCGCACTCGCCCGCTACAACGGCAGCCTGGGCAGCACCCGCTACAGCAACCGGGTGCTGGATGCCCTGAGCCGGCGCTGGTACCGGCAATAAGCGCGGCCCCTGATGCCTCGATCACATGCCTCGATCACATGCCTCGATCACATGCCTCGATCACGCCACCCTGTCATTTCGACCTTACCTCCCTTGTCATTTCGACCTGAGCTCTCTTGTCATTTCGACCGCAGGGAGAAATCTTGTGTCAGCGGCTTCGGATTTCTCGCTGCGCTCGAAATGACAGGGACAGTGTCATTCCCGCCGCACCTTCTTGCCATTGCCACCACGCTGTCTTGCCAGTGCCGCCACACTTTCTTGTCATACCTCGCTGCGCTCGGAATGACAAAGAAGTGTCATTTCGACACACTTCTTTGTCATTTCGACCTTACCTCCCTTGTCATTTCGACCGCAGGGAGAAATCCAGCCCCCTCATCCCCCGGATCACACGCAGCCCGAAGTGAGACGGCCTTGCAGGCGACCCGTCAGCACCCCTG
>Ga0256839_1001662_pt1 | contig 26496 bp, 28 predicted proteins | sample 354166metaG_FD_185968 | JGI IMG/M metagenome (GOLD analysis project Ga0256839, IMG submission 185968) | Hydrothermal vent microbial communities from Mid Atlantic Ridge, Atlantic Ocean - 354-166 | ecosystem: Environmental > Aquatic > Marine > Hydrothermal vents | place: Atlantic Ocean: Mid... | reverse complement strand
AAACCTCATCCTCAAGATCATCGAGTGAAATATTTTTAAAACTTTTGAGTTCTGCCGTGGCATCATCTAGCTGTTTTTTATAGGTGAGTGCTTCCTCTTTAAGGTCTGCTAGCTTTACCTCTTCTTCAAAAGAGTGTTTTGCATCACTGATTGTCTTTTTGATACTTTTAATAAATTTTGCTATATCAATCAGTGCTTCAGGCAGTTTGTCAGGGCCTAAAAAAAGAATGGCAACAATAAAAATGATGAGTAATTCGGAAAAACCGATGCCAAACACGATAGACCTTTTTTTGGAATATGGATGTATTTTATCAGATTATCCTAAAATATAAAGAGCCAATTCGTCACTTAAAAAGAAGTTGTTGTTATAGTAGTGTGTTTTTGTCTGAGAGAGTTTTTTTTCTTTGCATAAGAATATAGCTCTCTCTTGCATCTCTTGGGTAAGAGATACCTTGTTTATACCGATATTGGAGCGTAACCCTAAAAAAATCCTCTCAGTGAGTAATGCATTGGCCGTGAGTTTTTCTTCGGTGATGGCTAGTGGGTTGGTTATGTAGGCTTCTATGCCGGTCGTAGGGTAAAAACGTCTGTCTTTTAAAAAGCCAACAGCACCTGCACCTGCTCCTATGTAGTCCTTTAGTTCCCAGTAACCTTTGTTGTGTTTACACTGGTATTTGCCAAAGTTGGATATTTCATAGGGAGTAAATCCTCTTTTTTCTAGCTCATTTGCTACAAAAAAAGCTAAATTCTCATCATCTTGGCGTACCTCCGGTGTCGATGAGAATTTGGTGCCTTCTTCTATGGTCAGTTCATAGGCAGAGATGTGGTCGATAGGAAGTGAGAGTGCAGTCTTAATATCGTGCATAAGCAATCTCTTTGTATCACCTTTATAGTTATAGATCAGATCTAAAGAGAGGTGCGCTATACCAAGATTATATGCATGCAAAACGGCATCTATGGCCTGCTTCGGGTTATGTGCCCTGTTGAGATCCTTTAGCTTTTTTTCGTTGAAACTTTGTACGCCGAAACTTACACGGTTTATTCCAAGACTTTTCATTTCCTTCAGCCATGTTTTTGTTGCTGAATTGGGATTGGCTTCTGTTGTGATTTCTGCATTTTTCTTTAGGTAAGGATAGAGAAGTCTAAAGAGCGGGGCATAGAGTCTAGGCTCTATAGTAGAGGGGGTGCCTCCACCGATAAAAAGTGTTTCTATGCTGTTTTTTTTTGCTTTAAAACGTTTGAGTTCAAATATAATTTGGCTGTATAATGCTTGCATATAAGCTTGGCGTGTATCGAATTGATCGACGTAGGTGTTAAAAGAGCAATAGTGACATTTTGAATCACAATAGGGGATATGTATATAGAGTAACAAAGTTGGTACTTCTTTCAAATGGATATAACTGTTTTTTAGATAGAATAATATCAGAAAAAGTGAGATTTTGTATTGAAGTCTACAATTTAAATGATGAATGAGTATCAATATGGGCAGAAAAAAAAGCTATAGACCAAATGTAGCAGCCGTCATACTCTCTTCAAACTATCCTGATAAGTGTGAGTTTTTTGTAGCACACCGAAGCGATATTAAAAATGCATGGCAATTTCCCCAAGGGGGTATCGATGAGGGTGAAACACCTAAAGAGGCCTTAAAGAGAGAGTTATTTGAAGAGATAGGTTGTAACGATATAGAGATTATAGGTGAGTTTCCTGAGTGGATATCTTATGATTTTCCTGATACCTCACGCGGAAAAACATATCCCTTTGATGGTCAGACGCAAAAATATTTTCTGGTACGTCTTAAGGATGGCGCTAAAATTAATTTAAATTCTTACAAGCTTCCTGAATTTAAGGAGTATGATTTTGTATGTTATGAAGAGCTATTTAAAAGGGTAACCTATTTTAAGCGTTCGGTTTATCGCAAGGTGATTGACTATTTTATAAAAGAGGGTTTGATTTAGATGTTGATTGTACATAAATATGGCGGTACAAGTGTTGGCGATGTAGAACGTATTGAAAATGTTGCAAACCGTGTAGCAAAGGTAAGAGATGCAGGGGATCACATCGTGGTGGTTGTCTCTGCTATGAGCGGTGAGACAAACAAGCTTATAGAGTATGCCGAATATTTTACCAATGAGCCTGCAAAAAAAGAGATGGATATGCTCTTAAGCTCAGGAGAGCGTGTTACTGCAGCACTGCTTTCTATTGCATTACAGGCAAAAGGTTATGATGCCGTAGCTATGACAGGACGCGGAGCAGGCATTATCACGGATGATACGCATACTTATGCACGTATCGAATCTATAGATCCTACAGCCATGCAAGAGGCTATTAAGGAAGGCAAGATTGTGATTGTAGCAGGGTTCCAAGGGGTAAACAAAGATGGTTCTATTACTACACTAGGACGGGGAGGGTCTGACCTCTCGGCAGTAGCACTTGCGGGTGCACTCAAAGCAAATAAATGTGAAATTTATTCGGATGTAGACGGTATTTATACTACGGATCCGCGTATTGAACCAAATGCGAAAAAACTTGAGCGTATCTCCTACGATGAGATGCTGGAGTTGTCGTCTTTGGGGGCGAAAGTATTGCAGAGTCGTTCTGTGGAGTTGGCAAAAAAGTTACATGTAAAGCTTTATGCAAAGAGCTCTTTTTCGGATAATGAAGGAACATTGATAACACAGGAGAATGAAAATATGGAAGAGGTATTGGTATCGGGTGTCGTATTGGATAAAAATCAGGCAAGAGTGAGTTTACGAGGAGTTTTGGATAGACCAGGTATTGCAGCAGAGATCTTTACACGATTGGCAGATGCACATATTAATGTTGATATGATTATCCAAAACGTAGGTATGGATGGCTCAACCAATTTGGGATTTACCGTGCCTCAGTCTGAACATCAACATGCAAAAAAGATGATGGAGACATTTGAGCATGATATTCAAGGGGTGGATTTTGATGAAAATGTATGTAAAGTTTCTGTTGTGGGTGTAGGTATGAAATCTCACTCCGGCGTAGCGGCTACCGCATTTAGGGTACTTGCAGATTCAAATATCAATATACAGATGATATCAACCTCTGAGATAAAGGTCTCCATGGTGATAGATGAAAAGTACGGGGAGCTTGCGATTCGTGCCTTACATGAGGCTTATGAACTGGATAAGTAGTGTAACGTATGCAAGAGCTGCTCAAATGGACATTAGAGACCATACGTGAGGATGAATCATGTTTTTCGTGGATGGAAGAGTACCGTTATGAGTGGGCACCTTTGGTCAAGAGTGCCGTTTCTCAAAGTATAGCGGGAAAGACAGTCCTTGTACTTACGGATGAGTCTAGGAAGTGGTTTGGAAAATATATCATTAACGCTATTAACGACATGCAGAAAAACAGACCCTTGTTGCCCTTTTATCAACTCTCGGAATCTTTTCCTAATTTACATAACAACCATGCCGAACAAGATTTACGGCTTTTAGAAGATATGTTGGATATCTCTTATCCTAATGGCTATTATATTTGGTATATAGGCAAAGGAGAGCATCCTTATACAAAATTGGCTTTTAGAAAAGATGAGAGTTTTTTGTGGATTATTGACAAGGAGGTACAAAACAGTTTTTCTCTTCGCAGCAGCGATAAATTGTTGGATATTAAGCTTTTGCAGCTATTTAGACTTTTTGATCATACTTTGTCTGCTGTTTTGTTTGGAGATTTGGATTTAGAGGTATGAGAGAGGTTCAGGAGGTACTTAGAAGTCAGGTAATCGTAGCTTCTGATATGAAGAAGGCAATAGCGATGCTTGAATCGTGGAGACGTGATGAACGTATTGTTAAAATTGTAGAAGAGGATAAGGCTTTTTCCGTTAAAGATGCCCAAGATGCAATAGGAAAAGCCTATATGGCAAGTGAAGAGATTACGGTGATTATTCTAGGAGCAAAGATATTTTCTCCGATTGTACAAAATAAGTTGCTCAAAGTGATAGAGGAACCGCCTGCAAATAAGGAGTTTATTCTTGTAACACAGAGTAAATCTACGATACTTCAGACGATAAAATCGCGTTTGCCCATCATACTCCTTGATAAACATAGGGAGCAAGAGGCGTTTGGTTTAGATGTACAACAGCTTTCTTTACAAAGCGTGTATACATTTACCCAAGAGCGTGCACGTACAGATGCAAAGAGTATGAAAAGCGTGCTTGAGAGTATTGTTAAGGATGTGATTGCATCCGGAAGCTATGATTTAGATGAGAAAACACTCTCTTTATTTAGAGACGCTTATCTTGCTTTGGATATGGGCTCTCCCCCACAGTTTATTTTGAATGCTTTGTTATTAAAGTTGTTAGCTCGCAAGAAGCGATAATATAAAAAACGCTAAAATAACTTGATAATGTTTGATTGAATTTCCTTTTATTCAATCTGTGGCATTGTTATTCTCCTTACTTTTCTAGAAAAGTAAGCAAAAGTCGTCGTTCCTCTCAAATCGCTCTGCTTACAAGGGTGTTCGGAACGACAAGGCACGCATTCGCGTGATTAATGAGGAGTCTTTTGTATGCATGTTTATAAATTAGGTTCAATAGCAGATAAAAAGTCTGCACTCAAAACATTAGGCGTAGAGTCTGGTGGGGTGGGGATTATGGCTAAGAAGATGGAGTTGATGTATTTCTTCATTAAAGACCTTAAATGTCCCGCGGCAAATATCTTGAAGCAAGATGCATTGAGCATCGGGGCCGACCTTGCAGTACCCGTTGGAGTGATACTATGCGAAAAAGAGTTGTACGACTGCATACTCATCGGCACGCGTAAACATATGGAAATACTTTCTCGTAAAGAGACGGCACAGCCTTTTGGGCTAAAAATGCTTGCGAAGGAACTTAAAAAGTTTTTATCGGTCAAATCAAAACCTACTCAAATTATGGGTGTCATTAATGCCAATAATGATAGTTTTTTTGAGAGGAGTCGTTTTCAAAAAGAAGATGCTATTGTTCAAATAAAGCAGATGATAGCCGATGGTGCAGATATTATAGATATAGGTGCAGTAAGCTCACGCCCAAATGCGAAAATAGTGAGCGAATCTGTCGAACAGAGCCGCATGAAGCCTATTTGTGACGCTATAGCTTTTGAAAAACTCTATGAAAAAGCCATCTTTTCTATAGATAGCTACACGCCGTCCGTAGTGGAATACGCACTTAAGAGCGGCTTTGGTATGATTAACGATATTACCGGTGCAGAGAATGAAGCCATCATAAAACTGGCTATAAAGTATAGTGCCAAACTTTGCATTATGCATATGCAAGGCACACCTCAAACTATGCAAAACAATCCTGATTATGAGGATGTAACGGTAGAAGTGAGTGCGTTTTTTGAGGAACGTATAAAGAGATGTGAAGCCTTGGGTATGGAGAGAAAAAACATTATTTTAGATGTAGGCATAGGTTTTGGTAAAACAGTGGAGCATAATATTACCCTTATTAAAAATATGGCACATTTTGGGGTCTTTGGTTGTGACGTGCTTGTGGGCGCAAGTAGGAAATCTATGATAGATAATATTATTTCTACTCCGACAGAAGAACGTTTGGCGGGGACACTGGCTATTCATCTTAAAGCGGTAGAGAACGGCGCAAATATCGTGCGATGCCATGATGTAAAAGAGCATATACAGGCTTTGGTCGTAGCCAAGAGACTTAGCTAGACAAGGAGGCAGTATGAAAGATAGGAAGAGGAGAAAGAAAGTCTATATACTCTCAGGAGCCGGTATTAGTGCCGAGTCCGGTATTAAGACATTTAAAGAGAGTGATGATGGATTATGGGAAAATCACTCTGTAGAAGAGGTCTACTCTCTTCAGGGTTGGAAGCGTGATCGTAGGAAGGTATCTGATTTTTATGATGCAAGACGGATTGAGTTGGCAGATAAAAAGCCAAACCGTGCTCACTATGCATTAGCAGAGCTTAAAAGCAAATATCCAAATAATATAGTCTTATTAACTCAAAATATAGATGATTTGCTTGAACGTGCCGGTTGTGATGCAGTGATACACCTTCACGGTACACTCGTTGATCTTCGCTGCGAATCTTGTCAACATGAATTTCGCATAGGCTATGAGTCTCAAAAAGGAAAGCAGTGCCCCAAATGTCATAGCCGTCATATTCGTCATAATATAGCAATGTTTGGTGAGGATGTACCTAAGTATGCGTTTTTAACGGCATTGTGTCAAGAGGCAGATATGTTGGTGGTGCTTGGTAGTTCCGGAGAGGTCATCGATACGGCTTCTTTGGCTAAAATTGTGCCAAATTCGATACTTTGCAATCTTGATCCGGATCCTAGTATTGATCAGTATTTTAAAACCTCTATACATGAAGCTGCAAGTACCGGTGTGGACAAGGTACTTGCCTTGGTAGAGGAGTATCTTATTTTGGAAAATCAAGTTGTATAGTAACTCTATTTCAAGATACGTTTTTTTTCGAGTTCCTTATCTGAGAGCAAGTCAAGACTGTAAAGTGTACAAGGTTGATCAATCTTTTTGAATTTTGCAGAGGTTTTGCACTTTTCATAGGCAGTTTTTTTTGCTGTATCGATGGTAAATTGATTGAAACTGTAGCCACAGGCGATTTCTCCTTTTGCACTTTTAGCGATATAAAATGCCCTGTGGTCTTTAAGCCTTAGATAGTATTTATATTGTGTTAGACAAGCACCGAAAAAGTCTTTTTTTGCTTGATTTATATAGTTGTGAAAATCTTGTGTATTAGGGAAAATATTGCTTTTTTTGTGAAGCGTAAGATTATAGTCGTTGACACCTGCGAGAATCTTTTTTCCGTCGGATAAAGGCAGACAGCGATGTTTGGGTGCATCTTGCCCCATCGATTTTTTTGCTTCTTCACATCTTTGCATAGCATCTAAGGCTGCTTGTCTTAATGTTTGGTATGCTTGCGTAGTGCCACAGGCATATTTGCCATCGGCATCGATGCTGTAGGCAAAGACTTTATGCTCTTTCTGTTTTAAGTGTCTATCAAAAAGTCTTAGACACTCTCCTAGAACCAGTTTTTTTGCCTCATTAAGGAGTATGGTATAGGATTCTTGGGATAAGGGTTTATTCGCCGGAGGTATGATAATTGAAAAATCTCCCTCTTGAACAAGCCAGGTATTATTCACATCTATAATTTTGCATTCTGCATCTATTTTTTGTTGTCTGCATGCAGCAAGCGCAGAAGCCCGTGCTATTTCGATACTGCTTGCGCCGTGTGACCAAGTACAATACTCCTCTTCACCTAAGGCCACTCTTGCATAGGCAAATGCTTTATGCCCTTTGAGGTAGGGGTAATATTTGGTATAGGAGAACAAGCATTTATTGAGTAATATATTTTTGGGATCTATCTGCGCATAGAGGCTATTTACAGAAATTGCAATGATGAGTATATATATACGATTCATATCTTTTTTTCCTTTATTGCAAAATATTCTATAGGGTGAGAGCTTAATACTCTATGACGCATAGTGGTTGAGATATTTTAAATAGTATATGTTTGGTAGGTGAAGCGAGCTTTGACTATAATAATTAAATTAAAAGTGAAGAGTTGCAATAGATGACAAACAGAGAATATCAAGAGAAGGTAAAGATACTTAAAAAATGGGCTCACGCCTACTACGTAGAAGATAATCCTATCGCAACTGATGAAGAGTACGATACGCTCTACCATGAAGTGTTAGACTATGAAAGAGCCAATCCCTCTGAGGTGGTAGTAGAAGACTCACCTACAAAGCGTGTGGGTGGTGTGGTGCGTGATGAGTTTAGCAAAGCTAAGCACATTAAGCGTATGTGGAGTATGGAAGATGTGTTTACAACAGAAGAAGTGCAAGAGTGGTTAGATAGAGTAGAGAAGAATGTAGGGAAATGCGACTACTTTTGTGAACCTAAGTTTGATGGGGCGAGTATGAACTTGCTCTATGAGGGAGGCAAGCTGGTGCGTGCCATTACCCGTGGTGATGGTATAGTGGGAGAAGAGGTGACGGACAATGTGCGTACCATTCGTTCTGTGCCACTGAGCATTGATTATGAAGGTCAGATAGAGATACGTGGTGAAGTGGTCATCCGCAAAGATGATTTCGAAATCATCAACCGTGAGAGATTAGAAGAGGGGGAGCAACCCTTTGCCAATCCACGTAATGCAGCAGCAGGGAGTTTGCGCCAGCTAGATAGTGCTATTACGGCTAAGCGTAGGCTTGTCTTTTACCCCTGGGGTTTGGGTGAGAACAGTTTAGCACAGAGTAGACTCTTTCATAAGATGGATTTTATCTATGCCTTAGGCTTTTTAAAACCACCTTATTTTAAAGCGTGCAATACTCTTGATGAGATAGAAGAGTTTTATCATTTTCTCATAAATAAACGTGATGAGATACCCATGATGATGGATGGTATGGTGATTAAGGTAGATGAGATAGAGAAGCAGGAGGCATTAGGCTACACCGTGAAATTTCCAAAATGGATGTGTGCTTATAAATTTCCGGCAATTGAAAAGGTGACTAAAGTCAACGACATCACCATACAGGTAGGACGTACAGGTGTTCTTACACCCGTTGCGGAGGTAGAACCTGTAAATTTGGAAGGGGCAGTGATATCTCGTGCTACTTTACATAATTTTGATGAGATAGAACGTAAAGGACTCATGATAGGTGACTCTGTGATACTCATACGTTCAGGTGACGTGATACCTAAGATTACCAAAGTACTTGCAGACAGACGTGATGGCTCTGAAAAACCTATAAGCCGCCCAACGGTTTGTCCTACCTGTCATCAAGAAGTTTTAGATGAAGGTACGCTGATTAAGTGTCAAAACCTAGACTGTCCGGACAGAGTGGTCAATTCCATTATACACTTTGCTAAAAAAGAGTGTATGAATATAGAGGGTCTTGGTGCGAAGATAGTTGAGTTGCTTGTGAGTGAAGGAAAGATAAAAGATATTTTAGGTTTGTATCATCTAAAATATGAAGATTTAGAGGGGCTTGAAGGGTTTAAACAAAAGCGTATTCAAAATCTTCTTGATGCGATAGATGCAACAAAAGGAGCCCCACTCTACAGGGTCATTAATGCTATGGGCATAGAGCATATAGGTGAGGTAGCAAGCAAGGCGTTGGCATTGGAGTTTGGTCTGGGTATCGTAGATGTGACACTAGAGCAGGTAGTAGCCATAGGCGGCATAGGTGAAGAGATGGCAAATTCTTTGCTGGAGTTTATGCGTGTCAATCATGATTTTGTCTTAGCCTTGTTTGAGGTGATTCAACCTACAGTAGAAGAGAAAGTAGAAGCTAAAGAAAACTCTTTTAAAAATAAAACAGTGGTACTCACAGGTACAATGTCTGTGAGCCGTGGTGTCATTAAAGAGATGTTAGAGAAACTAGGGGCAAAGGTGAGTGGCTCTGTGTCTAAAAAGACGGACTATCTCATCTATGGTGAAGATGCTGGATCTAAGTATGATAAGGCTGTGAAGTTGGGGGTGGAGACACTTACAGAGGATGAGATGAGGGGAATGATATAATGAAATATGTTAGTGATGTTGAACAGGGAGAAAAAGAAAGAGTGTCAGAAGAAATTACTAAAGATATTCATAATAGGATAGTTGGAATATATAAACGATATGTACGTAAAAAGTCTTTTTTTGAGTCTGCAGGTGTTGCCTGTCCCTGTGCTCAAAGTTTTTATGCGTTTGATGAAAAATCTTTTTTAGATTTGGTAAGAGGAGAAATACCTGACTTTAAATTGGAGTACCCAGGTGAAGGAGATATCTTCTTCTCTAGTGATGACAATACACTTGAATATGATAAGTATAAAATTTTAGATTTTATTCAATTTTGTCATACTCATTTGAAAAAAGAAACATTATTGAAAGATAGTATATGTCACGATAATTTTTCGGAGGATTCCCCTCTATTCCAACATTATATTTTTGAAAATTGTGATAATGAAAAAGAAAATTTTAGAAAAGATATTAATACTCTTTTTAGAAGAAATGGTATTATTTTCGAATTAAAAGAAACAGGAGAGATAGTAAGAACTATTCCATCAGGTTTGGTTCCTTTGGTATCTAAATTATATACTACTAAAGATGAAGAGTTAAATAAATTAGTTGAAGAGGCATTTGACCGATTTGTGCAATCAAGGTTAGAAGATAGAACAGTAGCTTTAGAAAAGATATGGGATGGGTTTGAGAGAATGAAAACATATTATAAAAGTAAAAATAAAAAAGAATCTATAGAAGAACTGATAAAAGAAGTTTCCAATCAAGATGAAACATATAGTACTTTACTAGAAGCAGAAGCAGAAGCAGAAGCAGATGCATTAACAAAAATTGGAAATAATTTTAGAATTAGACATCATGAAACTGATAAACATGAAATCAGTGATAATAATCAGATAGATTATTTTTTCTATAGAATGGTAAGTTTTATGGCATTGTTTTTAAAGAATTTGGAGAATAAATGAGACCCGATAAAGATTTAAGGAAAAAGAAGTAATAAACAAAAAAGAACAACAATGGCTTAAAGAAAACAAAGAAGCTATTGATGAACAAAATGAACGCATAAAAAAATACGGTTGTTTTTCTGATGAACATAGGAGATTTTAATGAGACTAGACAAATACCTAGTAGAAGAGGGGTACTACGAGAGTAGAAATCGTGCGAATGATGCGATAAAGGCTGGGTTGGTGCTGGTGGATGGGTTGAAGGCTAAGGCTTCAGCTAAAGTAGATGAAAATACCGTTGTAGAAGTAGAAGATACAAAGTTCTATGTGAGCCGTGCAGCACGAAAGCTAGAAAACTTTTTAGCTGAACACCCTGTAGATATGCAAGGCAAACGAGCTTTAGATATAGGCTCTAGTACGGGTGGTTTTGCTCAGATAGTGTTGGAAAATGGGGTGGCTACACTTGATTGCGTGGACGTGGGGTCAGACCAGTTGCATATTTCTCTTAGAGAGAATGAGAAGCTCTCTTTGCATGAAGAGACAGATATACGGGCGTATCAACATGACGCAGGTTTTGAGGTTATAACCTGTGATGTGTCATTTATCTCTATTTTGCAAATCACTGATGACATAGATAGACTAGCTAGAGAGGGTGCAGACATCGTCATACTCTACAAACCACAGTTTGAAGTAGGCAAAGATGCCAAGCGTGACTCTAAAGGCGTGGTACAAGATGTAGATGCTATAGCAAGACGTAAAGAAGAGTTTGAAGCTGAGGCTAAGAATCTTGGTTGGGATGAGGTGTATCAATCAGAGTCGAAAGTGACAGGTAAAGAGGGAAATCAAGAGTACCTTTATCATTTTGTAAAGCAAAGGTAAGTCTATTGGCATACACTAATCAAATAAAATCTATAGCCATAGGCTCTTTTGACGGCATACACATCGCTCATCAGACACTTATAGACAAGGCAGATGCACTTGTCATCATAGAGAGAAACGGTGGCTACTTGACTCCTGGGTATAAACGTTCTTATTTTACCTCCAAGGTGTGTTGTTTTTATCATTTTGATGTTATTAAAGGTTTGGGCCCTGAAGCATTTGTGCAAAAACTACAAGGAGACTTTCCAAAACTAGAAAAGATAGTTGTAGGGTATGATTTTGTGTTTGGTAAGCAAAGAGCAGGGAATACCAAGGTTTTAGAGGAGATTTTTGACGGTAAGGTAGAGGTCGTAGAAGAAGTATCTATCGATGGCGTTTCAGTACACTCTCGTACCATAAAACAGTACTTAAAAGAGGGTAATGTAAAGATGGCAAATAGGCTACTGGGAAGAGAGTATAGCATTGATGGTGAAGTAGTCTCAGGTCAGGGTTTGGGCAAGAAAGAACTTGTCCCTACGTTAAACCTAGATGTAAAAGAGTATCAGCTTCCCTTAGAAGGCGTCTATGTTACACGCACAAAAGTAGCAAACAAATGGCTTGATTCGGTAAGTTTTTTGGGTCATAGAGTGACAACAGATACCTCTTTTTCTATAGAGACACATATTCTAGAGAGAGAGATTGGCAAAGTACGAGGTAGAGTGGAGTTGGCGTTTATCGATTTTATCAGGGAAAATCAAAAATTTGAGAGTTTAGGAGCATTGCAGGTGCAGATCCATGCAGATATAAAGAGGGCAAAAGAGGTGTGTCGTGAAAGATAGAGTATTTGCAGACAAGATAAACAAAAAGTTTGAATTTGATGAAGCGGTAGCTTCCGTGTTTGATGATATGTTAAGCCGTTCCGTACCGTTTTACGATGAGGTGAGAGAGTTAATTGTTTCTCTGATTTTAGCGCAAGAAAAAGAGGGGATGAAGGTACTTGATTTAGGTGTTTCTACAGCAAAATTTTTGCTTGATCTTCATGCAAAGATGCATGTGGCTATGCAACTTAAAGGTATAGATAATTCCCAAGCCATGCTTGATCGAGCAGCGCAGAAATGTCAGGCATTTGGTGCTGATATAGATTTAGAATTGGCGGATATGCTAAGCTATAGATATGATCAAGAAGATATTATTGTATCAAACTATACTTTACAGTTTATTCGTCCTATACGGCGTTTAGAGCTTATGAAGAAGATTTTTCAAGGGCTAAATAGAGATGGTATGTTTATCTTTTCCGAGAAAGTTGTTTTTGAAGACAAGGTTTTAGATAAGCAGATTATAGAGATCTATTACGAGTACAAAAAAGAGCAAGGCTATAGCGAATATGAGATAGCACAAAAGCGTGAAGCTTTGGAAAATGTACTTATCCCTTTTACGATAAACGAAAATATACAGATGTGTAAAGATGTGGGATTTACGCAAATAGAAACTATTTTTCAGTGGGCTAATTTTGTAACCTTCGTCGTGAAAAAATAGTGAAAAATGTTTCATGCCCTAAAATACGGATTGCATTTTTTAATATGAGTTATTCACTGTTTATTCACTATGTGAAAAAGTAATTTTTAGCTTAAAAGTAGAAAAAATACTCTTTTTTTTCTACTTAGAGGCAAAGGCTTACTTTTTCATTAATTTTAAGTTATAATCATTGAATTTATTTTTTGGTTATTGTAAATAACCTTATCTGAAAGGATTTATGTATGCGTTGGACACCAAGAAGTTGGAGAAATTTCCCTATCAAGCAACAACCGACTTATGATGATAAAGCACTGCTTGAAGAGGTAGAAAAGAGATTAAGTCACTTTCCTCCTCTTATTTTTGCAGGTGAGGCTAGAAAACTAAAAAACAAATTGGCTGCTGCCGGCCGTGGTGAGGCATTTTTGCTCCAGGGAGGAGACTGTGCGGAGAGCTTTTCCGATTTTAATGCAGACACTATCAAAAATCTTTTTAAAGTGATGCTTCAGATGAACATGGTATTGATGTACTCTACAGGTAAACCGGTAGTTAAAGTAGGGCGTATAGCAGGACAGTTTGCCAAGCCTAGATCATCAGATTTTGAAGAGATTGACGGTGTGAAGCTGCCAAGCTATAGAGGTGACATTATTAATAGTATAGAGTTTACCAAAGAGGCAAGAGTACCAAATCCGTATAATATGATACGTGCCTACAACCAATCAGCAGCTACATTAAATCTTTTACGTGCATTTTCTCGTGGCGGATTGGCAGATTTGAATAAGGTGCATCGATGGAATCTGGAATTTATCAAAGATAATCCTCTTGGGAAAAAATATGATGAATTGAGTCATAAAATTGATGCTTCAATGAAGTTTATGGCTGCTTGTGGACTCACTTCTGATATTATGCCTCAGTTGCATCAGACGACACTATATACGTCGCATGAAGCTTTGCTGCTTAATTATGAAGAACCGATGACTAGAATGGATTCTGAGACAGGAGAGTGGTTTGACTGTTCTGCACATATGCTTTGGATAGGTGACAGGACGAGAGATTTGGATGGTGCACATATAGAGTTTTTCAGAGGGATACAAAATCCTATCGGTTGCAAGGTAGGTCCCAGTATGCAAGAGGATGAACTCATTGAACTTATTCGTGCATTAAATCCAAAGAATGAAGAGGGGAGACTAAATCTTATCGTGCGTATGGGTGCAAGTAAAATCTCAGAGTACTACCCACCGTTGCTTAAGAGGGTGAAAGAGTCCGGTTTAAATGTTGTTTGGACTATTGATCCTATGCATGGAAATGTCGAAAAATCATCTACCGGATTTAAAACAAGAAACTTTGAGAATATTCTTTCTGAAGTTGAGCAGTTTTTTACAATCCATAAAGAGTTTGGTACCGTGCCGGCAGGGATCCATCTGGAGATGACCGGTAATGACGTAACCGAATGTACGGGTAGTGCTTCTTGTGCGATAGATGATGAGGGGCTTGCTAGTCGATATCACACGCAGTGTGATCCAAGATTGAATGCTTCTCAAGCTTTGGAACTCGCTTTTATGATTTCTGATACAATTAAAGAAAATTAATCTTTTTTCTCTTTACGATATTAGGATATAGTGAAGATATTTTCTGAGTTCTCATATCTATATTCTAATTTTCTATGGTGAATATCCAAAATGCTTTTTACAATGTACAAGCCTAGTCCTAAGCCCTGTTTAGAGCTATGAAAAGGTTTATAATAGTTCTCCATAGGTTCATCAAGCTTAGGTCCTTTATTGACAATCGCTAATTTTTTATTGTTGAGTTGTACAATAATATTTTCTTTGGTTTTATATTTGACGGCATTGTCCAATAGGTTTTTAATCACCAGAACAAAAAGTTCAAAATCGACTTCAAGCGTATAGTCGTTGATAATTTGAAGCTCAATAATATCTTTGGCATTTTCAATCATGAGAAGGTCGATACTGGCCTCTACAAGATCACTCATTTTATATGAGTTGGTTATTAGTTTGAAATTTTTGGAGGTAATTTGTTCTATCTTTGCAAACTCATCAATCAATAGATTAAGCCGTTCAAAAATGTTGTGCAAACGTGCTTTGTTTTTTTCATCCCGTATCATTTCTGCGACAAGCCTTCCTTTGCCAATAGGGGTCTTGAGTTCATGCATGATAGCACGTAAAAAAAATTGTCGTGACTGTATGAGTTCACGTATCATGGCAACAGCATGATGAAATTCATTTGCTACTTCTGCTATTTCATCTTTTTTATTGCTGCGACAGTCTATATTTAAATTTCCTTGTGAAAATGTTTTTATTTTGTCTTTAAGTTGAGAGAGAGGTTTTAGGCTCCGCATCACCCAAAAATAGAGTAAAATAATGAGTAAAAACACTAGGCTGAAAACCAGTATGCGTTTTAAAGGTAATACATGTTTGTTTTTATTTTGTAAAAAGAGTTGAAAGCGGTCATTGTTTATAAGAATAATACGTTGAAGTTTATAGGTATCTACGGCATATTTCGTATATTTGTTTTTTTCTTTGAAATAGTGCTCTATTTGAACTACTTTGGCTTTATCTTTGATAAGAGAAAAATTTTGTGATTCAAGATAGGCTTCGTCAATTTTGCCATGAATAAGATAATAATTATAGAGATAGTGAGATACCAAGCGCTCATGCATGGCACTGTTTTCTTCATATTTGAGCTGATCATATTTTAAAGACCCTATAAATAAAAATGAAAGCAGTAAAATAGCAAGTAAGAAAATGAGTCTGATTTTACTTTTTAGAGATTTAAATCCCTCAAACAAGTTTATATCCTATGCCTCTAACCGCCTGAATACGTTTTGCATCACTACTCTCTTTTTCTCCTAATTTGGTACGAATTTTGGAGATGATAACATCTAAGCTTTTGCCTTGGGAATCGATACTCATATTGCCAGAAGTATTGATGATTTGTTCACGAGACTGTGTAATACCTTGATGTTTTACAAGTAAAGAGAGTACTTCAAACTCTGCTGGAGTCAAAGAGAGTGGAGAGTTTTTAAAATAGATAGTATCCCCTTTAATTTCAAAATCACTCTTTGGCGTTTGCTCATGTGCAGTGTTGGACTTTTCATACCGTCTTAGTAGTGACATGATACGGGCATACATCTCTTTGGGATCATAGGGTTTTGGCAGGTAGTCATCTGCACCGATAGCTAGTGCTTCGACTTTGTCATTGATGTCAGAACGTGCAGAAGAGATAATTACGGGTATATCATATTTTCGTATCACCTCTTCACAGACTTCAAGACCATCCATCCCCGGTAATGTAAGATCTAATATAAGCAGGTCGTATTTTTTTACTCCGGCACTTAAGCCCAAAAAAGGATCTTCATAGTTCGTCACTTTGATATCATATTGTGCGAGGTACTCCGTGAGAAGCTCAGCAAATTCCGGATCATCTTCTATCATTAAAATATTAATCATGTCATTGCCTTTTCACTGGTACTAATAAGTGTAGCAATTCAAGGTTAACGGGAGACAAATACTACTTTGCTTGATGATTGGTAAGCTCTAGTTTTTCCCATTCGAGTCTACCCCATTTTTCCAGATGATTTTGTAGATGATCAAGTGTTTTGTCTTTATGACAGGCATAACAGGCATTTGTCTCAGGTGGCATCCCATAAGCTTTAGTCTGTGCCGGGTAGGTAAAGCTAAAAAGGTGTGAACGCACGGTAAGTGGTGACTTACCCGTATGTTTTGCTGTCTTTGGCATATGACATTCGATACATAAGGAACCCTTGGAGTCAGCTTTATGATGGGTATGTTGTTCCAGCGTATCTTGGTGTGGCTCTATGATAGAGCCAAAAGAGTGTCATTTTATACAGGCATCATTTCTTTCTGGTTTTTGAGCAGTGTTACTTAGCGTATGTGGGTCATGACAGTTAATACAGGTAAATACCGTGCCGGTACATACTGTCACGTATATATTCATTACCTTGCGTTCTATTTTTTTTGCTGCACCATTTGCCCAAAACTCTTTTGTCTCTTGACCTAAAGCAAAAGGAGCAGGGAGTTTATAGTGTATGAGCGGTCTTCTTGGCTCATAGCCGTCTGGGTAGTCTTTGGCATCCATCCAAAGGTCTTTTACTGACATATGCTGTGTTTGCATACGTTTGTCTCTGTTTCTCATATGGCATTGAAAACAGACCTCGTTGGTACGTATGGGGTCTGAAAGTGAAGCTTTAAAGATTTTATTTTCTGGGTTAGCAACATGTTTGGATCCTAGTCCATGACAAGACTCACATGAGATAGAAGGTTCAACACGTTTACCTGTAGACATAAATCCTATAAAATGGCAGCCGTCACAGGCATTTGATGTAGGAAATTCTTTATTGTCGTGTGGGTAAGCATCTTTATACCAGTATTTGTAAGGCTTAAGACTTTGCCACTTTTTTGTCTCTTCGTTCCATTGGTAATTTCCTAGTCTAAAATCTTCTTTTCCATTAATCTTTGCAGGTATCATATAGCGTTGTTTAAACTTTTAGCCTATGGTGTACACGGCCTGAGCCAGTGTAAAATCCGCATCTTTTGGTAGCTTAGTAAAGTCAGCTATAACGACATCAGGGTTTTTGCTAATGTCTTGGATCATTTTAGAATGTAAGGAGTTTGTCCAATGTTTGTGTTCTTCTTTGTGACACTGGTTACATTGACTAGAGCCAACAAAGTGAGCTTCTTTTTGAGAAGGTGGCTGCAAATTCATATTTAACCCTGCTCTACCTTTGGTGAGTTGCGTAGTACGGAGCAATTTTAGGGAGATTAAACCAAATGATGCTTGCAACAAGGGCTAGCATGAGCAGTATGATGATGCCAATGCGTTTCATAGTCTTAATGCCTTTTGCATGATAGGTTTTATCTCATCAAAATGATAGGCATGGTCAGTAAAGTATTCAAAGGCAATAATACCTTGATAGAGCAGCATGTCTGAGCCATCTTTTGTTGGTTTATGATGGGATTTTGCCAAGGTTAAAAAAGGCGTTTCTTTGCCATAAATGACATCTACACATGCTTGTGCTTTAGGGATAACAAGCTCAAGTATTTTTTGTGGAGCAGGGAGATTGTTGTCCTCAAGTCCTGCGGATGTCATATTGATAACAAGGTCATAGCTTTGAGGCTCAAAGGTCTCAAAAGTGTATGTTTGAAATCCATCGGTCTTATATTTTTCTAAACGTTTAGCACTTCTGTTTAAGAGCGTGACTTCGTATCCTTCATCACGTAAGATACTTGAGGTTGACTGTGCTGTGCCGCCTGCACCTAAAAACAAAACTGTTTTTATATATTTAATTTCCAAGATGGCTTTTAAAAATCCCGGGGCATCGGTGTTGTATCCATAGAGTTTGCCATTACGCTTTACAATGGTATTGACCACACCAATTTTCTTAGCAAAAGGGTCTAATACATCACAAGCATGAAAGGCAGCTTCTTTATGCGGTACGGTAACATTGACACCTTTAAGTTTTAGGTTAAAAAAAGTCTCTTTGAGTCTTTGACCATCTTCTAAAAGATAACGTGTATAACAAGCATGATAGCCTAGACCTTGAAAGGTAAGGTTATGCATTAGCGGGGATTTGGAGTGGGAGACAGGGTTTCCGAAAATGGCAAAGATCTCTTTTGCCATGACTATAAACTTTCCATCTCTTTAAGGGTTGCAAGCAGAGCTCCTAGTTTATTTTTCACTTCTAGGTATTCAAGTTCAGGGATGGAGTCTGCTACCACACCGGCTCCGGCTTGCAAGGTAATGGAGTCAGGTTTAATGAGTGAAGTTCGTATGGCAATGGCAGAATCCATATTTCCATCAAATGAAAAGTATCCCACGGCTCCGGAGTAGAAACCGCGTTTAAGACCTTCATACTGAGCGATGAGCTTCATGGCTTCTATCTTTGGTGCTCCTGTCATAGTTCCTGCCGTAAATGTAGCAGCAAAGAGGTCAAACATATCTTTATCCTCTTCTATATCTGCTTCAACATCAGTAACCATATGCATGACATGAGAGTATTTTTCTACCCGCATCATATCTGTGACTTTTACGCTGCCTGTTTTGGCTACACGTCCGACATCATTACGTCCAAGGTCTATGAGCATGAGGTGTTCTGCACACTCTTTGGGATCATCAAGCATCTCTTGTTCTAGTTCTTTGTCTCTGGCATTGTTTTTTCCGCGTTTTCGGGTACCTGCTATGGGACGCAGTAGGATTCTACTTTCAGTAAGCCGTACCATTACTTCCGGGCTAGAACCACAGATAGAGAAGTCCTCAAAATCCAGTAAAAAGAGGTAGGGTGAGGGATTTTTAGAGCGTAATACTCTATAGAAACTTAAGGGGTCGATATTGCCTTTTTGGGTGTATCGGTTTGATAGAAGTATTTGAAATATATCGCCTGAGCGTATATTTTCTTTAGCTTGGTCGACTAGTGATTTAAAATGCGATTTACCGATACTAAATTTGCCTGTATCTGCAAGTTTTACGGCTTTAAGAGGGATAGCTGTGTAGTCGCAGTGTAAAATATTTTCAATCTCTTCCATTTTGGAGTGAGAGGACTCATCATTGAGCAGGAGGGTGAGTTTCGCAGCTTTATGGGAGTAGGCTATGATAATTTTAGGGCGTACTAAATCCAGATCCGAAGTATTCAGAGGATCTTCTAGCTCATCCATGCTTTTTGTTAAGGTAGGCTCAAATACCTTTACCATATCATAGCCAATAAATCCTATAAAACCGTCAACAAAGCTAAAGCCTACTTCAGAAGCCAATTTTTTAAATTTTTCTTTATCAAGTATCTGATAATAGGATTGGAGAAAAGCAAAAGGGTTTATCTCAAGGGTATTTTTTTCTCCCTCTTTATTGATATAGTGTGTTGTACTGTTTTTATAGATAAGACGTTCTTGTGCTCCTATTGTAATAAAAGAAAAATTTCCATCATCCGTATTGACTACAGACTCAAAAAGCATAGTGATTTCATTTGGAAAAATCTCTTTTATTTTCGCATAGAGCGCTACCGGGGTTAGTTGATCAAAAAGTACTGTTTTGTAATGCATTGCTCATTACTTTTTAATGACAAACGCACCTTTGTTGATGCGATCTTTTACCCGTGAAAGTGCAGCATTTGCTGATGCTTTGCTGGGATACGGTCCAATAAGTAATCTCTTGATACCCGAAGGATTTGGAGAGGTAATCGTATAACGGAAGCCGCTTTTTTGAATGATGGATAAAAATTGTTTGCTTGGACTTAGTTTAAAAGATCCTACCTGTATGTAGTAGCGTCCGCTTTGCGGTGCGGGTGTCGGGATGTGAGCGGTGTTTGATTTTTGGCTAATTTCTATTTTGACTTTTTCTTGCTGTTTTTTGGTTTTTTGGTTTTTTGGTTTTTGTTTAAGGGCCTCTTTTTTTTCTCTTTCTAGTTTTTCTATTCTTGCTTTTTCTTTCGCAATTTTTTCTTCCTCGGCTTTTTTGCGTGCTTTTAGTTTTGTCTCTTTTTCAATGTTTGTCTCATCTACGTTTTTTTGAATATCTTTTTTTGCCCCTTCATCAGTCTCTTCTTCATCAAAAATATCTTGTGTAATTGTAACAGTTTTGGGTTCTGTTGCTGTGGTATTTTTTTGGATTGGCTCGCTCGTGTCGGAATTTTGTTGTTCTGTTTTGTTTTTTGTATTTTCCGGATCTTCTTTTTCTGACATGCTCTCTTTTTTAGAAACATCTATCGTTTTTATCTCGGCGTGCTCTTCTTTTTTTAATGAGAGATTCTCTTGTGTATCTTTTTTGTCAATTTCATGTTGCAAGGTAAGCTCTTTACTAATCATACCTGTCTCATTCTCGTCATTGAGTGCAAAATCTTCATTAGGGTCTTTAAGTAGCGTTTTGGTGAGTAAAATAGCCACAATGAGTACTATAACAGCCAAGGCAATAATAGTTAACATGCTTTTTGGTTTTGAATGTTTTGAGTTGATATTGTCAATGATAAGATCATCTAAATTATGGTCATGCATTATGGAACATCTCCAAGGTATAATTTTAGTTCTATTATATCATATTTATATATATAAAAAGTTATTTTTGAAATTTGATTTTTAAATAGAGTAAGATTTCTCTATATTTTTTACTCTAAGCTATATTTTTTATAGGGTAGGGTAATAATATTATACCTAGCGGGAAGAGATGAGGAAGGCAGACATTTCCAATTTTGGGTCATTTTCTTTTCCAGTGCAGACGAGATAAGCGCTAAAGCCTTATCCGCATCTTCTAAAGTATAATCTTTCACTTCAATAAATAGGGTTAATTCCCTTTTATTGTCTCCTTCATAGAATTGATACGCATCTATTTCAAGTTTTTTTAAAATATGCTGTATGAGATGATAAAATCGTACGTTCTCCTCTCCCCTGTAGTTGATGACCAGATAGTTTGTTAGGTTGTTTTCTATTAAAGGTACTGCGATTATATACTCTTTGTTGAGATGTTGTTGGATTATAAAGGGTGTGAGTCTATCGTCTATACGTTCAAACTTACTATAAAAGGTGCGATGGTTAAAGATTATTTTTTCCACAATAGAAGCACGTTTAATATAGTAGTGGCTGTCAATAAGTTCTAAATCAAAGAATTTCAATCATCTGACCTAAATAAGACTTTTGCATAAATTTATTGTTAAAGTAAGTCTTGGGTAATACGTCATATCTTTTCTGCCTACGCAAATACCCTCCTTTTAGTAGATAGACTTGTCATATATTACAAAATCTTGAGCAAGTGTTTGAACCTCTTCTTTTATCTTTGCTTGTAAGTTTGTATCTGTGATATTGTCAAGAATATCGGCTATTTTGTTAGCGATAAGCTCAAACTCTTTTTCTTTCATTCCTCGGCTTGTAAGTGCCGGGGAGCCTATACGTATTCCGGAGGTTACAAAAGGGCTTCTTGTCTCACCAGGTACAGTATTTTTATTGACGGTGATACCTGCGTTGCCTAGTGCGGCGTCTGCATCTTTTCCGGAGAACTCTTTATTAAGAAAACTAACAAGTACTAAGTGGTTATCCGTACCACCGGAGACTACGTCATATCCCCTGTTCATCAGTACTTTTGCCAGTGTTGAAGCATTGGCTTTTACCTGTTTGGCATAGACTTTCCATGCATCTGAGAGGTTGTGTTTAAATCCAACAGCTTTCGCTGCTATCACATGTACCAAAGGTCCACCTTGAAGCCCAGGGAAGATGGCAGAGTCGATTTTTTTGGCAATCTCCTCATCATTTGTCATAATCATCCCACCGCGAGGGCCCGCTAAGGTTTTGTGTGTGGTGGTAGTCACCACATCGGCGTATGGGAACGGGCTAGGGTGTTCGTCTGCACAGACAAGCCCTGCGATATGGGCGATATCTGCAAAGAGTATCGCTCCTACTTCGTCGGCTATCTCTCTAAATTTTTTAAAGTCTATCTCTCTAGCGTATGCAGATGCACCGCATACGATGATTTTAGGTTGTACAATTTTAGCAATTTCCATAACCCTGTCGTAGTGTATACGTCCATCAAGTTCTACCCCATAGGTAAATGAAGAGTAGTTTTTGCCGGAAAAGCTAGGTTTACTACCATGTGTCAAGTGTCCTCCATGGCTTAAGTCCATTCCAAGGATTTTCTCTCCGGATTTTAGCAGTGCTGCATAGACTGCCCCATTGGCTTGTGAACCTGAATGCGGTTGCACATTGGCATAGTTGCACTTAAAAAGCTTGCAGGCTCTTTCAATAGCTAGTTGTTCAACGACATCGGCATATTCACATCCTCCATAGTAGCGCTTTGAAGGATACCCTTCGGCATATTTATTCGTAAATACTGAACCCATTGCCTCCATTACAGCGGGTAGGGTGAAGTTCTCTGAGGCAATCATCTCGAGATGATTTGTCTGTCTTTTTTTCTCATTTTCAATTGCAGCAAATATCTCTGGGTCAAAACTTTCAATTTCATATGCCATAAGCTTCCTTTTGGATGGAAAATAATTTATTCGTATTTATAGCGAATTTCATCTAAAAAGGTTATGAAATTCGGTGCTTTAGCGCTCTATTGCAGGGATAGGTTTTTTGGTAAATTGAATACGGGGTATCTCTCTAAAGTGGTTGTTACGTGTCTGAGGTGTTTTGCCGTCGGGTTGTGAATTATCGAAGTTCTCATCTGTAAAAATAAGGTTTGAGGTAGTAAATCTTACCATAAAATATTTATCTTCTCTTTGTCCATTTTGCGAGGTGTGGATTTCAAACTCGTATGCTTCTTTGCCATCATCACCCTGAGTTAGTTTTCCTAGTTTATAGAGACCGGTTTTTGCATTTTGTTCACTATAGGAGTCACCAATACAATTTTCTGCAGAATAGATTTTTTCTATATAGCTAAAAGATAAATCAGGATTTAATGTAAGCTCTGCTTGATAGGACTCGTCATATTCTTGGTCGGAGTAGCACACTCCTTGCCATTCTCCTATAATGTGTTGTTTTTTTTCTTCATATATTTTAAGCAGTGAATGCTCAGATTTTTGTAAAGATCCTGCGTCGGTATAGTCTGATTTATGGTCAATATCGCAGCCGGAAAATAGATTGATAGTCAATAGAGATAGTAGTAAGCGAAGACCGTATTTCATTTTTTCCCCTTTGATGCAAAACATGATTTTCTAGCTCAAGTTTTACAAAAAGAAGTCAAAAAATGTCAAAACAGAAGTTATTTTTTTTGTCTAGATCTTTCTTTGCATGCAGCGGCATTGATACAAAAGTACCCTTTTCCTTTTTTTGCAGGTTTGAGTTCTTCCATGACATCATGGCCACATTTTTTACATACATCTGTTGATGTTTTAGGTGTAGTTTGCTCTGCTTCTGGACGCATGGCAGGAAAGAGGAGTACATCTCTAATGGTATGTTGGTTGGTGAGCATCATGACCAAACGGTCGATACCGATACCTTCACCGGCTGTAGGGGTCATACCATAGCTTAGTGCTTTTACGAAGTCAATATCCATATGCATGGCTTCATCGTCACCTGTAGCCTCTTTTGCATCGACTTGTCTTTTAAATCTTTCGTATTGGTCTAGCGGGTCGTTTAGTTCTGAAAAGCCGTTGGCTATCTCTTTGCCTGCTATGAAGAGTTCAAAGCGTTCAGTTACTTCCGGGTTTTCATCGTTTCTACGTGCCAGAGGAGAGATGTCTACCGGGTAGTCAGTGATAAAAGTAGGGTTGATGAGCTTTGGTTCTACAAATTCATCAAAGAGTTCTGCTTGCATATAGCCCAGTGTCCAGTTGTTGTCTACTTTTAGGTTACGCTCTTTAAGGTAGGCAAGCCCTGCTTCTAAGTCGGTGACTACTTCTCTTGGAACGCCGCCGATGTCCACGATGCTGTCTACCCAAGGTACTTTTGCAAAAGGTGTAGAAAAATCTATCTCTATATCTCCATAGGGTAGTCTTCTTTCCAGTTCTAAGGTGTCAAAAAGGTAGTCAAACAGCTCTTCTGTTACTTCTATCAGTTCAATATAGGTTTTGTATGCCCAGTAGAACTCTATAGAGGTAAACTCAGGGTTATGCGTAGCATCTATACCTTCGTTTCTAAAATTTCTGTTTATCTCAAAGACTGCATCCATTCCACCCACGATGAGACGCTTGAGGTATAGCTCAGGGGCGATACGCAAATATCTGTCAACACCCAAAGCATTATGATGTGTGATAAACGGCTTGGCATTAGCTCCCCCGGGAATAGGGTGCATCATAGGTGTTTCTACCTCTAAAAACCCTTTGTCCTCAAAAAATCTGCGTATTCCGGATATGATGCGTGAACGCAGTTTAAAACGTTTGGTTACTTCCGCATCCATAATCATATCAAGGTAGCGTTGACGATACTTGATTTCAGTGTCTTGGATACCGTGAAACTTTTCCGGTAAGGGAAAAATGGCTTTGGTAACGAGCTTGACTTTGAGACAGTGCAGTGTAAGCTCACCCGTACCCGTTACAAAAGGGTATCCTTCTGCTTCAATAATGTCACCTACTTCAAAAAGTTTTTTCACTACATCATTGTAATAGCCTTCAGGGAGATCATCACGGTTGAAGTAAATTTGTACAAGCCCATCTTCATCTTCTATCTTGGCAAAAGCTGCTTTACCCATGATACGTACAAACTTTATACGACCTGTGAGTCTATAAGATTTTGTTTTATCCTGTTTCATTTCACCGTTGTTTACGTCTAAGTCATGGAGGTAATTACACTCTTTTAAAAATGTTGCAGAAGGTGTACCTTTTTTGACTTGGTTAGGGTAAGGGTTTATACCTTTTTCTCTGAGTGTTTGAGTTTTTTTAATACGCTCTTGAATATATTGATTTTCAAATATCAAGGGTTCTCCTGTTCTTATAATATAGTATGTTTATGCTTGGCATTTTTCGCAAAAACCAATAATTTTCATCGTATGGTCAGTCATTTGGAAGTTAAACTTTTTGGCTATTTCTTCTTGTTTTTCTTCAATGATTTTGTCAAAAAATTCAATAATATCTCCACATTTGGTACAAATGAGGTGGTCATGATGTTTCTTAAGGCCTAGTTCATATTTTTTACCTTGTACACCAAATGATATAGATGAAGCGATATGTGATGTTTCTAGTAATGAAAGTGTACGATACACAGTGGCTATACCGATATTGATATCTGGGTTTTCTTGTTTGAGTTGCGTATAGATATCTTCAGGGGTATAGTGTCCGTCATGTTCATACAAGAATTTTAAAACAAGCTCTCTTTGTTTTGTGAACTTAAGAGTATTTTCTTTTAAGAGGGCTTGAAATTTTTCTAAAAGAAGAGGGTATTCAATCATGTTATACCTTATTTTGCTGTGGTGTTATTATCTATAATTGTAGTGTTGGACTCTGTTTGTTCTTTAGTCATGTTTGTTTCACTTGTGCTTATGTTGAGTGCAGAGGTATCTAAGTTTATGAGGTAAGATCCTGTCTCTTTTAAATAAGGGTAAAGTATGGAATCTTTTACATATTTTTCTAAATTATCTTTAACAAGCGTAACATTAGACAGTGCAGTAACAATAAGAGCAAAAATTAAAAAATATTTTCCTCCACCTGCAATAAAACCAAAAAGACGATTTAAAAATCCTAGTCCACTTTGATTCGTAAGTTTAGAAAAGATAGACCCAAGAATAGTAGCTCCCAGCCAAATAAGAATGAGTATGGCTAGAAAACCAATTAATTTCAGTAGAGATTCATTTTCCAAGTGAAAGAAGTTAGAATCAATAAAAGATGCTGCTTCTGCTGCAAGACGTGATGCAAAGTATACTCCAGCAACCAGCCCAGCTAAACCAAATATCTCTTTAATAAAACCTTGCATAAAGCCCTTGATTCCTAAAATTAGTATAATCGCAGCTATGGTGACATCAAAATAATTGAAATCCATCATTGAAAAATTTTCCATGCTAAGAATTCTCCCTAAATATATTCTATTTTCTGTATTGTATCTATATCTGTGTCTAAAATCGCTTTAGTAGCATTTTTAATGTGTGATTGCTCGAGATACTTCATCTGGTTTATTGGCATATTGTAATGCGACATCACGGCTTATTTTCCCTTCTTTAAGGAACTTTAGTAGTGCTTGTGTTTGGGTTTGCATACCTGAATCTCCTTGACCTAATTGCATTTGTGAGTAAATTTGGTGTACTTT
>Ga0256839_1001661_pt1 | contig 26518 bp, 26 predicted proteins | sample 354166metaG_FD_185968 | JGI IMG/M metagenome (GOLD analysis project Ga0256839, IMG submission 185968) | Hydrothermal vent microbial communities from Mid Atlantic Ridge, Atlantic Ocean - 354-166 | ecosystem: Environmental > Aquatic > Marine > Hydrothermal vents | place: Atlantic Ocean: Mid... | reverse complement strand
CACTTGGAGGGCTCCAGGGCTCTAGATGAGGTTGGATCGTCTACTGGTGGCTATACTACTCTATGGATAAATGTCATGGCTGTTGTAGGCGCCTCTGTATTGGTATATCTACTTCTAGATGCATTGTTTAGGATGTCTGGTAGAGCATAGGTAGGAGGCTCTTATAGTGGGTAAAATTTAACTCTATAGGCTTTTATATATTATGAAGTATTAGGCTTATTACAATATGGTATATGGAGGTGTAGGGGTAGATGGTTAGTGTGAAGGATGTCCCGGCGGATGTATTGATAGCCAGGCTCTCTAAATATATAAAAGATAATGTTTCTGAGGTTAAGCCTCCAGAGTGGGCTATGTTTGTTAAGACTGGTAGGTCTAGGGAGAGGCCTCCAGATGACCCTGACTGGTGGTATGTAAGGGCGGCCTCCATCCTGAGGAAGATTTATATCCATGGGCCTTTGAGTATCAAGGATTTACGTAAGATGTATGGTGGACGTAAGGATAGAGGTGTAAAGCCTGAGCATTTCTATATGGCTGGTGGAAGCATCATAAGGAATATTCTTCACCAGTTGGAGGCTGCAGGCTTGGTTGAGAAGAGGAAGGAGGGTAGGATACTGACTTCTAAGGGTAGGTCTCTACTTGATAAGCTGAGTGCTGAGATCCATAGGGAGAATCCTGTTAAGAAGTGGTATGAGCTTTATGAGATTGAGGAGGGTGATTAAACCCATGTATCCGAATGTTAATGATGGATCCGACGATGAGAAGAGGCGTGAGGAGGAGGCTCTTAAAGAGACAGTCGTGAGGCAGTATCTATCTCCCAAGGCTAGGGAACGCCTCAACAACCTATCCCTTGTGAATCCAACTCTTGTTAAGCAGGTGAAAGAGCTTATATATAACCTGGCGGTATCAGGTAGATTAAGTGAGCCGTTGACTGATAGTCAACTTAAGGAGTTACTCTATCGTATCCAGAGTAGTAGGAAGAAGGAGTATAGGTTTAAGGGGTTGTGGTGAGATGGCGAGGTATAAACTATTGTCTTTCAAGCTTAGACTAGCTAAGGCCAAGAAGTCTAACAAGTCTCCACCAGTATGGGTGATTGCACGTACTGGTGGCCGTGTAAGGACTAATCCTAAGAGGAGGCATTGGAGAAGGACTAAGCTTAAGTTGAGGACGAAGGAAGGATTCTTCGATTAGGTGATGGGATATGTCGGAGGAGGTTAAATCTGTCGAGAAGGAAGAGGTTCCTGAAGAGCCTTTGGAGGAGATTGAAGAGTCCAAGGTAGATGAGTCTAAAGTCGAGGAGATGGAGGAGAAGCTTGAGGAAGAGGTTGAGGTTGAGGCTCCATTTATACCTAAGGATGTGGAGATTAGGGAGGAGAGGATATATGTTATCCCGCTTTGGAGGTCCTGGATATCCGGTAGGGGATATAGGAGGGCTAAGAAGGCAATGAGATATCTAAAGAGGTTTATCGCCAGACATATGCGTAACGAGGATATCAAGATCTCTCCTAAGGTTAACGAGATAGTCTGGAGTAGAGGGATTAGGAATCCACCTAGAAAGATTAAGGTTAAGGTTGTATTGGGGAGTGACCAGATTGTATATGTACTCCCAGCAGATGAAGATGCTAAGTGATGTTAAGGATTAAAATATTCGGTTCTTCAAATATAGGGCTATATCTCTATGCTACTAATAAATATCTGCTTTACCATTCTGCCATACCATCCAAGAAAATGGATCTGGTCGTTGAAGAGCTAGATGTCCCATCAATTAAGCTTCATCTGACGGATACACTTATAACTGCTCCCTTTGTAGTAGGTAATAGTAATGGCCTCCTGATACCTGATATATTCGAAGATTTCGCTTTGGAGCAGTTGAAGAAAGAGGTTAGAGACCTAGATATTAATATGGCGGTTGTAAGTTCTAAGTATAATGCTCTTGGGAATATAATAGTTGCGAATGATAATGGGGCCCTAATATCCCCGATAATCCCATATAAATTAAAGAAGTTAATCAGCGATGTCTTAGATGTCGAAGTATCCACAATAACTGTAGGACGTTTCAGCTATATAGGTTCCTTGGTAGTCGTCAACAATAGAAATGGCTTAGTCGCTCCAGTGGTTAAGGAGGATGAAAAGAAGATTTTAGAGGATATTCTACATGTAGATCTCCGGGAGGGGACGGTTAACGGGGGAGCCGAATTTATTAAATTAGGTTTGGTTGTTAATGATTATGGTGTGGTAGTGGGTGAAGATACATCTGGGGCTGAGTTAATGAATATTTCAACTATATTTGAGGGTGAATAGAAGATGAGTGAAGAAAAAATATCTAGGTTGATTGTTGAGCAGAGGAATATAAACCAGTTGATGGAGAATATCTACAATGAGATACTAACTCTCCAGAACTCTATTGAGGAGAGGAGAAGAGCCCTACAGTTTCTAGAGAAGTTCTCCGAGTTGGATAAAGATACTGAGGTCCTATTCCCATTAGGGGGAGGCCTATACCTAAAGGCTAATATCCCTAAGCAGGAGACCATCTTCGCTAATGTCGGCGCCCAAATATATCTCGACAAGAAGATAGAAGAGATTATACCTCAGATTAAGAACGCGATAGAACAGATGAATAGCCTTTTAGAGGAGAGGAGGAAGTTGCTGGAATCTCTAAGGACAAGGTATGACGAGATATCTGCAGAGCTTACCGAGCTCTATTTCAAAGCATCTGGGAGGAAGCAGTAGGGATGTTCAAGGTATTCAAAGAGAAATTTGATAAACTGGTTACATCTATAAAGCTTAAGACACTTTCCCGTGAGGAGCTTGAGCAATATAGAGATGACTTTGTAATATTCCTTGTCGAGAATGACGTCGCATTTGAAGTGGCTGAGAAGATATTCAACGGCTTCCTCGAAAGTATTGAGGAGCATAAGGTAAATAGGTTTTCAGATTTCGATCAAGTCTTGAGAGAACTGTTCAAGAAATATATTCACGATATTCTAAAGTCTCTGGAACCTAATAGCTTGGAGGAGAGGATTAGAAACTCTGGCTCCAGACCATATAAGATAATGTTTATAGGGGTTAATGGTGTCGGGAAGACAACTACCCTAGCTAAAGTTGGTTATAGGCTTAGGAAATCTGGGTTTCTACCACTCCTAGTCTGCTCAGATACTTTTAGGGCTGGGGCTATAGAACAATTGAAGACCCATGCTGAGAGGCTATCGCTACCCTTCTTCTCAACCACCTATGGTCATGACCCGGCAGCTGTTGCATATGATGCGATCTCTTATGCTGAGAGTCGTAGATATGATGTGGTCCTGATAGACACGGCTGGACGTCAATACTCGAATGTGAATCTGATGAATGAGCTATCGAAGGTATCTAGGATAAACAGTCCAGACGAGATTATCCTAGTTCTAGACTCCCTAACCGGATATGATGCATATACACAGGCTAAGGAGTTCTATGAACATGTAGGTTTTAACTATCTAGTCTTCACCAAGGTCGATGCAGATGTAAAGGGAGGTGCGATCCTCACGGTGACCTATGAGTTTAGGAAGCCGATTCAATACCTAGGTATAGGACAGGGATATGAAGATCTTAAGCCGTTTAATAGTGATGAAATGATAAAGTTAATGTTTGGTGGATAGTATGGTTATGCATTTCCTTTCGGTATGGGACTTCTCAAGGGATGAAATCTATAAAATAGTGACTTTAACTGAGAACATCAAAGATGGTTCAATGGATGTTGAAGATATACTAGAGGGTAAGATAATGGGTATGATATTTGAGAAGCCCTCTACAAGGACTAGGGTGTCTTTCGAGGTAGCCATGAAACAGCTTGGTGGAGATGCTATATATCTCCCAACGACATCGCTACAGGTTAGTAGGGGAGAGTCCCTAAAAGATACCGCGAAGGTGTTAAGTAGATATCTTGATATTTTGATGGCTAGAGTATATAAGCATGAGACCTTGGTGGAGCTGGCTAAACATTCTGAAATACCCGTCATAAATGGATTATCAGACCTTGAACATCCGGTTCAGATAATCTCGGATTTCTACACTATATATGAATATTTCGGGAAGCTCCATGGCCTTAAAATCTCATATGTAGGTGATAGCGACAACAATGTGGCTAGATCTCTGGTCATCGGATGTGCACTACTTGGATTAGAGCTCTCAATAGCCTCACCGAAGAAATACACCGTCTCTAATGATTTCCTAAAAGAAGTTTTCGAGCGAGTCTCAGGATCAGAGAAGCTAGTCAAGATATATGAAGATCCATATGAAGCTGTAGAGGGTGCTGACGTAATCTATACAGATACATTTGTATCTATGGGTATGGAGGCTGAGGCTGAAGAACGGCTAAAGACTTTCCTACCTAAGTATCAAGTTACAATGGACCTTATGAAATCAACAGGTAGAGAGACAATATTTATGCACTGCCTCCCGGCACACAGAGGGCATGAGGTTACCGATGATGTTATAGATTCGGAGTATAGCATAGTATATGATCAGGCTGAGAATAGACTCCATACACAGAAGACGATCATACTCTATCTAATGGGATATATCTAACCTAGTGTATAGAGATGATTGCATTTGTATATAGTAGGAAGGATATTGCAAGCTATACCCTCTATAAAGCCTTTGAAGAGGTGAGTAGAGACTTCCCAAATTTGGATATCTATTTCCATGAGTATCCGGAAGAGGTAGTTTATGCTGATGAGGTAGATAAAGAGCTTCCCGAGGATGTCGAGACCATAATCTTCCTATCTAGACACAGCGCTGCATCTGATATCCCAACTCTCTCAGTCCATACTCCAGGGAACTTTATGGATAACCCTTTAGGAGGGAGGCCTGGTGAATTAGCTATTGCCAATCCATGTTTAGTTGGATATATCTTAAGAGAATATAAAAGGAGTATTGAGAGCTTTGGAATAGACTATATAGCCACCCTTGAGGTCACACACCATGGACCTACACATCTCTCCATCCCCTCTTTATTCGTTGAGATAGGACCTTCTGAATCAAACTGGAAGGATAAAGTTGCTGCAAAGTGTTCTGCAATATCAGTCTTCAAAGCCATAGAAAAATATGTCTCTGGGGGAAACTGTGTGAAGTGCGTTGGCTTCGGAGGACCACATTATGGACCCAACTTCACGAGATACCTTCTTAAGACGGAGGATGTAGGCATTGGACATATAGTTTCAAAGTATGTCTTTACAGAGTTCTCGGAGGAGGTGGTTGAGAAGGCTATTAGGAATAATGGTGGTGTGGATATGGCATTAATCAGTTGGAAGGGGTTGAAGGGCCCTGTTCGAAGGGAGTTAGCCGAGTACCTAAAGAAAAGGGGAATAGAGTTTCTAAGGCTCTAGCTATTTAGACGAATAACTATATATATAACAATAGTTCTGTTATTCATTGAGGGTTGGAATATGATAGATAGAATAATAAACACACTTAAACTGGCTAAGAAGCCTAATAAAAAAGAATTTGTTGAATATACAAAACTGGTGTTTATAGGAATCGGGCTACTAGGTTCCATAGGCTTTGTTATATGGTATATATTCGACTTGTTCATCGTAGCCTGATGTAAGGGGGATTAAGATGGAAGAGGAGAGTAAGAGTAAGTTCTTCCTCGTCAAGACAGTCGGTGGTGAGGAGGAGAGTGTAGCTAGAATTGCTGAGCTCAGGATAAAATCCTCTGAGGGAAAGATAAGGGTAAAGAGTATAATAATTCCCTCAGGTATGAAGGGGACCTTGATAGTTGAGGCTGAGAGATATTCCGATGTCTTCAACGCTTTTGAGGGTATCAAAAACTTTAAGAAGATTCTCCCTGGTCTTGTACAGTTGAATGAAGTTAAGAATCTGGTTACAGAGGAGAAGGTGGAGGAACTTAATGCCGGTGATATGGTAGAGATTATAGCTGGCCCGTTTAAAGGTATGAAGGCTAAAGTTGTTAATGTTAGGGAGAAGGATGAGGTTGTTATCCATCTAAGTGATACATCAGCTTCTCCTATTCCAATTGTAATATCGAAAGACTATTTAAGGAAGATTTGATATTTGGAGGTGTTAGATGACTATGAGCAGTAATAAACAGGTTATAGATGTCTTGGTATCTGGTGGAGAGGCTACGGCAGGACCTCCATTAGGCCCGAAACTAGGTCCACTGGGAGTTAATGTTAAGGCTGTTGTAGATAAGATTAACGAGTTGACCAAGGACTTTAAGGGGATGAAGGTTCCGGTAAAGGTCATTGTAGATGTTGATACTAAAGAGTTTGATGTAGAGGTTGGGATTCCAACAGTCTCCGCATTAATAGCTAAGGAGGCGGGTATTGAGAAGGGCTCTTCAGAGCCTGGAAGGGTTTATGTGGGAAACCTAAGCTTTGAGCAGGTAATTAAGATAAGTAGAATTGTAAATCAGAAGCTTAAACTTGAGAATCTCAAGAGCGTCGCTTTACAAGTGATAGGTACTTGTGTAAGTATGGGTATCAAGGTGGATGGTAAGGATCCAAAGGTGGTTACTAAGGAGGTTAAGGAGGGGCTTTACGACAAATATTTTACTGAGTCATGATTTATGTATAAGGAGGGGTTGTGAAGAATGTCAATGAAACTTTTGCGTGAAGTCTCGGAAGAGGATTTGAAGAGGGGTATAGAAGAGGCTTTAAACAAAAGTAGGAAGAGAAATTTTAAGCAGTCGGTAGACCTCATAGTGGCTATAGAGGGGCTGGATCTTAAGAGGCCGGAGAATAGGATTAGACTTATTGTACGTCTACCCTATGGCCCTTCTAAAGAGAAGAAGGTGGCTGTATTTGCCGATGGAGTTATGGCTGAAAAGGCTAGGGAGGCTGGCGCAGACAGAGTTATATCTGAGAAGGAGTTATTGGACATGATGGGTCAGAAGCGTGAGATAAAAAAGCTGGCAAATAAATATGATTTCTTCGCTGCCGAGCCTAAGATGATGGCTCATGTAGGTAGGGTAATGGGTTTCGCATTAGGTCCTAGAGGTAAGATCCCGCAGATTATACCCCCTAATGCAGATGTCAAGAGGATTATAGACGACCTCAAGAAATCTGTATTAGTTAATATCAGGAATAACCCTATGGCTAGTGTATCCATAGGCAATGAAGATATGCCAGTTGATGAGCTAGCCGCGAATGCCAAAGCTTTTATTGAGGCGTTAAGTAATAAACTTCCTGAGAAGGCGTATATCAAGAATATCTATGTTAAGACTACCATGGGCCCGACAATCAAGATTTTGTAGGTGGTTTAGATGACTATGAGGGTAAAGATTAGTAAGAGAAAGGAGGAGATGCGGAAGAAGTTTGAGGAGCTTCTTAAGATGCATAGATATCTCATAGTTATTGATGCATATAGGTTGAAAGCCTCTATGTTGAATGAGGTTAGAAGACTACAGCCTGAACTAAGTTTTAAGATTAAGGGTGGTAAGAAGAGGGTCTTTCTCAAAGCTGTTGAGAATGTATATCCAGATTCTGTATCCGACTTGGAGGAGAAGTTTGAAGGCCAGATACTTTTCATATTCACGAATGAAAATCCTTTTAAGATTGCATCTAAACTTGATAAATTTGAGATGGCTATGGAGGCTTCTCCAGGTGATATAGCGCCTGAAGATATTGTAATTCCAGAGGGGAATACAGGGATCCCACCAGGTCCAGTTATAGGTCTCTTTTCAGCTCTCAGTATCCCAACCAAGATTGTTGCTGGTGCCATATATGTTGCTAAGGATGTACTTGTTGCTAAGAAGGGTGATAAGATATCCGCCAATCTTGCTAATATCCTCTCCAAGCTGGGTATAAAACCGATTAAATCTAGGGTGTATGTCAAGTTTGCATATGACTTCCATGATAGGGTCTTGATAGACCGTGACCTACTCATTCCAGATATTGATAAGTTCAAGGAGGATCTTGAGAATGCATATAGACGTGCATATGGCCTTGCAATCGGAATAGAGTATATAACTAGAGATACGATTGTTCCACTGTTGACCAGAGCCGTGGCACATGCGAATGCATTGGCTATTGAGGCTGAGTACATCGACAAATCTACGATTGATAAGTTGATTACTGTAGCCGTCTCTAGAGCTAAACTACTACAGTCTAAGGTAGGTGTTGATGAAGCATAGCATTTATATATATCATCACATATGCTATTGTGTTGAAGGGGGTAGTTACCAATGAAGTACATATATGCTGTATTACTACTTCACGATATGGGTAAGGAGATTAATGAGGAAAACTTGACGAAGGTATTTGAAGCTCTGGGTGAGAAGCCAGACGAGGCTAAGATAAAGAGCATTGTCGCATCTCTAGAGGAGGTCAATATAGAAGAGGTTATTGAGAAGGCTGCTGTAGCACCTGTTGCAGCAGCTCCTGTGGCGGCGGCTGCACCTACAGAAGAGGCTAAAGAGGAGAAGGTAGAGGAGAAGAAGGAGGAGGAGAAGGAAGAAGAGGAGGAAGAAGAGGCATTCGAGGGTCTTAGTGCATTATTCGGCTAACTTCTCTAACCACTTAGGGAGACGCAACGAACTCCACAACCTTTCTTTTAATCGTTCCTTATATAAACCTGTTTTTATATTTACCTTTTTCAGTATTTACCCCGGCTTCATTGTATCCTTTTTAGATTATTTGAGGAAAAATATTTTGTTTTAGGTGTTGAGAATATGGAGTATCACATTGGTAAGGATGAGTTTAACCTACCATTTATGAAGGAGCGAGGGTATGTCAGACGTAAATGTAAAATCTGTGGCTCATATTTCTGGACTTTAGACCCCGATGCAGAGGTGTGTGGTGAGGCTCCTTGTGTAGACTATACTTTCTTCGATAATCCTCCTACTAAAAAGAAATACACTCTTAGTGAGATGAGGAATGCCTTTCTAAAATTTTTTGAGAAGAATGGGCACGAAATAATAAATCCATATCCCGTGGTCGCCCGTTGGAGGGATGACCTACTAATTACGATCGCCTCGATAGCTGATTTCCAGCCATTTGTAACCTCAGGAGAGGCTTCTCCACCAGCAAATCCGCTAGTAATTAGCCAGCCATGTCTAAGATTTGAGGATATAGATAAGGTTGGGTTCACTTCTGGAAGACATATGACAATATTTGAGATGGGTGGTGCCCACGCATTTAACGATACAAGGACGAACGACTTCAAATATTGGAAGAATGAGACTGTTTTGTATCATCATGAATTTGCAACTAAGGAGTTGGGCATTCCAGAAGAGCTTATAACATATAAGGAGCACTTCTGGGTCGGTGGTGGTAATGCTGGCCCCGATTTGGAGGGTATCATATCTGGTCTGGAGGTCTCTACACTCGTCTTTATGAAGTATAAGATTGGGGAGAATGGAGAGCTTTTAGATATCCCCATCTTGACAGTAGACACTGGATATGGAATTGAGCGCTGGACATGGCTCTCCCAAGGTGTATATCAAGGGTTTGAAGCTGTATATGGAGATCTCTATAAATGGTTATACGACCAGTTTGAGATAGAGATACCTCCTGATGTTCTAAAGAAGTTTGCATTAATCAGCCCAATACTTACAGATAAGGAGTTGGATAAATTCGATGATGTAGTCGCAAAACTCTCTGGAGATTCAGGTATGAAGAATATGTTCTATAAATTAGTTGATATCGGGAAGCTACTAGACCATAGTAAATCCACCTTATTCCTGATTAAGGATGGAGCCATCCCATCTAATGTTAAAGAAGGTTATCTAACTAGGATGCTTATACGTAGGATATTGAAGATACTAGATGAATATGGATTTGAATATGACTTCATATATAGCCTGATGGATCGTCAGAGAAGGTATTGGTCTAAAGACTTCCATGAGTTGGATGACTTTGATGGCATATTGGATGAGATACTCTCCCTTGAGATTAATAAATATAGGAGGATACGGGATAATATCGGACGTATAGTATCATCCTATTTGAAGAGGGGTTATAAACCCTCCCTAGACCTCCTCATAGAATTATATGATTCACACGGCATCCATCCAGACTATGTAAATGAGTATCTAGAGAGTTCAATGGGTACTAAGGTAGAGGTTCCCTTCAATTTTAGTGAGTTGGTTGCTAAGAAACATGCTTCAAAGGCTGGGGAGAGGATTGAGAAGAAGGTTATTCCGGTTGATCTCCCTAAAACCAGTAAACTATACTACAAAGACCAGTATATGAGAGAGGGTTATGCAAAGATAATTTACAAAGGAGATTCGTTCTTAGTTCTGGATAAGACGATATTCTATCCTACAGGCGGTGGGCAGATGCACGATAAGGGATGGATATCAAATTCAAATGGGAGTAAAGTACAGGTGGTTAACGTCGTCGAGGAGGATGAAGCTATAATACATTATGTAGAGGGAGATCTATCAAAGTTTAAGGTAGGAGACACGGTATATCTTGAGCTTGACTGGAATAGGAGATATTCCTTGATGAAACACCACACCTCAACACACATTCTACTCTCTGCCTTGAGAAAGGTCTTAGGCCCTCATATATGGCAGGCCGGAGTAATTAAGGAGGAGGAGTATGCCCACCTAGATGTCACACACTTCAAGACGCCGAGTAGGAATGAGATCCTTAAGATTGAGGAGTTGATCAACAAGGTAGTAGCTGAAGGTCGGTTTATAAGTGTGAGGTATATGGATAGAGGTGAGGCTGAGAAGAAATATGGGATTAGGATTTACCAGGGTGGAGTAATTCCCGGGCGGCTTTTAAGGATTGTTGAGGTTGATGGATGGGATGTTGAGGCGTGTGGAGGAACCCATGTGAGGAGGGCATCCGAGCTACAACTTATTAAGATTGTAGATGTTGAGAAGATACAGGATGGGGTCATTAGATTCAAATATGTAGCAGGGGAGAAGGCATTAAAGCATTATCAACATCTAATGGGAATATTAGAAGATACGGCCTCCATGGTAAATGCAAGGGTGGATGACCTTGTCGAGGCTGTCTCGGCTGTAACTAAAGAAGTTAGAGAGCTGGAGACTAAATATAAGAATGCTATCTCCTCCCTTGTCTCGGCATATGCTAAACTCCTTCTAGCAGATTCAAAGGATATAGATGATATTAAGATAATTTCATGGGAGACTAATGATACAGATATATCCATTAAGGTTGGTGAGAAGTTGGATTCTTTTCATAAGAGCTTTATTTACATCTCGATGGTGAAGCAGGGACGTGGATATAATGTGATTGTCAGGATAGGTGATGGACTCAAAGGGAGGTTTTCAGCTAAGGATATTGCGGAGTATATCGGGAAGGCTTTGTTCAAGGGATTCGGTGGTAAGGGAGATGAAAAATATTATAGGATGGGTGGACGTATTAAAGATGATATTAGCGGTCCATTGAAAAATGTGATTGTTGATTTGGTGAGTAAATATGTCAGTTAGCAATACCGGTGGAGAATCCATCTTATCCTCGTTTTTAGAGAGGGAGGAGAAGCTGGTTAAGGAGTTTCAGGAAAATAAGTTGTTTCAAGTCGATAGGTCTGATAGGCCGAAGGTATTCATTACCTTTCCATATCCATATATGAATGGTTCCTTACATCTTGGACATGCATATTCATCATGTAGATTGGATGTATATGCAAGGTATATGCGTTTAAAGGGTTTTAATGTCCTATATCCCTGGGCGTGGCATTGGACTGGAGAGGCTGTCTATGGCACCGTCCATAGGATTAGGGAGAATGACCTCTCAGTTATAAATAGGTTGATCGAGCTGGACGGGGTTGATCCTAATGAGATTGAGAATCTGAAGGATCCGGTTTATCTTGTTAAATACTTTACAGATAAGAACCGCCCTGTAGTTAAGAGGCTGGGTCTCTCCATAGATTGGAGCCGTGAATTCCATACAACCTCACTCCATCCATTATATGACAAGTTCATTAAATGGCAGATAAGGACTCTCTATAGGAGAGGCTATATCGTGAAAGGTTCACATCCCCTTGTATGGTGTCCTGTGGATGAAAGTCCCACGGGGGATCATGATAGACTGGCTGGAGAAGGTGTTAGGCCTGAGGAATATATACTTGTAAAATTCGAGTATGATGGGAGATACTTGGTTGCAGGTACCTTAAGGCCTGAAACAATATTTGGAGCTACTAATGTATGGATAAATCCGGAGGGAAAGTATATAGAGGCTATAGTCGATGGTGAGAAGTGGATAATTAGTCGAGAGGCCTGTGAGAAGTTGAAACACCAGATGTTTAACATAAGTGAATGTAGAGAGATAGATGCTGAATCATTGATAGGTAGATATGTCAAAGTCCCCCTTATTGGCAGGGATGTACCTATACTTCCAGCTTCCTTTGTAGATACTGATGTCGTGACTGGAGTAGTGTATAGTGTACCTGCACATGCTCCATATGATTATGTGGCTCTAAAGGATTTGAAAGAGGATCCTAATTTATCAGAGGATCTAAAAATGATTGTTGAAAAGGTTGAACCCATTTCAATAATAAAGTTAGAGGGATATGGAGACTATCCAGCTATAACCGTGGTGGAGAGGTTGGGGGTTAGGTCTCAAGAGGATGTAGATGCTTTGGAAGAAGCTACTAAGGAGGTCTACACAGCCGAATACCATAGAGGGGTCATGAAGGATAATGCTGGTCCGATCTCGAATCTACCTGTTAAAGAAGCTAAGGAGGTAATAAAGTCTATCCTGTTTGAAGAGGGACTGGGGTCAAAGATGTATGAACTTCCAGAGCCTGTGATATGTAGATGTACCTCTAAATGTATCGTAAAGATAATTCCAGACCAATGGTTCCTAAAATATTCTGATGATGGATGGAAAAGATTGGCTCACGAAGCAGTCGATAATATGGCCTTCTATCCAGAAGAGCTCCGAAACTTATTCAACCATTATATTGACTGGTATCATGACTGGCCATGCACCCGGAGAACAGGGTTGGGAACGAAATTTCCATATGATGAGGAGTGGATCGTAGAGACACTTACAGACTCTACAATCTACAATGCATTCTATATAGTCTCGAAGTACTACAATATGGGTCTCATAGATCCTGATAAAGTTGATGACAAATTCTTCGACTATATCTTCTTAGGACTTGGGGATCCAGATAAGATTGCGGAGGACTGCGGTTTAAAGAGAGATATACTAGAGAGTATTAGAAAGGATTTTGAATATTGGTATCCAGTTGATCTTAGAGGATCTGGTAAAGACTTAATTGGGAATCATCTGACGTTCTTCATCTTCCATCATGTAGCTATATTTCCTAGGGATAAATGGCCTAGGGGGATAACAGTAAATGGATTTATGATGTTGAATGGTAAGCCTATGTCAAAATCCAAAGGGAATTACCTATCTCTCGAGGATGCCTTGAAGCTTGTTGGTGCAGATGCCTTAAGAGTCTCCCTACTATCATTGGTTGATGGATTAGATGATCCAGATTGGACTGTCGATTGGGCAAGGTCAGTGCTATTTAGGCTTAACAGTGTCGAGAACTTAGTTAGTAAACTATGGAGCGAAGCGGTCGATATTGATAATGGTTTCTTTGATGATCTTATTATCAACCAGTTTAGGAGGGTCGTGGGTGAGGTGGCTTCTAAAATTGAGAATATGGAGGTTGCAGCCGCCTCTAGACTGCTCTTCTTCGACTTCTATGATGTACTTAAAAACTATCTCTCATATGTAGATTCCCCTTCAAAGAAGGTTGTAGAAGAAGTTATTCCGGGATATATAATTATGATATCCATGTTCACACCCTTTATGGCTGAAGACCTCTGGAGAAATCTATTGAAAAGAGATGGATATGCAGCATTTTCGAAGTATCCTGAGGTAGAGGAAGTGGATGAAAAGGTGATTTTAATAAATAGGTATTTAGAGGATGTTGTAGAAGATATTAAAAAGATATTGGATGTAATAGGGTTGGAAGGCAGGAAAAAGATTAGGGTTGTAGTAGCTAATCATGATTTATGGGGCCTATTTAAACGTATATTCAGTGAATTTGATTCTTTGAATATGAAGGGTATTATGAATATTGCACGTAACTGGGGATTGGCAGATAAAAAGTATTTGGGTAGTCTTGGTAAATTCCTCTCAAGAGAATGGTATGGGAGGTATGCAAAGTTTAGAGCATTATTGGATGGTCTAGACTCTGATGAAGAGTATAAAATCTTGAGGGAATACCTGAGCAAATACATGGAGAAAAGGGGAATAAAACTTGATTTATCTGTTGAGGTCTACCATCCAGGAGCTTCGAATAAGCTTCCATATCCACTTTATCCAGCGATCCTCATCGAGTAAAACATAGTCTTGAGTCTTTATACGGAGGAAAGGATGATTAAAAATTTAAAAGATATTAGTATATGGATGAATTTATAGTTGAATGTTTTATTTTGGGCCCGTGGCCTAGCCAGGATAGGGCGGCGTCACAGCCGTATGCCTTCTAAGCCGCAGGTCCCGGGTTCGAATCCCGGCGGGCCCGCTCCTAAAACCTTCTAGATAACTCGGCTAGAGGGTGGCCATATACATGTATCGAGAATTCTTTATACCATCCGAAAGGAGCCCTATGAACTTCTATACCAATTTCCTTCAACCTACTCTCAAGATATTTTAAGAGTCTAAATGCTTTTCTCGGTTCTTCCAACTCCTCAGATAGGTGTGCATAAGGATATAATACAACATTATTGACTGAGATTCTATCTAGATGAATCTTTAAATCTTCAAGGAGTCCCTTCACCTTTTCTTCTCTAGAGTCCCAGTCCCCCCTCTCTACCGTAGTGAATAATACTAGTACATCGGTGAACCTCCTTTCTTCAGTCGACACTTCGTCTCTAGGAACCCCTTTAACATGTTGCTGAGGCTTATACATAAACTCCTTGGCGTGTAGATATAGAATCTTCATCGTAATAATTGTTATTGATTAATCTCATCTTTATATGCTTATTATGATGAAGATAGTATTCGCCGAGTTTCCCGAAACCAAAGCCTCTTTGAAGTGGTTCTCCCTGTATAGTCCATCTATCCTCTGGCCATTATATGGCGTCTCTATTTATGAAGTTTTAAGTGTGTTGAATATGGATGTTCAGCTGTTTTTAAATGATTCGTCGAGAACATCTATATGGAGTAGGAGGTTCAAAATTAAAATAACTGATAAAGTATCTGATGAGGCTCTAGTCGTGAACTCAAGGATATACGGGGATTTAAAGACTTTTTTGGATTTGTTGGATGAACTATCTAATCTAGACTATAAGGATGATACCCTATTTACAATAGGTGGATCACCTGCTTTTATTTATACACCTTCAGGTCTTAGTGGTTCTGACTTTAGCAAACTTCTAAATAACATTATGAAGAGGAGATTGAATATCGGGGACCTTTATGTATATGAGCATCCATGGGATCTCCTTAGATATTTCCTAACTCTAGATTTAAACAAGAATTTGGAATTAGTAAAAGATTTATTTGGTTTCGAGGAGATAAGGAGAGGCGTCTATGCCTTGGGGGATGTTGAGATTGATGATAGATATACATACGTAGATACAAGTGATGGTCCAATACTGATATTTGAAGAAGTGAATTTTGAGGGGTTTAATGTTTTGAAGGGCCCTCTAATTCTGGGGGGTAATACTTTGTTATCCAATTCTAAGGTCTACCATTCCATAATAGGTCCAGTATGTAAGATTGGTTCTGAAGTTGGTGACTCCCTAATACTTGGTTATTCAAACTCTGCTCACCATGGATATATAGGCCATTCATTGGTTGGATATTGGGTTAATATAGGTGCTGGAACCATTTTCAGTGATTTAAAGAATACTTATGGGGGTATGCGAGTTAAGTTTATGGGTAAGACTTTTGATTTAGGGACGATCAAGTTTGGAAGCGTCGTTGGTGACTATGTAAAAATCAGTATTAACACCTCTATCTATGGTGGTAAGATAATAGGTTTGTCATCACATGTTTCGGGGCTTATAAGTGGTAACGTAGAGCCCTTCACGATATATGATGGATGGAGAGACATATCTGAAGACATGCATATCGAAAAGGCGGTAGAGATTGCGGAGAGAATGTATAGGAGGAGAGGTGTTAAACTATTGGATGGAGAAGAAGAATTATTTAGAAAAGTTTTTCAGGAGTTGAGAGAGTTCCCTACTTAGCCCTCCTCCCATCTTCTCTTCTTCTCTAAATACTCTTTTAAAGTATATCTTGCTCTAGCCGGATTCCCATAGTATACTGTTTTTGGGGGTATATCCTTGGTTACCACTGAACCCATCCCGATTACCGCCTCCTCCCCAATCTCAATTCCAGGGCCTATTACAGCCCCTGCACCAATTACTGCACCTCTTCTCACTACTGTACCCATCAGTTTTTTTGAGGGTGGATATGGATCGTTGGTGAAGACTACCCCTGGACCAATGAATACATCGTCTTCGATGACTGTATATGGAGGTATATAAACCATACCCTCTATCATACAGTTCTTACCAATCTTTACATTATAGTCGATATGGGCTAGGGAGCCTATCTTGGTATTATCACCTATTGCGGTGTTATCTCCTATATAAGTGAAGTGCCATATCTTTACATTTTTCCCGATCTTCACGTTTTTCCCTATATGGTTGATAACGTTCATCAACAAGGAAAATGTATTTTGTTGTTAATATAATATTTAAATTTCCTTGGAAATGAAATAATAAATGTTGTGTAGCCCCGTGGTGTAGCGGCCAAGCATGCCGACCCCTAATGGGGGTATAAGGCTTTGGATCCCTCCCGATAGGGGAGGTAGAAGAACCCCGGTGACCCCGGTTCGAATCCGGGCGGGGCTACCAAATTTAATTTATAACCTCTTTTTAACCCTTGTTGAGTACATCTCAAACTTGGTTATTAGCTCCTTACGCATCTCCTTATATCTCTCTAGGGTTATGGCTCTCCTTCTCCTACTATCTTCCAATTTATTCAATTCTTCATAAGTTCTCTCAACTTCCTTAATATCTTCGAGAAGCTCCTTCAACGTTGCATTTTCCTCTGCAAGTTTTATGAGGGTATCCCTACTCTTTATTGATGACCTTCTCAATTCTTTTATCTTCCTCTGTATTTTCGATTTCTCTTTGATGTACCACTTATCCCTTATCTTCCCCTCTAGATGCCTCCTTTCTAGATCTATTACCTGACCCATCAACTCCATCTCTTTTACAAAGACCTCTAGATACTCTTTAACCTCCTCTGGAAGCTCCTCTTGAAGGACCTTGCTTAATCCCTTATATGCTACAAGTCCAACTGTTAATACGAAGATTATGAAAAGTATATATGAAATACCCGTCTGGTTTAAAAGTGACTGGATGTCTAGATTTAGCTTCCCTGAAATTTCTATCTTTTCACTTTGATCCATGTAATAATCTACTTCTATCATCTTATTATTCCAAGATTGTATAACTATAAACCTGTCTATAGGGATGCTAGTGGGTGGTGGGAGCTTAACGTCAATATTTAACATTGGGATAAAATCACTAGTTAGTGATACATTCTCCTCTATCAAAAATTTTATATTGAATATAACTTTATCACCTGCTCTTACGTCATAGGGGAGCTTCAACTTATAGACCCTTCCTACATATTCATATTCTATTGGTAAACCCAACTCGGTTTGAATATTTGTAACTCTATAGAAATCGTTTAACTGTATCTCTGTATCTTTTGGCCATGTAATTAAATCCTTGTTCTTAACTGTTAAATTCATCTCGCCATATAATTTTCCATCGAAGTTTGGATATAATGTCATATTTACCCAGCTATCGGCTAAAATCAAGCTGGTTCTTCCCGATGCGGCCTGAGTTAGAGGTATTTCATCGATGAGTGTCCTATTTAGTATTCTAATGTCAGTCTCGCTTAATGTACGTGATATCTCGTATTGAGATGGAGTAACCCCTTCAGGAGAGACTTGTACTTGTGAATATCCAAATGGAAGTTCTTCAGCAATAGCAGATATATCTAATGGAGGTCGGATTTGAACATCGGTTGTCCTAACTTCTTGATTAAGTTTCAAATAAGACAAAATTTTTACAGAGTATCTCCCCTGACCTATTGGGGAGATTTCTTCAGGTTGATATATATCTATAATAACAGTATCTACTCCGTTCTTGAGTTCTATTTCAAGGACATAGTTTTCACCTGTGTTAGATAGTGTAAATTCTAGGGGAAATGCACCATCATTTTGATTTACCCCCCTTACTATTATTGTGTCGGTGGTTTCATTATAAAATGATATCGGTATATATGCCTTTAGGACGTTCATATTTGTTAAAGCTTCTCCCATTATGTTTACAGATGTTCTGACATTACCTCCATAGGTATCCATTCTAATATTGATCTCCTCCTCTAGAAATTGCTGTTGCGAATATACGTTGGCGATCTCTATTAAGGGTATCACTATAATGAGTATTATGACTATTGATGTTATGATCCGTAAGTTCTTTATCATTTTTATCTCACTTAATTTCTATTTGAATAGAAATGATATATAAGGTTAATCGGTGGTAACCATGTCTTATCTACCTAATGATAGGGATGTAAAGGATATTTTAGCTTATCTAGGATATAGTGACATGGAGAAATTTATTATCAATGTTCTTCCCAGAAAATTTTTATCTGGATTTAGAGTAGACATTCCGTGTTATAATGATGAACAGAGTCTCATAAAATATTTTCTAAAGAAGGCAGGGAAGAATAAAGTATATCCGCCTGAGAATGTCTACATAGGTTTTGGGGTAGAACCAGTCTATATCCCATCCATAGTGAAATATCTTATTTCAAGGGGTGAGTTTCTCACTTCATACACGCCATATCAGTCAGAGATGAGTCAGGGAGTTCTTCAAGCATTGTATGAATATCAGAGTGTGATGGCTGAGCTTCTTGAAATGCCTGTAGTTAATAGTTCTATGTATGATGGTGCCTCAGCTATTGGAGAGGCGCTACTGATGGCTGAGAGAATCAGTGGAAAAGGAAGGGTGTTGATACCCAAGGATATGTTTCCAAACTATAAAGCTGTCGTAAAGACATATCTGTCAGGCCCCAAGATAGATGTAATCGAATATCCATCTCCATCAATCGATAAAGAAGCATTTTTAGATATTATCGAGAGGGAGTTGCGAAAGGGTGTTTCCGCCCTTTATTTTGAGTTCCCCGACTTCTATGGGTATCTATTTGAGGATATAGAGGAGGTTGAAGATCTCGTACATAGATACAATAGTCTATTCATCATCGGTTTCGACGTTTGGAGTCTACCAATAATCAAGCCTCCAGGTGCTTTAGGAGCGGATATAGCCGTCGGTGAGGGTCAGCCATTTGGCTTAGCGCAAGGATTTGGAGGCCCTCTATTGGGTGTTTTCGGAGTTACGGGTGATATGAAGCTTATAAGAAATATGCCTGGAAGACTCATTGGGGAGACTGTAACTTTAGATGGTAGACGGGCTTATACCCTCATTCTTCAGACTAGGGAGCAGCATATTAGGAGGGAGAGAGCCACTTCAAACATATGTACCAATGAAGCTTTATCAGCCATACAGACACTTATTTATCTCTCCTACTTGGGTAAGAAGGGGTTATACCGGTACTCCATTCAGATGCTTAAACTCAGCCATAAACTCCATGACAGACTCATTAGAATAAGTGGATTCGATATGGTCTCTTACCAGCCTTTCCATAGGAGATTCCCCGTTTCCTCTAAAAATAGTCTTAATCTATTCTTAGATGCTATGGGAGAAAGAAACTACCTTGCGGGCTATAAATATGGAAATAGCATCCTCATACTCCAACTTAATACCTTCCATACCTTAGAGTCCATAGAACGATTCTTGGATGACGCTAGGGAGGTGATTTCCAGTGCCTGAGAGATGGCAGGCTAAATGGCAGGAGAGGTCGTTATTTGAATATCACTTAGATAATGATGAGTATAGTGAGATCTTAGAGGTTCTTCATGAGTATCTACCGAAAAAGTTGGTTAGGAAGAGTTTCCGTTTTCCGATTTTATCGGAGTTTGAGGTTATAAGGCATTTTACTAGACTTTCACAGCAGAATTACGGTGTTGATCTGGGAATCTACCCACTGGGAAGTTGTACCATGAAGTATAATCCCAGGATTAATGAGGAGGTAGCCTCCCTGCAAGGATTTACAGACTTAAATCCTTTACAGAAGGATGTTGAGGTACAGGGTTTGTTGGAGCTACTCTATTTACTCTCTAAATATCTGTCTGAATTGACTGGTATGGATTACTTTACACTCCAACCCGCGGCCGGTGCTCAGGGAGAGTTGACTGGTGTATTGATAATGAAGAAGTATTTTGAGGTGAAGGGTGAGTATAGGGATGAGGTGATAGTGCCTGATACGGCCCACGGTACAAATCCTGCTTCGGTTAAGATGGCGGGTTTAAAAGTTGTGGAGGTCCCTAGTAATAAAGATGGTATTATAGAGCCTAAGATTGTTGAAGAGGTAGTTAGTGAGAAGACTGTAGGTATAATGCTGACTAATCCAAATACCCTCGGGGTCTTTGAGGACTATATAGAGGAGATAGCTGATATAATACATGATGTAGGAGGTCTACTATATTATGATGGAGCTAATTTAAATGCGATATTAGGTTGGATAAGGCCTGGTGATATGGGGTTTGACATTACCCATGTAAATCTGCATAAGACGTTCTCAACACCTCATGGAGGTGGGGGACCCGGTTCAGGTCCCGTAGGGGTAAAGAAATTCTTGAAAGACTTCCTTCCAGTTCCAATCATTGAGAAGAGAAATGGTAAGTATATATTTAATTGGAACTTGAAACATTCGATTGGGAAGGTACATTCTTTCTATGGAAATGTTCTTGTCCAGATAAGGGCTTTAGCATATATTCTCAGGAATGGCTTTGATGGATTGAAGAAAGTTTCTGGTGTCGCCCTACTCAATTCTAACTATTTATATAGGAGGCTATGTAGGTTGGATGGGATTGAGCCTTATCCAGATAATTCTAAGCCTAGGATGCATGAGTTTGTAGTCTCTGTTAAAGAGGTTAGGGATAGATATGGAGTGTCTGCTAGGGATATTGCAAAAAGGCTTCTTGACTATGGGGTTTATGCACCTACCACGTATTTCCCTATCATCGTTGACGAGGCATTGATGATAGAGCCAACTGAGACTGTTTCTAAAGATGAGCTTGACGAATATGTCGAGATATTTAAGGATATTATGCGTGAGGTAGTTAACGGAGGGGATAAGGTTATAAATTCTCCTAATAATACATCTGTTGGTAGGATTGACGATGCATATGCTTCGAGACCGAGGACTATGAAGCCGTCTTATAGATGGGGGAAGGGTGATGGCTAAGATATATCTAAGGACATTTGGATGTACATTAAATAGATATGACTCGGACGTAATGGAGGCCTATATCTTAGATGCAGGCTTCTCTCTGGTTGAATCTCCTGACAAGTCTGATGTAATTATAATTAATACCTGCGGTGTTAAGAAGCAGACGGAAGACAAGATTATATCGTATCTTAGGGCTATCAAAAGTCGTTATCCTGATAAGAAGTTAATTGCAGCTGGGTGTTTACCCCCCATAAACTTCGATAGGCTTAATGCCGAGTGTGATCTTGACGGCGTCTTAGGCCCTTCCCCAGGGAAGGAGATAGTTAAGGCTTTGGATGCCGTCTTATCAGGTATTCGATATATTCATCTAAATACTAATAGGATTGAGTCTCCCAAGATTGTTAGGAATAGTGTTACAGCTCCAATTGCTGTATCGTCGGGATGTCTAGATAAGTGTAGCTTCTGTGGAACGAAGAATGCTAGGGGGGTAGTTAAGAGTCTAGATCCGTACACGGTTAGGAAAGCCATCATAGAGTATATTTCGAAGGGTGTGAAGGAGATTCTCTTAACTTCTGTAGATCTAGGCGCATATGGTTTTGACTTGAGGCCGAGGATGACATATATTGATCTCCTCCATGAAATTAGGTCTATATCTGGTAACTTTGTTGTCAGAATTGGTATGATAAATCCAAGGTGGGTATATGCCCATATAGATGAGTTGATAGAATTATTTAGGGAGAATGGACACTTCTATCACTTCCTCCATATACCCGTCCAGTCTGGGAGTGAGAAGGTTCTTAAAATCATGAATAGAGGGCATGGTGTGGAAGAATACTTAGAGTCGGTAAGGAGGCTGAGGAAGGAAGTCGGACCTGACTTTACTATTATGACAGATATTATCGTGGGTCATCCGGGAGAGGATGAACGAGATTTCGAGCTTACTATGGAGTTGATTAAGGAGAGTAGGCCAGACTATGTTAATATTTCTCAGTTCTTTCCCAGACCTAATACACAATCAGCTAGGATGAAGAAGATTCCCACGAAAATTGTTAAGGAGAGGAGTAGGGAACTCTCACGGCTCTGTGATGTGGTGTTATATGACAGGAATAAGATGTGGAGGGATTGGGTTGGACCTGTTTTAATTAATGAGTTTGGTAAGGGGCGATATTTAGGGAGGAACTATGCATATAAGATATTCGCTGTCGAGTCGGATGAGGATTTGATAGGCAGGATTGTGGAGGTCAAGTCGGAGAGGGTCTATACAACTTGGCTTTATGCAATCCTTCGTAGAGAAGCTTCTTCAATCTTTGGTTTAAACTGACTGTCCTTATATAAATCTTTACCTTTCTATTCAACAAGTTCTCTATAAGTCCATCCACATCCTCACTATCATCTACTACATAGGTATAGCCTATTGTGGATGGTATGTGAGAGTCACTCCCCGCAGATACTCCCTTATCCAAGTCTTCAGCTATCTTACTTAAAACGATATAATTTAATTTAGCCTTCGAATCATGTGCATTTGCAACTTCTATTATATCAACCTTCTTTAATGCATTCATTACGAGCTCTTTATCAACCTTATTTCTTATAGTGTCTAGTGGATGGGCCATGATAGTTACTCCATTCTGATTTTTAATGAACTCAATTAACTCGTCGAAAGACATCTTCCTACTAGGCTCTTCATATATATTAAGCCCAATTAGATGTCCATATTCCGTGTAGAACTCTATTCCAGGTATAACCCTTACCCTTGTTATCTCTTTGGCTGCCTTTAAAGCTCCTTCTAACCTCTCATGGTCTGTGATGGCTATGCAGTCTAGCCCCCTCATTAATGCATATCTCTCTATCTCTTCAAATGTGTTTATTGCGTCATGTGAATAGAAAGTATGTATGTGTAAGTCGCTTTTCATTCCAACTATCTCACTCTAGAGCCGTTTTCTATGTCTCCATCTACTGTTAACAGTTTTACGTTGCCTTTTCCATCGTCTGCGGCTAGGATCATCCCCTCAGAATATTCACCCATGAACTTCTTCTTCTTGAGATTTGCCACTACAACAACTTTTTTGCCGACCATATCCTCAGGTTTGTAGAACTTTGCAAGGCCCGCTAACACCTTTACAGTTCTATCGCCCAAGTCTATATAGAGCCTTATAAGATTCTTACTCCTTTCCTTCCTTTCAGCTTTGATGATGGTGCCTACCCTCAAGTCTATCTTCATGAAGGTTTCTATATCTATTTCCTCCATAGACTCACCTCTTATTTCTTTAAGTCTATTTGTTATTTCCTCTTTATTTATCTTTTGGAATATGGGTTTGAAGTTCTTAGCTATTACGTACTCCTCTCTGGGTACATATATATCTCTCCAGCCGGTTTCACCGGGGTTTAAACCTAGATACTCCAGAATTCTAGCCGAAGATTCGGGTATTATTGGATATAGCATTATAGCTATCCTCTTAGCGGTCTCAGCTAATATGTAGAGGAGCCCCTTCACCATCTCTGGATCCTCCTTCCAAGTCTCCCAGGGCTTTTCGTGATTTATGATTGCATTGGCTTCTCTTACCAGTTCCATTACTGTGTATACTACCCTCTGGAAACGCATATCCATATACTCTTTATCTGCTTTATCAGCTATTTCGACCCCCATATGATAAAGTTCTTTCTGCTTCTCCGTCTTAGGCCCTGTCTTCTCAACTCTTCCCTTGAGGTACCTTTTTATCAGGCTTAATATCCTGTGGATAAGGTTTCCTAGGTCGTCATTCAACTCTTTATTGACACAATATTCTAGAGTTGATAGTGTGAAATCAGTATCCCTCGTTTCAGGCCTTAGGTATATCAAGGTATATCTCCAGTAATCCGCTGGGAGAAGTTTAATTGCCTCATCGCCCCAGATACCTATCCCCTTGGTCTTTGAGAATTTCTGACCTTCGAATGTAAGCCATTCGGTGGCGCCGATATGGAAGTTTAGGGTATAGTTATCATGGGTGGCCATCAAGAGTGAAGGGAATATTATTGTGTGGAAGGGAATGTTATCTTTACCTATGAAGAATGCTACATGGGTGTCTCCGTCAAACCAATATTCTCTCCACTTATCACCCTTACCTTGCCTCTCGAAATATTCTATTACCGCTGAGACATATCCCAATACAGCGTCGAACCATACATATATTGTGAGATCCTCAGCCTCTGGAAATGGGGCTGGTACACCCCACTTATTATTCCTAGTTACTGATCTTGGTTTTAACCCTTGTTTAATCATCTGAAGACTGAAGTTCTTTGAGTTTTCGGAGAGTGTCTCTGACTCTTCGATCCATTTATAGAGTTTATCCGAGAATTTGGGTAGGTCGAAGTAATAATGTTTAACTTCTTTGACTGTAGGTGTTGCTCCGCATACGGAACATTTTGGGTTTACAAGGTCTAATGGATCCAAAAGTTTGCCGCAGTTTTCACATTGATCCCCCCTTGCACTATCATATCCGCAGTGGGGGCATTCACCGATGACAAACCTATCTGGGAGGTATATCCTATCATCTGGGCAGTATAGAAGCTTATCTACTTTAGAGAATATATAGCCATTTTCATAGATTTTTCTAAATACGTCACGTACGTATTTAATATGCGTTGGATTATGGGTTCTAGTATAGTTATCAAATTCTATATTAAATCCCTCCAGAATCTCTTTGATCTGTTGATGGACCTTGTCAGTTAGTTCCTTGGGTTCTATACCTTGTTTTATAGCCTTTATCTCTATGGGTGATCCATGTTCATCGGATCCTGATACCATTATAGTCTCGTATCCTTTGAGTTTGAGGTATCTATTGAATACATCAGCCGATAATAGTGATGAAACTATATTCCCTAGATGTGGTGTTCCATGTGCATAAGGCCATGCAGAGGTAACTATCCACTTCATCTCATAATATTATGACTATATGTTTAATATTTTAGATTAGAGTTTCCTTAGGATATCTTTAACTACCTTGTCTATACCTGTGGAATACTGCATAGCCCTTTTTCTCCTCATGTAGGCTTCCCTCGATGAACCTAGCATCTTTAGTGCTTCTCTAATCACCCATTTCCTGTGATAGTCATCCCTTCCTTTAACCTTATAGCTATGTGGGACGAGTTTTCCTAGTAGATTGCCAAGATAAGTTAGATATGGATACCCTACAGATACCCTATTTAATTCACCTAATTTATACTCAAGGAGTGTAGTAGCTCTATAGAGTAAAGCTCTGTCGATAATGTTCTCCTGTATGAATCTGTTGTACTCTCTCCTATATTTATCATATCCTCCGAATAATTCATCTGCTCCCTGGCCCATTACTAGAACCTCTCCCTTTATCTTCTCCATCAGTAAGTGTTCTACACATGCTATCGAGAGCAAGATCTTATTCTTGATTTCAAGGTTACTTTTAATGTGTTGGAGCGTTTTCAGAACGTCATCTTCATCCACTTCCAAAAGTATTAGATCCCCCTTATAACCAACTGCTTTTAGTGACTCCTTTATCTCACGAATATCTTTAGACTCTTTCAATCCTATTGTGACTGGTGTTACATCAAAACCACATTCGTAGGCTATTTTCAGTATTAATGAGCTGTCCACACCTCCTGAAAACGATATGTAAAACCTGTTTACAACGTGGTTTGCAATATACTCTAGCCTAGATTTCACTATGTGAATCAAAAGCGTGGATAGGAATTCTATATCTGTTGTCTGCTTCACACCATTGTTTACATAGTTGTCTAAGATAGTACCCATATAGGCAAGCCCTGTACCTGAAAATTTAAGAATTGTGGCGGGCGGTAATAATGTTGATTTAAAACCTACATTATTGCTTTGGATTAGAATTTTTCCATCCTCCACAGTTATATATATAGGTATCTCACCTGTCAATGTGGTTGTCAATACTTTATTGGAAAAATCTAGTAGTATAAATGGGTTGCTGACCAGATTATTTTCCTTTTCTATCGTCTCTAAAATTTGAATTTCCTTTTTATTCACTATATTAATCCATTCATTATTTAATGTATCGACATAAGAAGCGAGGCTTTCAAAAGTCTTTGGATATTCATTATAAGGGGTTTTAAAGAGTATTTGGGAGTCTTTATCCCTATATATAGACACTATTCGAGATTCTACATTCTTTAATGATTTCCAAGCCCCATTTTCTAGGGCTATCTCTAACGTAAAATA
>Ga0256839_1001660_pt1 | contig 26528 bp, 19 predicted proteins | sample 354166metaG_FD_185968 | JGI IMG/M metagenome (GOLD analysis project Ga0256839, IMG submission 185968) | Hydrothermal vent microbial communities from Mid Atlantic Ridge, Atlantic Ocean - 354-166 | ecosystem: Environmental > Aquatic > Marine > Hydrothermal vents | place: Atlantic Ocean: Mid... | reverse complement strand
CCCCGCCTTGTAGACCGGGGCGCCGCTTGCGACGGGAAGGTCGGCGAGGTCGTGGGCGTTGCGGGGGGCGCGGGCGGCGAAGCGAAAGAAGGTGTCGCGGTGTTCGAAGCGCTCGCCCACGGCTCGCGCCAGCCGCTCGAAGGCCGCCTCGGCGCCGGGGACCCCCGGCAGGCGCTCGGTCTGCACCCGGCCGCGCCGCCCGAGGCGTTCGAGGGCCCGGATCTCGCCCGTGAGGACGGCGGCGGCGGCGGCGGCGGCGAGCGCGGTGGCGACGACGCGGGCTGCCGCGGGACGGCGGGCGAACCAGCGCAGCCGTCCGGCCGCGGCGATCCGGTCGATGGCGAAGCCGGCGAGCAGATAGGCCCCGACCTTCGCCACCGCCAGGAACCGCTGGTACTGCACGTGCCCGAAGGCAGAGGACAGCCGGTCGAGGCGAAGGTCCCAGAACAACGCGTCCGTCGCCAGCGCCCACAGCACGACGGTGCCGGCCGCCACGGCGCGCAGGGCCGGCCGGCGCGTGAAGACCGCCGCCCCGAGGCCCGCCGCGGCGAGCCCCGTGGCCGCGGGCACCACGTGCTGCGCCAGTTGGCCGCGCAGCAGGGCGTCGATCATCGCGCGCGCCGGCAGTCCGAGCCAGCCGTAGCTCGCCATGTAGCCGCGGTAGCGCAGCATCGGCCCCAGGAAGAAGGCGGCGACCCCGAGCGCGAGCGCCAGGACCAGTGTCCCGCGGGCGACCACCCGCGGTCCGTCGCCCGGCGTGTCGGCCCAGACGGCGAGGACCGCAAGGCCGCCCAGGCACGCCAGCACCGGCAGGGCCATGGGATGGGCCAGCACCGCCAGCCCGCCGGCGAGGGCCGCGAGGGCCCCCGCGCGCGCTCGATGGGGACCATGTCGTAGGAAACGGGCGGCGAGGGGGACGCCGACGAAACAAAGGGGCGTGGCGAGCGCTTGCGGCCACACGCCGTACGAGACGGTGTAGACGAAGCCGCCCTCGCGGTAGGCCCCGCGGTCGAGCAGCACAGCGAGGCCAGCGGTGGCGGCGCCGAGGCGGCCCACGCCGCACAGCCGCGCGGCGGCGTAGACGAGGGCGGCCTGCCCGGCGTACACTGCGAAGAAGCCGTAGGCGTAGGCCGTGCGCAGGCCGCCGGGCAGCACGAGGTCCAGGGCGAGCACGAGGGCGTCGCCGAGGATCGGGTAGAACTCCCCGACCGGGACGCCGAAGCCCCACACCGGCGAAAAGCCCCGCAGGTGGCCCGCCGCGAGCTGCCCGGCCCACAGGTGGATCCGCGTAAGGTGGACGGTGTGGTCCGCCGAAAGCGGCATCGTGCCGCGGCCGACCGGGTCCAGCAGCCAGGCGGTGACGGCGACGAAGGTCGCCATCGCCGCCGCGTCGGCCCACCGCTCGAACCGTCGGGGTGCGCTCATGGGGACCGTGCGGTGTCACCGTGTTCGGCGGCCGTCCAGGGGGCGGCCGCCGTGGTCTCGACCCCCTCCACGCCGCGCTCGTCGCACGGGCGCAGGTGCCCGGCCACCGTGGCGTCGAGCCGCCGCACGCGCGCGAGGACTTCTTCGGTCAACCGCCGGTTCGTGGCGAGCAGGTCCCCCACGAGAGCCAGCAGTCCCACCAGGAAGGCCAGCACCACGGCGCCGACGCCCACCAGCAGCGACTGCACGTGCCCGCTGTAGTCCGGGTCGAGCAGGTAGAAGTACAGGAACCGCAGCCCCAGCGCCGCCCCGAAGACGCCGAGCAGGAGCGCGACGAGCCCGAAGGTCTGCACCGGCCAGTACAGATTGTAGGCCCGCAAGATGACGGGGATCGAGCGCCGCAGGTACTCCCCCACCGAGCGAAACAGGCGCGAGGGGCGAGTGTTGGGGTTCGTCTCGATGAGGACGTTTTCGACCACCAGGCCGGCCTCGCCCGCCTGGATGATCGTCTCCAGGGTGTAGGTGAAGCGGTTGTGGACGAACAGGTGGTAGGCCGCCTTGCGGCTCATGGCGCGAAAGCCCGACGTGGAGTCGGCGACCCGGGTGCCCGAGGCGCGGCGGACCACCTTCGAGCCCCACCGCTGCAGCAGGCGCTTGACGGGCGAGAAGTGGGCGAGCTGGTCGGGGCGGCGGTCGCCGACCACCAGGTCCGCGCGCCCTTCGAGGATCGGGGCGACCAGCCGCGGGATCTGGTGGCCGGGATACTGGTTGTCGGCGTCCGTGTTGACGACGATATCGGCGCCCAGGCGCAAGGCGGCGTCGATCCCGGCCATGTGGGCCGCCGCGAGCCCCCGGCGCCGGGGGAAGCGGACGATGTGGTGGACGCCGAGGGACCGCGCCACCTCGGCGGTGCCGTCCGTGCTGCCGTCGTCCACGACGAGCACCTCGATGGTGTCGATGCCCTCGATGCGGCGCGGCAGGTCGGCGAAGGTCGCCGGCAGGTGTTCGCGCTCGTCGAGACAGGGGATCTGGATGACGAGCTTCACGGCCGAGCGGCGTTTTTACCACGGCCCGCGCTCGGTTTCGCCGGCGGGCGGCGGCACGGGCTTTCGGATACCATCGCCGCGTGCCGGGTCCCGGCCAGCAGCACGATCGCACCGCGCGTGGCCGGGGGATCGTGGCGGCCGCCCTCGCCGCCGCCGCCGGCCTCGCCCTGGCGCACACCCACGCCTTTCGTTTCACGGCGGACGACGCCTACATCTCGTTTCGGTACGCCGAGCACCTCGTGCGGTACGGCGTCCCGATCTACAATCCGCCCGGCGTCGATCCGCACCCGGTCGAGGGCTACACGAATCCCGGCTGGGTCCTGCTGCTCGCCCTGGCCCACGCCCTGGGGGCATCCACCCCGGCCGCGGCGGCCTTTTTCGGCCGGGCGAGCGAGGTCGCGGCGCTGCTGGGGATCGCCGCCCTCGCCGCCGCGCTCGTGCCGCCGCGCACCCCCGCGGCCCGCCCCGTCGCCGCGGTCGGAGCCGCGTTCGTGGCCGCGGTCCTGCCGGAGTTCGCCGTATGGGGCAGCGGCGGGCTCGAAGGACCGCTGGCCGCCGCCCTGGCCTGGGGGGCCGCCCTCGCCTTCGAGCGCGACCACCCGGCGCGGGCCGGCTGGCTCGGCGCCCTCGGCACCCTCGTGCGGCCCGACGCGGCGCTCGTGCCCGCCGCCTACGTACTCGCGAAGGTGGCGGCCCGCCCGTCGCTGCGGACCCGTCACGTCCTCGGGAGGCTCGCGCGGTCGTTTGCGGGGGGCGCCCTGCTCTTGCTCGCCCACCTCGTCGTCCGACGATGGATCTACGGCGCGTGGCTGCCGCAGACCTTCGCCATGAAGGCCGGCGGCGTGGCGCTGGCGCCGACCTTCGGCCTGGCGTACCTGGGCGCCTGGGTGGGGGGGCTCGGCCCCGTGGTGCTCGTGGCGGCCGTGCTGGGGATCGTCTGGGCGCGCGCGGTTCCGCTGTTCGCGGCCGTCGCCGCCGTGGTGATCTACGCGGGCGCCGTCGGTGGAGACTTCATGGCCTATGGGCGCCTGCTGTTGCCGGCCACCTGCGGCGTGGCGATCGCCGCGGGGCTCGGCGCGGGCGCCGTCGCCGGCCGCCTCGAACGCGCCGTCGCCGGCCGCGGCGTCGTCTGGGCGTCCGTGCTCGGGGCGCTGGCCCTCGTGCCCCCCGTTCTGTCCGCCCGCCGCCGTCACGCGCGGGACATGGCGAAGCCGTCCGGCTGGCTCGCCGGTCGCTTCGAGGGGGTGCACGCCATGGACCGCTTCGCCCGGGTGCGGGTCGCCGCCGGGCGGGCCCTCGCGGCGCGGGTGCCCCCCGACACGCGGGTCGTCGTGGGCGCCGCCGGTGCGCTGCCGTGGGCGTCGGACCTGCCCGTGTGGGACGCCTACGGGCTCGTGGTCCCCGGCGCCCCGGCGCTCGCCCGCACGCTGCCGCCCGACCGCGCCCGCCCCGGACACCAGCGCGTCGTGCCGGACGCCGTTCTGGCCCGCTTCGAGCCCGACCTGTGGTGCCACGTCGGGTACCATGGGCTGCGGCCGCCGCCGGCGTCCCGCGTCCCCCGTGCCTACCGTCGCACCCACGTGTTCGCCTGCGTGACCCTCGGCCGCCTGGAAGATCCGCACGACCCCCGCGGGCGTTTCGACGGCGGCGTCTACTGCTGCCTGCGGCCCCGCGACCGGCTGGCCGACGCGTTCGACACCCCGCCATGACCACGCCGTCCGATCGCCTGTCGAGGGCCGCCCGCGTCCTGACCGCGGCGGGGGGGGCGGCCGGGGCCGTGGCCGTCACGCTGCTGTTCGGCGCGATGCTCGCCCGCTGGTCGTTTCCCCTCGAGCTCGAGTGGATGGAGGACGGCGCCTTGCAGCACGCTCGCTGGATCGCCGCCGGCCGTCCCCTCTACCCCCCGCCGTCCGAGGCCTTCGTCCCCTACCTCTATACACCGCTCTATCCGCTGGTGCTGGCCGCCCTGTCCTTCGTGCTGCCGCTCGACTTCGGCCTGGGCCGCGCCGTGTCGATCGTCGCCGCGGCCGCCGCCATGGCCGGCGTCGCGCGGATCGTGCTCGATGAGGGGCGCAGCCGGCGTGACGGCTGGATCGCCGCCGGCCTGTTCGCGTCGAGCTACGTGTTCACCTACCGCTTCCTCGACCTGGTGCGTGCGGACAGTCTCATGCTGGCGCTTTCGACCTGGGGGTTGTGGTGCCTGCGCCGGGCGCCGTCGAGTCGGCGCGCGGCCGCGGCCGCGGGGCTGCTGCTGGCGCTGGCCTTCTGGACCAAGCAGACCGCCGTGCTCTTGTTGTTCGGCGGCGGCCTCGCGGCCCTTTGGGTGGGGCGCCGGAACCTGTGGCTCGTCGTCGTCTCGGCCGGCGCCGTGGGGCTCGGCGGCCTGTGGGCGGGGCAGGCCGCGACGGACGGGTGGATGTGGACCTACATCTACGAGCTGCACCAGTCCCACGCCTTCAACGCCGACCGCTTCCGCGCCAAGGCCTGGCTGATGCTCGCGCACGCGGGGCCGTTTGCGGTGGTGGCCGCGATCGCGGCGGGCGTCGCGCTTTCGCGCCTGTTCACCGGCCCCACGCGCCGACTCGACGACGATGCGCGCGCGCGCCGTGCGGCCCTGTGGCGGGGCCACGCGGGCGTCGTGTTCTGGGGCGTGGTGGCCGCTTCCGCTCTGCTCGCCGGCGCCCTCGGCTACGCCACGCAGTGGGCCGAGGCCAATGCGTTCCTGCCTTCGGCCCTGTTCGGGGCCATCGCGCTGGTCGTCGCCTTGCCGTCTTCGGGGTGGGCGTGCCTCGTCGCGCGCGCGGCCTGCGTCGCGCAGGTCCTGTTCGGGCTGCTCGTCGAGCCCCAGGTCCAGCCACTATGGGACGAAGGGCCGGGCGCCCTCCGCGAAAGCTACCGGTGGCAGGCCGTCCACCGCACGATCCCCACCGCGGCGGCCGCCGGCCGTGCGGCCGACCAACGACGTGCGCTGTTCGAGTCGCCCCGGCCGGTGTTCGCCCTCCACCGCCCCTGGTGGAACGTGCTGTCCGGCGGCGACGGGCACGCGGGCGCGATGGGGCTGCACGACGTGCGGCCCGACGACCGCCGCCGGATCGAGCGCGCGCTCGGGGCGGCCGTGCGGGCGGGCCGGTACGGCCCGGTCTACACGGAGGGGGCGCCGCCGCCGTGGTTGCGGTCGGCCCTGCGCGGCGGCTACCGCATGACCGAGCGCCGGACGGGGGACCGGCGGGTGCTGCCCATGACCGGCTGGCTGTCCGAGGCGGGGATGACCGTCCCGAACCGCCGGCCGCAGTTTCGGTTCGATCCCATCGAGGCCCGGATCCCACCGCCGGAGACGCGGGTGATCGCGGACTTCGAAGGCGGCGGTGTGGCCCCCATGCGGCGGGTCGGCGGCGCCTTCCCCCCCCGGGCGCAGCGCCTGTTCGAGGGCCGCTTGCCCGCCGTCGGGCCCCACGGCGGGGAGTTCTACCTGTGCAGCACCCCGTCGTCGTACGTGCCGAAGGTGCGCGGGCGCCTGGTGTCGCCGCCGGTGACGCTCGGGCCGGGGGCGTTCGTGGTGGTGCACGCGGCCGCGACGGGGCCCGCGGATCGGCTGGCACTGGTGCTGGTGGATCCCGGCGGTCGCGTCGCCGCGCAGGCCGTGCCGGACGGCCCGCCCTTCGTGTTCACCCGCTTCGAGCTGCGCCCGACCAAGCCCGGGACCTACACCGTCGAGGTCCGCGACGACGCCGCGCGTGCCGCCGTGTGTGTCGATGACCTGTGGGTGCTCCCCACCACCGCGCAATAGCGCATGCGGGCCGATCCCAGGGCGCCGGGGGGCGGGCGCCGCGCATGAGACCCCCGGCCGAACGGCTCCGCGGACCGTTTCGAGATCGAAGCCTGCCACGGGGGGCGATGGCGCCGTGTTCCATCGACGGGGAATCGGCGCACTCCCACACGTCGGCCGCCGCCGTTTGCTCGGGCGAAGGGGCGGGTGCCCGTTGCGGTAGGATCCCGCCCGTGCCCGACCGGCGACGCACGAGCTCCTGGCGCGACCCGCTGCTTCACTTCGCGGTGGCCGGTCTGGTCGTGGCCGCGCTTCTCTCCTTGGGACGGCCGACGCGGCGCGTGGTGCGGTGGGACGCGGCGTCCGAGGCCATGATCGTCGAGTCACTCACCGCCTCGTTGGGTCGCGCGCCCACACAGGAAGAACTGGGCGCTCGCCGCCGGCTGGCGATCGAGCGGGAGATCCTCGTGCGGGAAGCGCTCGCCCGTGGGCTCGCCGAGGGGGACCCGGTGATCCGCCGCCGGCTGCTCGACAAGATGGAGGTCCTGCTCCTTGCCGAGGGGCGCGCGGCGCAGGGGGGCGAAGGGACGCTCGCCGGGCCGGTCGTGGCCACGGTCCGCGAGACCTGGCACGTGGCGATCGAGACCTGCAAGGTGGACGCCTCGGATCCGGCCCCGGCGGCCCCCGCGGCCCGCCCGCCGGGGCCGTGCCGCCCCGATCCCCACGCCGTGCCCGCCAGCCTGCTCCCCCTCGAACGGGTCCGCCGCACCCTCGGTGATCGGGTGGCGGACGCCGTCGAACGCGCCGCCGCCGCCGGGCATTCCACCTGGCAGGCGGTGGCCGGGACGCCCTGGTGGATCCGGGTCCTACGGGCAGAGCGGCGTTCCACCGCTGCGGGTGATCCGCTCGCGAAACACCGGGACCGCGCCGCCCGGGATCGTGCCGCCCGTGCCCGTGCCCTCGAAGCGATCCTCGCCAGGTACGACGTCCGGGGGATTCCATGACGGGTCGCGTGCAGGGGTGGGGCGCTCGCCGCGTGGGGTTGGCGTTGCTCGTGTTCGTGGCCGCATGGTGCCTCGGACCCTGGCGCGCGTCGGCACACCAGGGGCCGCCGCTTCGTCTGATCCTCCTGCGGCTCGAACCGGCCGGGACCTACGCGCTGGCATCCCTCCCGCGCGACGCGGCCGACCCGGCGGCAATCGCGTGGCCCGGCGACTGCACCTTCGACGCGTTGCGCCGGAGGCTTCGCTGCGCCGCACCCCTCGACGGCCGGGCCGTCGCGCCCGGGGCCTCGTTTGGCACGCGCGACGTTCTCGTCGTGGTCGCGGGCGGTGGGGCCACGGCGACCGCGATGCTCACGCCCGGGGCGGGTGCGGCGCGGTTCGAGGTCGCGTCGGTCGAAGGTGCCATGCCGCGGAGCCTGTTCGTCGCCGGCCTGCGCCACATCGCCGGCGGCTGGGATCACCTGGCGTTCGTGGGGATGCTCGCTCTGGGGGCTGCCTCGCTGCGGCGGCTGTTCGCCGATGTGACGGGGTTTACGGTGGGCCACGCGATGAGCCTCGCCCTCGCGGTGGGGCTCGGTGCCACGGCACACCCCATCACGGAGGTGCTCATCGCGCTGTCGGTGGTCCTCCTGGCCCGCGACGTGTTGGTGAGCCCGGACCGAGGCCACCCGCGTGCGGCGCAAGCGGCGGCCTTCGGTCTCGTTCACGGCCTCGGGTTCGCCGGTGCGTTTGCGGACGTACCCGCCGGCGCCGGGGCCCGAGCGCTCGCCCTCGCCGGGTTCCATGCCGGGATCGAGGTGGGGCAGATCCTGTTCGTCTTGCCCGTGTTCGCGGCCTGGTACTTGCTCCGTGCCCGGCCGGCCGGGCGGGCACTGCGCGTCGTCGCAGCCTACGCGGCGGGCACGGCGGGTTTCGCCGCCGTGTTGCTTCGCTTCCTGTCCATCGTTCGTTCGTGATGTCTCGTTCACGCCCTTTTTTCCCCTGGCTGGGTCTTACGTTGGCGGCGGCATGCCGGCCCCCGGCGCCTCCGACGTTCGAGGACGTACGCGAGCCGTGCGCCGAATCGAACCCCCTGCGCAACCTCTATTTCGGCGACCTCCACGTGCATACGTCGTTTTCGGCCGACGCGAACCTGGCCGGCGTGCGCACGACCCCGGACGATGCCTACGCGTTCGCTCTGGGCGAGCCCGTGCGATTGCCCCCCGCAGGGCCGGACGGGACCGGAACGGTGGAACTTCGGATCGACCGCCCCTTGGATTTCGCGGCAGTCACCGATCACGCGGAGTTCTTGGGCGAGATGGCGCTATGTTACGACGCCTCGTCGGATGCCTACGAATCAACGACCTGCCAACTCGTGCGCGCTTCGGACCCGGACACCTTCGTGCTGTTCGGCAGCGCGCTGACCAAGGACCCGCCGGCGCGGTTTTCGAGCCTTTGCGGCGAGGACGGCGCAGCCTGCCTTGCGGCGGCGCGTGGCCGATGGGGCGAGATCCAGCGGGCGGCCGAAGCGTACTACGACCGGTCGAGCGCGTGCTCGTTCACCACCTTCGTCGCCTACGAGTGGTCTGCGTCACCGCAACTGTCCAACCTTCACCGCAACGTGATCTTTCGCTCCGCGACGGTGCCTGACCTTCCCGTCAGCTATTTCGAGGCGACGAAGCCCGAGGTCCTTTGGCAGGCCCTCGAAGCGGACTGCCTGTCCGTGGAGGGGTGCGACGTGCTGTCGATCCCCCACAACCCGAACTGGAGCAACGGCCGGATGTTCGCGCCCGTCGCAACGGGTGACGCGGTGGCGGACGCAGATGTGACCGCCTTGCGCGCCGCTCTCGAACCCCTGGTGGAGATCGTGCAGCACAAGGGCGACTCCGAGTGCCGCATGGGGCTTTCGGGCGCCGTCACGGCCCCGGACGAGGCGTGCACGTTCGAGAAACTGCGGCCGGATCCGGTCGAGGACTGCGGGGACGGTACGGGGGACCGCGGCATGATCGGCCTCGGGTGTGTCTCGCGGCGCGATTTCTACCGGGGGATCTTGATCGAAGGGATGAAGGAAGCCGCCCGGATCGGGGTCAATCCCTTCGCAGTGGGCGCGATTGGCAGCACGGACACGCACAACGGGACGCCCGGGGCCGTGGACGAGCGCCGCTACGTGGGGCACTTCGGGACCCTCGAGGACACGCCGGAAAAACGCCTCGCCTTCACGGCCCGGCCCGAGGGGATCAAGAACAACCCCGGGGGGCTGGTGGCCGTGTGGGCCGAAGCAAACGACCGCGACCACCTGTTCGAGGCCATGCGACGGCGTGAGACCTATGCGACGAGCGGTCCGAGGATCGCCGTGCGAATGTTCGGTGGCACGGACCTGCCGGACGGGTTGTGCGAGCGGCCGGACGCGGTGGCCGTCGCCGACGCGAGCGGGGTGCCGATGGGGGGGGTGTTGCCGGCGTCGAGCGGGCCCGTCCGAATCCACGTCCATGCCACGGCCGATCCCGGGACCGCCGAGACGCCCGGGGCCCCCCTGGCGCGCATCCAGATCATTCGAGGGTGGATCGATGACACACAGACGCCGCGCATCGACGTATTCGACGTCGCCGGGGACGGGGACGACACGCCGCCGGCCCCGGACACCTGCGCCGTGCGAGCCACGGGGTCATCCGAGTTGTGCGTGACGTGGACGGACCCGGAGGTGGGGGCCGACGCGCAGGCCTTTTGGTACGTGCGCGTGCTCGAGGTGCCGAGTTGCCGCTGGAGCCGTCGGACCTGCCTGCGCCTCGATCCAGCGGCCCGGCCGGCGGCGTGTGACGATCCGGACGTGCCCGTGGCGATCCAGGAGCGTGCGGTCACGAGCCCGGTCTTTACCCAGGCGGCCGTGCCATAGATCCGCACGGTGGCTCCATGCGACGACACCGGGCCGCGATGGGGCCGCGGCGCCGGTGTCGAAGGGCGCGTGCAGGGGAACGCGCCGGTCAGAGGGAGAGCCGGACCACCTGACGGGTGAGCCGAACCGTCTGGCGACCTCCGCAGTGGTAGGCCACCGTCAACTCGACGTTCGTCCCGGGGGCCCCGCGCACGGCGGCCGTCCAGTCGCGCAGGTCACCCTCGATGGCCTTACCGTCCACGGCCACGATGCGCATGCCCGGCGTCAAGATGCCGTCGGCCGGGGTGTTCTCGAAGACCCGGTCGATATAGACGGAGCCTCGGTCGGTCTGGCGGATCGCGACGCCGATCCCCGAGTAGGTGACCGTGTGGTCCGCTCGCAAGGTGCCCAGAGAGTCGGCGACGGTGATCGAGGCGCACGGGACCGGCCGGGCCGTCATCCACACGGCCGTCGCGAGTGCGCCCGAAAGGACGAGGCTCGAAAGGACGACGCGGCGGGCGGTGCGCCACTGGGACAGCGATCGGCGAAGTGGGTGCATGGCGAGGCTCCTGACCTTGGGACGAGAAGAAGTATTCCACGAAGCGGGTGGGTGCGCCAGGGGGGCGGCGCGGAACGGGCCGGATGCCATGCAAAGGGCGCGTGGGGCGGCCGGTCGCGCGCGGGGCCCGAGGGGGCTTTCCGGGCGCGCGCGCACGTCTCGCGGCGGGATCCGGTACAACGTCGCCCATGTCGCCCGCCGCGCCCGCCGCCACCGGACGTCCGAGCACCGCCGCCGCCGCCGCGCGCGGCCTCCTCGGGGTCGCGATCGCGCTCGTGCTGTCGTCGGCGGCCTGTCGCGGCGACGACGGCGCCGCCCCGCCCGCGGCGGCCGTCGCCGCGAAGGCCGCCGCGTCCGACGAACCGGTGTCGGGCACGCCCTCCAGGGCGTCCGCAGGGGGCGGGGGCACCGCGCCAGCTGACCCCGACCGCCCGGACGCCCCGGTCGCGGACGCGGCGGCAACGACCGCCGCGGCGTCGGGTGGCGCCGCGGCCGCAACGGGTACCTCGGAGGCCCCCGCGGCCACCGCGGGCACGTCGAGCGGTGCGCCGGATCGGGCCGCCGACACCGGCCCCCGCCGCGTGCTGATCCTCGGGGACAGCCTCGCGGCCACGGGCTTCGGTGCGTTGCTGGAGCGGCGGCTCGACGAGGACCCGCGGATCGTGGCCTACCGCAAGGGCAAGAGCGCGTCGGGGCTGTCGCGCCCGGACTTCTTCGACTGGGTGGACGCGGCCCGGCGCCAGATCGAGTTTCGCCGCCCCGAGCTCGTCGTGGTGATCCTCGGCGGCAACGACGGCCAGGACCTCGTGCCCGCGCGGTGGCACAAGAAGCGCGTGCGGTGGGACACGCCCGCGTGGCGGGCCGGCTACCGCGAGCGGGTCGATGCCCTGCTCGACGTGCTCGTCGGGCCGGACCGGCGGGTGCTCTGGCTGGGGCTGCCGCCGACTCAGACGGTCAAGTTCGAGCGCAAGCTCGCGCTCATCCGCCAGGTGCAGCGCGAGGCGGTCGAAGCGCGGGCCCCGGCGGCCAGGTACCTCGACCTCGCACCGTTGCTCCAGGACGAAGACGGCGGCCTCGCCCGGTCCGTGCAGCACCGCGGCAGGACGCTCCCCATGCGCGCGAAGGACGGGATCCACTTCACGATGGAGGGAAGCCGGTTCCTGGCCGACAAGGTGGCCCCGAAGGTGGTGGACGCGCTCGGCCTTCCGCCCGCCGGTGGCGCCCGGTCCGAATAAGGGCGGCGTGCCGCGCGTCCAACGGGTGTGGCCGCCCTCCGCCGAGGCCGCCGGCCCCGGGCGCGCTGCTATCCTTCAGCCGCCGTGCGCGGTCCTTGCCGCAGATCCGCACGCACCGCCGCGGCGGGGCGTGCACTCCTCGTTGGGGCGTTGGCCGTGGCGGCGGCCGTGCCCGCGCACGATGCGCGCGCTGCGACCGCGGCGGGGCGCGGCGCCGAGCGCACCTGGGTGACCCACGAGATCCTCCCCGGCGAGACCTACGAGGACATCGGCGCGCGCTATGGGGTCTCGAAGAGGGAGATCCTGCGCTGGAACAAGAAGCGCCTGGGCTCGAAGCGGTGGCTCATCGCCGGGCGCAAGCTGCGGATCTACGCCCGCCGGGTGCCCCCCGAGCGGGTGCGTACCACCTACGTGGTGCGAAAGGGCGAGACCTACGGCAAGATCGCGCAGAAGCTCGGGGTGCGCGAGGCCTTGCTGCGGCACTGGAACCGGCGTTCGAAGGGGCGTGGCAAGCGGCTATACGCCGGGCAGACCCTCGTGGTCTACGTGGACCCGACCCCGGCCGAGCCGTCGGCCGGCGCCGGCGACGATGGGCCGTTGCCCGAGGTCCGCGTCCCGCCCGGCAGCTACGCCCACGGCAAGCCGAACCGCGGCCGACTCATCGGGGGCGTGCAGCTACAGTCGAACGACGACTTTACCGTGCGCAACCCCGACCGGGCGTACGCCACGAGCCACGCTGCGGCCCAGCTCATGCGGGCGATGGCGGCCTTTCGGCGCCGCAGCGGGTACGGCGGCACCGTGCTCGTCGCCGACGTGAGCAAAAAGGGCGGGGGGCGGCTGCGCCCGCACCACTCGCACCAGACGGGCCGGGACATCGACATCCGCCTGCCGAAGCTCGAGGGGATCCCCGACGGCAAGGTGCCGAGCGCCGACGAGATCGACTGGATCGCCACGTGGCACCTGGTGGCGGCCCTGCTGGAGACCGGGGAGGTGGAGTACATCTTCCTCGACTACCGCCGGCAGCGATACCTGTACGAGGCCGCCCGCCGCCTGGGGATCTCCAAGGACGAACTCGGCCGGGTCCTGCAGTATCCGCGGGGCCGCAATGCCAAGCCCGCCGTCGTGCGCCACAGCAAGGGCCACGTGATCCACATGCACGTGCGGATCAAGTGCGCACCCGACGCCCCTTCCTGCAAGAGCTACTGATCCGTGCCCGGGTTCTGGCCGCACGCGGAAGACGACCCGTGCGACCGGACGAGGCCCGCCCCGGGTCGTGGACGAGGCCCGTCCGGCGCGGCGGCCAGGATCCTTACCCGCCGGTGCCGGTGCCCGTCCCGGTGCCGGTGCCCGTCCCGGTGTCGCCGCCGGGCGGGAGGCAATCGTACCACTGCGCCTGCGGGTCGAAGCCGCACATGGCGCCGCCCATCTCGCAGTCGATACAGTAGAGCTTGCCCATTTCGCAGTAGATGACGCGGCCCTGGTCGTCGCACTTGCCCACCAGGTCCACGTCCATGCAGTCGTCGGCCGACGGCATGTCGTTGCCCAGGCACTTGCCGGTGTGCCAGTAGTCGTCGGGCGTGCCCGTGGTCGCGGTGGTCGGCCCCGTGGTCGTGCCCGATGTGGACGTCGAGGTCGAGGTGGACGTGGACGTGGAGGTGCTGCTGCCGCCGGTCTCCGTGTCCGTGTCGGTGTCCGTTCCCGAACTCGAGCCGCCGCCCGTGCAGGCGGTCGCCAGAAGGAAGAGGGCGGTGAAAAAGACGTTCTTGTGCAAGGAGGGCATGCGTGGCCCACAGGGTAACACGGTGTCGGGTCCTTGTTGAGGGAGACCGGGTTCGCGCCCTTGGGGGGCCGGCCGAGGCTCGACGACACCTTGCGCGTGCGCGCAAGCCCACCCCCGTCGGGGAAGCATCCACGGCCGGCGCGGGGTTCGTGTGGGTGTTCGACGTACTCGCACGTACGTTGCCGCCGAACGGCGGCAAGAAGCCGCAGCCCCCGCCGGCTGCGGCCGTTCGGGCTGGATGCGGCCCTCGCCGCCGAGGCGAACGATCCCGGGGCCGTCGTCGTGCTCGGGATCGTGCCCGATGGCGACCTGCCCAACCCCGTGTGCGGCGCCTGTGCCGTGCCGGCCCCGACCCTGGCCGAGTTTCTCGGCGGGTTCACGCAACCTTCGCGTGCCTCCGTTTGCGAGCCCGACGACGGGTCGTTCCTCGCCGAGGCCGTCGCGCGCATCGACCCGGCGTGCGACGACTTCGTGCCGCCCGGCTGAAGGCGCCCGCCCGCCGGCGGCGCTGCGAGCGGGGGTCCGCGACCTGCGACGGCCCGCGGCTCAAAAGCGCAGGGAAGCCGAGAGGAAGGCGCCGCCGGGGCCGACGGAGCCGCCGAACCGCAGGGCGCGCTCGTTGCCGCGTTTTTTGTGCACGAACAGGAGCGTGGTCGCGGCGATGGTGGTCGCGGCGAAGATCCCGGCGGTGATCCACGTGGCCGTCGCCACCTTGGCGAGGGCGTCGCCGCGGTTGCAGATCTTCGTCACCGCCGCGTTCGTCACCTTCCCCGGCTCGCCCGGGGGCTCGGCACGGGCCGCCGCGCACAGGTCCCCATCCATGTTGGGGTCGATGTCGTTGGCGGCCTTGCCGTCCTTGAGGCTGTCCTCGGCGGCCGCGAGCAGGTCGTCGCGCAGCGGGCCCTTGGGGGCGATGACCGCCGTCGTCGCCGCGGCCGTCGCCAGCGATCCGGCCAGCAAGGCCGCGCTCGTCCCCAGGAAGGCCCACTTCCAGGTGGGTACGGGCTCGTAGCGCCCCCAGACCAGGTCGCTCGATTCGGCCGCCGCCGACTCCGTGTGGTCGGTCGTCTCGGCCGCCGCCGCTTCCGACGGCGCGGGCGGCGGCGCCTCGCCCAGCAAGGACGCGACGAGCGAGGCGCCGATGGAGGACGCCGACGTGTCGATCGCCTCCACGTCGTACGCGCCCTGCGCCTCCCCCACGACGCTGGCGGTGGCCACGTCGAGGAGCACCAGGCGGACCGTGGCCCGGGATCCTTCCACCGCAACGGATCCGTACGCGAGGGAACCGGCGTCGAGCGTCTTGCCGCCCTCGGCCAGGCACGTGGGGCTGTTCCCGTCGCACCCCATGGTCATTCGCAACTCGACGAGGGGCAGGTCGCCCTGGTCGGGCTGGGCCACCCCTCGGGCCGACAGGGCCTCGTGGATCGCCCCGGTCAGCGGTCCGGCCAGCTCCTCCGGCCCCTCCAGGGTCAGCACGATGACCGGGGGCTGCGGGGCGGCGGCGCGGGCGTGCGCGTACCACCCGACGGGCGGGGCCCCCGCGGCGGCTGGCGACACCAGCGAGACGGCCACGAACGCGGCCATCGAAGCGCGAAGGGCGGCACGTCTCGGAACGGTTCGCTTCCAGGCGAGCACGCCACGAATCTACACGCAAACGCTGTACGAAGGCCACCCCCGGCCGGCCCGATCCGGTGCGTCCACTCCACCCGTGGCGGTCGGCGGTCCGGCCGCCTACCCTCGCGGGGCGCATGGACGAAGGCCCTTTCGACCGGCCGGCGCGCCGCGTGCGGTGGCGCCACAGCGTGGCGGCGCGGATCGCCGCCCTGGTGGCCCTGGTGCTCGGCGTCGCCCTGGCCGCGGCCCTCGTCCTGCGCCACCAGGTGCGCGAGGTCCACCGGCGGTTCGAACTGCTGACCGACGTGTACGTGGCCTTCGACCACGCCCTGGCCACGGCGCACCTGCAGGCCATGCGGATCGGGCAGCAGGTGGCCGCACACCAGGCGGGGATCGAGCCCGCCGGCGGCTCGGCGGCGCGCCGCCGGGCCTTCCAGGTGGCGTTGGCGGAGCGCCTGCGGGCGGTGCGCGCAGCCCGCGCCCCGATCCGGCGGGCCCTCGTGTCCAACGCCGTGACCGCGCACGAGCGCGCCGGGCGTGACCTGGCCGAGATCGACGCCCTGCTGGCCGACCTCGAGGCCCTCGTCGAAGGCGCGTCCGACGATCCCGACGCGGTGCTGTCGGACGTGCGTCGCCAGGCCCAGGTCGAGCGCATGTTTCAGCTCCTTTCGGAGCGAAGCCGCCGCGCCATCGACGGGCTGCGCGACGACGTCGAGGACGCCCGCCGCCGCACGGAGCGGATCCTCGGCGCCCTCGCCCTCGTCATGGCGCTGCTGTCCGTGGTGGTGGTCGCCGGGGTCGTCGTGACGATCCGCCCCCTGCGGCGCTTGACCGAACACGTGCGCGAGCTCAGCCGCGGCCGGTGGCCGGATCCGCCGGACGGCTGGGCGAGCCGGGGGCCGGACGACGAGGTCAAGACCCTGGCCCGCGAGTTCCACGCCATGGCCGCGGCGCTCGCGGAACGGGAGCAGCGGCTGCTCGCCGGGGAGCGCCTGGCCGCCATGGGTCGGATGGCGGCGCAGATCACCCACGAGATCCGCAACCCGCTGTCCAGCCTGGCGCTGCACGTGGAGCTGCTCGAAGACGAGCTGCCGCCGGACGCCGAGGAGGGACGCCGCCTGCTCGACAAGGTGACCGCCGAGGTCGATCGGCTCAGCGCCGTCACCGAGGAGTACCTGGCCTTCGCCCGCCGCCCCAAGCCCGACCTGCGGCGCGTGGATCTGGCGGCCGTGGTCACCGACCTGCTCGAGTTCCTGCGCGGCGAGCTGGACCGGGCCGGGATCCGAGTGCGGCTCCATCGCCCGGAGGGGCCCCTTTGGATCGAGGCCGATCCCGACCAGATCCGGCAGGCGGTGCTCAACCTGTTGCGCAACGCCCAGGAGGCCGTGCTCGGCGCCGAGGTGGCGGATCGGGCGCCCGCCGTGGAGGTGCGGCTTTCGACGGACGCGAGCGGCCGGGTGGTCCTGGAGGTGGCGGACAACGGCCCGGGCGTGCCGGCGGACCCCGAGCGGATCTTCGAGGCGTTCTTCACCACCAAGGCTCGCGGGACGGGCCTTGGGCTCCCCATCGTCCGGCAGATCGCCCGCGATCACGGGGGCACGGTGGAGCTTTCGCGGACCGGGCCCTCCGGCAGCGTGTTCCGCCTGGTGCTGCCGCCTTGCGATCGGCAACCGCCGCCCGTACCCTCCGGGGCACCGTAAGGCGCAGCCGGTCGGCCGGCGGCCGCTTCGGAGAACGCACCATGCACGTCGCCCGCACTTTCCTCGTCCCCGCCCTGCTCGGCCTCGGCCTCGGGCTCGGCTGCACCGCGATCCTCGCCCCGAAGGACGACGTCGAGACCTGCAACAACGTGGACGACTGCCCGCCGCCCGAGGACGGCCGCTACGAGGCGCGCTGCGTGCGCGAGGACACCGACTTCGACGGCGTGTGCGTGGCCGGTTTCCGGTCGAACATCAGCTGCGACGAGGGGGCCTACGGGATCCCCGAACAGGGACACCCCTTCGCCGTCGCCTTCGACGAATGGGCCACGGGCGACCGCTACATGTTCACGGCCTGCACGAACGACCCGAATCTGGCGGGGAGCCAGGGCTGCCCGCCGCCGTGCAAGGACGGTCTTTCGGAGAACGCCTTCGGGGTGTGCGACGACGACGACCCGAGCACCCCGCCGGCCGTCCAGCCCACGTCGGATCTGGTCGGCCAGGACGTGCGCGACCAGTTCTGCCGCTCGTTCTTCTGCGACAACCGCTTCGTGTGCGACCGCTCGAACGAGTCGCGGCCGCTTTGCGTGCTGTGCGACCCGGACAAGCCCTACGGCCAGGGCGGGTGCGGCGACCTGTACATCGGCGGCGCCCCCTCCTGCATCTACCAGACCGCCGCCGAACTCGACGCCGCCTGCAAGGCCCCCGACGTCAGCCTGGACATGGTCGGCTTCGGCGACTGCGGCGGTTGATCACGCGCCGGCGCTCCGGCGGCCAGCCGATCACGGGCGGGCCGCCGTGTCCAGGAGCTTGCGGCCCGCCGCGTCCAGGCCCTTGCGGGCCCGCGCCGCCGCGACCCGATCGGCCGCCTGCGGGTGCGCAAGGCGCATGGCCGCGTAGGCGACGAAGGCGGCCGTGTCCGCCGGCCCGCGCGCGATCCCCTCGGACGCCAGGGCGCGATCGAGGAAGCGGCGTGCGGCCGCCTCGTCGCCGGCCTCGGCCTGCGCAAGCGCCAGCGCCGCGAGGGTCAGCGGATGCAGGGGCGCGATCGCCCGCGCCCGCCGGACGGCCCGCGCGCGTGCCTCGTCGTCGCCCGTGGCCGCGGCCACGACGACCAGCCGTGCCGCCGGGCCGAAGGCGCTCGCCTCGCGGTCGAGCATGTTCGACAGGTGGCGCTTTTCGGCCGCGAGGTCCCCGAGGGTCCGGCTCGCGCGGGCGAGCACGGCGTGGGGGGCCGCGTCCTTCGGGCGGAAGCGGGCCGCGGCGCGTGCGTGCTCGGCGGCGCGCTCGGAGCGGCCCTCGTGCAGGGCGAGCCGGGCCAGGATCAGGCGCGGGGCGTATCCGTCGTGCCCGCCCTCGACGAGGCCCAGCAGGGCCGCCCGGGCCGCCTCGCCGTCGCCGTCGGACAGCGCCGCCACCGCTTCGCGAAACGTCCGGTCCGCGGGGCGGTCGCCGTCGGCGCGCGGGCGAAACCCCCGATCCCAGGTGTCGAGTTGGGCGGACAGGAACCGCCGCACGTCGCGGTCGAGGGCCTGCGCGGAGACCCCCAGGGCGCGCTCGATGGCCGCGCCGATGTCCGCGCCGTGGCGAAAGGCCCGCAGCAGCTCGATGACCCGCGTCCGCCCGAAGCGCTCGACGATGTACCGCATGGCGTGGGCCGACACCGCGTAGGCCACCTCCATGTCCCGCGCCGTGCGGGCGCGGATGAACGCCGACTCCAGGTCCAAAAGGCCCGGTAGGGCACCGTGGTCGCGGGCCCACGACAGCACGTCCACGGCGTAGCGCACGCTCGCGGGCTCGTGCTGCGCCGCCTCCCACTCCGAAAGGCCCTCGGTGACCCAGCGCGGCACGCGGCCTCGGCTCTCCCGGATGGCGTAGACGTGGGCCAGCTCGTGCCAGACGACCACGTCCACGTCGTGCGTGCCGGCGTAGGGACCCATGGCCGTGATCACGCGCCCGAAGCACACCGCCGCGGCGCCCAGGCTCGGCACGCCGACGGTCCGGATCGAAAACGCCTCGTGGCGGTCGAAGAACTCGAAGCGGAGCGTGCCCGCCACGGCGCCGTAGGCCGCGTCGAGGCTGTCGCGGGCGCGCAGGATCTCCGCGCGCAGGTGGGGCTCGACGAAGGCGGCGTCCTCCTTCGGCAGGCGGATCTCCAGCCGGTCGCCGCGGGTCATCGTGTAGCGCGGCCCCACCGTCTCCTCGTACAGCCGCAGCACGTTGTCCGTCCGGCGGTTGAAGCGGTCGCGGGCGAACGCGCGCTCGAGCAGGTCGCGCGCCGCCGCGTCATCGCCGAACCGCAGCCGTGAGGCCGCGTAGGCCCCCAGCAGGGCCGGGTCGCGCGGCGTCTTCGCCACGTGGTGCGCGAGCAGGGCGTCGGCCTCCGGGTACAGGTGCAAGAACACGAGCAGGTCGGCGAGGATCCGGACGAAGCGCGGCGGCCCGGCGAACACCCCGAAGGGATCGGCCCCGCCGCGTTCGGGCAGGCCGTCCCGGAAGATCGACACGGCCGCCGCCACGGCGCGACCGGCGTCGTGGCGCGGGTTGCGTTCGAGGATCCGGCCGGTCGCAAGGTGCATCGCCTCCGCGCGGGCACCTTCGGCCAGACGGATCCGCGCCACCACGGACAGCGCGTCCGGGTGGTCCGGATCGACCGAAAGCGCCCGCCGGGCCGTCCGGTCCGCCGCGCGCATGTCCATGGCGTCGAGGTCCACGGCCGCGAGCCGCGCCAGCGCATCCGGGTGCCACGGGTTGCGGTCGAGGATGAGCGCGAGCGTGGCGCGGGCTTCGTCCCGAGCGTACTTTTCGAGGAACATCTCGGCCCGGATGAGGGCGATGCGCTCGCCGATCCACGACCCCTCCGCCGGCGGCGCGAGCGCCTCGGCCTCGCCGAGCACCGCGTTGGCGTCCTGGTAGGCGCCCGTCGTGCCGCGGGCCAGCGCCGCGAAGGCCACCGCCAGCAGGTCGTCGGGCGTGGTGGCCCGGCCGGCCTCGTAGGCGTCGTACAGGGTGTCCATGGCGGACCGGACGTCCGGCGCGTCCTGCCGCCCCTCCAAGGTGGCGAGACGGACCGCCTCGCCGAGGGCCGCCAGGTGGTCGGGCGCCAGGGCACGCGCCCGTTCGAGGTGCACCCGCGCCGTGGCGAAGTCGCCGCTGCGCGCCGCGAGCACGGCCGCCATGCGCAGGTGGCGCTCGCGGGTCGCACCGCCGCGCGCGAGCAGAACCGCCTCGGCCTCGCGCACCCGCCCGCGTGCGGCCAGCGCCCGGGCGAGGAGGCGGCGCGCCGCCAGGTCCTCGGGGTTGGTTTCGAGGTGCCGGCGCAGGAACGCCGCGGCGCCGTCGTACCGGCCCTCGCGGACGAACCGTCGCGCCTGGTCGAGGTCGGCCGCGGGGGTCGAGGGCGGCGGGGCGGGTGGCTTCGTTTCTTCGGGCTCGTCCGGCGCGGGCGGCAGGACCCCGGCCAGGATCGATCGGACCGCCGCCCGATCGAGAGGGGCGTCGCCGTCGTGGTGCGAAGTCCCTCGCGGGGCCTTCGTCCGCCCGTGGTTCTCGACCGGGTGGCACCCCGCGGCGAGCAAGAGCACGGCGGCGAGCAGGCCGGGCGGCCGCGGGCCCCGGCGCCCCTGGGCGGCTGAGAGCACCCTGGCATCGTGATTTTCGCCTCGCCCGGTGTCAAATCGCCCGCCCCAGGGCCGTGGTCGGGCGCGCCGCGGCGAGCGTTGCTATGTTCGCACCATGGCCGAGCGCCGAGCCGACACCGCGTACCCGCCGCAGACCTACGAATCCTTCGATGGGTTCATGCAGCAGGTGATCAAGGACGTCTACGAGCAGGGGGCCAAGCGCGCCGAGTTCGTGGCCCTGCTCATCGCCTCGGGGGAGCTTCTGCCCATGGCCTGGGGGCGCGTGCGCAAAAGCGGCGTGCGGGAGCTGGCCGTGGGCGCGGCCGGCGTCGTGGCCCTGCGCATGGCCGTCAAGTGGCTGCTCGGGGGCCCCCTCGGGATCATCCTGACGGGCTTTACGGCCGCGACGCTGGTGTCGTTCCTGTGGTCGAATCAAAAAGAGGTCTTCGCCCGGGTCGGCCCCTACAAGAAGATCATCCGCGACGCCCGCGAGAAATTCGAGGACATCCAGGGCAAGTACCAGGACGGGCGCTACGACGACGGCGAGCGCGCCCTGCTCGTCGAGGGGTTGTTGCGCCGCGTGGTCTCGGAGATCGAGGCACCGTTGCCCGAGCCGACCCAGCCCGCGGCCGACGGCGACGGGGCGGGCGGCGCCGCGTCGTGACCTCCGGGTCGGGCGCCGCCCGGGGCCCCGGTGCTCCGTGCCTTGCGCTCGCCGCGATCGCGGCAGCGTGCAGCCCCGACCCCGCTGCCCAGCCGCCGCCCGTGGGGATGACCGGCGGCGCCACGCTGCCGCCCCCGGTGACCGCCGGCGGAGCCACGGCCGGCGGTGGCGATCCGGCGTGCCAGCCCGACGACCCCGGCGCGACCACCACCGGGCCGCCCAAGTTCGACGTGGGCGGGAGCGGCGGGGCCGTGTTGCCCGTAAGCTGCGCCGAACTCGACGCCTCGCGCAGCAACCTCGGGTGCGTGTTCTGGGCCGTGGACCTGCCCAACGACGAGCAGGGGACGCCGAACTCGCCGCCCGCGGCGGCCCAGCCCTTCGCCGTGGTCGTCGCGAACACCTCGGCCCTCGTTCCGGCCAACGTCGCCGTCTACGTGGGGGACGGCGCGGCCCCGGTGCAGACCGCCGTCGTCGAGGTGGACGCGACGGAGACCTTCGTGCTCGACGGGGGGGACCTTTCGGCGAAGACGCCGGGGACGGGTGGCACGGCGTTTCGGATCGAAAGCGACGTGCCGGTCACCGCCTACCAGTTCAACCCCCTCGACAACACGAACCCGGTGTACTCGAACGATGCGTCGCTGCTGTTGCCGGAGCACGTGCTCGGCGAGGCGCACGGCGTGCTGTCGGGGGACGGGATCTACCTGTCGTCGTCGCCCGAAGATCCGATGCCCGCCCCCGCGGGGGCCTTCGTCGCGGTGGTCGCCACGGCCGACGGCACACGCGTTTCGGTCGAACCCTCCGCGAAGGTGGTCCCAGGGCCTCTCGACCCGGTGCTCCTCGACCGCGGCGAGGTCCTGACCGTGCTGTCCGAGGTCTCCGCCTCGGTCAACAACCTGTCGGGCTCGCGGGTGACGGCGGACGCCCCCGTGGCCGTCTTCGCGGGCAACGTGGCCACCGCCGAGCCCGTCGCGGCGCAGGTCTGCTGCGCCGACCACATCGAGCACGCGATCCCGCCCATCGACGTGTGGGGCACGACGTACGTCGTCGTGCCGCCCCCGGCGGCCGGCGGCGACGGGGACGACCCCTACGTCCTGCGGGTCGTCGCCGCCTACGACGACACGCCCGTGGGGTACTGCCCGGCCCGCCCGCAGGGGGCGCCCGAAAGCCTCGGGGCCTTTGCGGTCGCCACCTTGGCGCTCGACGGCCCCGTGGTGCTGCGCAGCGACGACCCGGACAAGCCCCTGTTCGTGGCCCAGTTCCTCGAAAGCCAGGGCGCGCTTCCCGGCAATCCGGCGGGCTACGGCGACCCGGCCATGATCGTGGCGACCCCGGTGGCGCAGTTCGAGACCAAGTACGTCTTCGCCGTGCCCGACGGCTACACGGGCGGCAACTACGTCACGGTGGTCACGGCCGACCCCGGCGGCGTGGACCTCGACGACGAGGTCCTCGACGCGGGGCTGTTCGAGGAAGCCGGCGTGGCCGGCGGGCGGACGTTCTACTACGCGCACCGGCCGGTGCAGCCGGGCGCCCACCGGGTCACCTGTCCGGCCGGCTGCGGCATCCGGGTGGTCGGCTACGACGAGGCCGTCTCCTACGGCTACCCGGGCGGGGCCGGGCTGTCCGTCATCGCGATCCCGCCGGTGGCCGGGTAGCCTACTCGTCGCGCAGGAGGATCGGGCGCAACACCCGGGCGTCGCGGGGCTTGCGAGGGCGGAACACGTCGTGCCCGAGGATGATGAGCGTCGTCAGGAACGTGCACACGATCGCCAGCTTCACGAAGCCCAGCAGCGTGACCACCATGAAGGTGAAGATGTAGTAGTCGCGTCGGCCCATGAACTCGATGCGGGCGAAGAAACGGGCCAGGGGGCTCTTCGGCCCGCCGTCCTCCCGGTCGTCCGTCCAGGCCAGCGCCAGGTGCGAACCGGCCCCGATCTCCAGCAGCTTGCGGTAGGCGAACAGGTTCAGCACCACCTGGATCGCCACCGTCCCCAGCATCAGGTGCCAGTACAGCGGAGCCGAGAACACGCTCGCGGTGCCGTAGCCCACGCCCAAGAAGAAGGCCACGCGCCCGATGTCGTCCGACAGCGTGTCGAGCCATTCCCCGGTCTTGCTCGTGCGGAACGTAAGGCGCGCAAGCTCCCCGTCCACGCCGTCGAGCATCGAGGCCACCTGCCACAGGACGGCGCCCACCGCCAGCAGGGCCGGGTTCGCCGGGCTCGCAAGGCCCGCCGTCACGCCCGCGGCCACGGCGATGAGCAGGTTGAAGACCGTGATCGCGTTGGGCGACACCGCGACGTTCATGAGGCGGCGCGTCACCGCGAGGCTGACGTTGCGGTTGAGGTACCGCGCGATGGGGCCGTCCACCTCGGGCTTGCGCAGGGCATCGAGGAGCAGCGCGTCCGCTCGGCGCCGGTCCGCCGCACCGCGCAGCCGGATCGAGAAGCCGCGGGGCCCCACCCGGACCACCCGGGCGCACCGCAGGGCGGCCAGGTGCGCCAGGATCTCCTGCAGCGGGTCGGGCCGACCGGCGAAGGCGGCCGCCAGCTCCAGCACCGTGTCGTCGCAGGCGGCGATCCCCGCGTTGCGGACGATCGGTTGCGGCACCGCGCCCGGCTCCCCCCGCGCCAGGCGGTCGCCGTGCACCGCAAGCGGCAGCGCCGGCCCGTCCACGTTCGGGTGATCGCCGGCGGCCACGGCCAGGGTGATCCCGTCGAGGGGGGCGACGAGCAGGGCGTCGAGCAGGTCGAGCGAGAACACCCGGTCGGCCTCCACCAGGAGGAAGTCGCCGCGCAGGTGGTCGCGCGCCGAGGCGAACAGGGCGCCCGTGTCCGCCCCCGCCGGCCCTTCGACGAAGCGCACGTCGAGGCTCGCAAGCCGCGGATCCTCCGCCACGATCGCCTCCAGGACCGCGCGCTGGCCGGCGCCGGCCACCAGGATCCAAAAGCGGGTGACGTCGCGCCGCTTGAGCGTCAGCAGCACGCGCGCAAGGTGTGGCAGACCGCCGGTGCGCAGGGCGGCGGCCGGCCGGCCGCCGGCCGTGGCGTGGGCGAGGACGAGGGCTTGGCGGATGGGATGGGAAACCATGGGTGCGCAGGCGAAGGGAAGGTGCGAACGTGCGGCGGGCGGCGCCGGGACGAGCCCCCGCACGCTTCGGGTAGTCGTCGCACGGTCGCCGGTGGATCCCCCTCCGTCCAAATCGGCGGCGCGTTCACGGCTTGCGTTGTCTCACACCGTACTTGCGCAAATTGCGCAACCTCCGCCCACGCGGGTTTCTTGGTGGGGTCGGGGCAAGGCGCCTACCCTTTGGCACCGTGGCCGCCACTTCGACTCCCGGGGCGTCCCTGTGGGCGGGGGGCGGCTGGCTCGTGCGCGCCGTCCCGGGACTGTGGCCGGCCTTCGTGGTGGTCGCCCTGCTCGCGTGCGTCCTCGTCCCGTTGCCCACCCGCGTGGTGGACCTGTTGCTCAGCGCCAGCCTCGCCGGCAGCGTCCTGCTCGTCGTGGCGAGCCTGCGCGTGGCGCGGACGACGGACTTTCTCGTGTTCCCGTCCCTGCTGCTGTCGCTGACCCTCTTTCGGCTGGCGCTGAACGTCTCGACCACGCGCCTCATCCTGAGCCAGGCCGACGCCGGGCGGGTCATCGACGCCTTCGCCGGGTTCGTGGTCCGCGGGGACTTCGTGGTGGGCGCCGTGATCTTCGCGATCATCACCCTCATCCAGTACCTGGTCGTGGCCCGCGGCGCCGAGCGCGTGGCCGAGGTGGGGGCGCGGTTCGAACTCGACGCCTTGCCCGGCCACCAGGCCGCCATCGACGCCGACCTGCGCGCCGGCACGATCACCCCGCGCGAAGCGGCCGCCCGCCGCGCCGCGCTCATCGAACGCTCGCGCTTCCACGGCGCCATGGACGGCGCGATCCGCTTCGTCCGGGGCGACGTCACCGCCGGGCTCGTGATCACCGCCGTCAACCTGGCCGGCGGCCTGTGGATCGGCACGGTCCGCCGCGGGCTCGATTTTTCGTCCAGCCTGGACATCTACGGGCGGCTGACCATCGGCGACGGCCTGTTGGCCCAGATCCCCGCGGTCCTCGTGTCCGTGGCCGCCGGGATCCTCGTCGCCCGGATCGACCGCGAGGTGGAGGACGGGCCGAAGGTGGCGTCGTGGCTCGACCCGGCCATGCTCGTGGTGCCCGCCGCCCTGCTCTTGGGCCTTGCGGCCGTGCCAGCCATGCCGTCCCTGGCCTTCGGTTCCACGGCCGCCGTGCTCCTCGCCACCGCGTTCGCCTTCGCCCGCCGCCGCGCCGACCAGGAGCGCGCCCGCCCGCGGAAGGTGGCGCGGGCGATCCGTGTCCTGCTCGGCCCGGACGTGCCCGGGGGGGACGATCTGGCCGTCTCCGTCGCGGCCCTGCGCGGCCGCCTGGTGCGGGATCTCGGGCTGCCCGTGCCCCCGGTGCGCGCCGAGCCGGCGCCCGCGACCCGCGGCGTCCGCGTCGTGTTCGGCGGCATGACCTTCGCCGCGTCGGAGTCCCCCGCAGACGGGCCGGACGGGGTGGTCGTGTGGCTGTACCGCGTTCTGTTGCGACACGCCGACCACCTCGTCGATCGCGGCACGGTGGAGGCGCTGCTGGCCGAGGTGCGCGAGACCGACCCGGCGCTCGCGCGCGAGGCGGCGGCCCGCCTGTCCACCGCCGAGTGGGTCGTGCTGCTGCGGGCCTTCGCGCGCGAGCGCGTGCCCTTGCCGCCGGCCGCCGAGGTGTTGGCGGCGGTCGTGACCGAGCCGCGGATCACCCCCGGCGGCGACCGCGGGGCGATCGTGGCCTGGATGCGCCGCGCCCTCGCGCCTGCCTTCGTCCCCACCCTCCTCGAAGCGCTCGGCCGCAACGCCGCGATCACGTGGGTGCGCGCGACGCCGGACCTGGAGGCGGATCTCGTCGCTCGCCACCGGCCGGGACCGGGGCTCGGCGAACTGGCCCTTGCCCGCGGTCCGCTCGCCGCGCTGCGGGGGCAGGTTCGGGCGGTGCAGGCCGAGGGCCCGGTCGTCGTGGTCGCGTCGGACGAGGCGCGCCCGGCCGTCGCGCTGGCGCTATGCGACCGGATGGGGCCGTTCGTGCCGGTGCTGGCCACAGGCGAGCTCGATGAGGCGGGGATCGAGCCGCCGAAGGCCCGCACCCACCTCGACACCTGGCGCGCCGGCCCGTAACCGCCGAGCGCAGCGTTTTCGTCTCGGGGAGGCCGCCTTTGCGCGGCCGCGACCTTGAGGCCCCCCCCCCGCGCG